>Ga0316620_10000415_pt1 | contig 17191 bp, 8 predicted proteins | sample OWC_Aug_M1_C1_D5_FD_207651 | JGI IMG/M metagenome (GOLD analysis project Ga0316620, IMG submission 207651) | Wetland soil microbial communities from Old Woman Creek delta, Ohio, United States - OWC_Aug_M1_C1_D5_B | ecosystem: Environmental > Terrestrial > Soil > Wetlands | place: USA: Ohio... | reverse complement strand
AAGAGGACGCGCGACTCCTCGCCACCGTCGACCCGGAGCACCGCGCGGAAGCGGGCGGTCAGCCTCTCGTCCTGCAAGAGCCGGCGGTCGAAACCGTAGTTGAACCAGACCGACGCCGCGGGCGGAAGCCACAGCCGCTTGCACACGTTGTCCTGGCGCAGGAGGTTGCGCTGCTTGCCGTAGAGCTTGTGCACGGTGTGCTCCTCGGGAAGGGTGAAGGCGTACACCTCGAGGTCGACGAAAGGTCGCCGGCGTCTGGGCAGAACCGCCCGGGCGGGCTCGGTCTCGAGCCTTGCGAGCTGCGGGCAGTGATCGACCGGGTAGCGCAGCAGGCGCATGGGGACGAAGGGCGGCAGCCACTGCCAGACGGTCTTGCCCTGCAGGTTGACCTCGAACGCCCTGCCGCCTTCGCTCGAGGTGATGAGCAGGTTGCCGTTGGGCAGCGGTTGCTCGGACCCGGCCACGGACGAGAAGAAGCCCCACTTCCGGTACTGCCAGACGACGCGTCCCGCGACCGGGTCGATGGCGAGGATCGCGCTCTGCCGATTGGCCGTCGGGCTGTGGTAGTTGTTGTTGAACACGACCACCAGCCCGGCACCTACCCCGCCCTCTGCGACCATTACGGCCTCGTGCTGGAAGTCGAGGCCGTTGCTGTAGGTCCAGACGATGTCGCCGCTCGCCTTGTCGATGATGAAGACCGCGTTCAGGTGACGAGCGCTGACCAGAATGTTGCCGGGTCGGAACCTCTGGTCGCCACTGTCGAACCATCGGTTGGGCGGCAGCTCGTGCACCGAGTTGATATGCGTTGGATCCGCCAGGCTCCGATCCCGATCGGGGAAGTGCCGGTCGAGGTGCTCGGCCGGTTCCCATTCCCACACTACGGTTCCGTCGCGGGCGACCTCCTGCAGGTAGTCTCGGCTCTGCCGGGTGTCCTGGGCGAGGATCAGGTAGTTCCCGTTTGTGAGCTGGACGAAGTCATGGTGCGGCAGCGAGCCCTCGGCGAGGCGGTAGTGCCAGGTGAGCCTGCCGTGCCAGTCGTACTCCTTGACCAGGTTGTCCCAGCCGATGACGGTCAGGCTCCCGCTGCGGCTCAGGCGTGCTCGGCCGATGGCTCGCACCAGCGGCCAGGAGTGGGCAATGCGGCCGTTCATGTCCATGAGCACCGGCACCCGCCGCTGGTAGAGGACCAGGTTGTAGCCCTTGGCGCACTGGGTGGGGAAGTACCGTTCGACCCATTGCGCCGCGTCGACATAGGGAAGGTCGAGGTGGAAGTCGTCGAGCTTGGCGGGGTCGTCGATCGCGGCCTGGCCGGGCGGCTGCGGCTCGGCCTGCTCCGGCGGTCGCCCGCACGCCAACGCCCCGGCCAGCGCGACGGTCAGGCCGAGGCCCATCGTCCGCAGGCTCCGCATCCCGTCACTCCGAGCGACCGACACCGGAGGAGTATACGCACCTGCTCGACCACCGGTCCGACAGGTTGTGCAGCACGCACCGCAGGTACGCGTTCTCAGCCTGCCGCGCTCGAGGCCCGCTGCCGGCGGCTACACCTCCGGGATCACGTACCCCTCGATGTCCGGGATCGGGTCGGGGTAGCGCAGGCCCATCGACTCCAGGGTCTCGACCAGGATCTCGGTCACGGCCAGGTTGCGGTACCACTTGTGGTTGGCCGGCACCACCCACCACCGGGCATGCTCGGTGTTGCAGCGAGACAGGGCGTCCTCGTAGGCGCGCATGAAGTCGGGCCACAGCTTGCGGTCCTCGAGGTCGCCGGGGTTGAACTTCCACTGCTTGTCGGACGTGACCTGGCGCTCGCGCAGGCGCTCGGCCTGCTCCTCGGGGCTGATGTGGAGGAAGAGCTTGACGATGGTGACGCCGTTCTCGCCGAGCAGGCGCTCGAAGTCGTTGATCTCGTCGTAGCGCCGTCGCCACACCGCTTCGGGCGCGAGCTTCTTCACCCGCACCACCAGCACGTCCTCGTAGTGGGAACGGTTGAAGATGCCGACCATGCCCCGGCGGGGCACGGCGCGGTGGATCCGCCACAGGAAGTCGTGCGCGAGCTCCTCCTCGGTCGGGACCTTGAACGAGGTCACCTGCACCCCCTGCGGGTTGAAGGCGCCGAGGGCATGCTCGATAGTGCCGTCCTTGCCCGCCGTGTCCATGGCCTGGAGCACGATCAGGAGCGCCCGGCTGCCGTCCGCGTAGAGCATCTCCTGCAGCTCGTGGAGCCGCTCGAAGTTGCGCTCGAGCCGATTCTCGGCCTGCTTCTTGCCCTCGAGGCCGGCGGTGAAACCCGGGTCGATCGCGTCGAGCTCGAATCGCTTCCCAGGCTTGCGCGTGAAGGCGTGGTCGGTCACGAGTCATCTCCTCCAGCCGGGCAGCTCCAGCTGGCCGGCGGGTCGAGCACGGAAGCAGGCTTCAGCCCGGACAACGCAGTCGAACTCGGCGCCGGTCGCTGCGACTCTCGGCCACGGCCAGGCTGCGCAGGGCTTCGAAGTCGTCCTCGGCGATCCACGAGCGGTGCAGCTCGCTGCGCCGTTCCACCAGCACACGACCAGCTTCGTCGAGCCCGACCTGAAGTCGCATGCGGCCAACCTTCGTGTCGATCACCTCGTCCTGCGGCAGCGGGCCGCACCAGCCCTCTGGCAGCTTCAGCACCCAGCGGGTCAGATGAACGCCGGACGGCAGCACAACCGGCACCGAGCGCTGGTCGACCAGCCCGGCGTCCGGAACCGCGCCCAAGGCAGGCGCGTGCAGCCACCGGCCGCCCTCCTCTCCCCGCACCGCGTTGGTCATCCTGATCCTGGCCGAAAGGAGCACGCCCGGCACGGAGATGTCGAGCTCGCTCCACTCCATGCTGTCGACGGTGCAGCCAGGCACTGCGCCGGTGACCAGTCTCTGCACCGCCTCGCCAATCCGCTCATGAGGTTCGGAGCGCAGCGACTCGATCCAGCCCAGGGCGCGGTCACCGGTCAGCCTGACCTCGAGGGTCGCAGCCAACTCACCGTCCTCGCCGATCTCACCCTCGATATTGAGCAACCGGTTTTCCACCGGGTAAAGGTCCGGGATCTCGAGCCAGCGTGTCGCGGCTCCGTCCACCACTAGGGCCGGTCGCCCCTGGTCGCTCGCCGGCAACCAGCCCGCGCCGCCGAGCGCGGACGTCGGGTCGACCACGAGCAGACCGCCGACCACCGGATCCCCCGACCTCGCCCCCGCCGCGTCGGCGGTCACGGCGACGATGCAGTGGTTGAAGGTGAACGGCGTTGCCAGGTCGACCGGGACCCTGCCTCCCGCGCCGGCCCTGATCAGGACCATGTGGGCGGAGATCCCGACCTCGGCCAGGAGGCCGACCAGCAACCGCGACTTGTCCTTGCAGTCGCCCCAGCCCCTGGCGATCACCTCGTTGGGCGGCTTCGGAACCCAACCGCCCTGGCCGATCTCGACCGCCTCGTAGCGCACCTTGCGCTGGACGTGGGTGGTGAGGGCCTCGAGGCGCTGGCGCGGGTCGTCGATGCCCTCGCACAGCGAGCGCGCCAGCTCTGCGACCCCGGCGCCGCCAGCCGGCGCCGAGGCCAGCAGACCTTCATACCAGCGCCCTATCCCCACCCAGTCGGCCGCCTCACCCCAGGCCACGCGCAGCACCGGGAAAACCAGGTCCCGTCCCGGAGCGTGCTCCGGGACGACGAAGGCGGGCAGATCGTGCGCCTCGACCACCAGCTTCTGGGGCGAGCCCTGGACCGCGAGCCGCTCGTCAGGCGGGCCCACATGCCATCGCAGCCGGTCGCCACGAACCTCGACCCGCAGGTGGCGCTGGGGCGAGTCGTCGGCGAGCATGACGGTGACGGACGGGAAAACCGGGGTGGAACGCTGGACGACCACGATCCGCAGGATCTGGCCGAGGACCAGCGGGGGAAAGGGAACGATATTCACCCAGTCTGACGAGTAGAGCTCGCACGTCGGCGACTCGAGCCGGTGGTGCCGTTTGCGCGGCACCTTGTCCACCACCTCGCCCGTGCTGTCGAGCACCTCGGCGGTGCACTCGACGAGCTCGGAGAGCCCGCTCACCACAACTGGGTAGTCGCTCCACGCCTCGATGTCGCCTGGGTCGTCGAGCAGCACCACGATGCGCTCGCTCTCGATCACCGCGGCGCCCTCCACGGTCACGGTGACCTCGCGCTCGGTGATGGTCGCCGCTCCGGCGCCGATCGCTGCCAGCAGCATGGCGGCGAAGGCAACACGTCTCACAGGCCGCTCCCCTCCTCCACCAGCACGACCGACTCGGCATCGGCCACGGCGACCGCCTGGTAGAGACCGCGCAGGTCACCGTACGCCTGCGGGCCGATGAACTCCCGCTGATGCACCTCGAGCACTCGTGAGACGGTCAGCAAACGCTCGGCCCGGTTGACGCCGACCGAGGTCCGGAGCGCCCCGGCTGAATTCGAGACGTCCTTGAACTGCGGTGAGCCCTCGACCGACCGCCCCTCGGGCCAGCGCAGCTTGAGGTCGACCTGTTCGGTGTGGGGGTAGTCCATCTGGACCGGGGTCATGCGCTGCTCGGGTGCGAGCGTGAACGGGTTGCTCGTGCGCGCCAGCGGCGCCGCGACCGCGACCGTCACCTCATCCCCGAGGACCTCCTCTTCGCGTTGGACGAGCGACCACGTGATCTTCACCCGCTGGCCGGGCAGATCCTCGTCGACCGTGACCTCAGAGATCGCGAGGCCGGGCAGGCGCTCCTCGATCCACCGGGTCCACGCGTCGAGGGTGTCCTGCTTGGTGTCCTTCCACTGCAGCCTTTCCCAGGCATGGTAGCCGGTCAGCTCGAGAGCTCCGGTTCCTTTCAGGGCTCCCTCGCCGGTGACCTCGAGGTCGAGGACCGCGTGCCGCACCGAGTCCGAGTGCGAGGTCGCGGGCGTTTGGGTCCACTCCGGCTTCTTGCCGTCCACGAGGAGCACTAGTACCCCGCGGAGGGCCGGCTCCAGTGCGCCGAAAGCCAGACGGCGATCGCACGGGTCGACGAAGACGCGCCGTCCATCGAGGTCGATCGCGACCAGGACCTGGTCGAACTGACCTGGATTGGGGACGTTGGGGTTGACCCGTCCGCGATCGACCGGGTTCGCCCAGGCCAGCTCGGAGTCGATCTTGGCCCCCTCTAGCAGGCGTTGCAGCAGGACCGCCTTCTCGGCATAATCGCCGCGCCCCTTCTTGAGGACGTCATCGGCTGTGCGATCCCCCACCCCCACCCCGGTGTAGCTTTCGGTGGTGATCTCGTCGCGTACGAACTGGTACAGGGCACGGGCCCTGTCCTCCTTGGAGCTGACACCTGAGGTGAGCTCCTTGGCCTTGCCGTCTGCGCTCCCGGCCCGGAGGCGGAAGTTCTTGTACCCGTAATCCCGGTTACCCTGGAAGAGATCGATCGTGGCGTCCCAGTCCTCGAGCAGGACGTACCAGATCGTCGTCCCCTTGAACTCCAGGGGCAGCAGCACCACCCGCGTCGAGAGGTCCTCGAACGGGAATCGGAACGGCTCGTCCGGGACCGGCGGGACGTCGACGGCCGAGAAGACGACTTCGTAACCCGCCGGGGCCCGCCGCTCGTCGAGCTTGACCTCCAGGTTGCGTAGGGTCCGCCGCAGGTCGTGGGCGAACCTGTAACCCTCGGGAAGAACGTACGTTATGGAGCTCGCCAGGATCGGCAGCTCGTCCTGGAAGTACCACGGCTGGGTATAGACCACCGAGTCGAAGAAAACCTTGTAGCGGTACTCCACGATCGCACCAGCCACGACTTCTGGTAGCGCGAAGGAGACCATCGCGCGCTTGAAGTAGCTGGAGTACTCCTTGTCGAAAACCGCGTTGTCTGGCAGTTCCACCACGCGCCCGCCGGGCAGATGGGTACGGCCGGCGAGCTCCTTGACGCGGTAGAACTGCGAAGACGGAATCGAGATCGTCCCGTGGTGGCTGCCCTCGTCGGTCAGGATCTTCAGCCTGCGGTAGACCTGCAGATAGGACGAGACCCCCAGCTCGTCGAAGACCATTCGCCCCTCGTCGACCAGAACCAGGGCCGTGGCGTTGGGATACTCGTGGATGCCGGTGATCTCCCACTCGCTGTCCGGGATCTCCGGCCAGGTGGCGCCGACGGCGACCTGCGACATCGCGAGGAGGCAGGGGATCGTGAGTAGCGCACTCGGCAGCATCGCCCGACCCACCGCGCTCACGAGACGGCTGATCGATGACATGATGCCCTCCATTCCTCCGACCGACCGCCGCTGTCGGCGCGGCGAAGCACCGGCCCGCGGCCCTGTCAGGTACCCAGCCTGTGATACGTACTCCTGCCAGTATCTCGAAACTGCCGCACGAAATCCACCGCACGAGCTCGTTGGCCTGGCGCTGGATTGCCGGATTGTGATCAGAGGACCGGGGGTCTATCCCCGGCCGTCCCTTCCGGGCTAGTCCGGGGTGGCGTCGACCTCGGGCTCAACCTCGGTCGGGGGCTCGCTGACCGCCTCCAGCAACCGGTCGACGCGATAGCCCGAAACCTCGGCCGCGGCCTCCAGCCGCTCGACCACGGCGGCGGCGGCATCGAGCTCCGGCCACGGGTCGTCGGGCCGGTCGCGGACGATCTCGACCACGGCCAGCGCCGCCAGCCAGTCGAGCAGCTCGGCGAAGCACTCCTGGTTGAACCAGAGTGCGCCGCGATGGCGGTTGACGTCGAGGAAGCGCCGCGCCTCGGCGTCGCGCAGGACGCGCTCGAGGAACGGCCCCGGCGCGAGCGGCTCGCCGCCCGGCGGCCGGTGCCAGCCGCTCCACCCCACCAGCAGCTTGACCAGGCCGGTGGCGCGTCGCGCCGCGCCCTCGTCCAGGCCCTGCTCGCGGAGCAGGCTGTCAACCACCGCGGCCAGCCGCCAGTCGTCCATCAAGCTGCGGCTGCGCTCCTCGGGGTCGTCGGCGCCGGACAGCCGACCCAGGTCGCAGGAGAAGACCCAGGCGAAGAGCTGGCACCAGGGCGCGGGCTCGTCTCCCAGGCTTTGCCGGGCCCGGTCGACGAGCGCGCCCGCGGCCGGCAGGGCAACGGGCGCGGGCTCGGCAAGCGGAGCCGGCAGGCGCAACGCCGCCTCCAGCGTCCGCGCGATTGCCTGCGCCACCTCCTCGATGTCGCCGCTGCCCCCGAGCTCCTCGCGGGCGGCGGCGAGCAGCCTCTCGGTCGCGGCGCCGACCTCCTCCAGCAGCTGCGGGTCCGGGGCCGCGCCGACGGCCGTCACCCGGGCCTCGAGCAACCGTCGCTGCATCGCGCCTCCGACCAGCGCCCGGTACGGCTCGAGCACCGGGGCGAGCAGGATCTCGGTGTAGGCGTCCTTGAGGCTGGGGACGCCGCGGCCGCCCAGGTAGTGGGCGAGCTGGGCCAGGCGCCGGCTGGCGTCGTCCAACTCGACGCGCAGGTCGAGCAGGACCTTGAGCCCGTAGGCGCCCAGCTCCACCCGCAGGCCGTCGCCGGCGAGCTCGGCGCAGGGGTGGACGTGGTGGAGGCCGGTGGTGTGGTCGCGGTAGCAGAGGAAGGCGTCGCCCCGCTCCGGAAGCCCCAGCCCCTCGGCCAGAGACCGCCGCACCAGCCGGGTCCCGCCCTCCCCCTCCTTGACCGCCACCGCGGTCGAGGCGCGGAGCCAGCCGCGGGTGTCGCCGTAGCGGTTGTTGTAGACGATCAGGGCCCGCTGGTCGCCGGCAGCGTTGGAGTACGCGAACACGTTCTCGTCGACGTCGCCCGAGGGGGTGACCAGGTCGTAGAGCAGGAAGCGGTCGACCTCGGCGAAGAGGTGGCGCTGCCGGAGCAGGGGGAAGATCTGGCGCTCGTGGCGCTCGACCAGGCCGCGGTCCGGAGTCTCGTTGAGCATCGGCCGCCGGAACTCCATGCCGTACTTCTCGGTCAAGCCCTCGACCTGGCCGTGGCCGAGCATGGGCAGGCCGGGCAGGGTCGCGAGCATGGTCAGCACGCCGAAGTACTTGTCGTCGCGGCCGAACTGGTCGATCGCGGTGCGCTCGTCCGGGTTGGACATGAAGCTGACGTAGCGCTTGAGGATCTGCGGGTCGAACTCGAGGGTGTTCTTGATCAGCTGGCGGTACTCGGCGTTGCGCTCGTCGCGCAGCATGTTCATGAAGGCGCTGTTGTAGACCCGGTGCATGCCCAGGCTGCGCACGAAGTAGCCCTCGAGCAGCCAGAAGGCCTCGGCCAGGAGCAGGGTGTCGGGGGCCTCGGCCGCGACCCGGTCCACCACCTCGCGCCAGAACTCGACCGGCATGACCGCGTCGAGCTCGGCCCGGCTCATGCCCAGGCCGGCCCGGGAGGGGATGTCGCCGCCCGCGCCCGGCTCCGGGAACCACAGCCGGTGGTAGTGGCGCTTGGTCAGGGTCATGGCGGCGTCGAAGCGGATCACCGGCGAGCGCCGGGCGACGTGGAGGATGGTCTGGATCACCGCCTCGCGCACCTCGGGCAGCCGGTAGTCGAGCTGGGCGGTGTCGTTCCACGGCATGCTGGTGCCGTCGTTGCCGTGGTACAGGTAGCGCACCGAGCCGGTCAGGCGGTCGACCCGCTGGAAGACCACGGCCGCGTCGGAGCGGCTGTAGTAGTGGTCCTCGAGGAAGATGCCGACCCGCACGTCGTCGCTCAGGTCCGGCCCGGAGAAGGTGTAGGACGGGAACGGGCTGTAGTCGAGCGAGATGAACCAGTGCGGGTGCTGGACGACCCAGCGCGAGTCGATCCCGACGTGGTTGGGCACCATGTCGGTCGAGAGCCGGATCCCGCGCTGCCAGGCCCGCCGCTTGAGCTCGTCGAAGGCGGGCTCGCCGCCGAGGTCGTCCGCCACCCGGTAGTCGTCGATCGAGTAGGCCGAGGCGGCGGCATCGCGGTCGCCCATCAGCTCCTTGATCCGCTTGGAGGCCCGGCTGCGCTGCCAGACCCCGATCAGCCACAGGCCGGTGACGCCCCAGCCGGCGATCCGGTCGAGCTCCGCATCCGGCACCTGGTCGAGACGTTCGATCGGCCGCTGGTGGAGGGCGGAGAGCTGGTGCAGCCAGACAAAGGCGTTCTTGGCCAGCAGCACCAGCCGCGGCATCCAGTCGCGGTCCGGGCTGTAGGCCTCGGGCTCGGCCTCCAGCACCTCGTAGCTGGGCACTTCCACCGGTCCGGGACCGAAGCCGAAGAACGGCTTGCGCTCCTCGGCCAGGAGGTCGAGGCTGGGCAGCACCCGCCAGATCAACGGCCCGAGCAGGCTCGGCCAGCTGCGGTGGATGAACTCGAGCTGCCCCTCGAGCGAGTGCGGCGCGGCCCGCATCGGCGCCTCGAGGAGGTCGATCAGGCTCTCCCCGCCCGGCCCTGCCGGTGGCAGCGCGCGGAGGAAGCCCGCCAGGCGGTCGAGCAGCCGCGGGTAGGAGGTGCGGCGCTGCAGGCGGTCGTCGTCGAACAGCTCGGCGAAGCGCTGGAAGGCGGGGTTGCGGTTGGCCAGCCAGAGCAGCAGCAGCTCCTCCAGCGCCACCTCGCGGTGGGACACGCCGCCGCTCGAACCGCTCAGGTACTCCTCGACCGTCAGCTCCCTGCGGTACACCGCCACCGGCGGGAACTCGTCAGTGAAGGTGCGAAGGACCTCGTCCACGGACTCGGCGCCGAGGTGGCGCTCGAGCTCGCCGAGAGCCTCGGCCATGACCGTGGACCGCACCTGCTCGCGGTAGCGCGCCACCACCACGTGCAGCACCTCGTCGATCAGGCCCATGGCGTTGAGCTCGCCGGCGCTGACCGCCTGCTCCGGGAAGCGGACCACGTCGCGGCGGTCGTTGATGCGCTGGGCGAGGAGGCGGGCGGCGTGGAAGTCGGCCAGGACAACGTTGCCGGTCAGCTGGAAGAGCGAGCCCTCCAGCCGGTAGCGGTCGCGCGCCGCGCGCGAGATGTGGAACTCGCGCCGCGCCAGGTCACGCCCCTGACGAGCCATGGAGTGATCATAGACGGTCCGCCGGCATTGTCATGCCCCAGCCCGATCCCGTTCGCTTCGGCGACCGTGCCTCGCCGAGGCGCAATGACGCAGAGCAGCCCTCACGCGGACGACCCAGGCTCGCCGCCCGAGCTCGCACCTGGCTCCATCACTGACCACGTGCAGCTCATCTCCGGTCACCTCGGTCGCACCGTGACACGCGACATGAGGGCTTGACGACCATGACATGTATCACTAGCCTCGGAGAAACTACATCTGGACGTCATCTCTTCGGAACGCCGCCGACCAGCTGACCGGCTCCGAGGGAGCGAGAGAACACTAGCCCATGTGGGCACGCACTTTCATGTTGCTTGTCGTGCTGCTCCTCGCGGCGGCGCCTCGCTGCCTTGCCGAGCAGCCGGACTGGGACGAGCTGGCTGACCAGCTGCTGGTCATCCGCTTCGACCAGCAGCCCTCCGACCTCCAGTACACCGGGCTGTGGTCCTTCGACCCGGACACCGAGATCTGGCGCCGGCTGCGCTACTTCGAGTTCAACGGAGACCCCATCTACGGCGGCTCTGGCTACGGCTCGTTTCTCACCGCCGGCGGCGGTCTGGTCTGGTTCAAGGCATGGCCATACGAGCTGGCCCTCGAGCCGGGCAGCTTCCGGATCGTGCGCCGCACCACCCCGATCCCCGATCCAGCAGGCATCGGCTGGGCGGTCCAGGGGCCGCAGATCACGGCCGAGCTCGCTGCGACGCTCGGCCTCGAGCCCGGCACGTACGGATTCGCAGAGTGCCTGCTCGACGACCTGACCAGCGGCTGGGGCTCGGCCGGGACCCACTACTGCTCCGAGTACCAGCCGCCCGGGGCCGACGGGTCGGTTCGGTGCACCCCGTATCGCCCTTGGCCCCTGCTGCGCCGCATCGAGGACGGCGAAGCCGAAGTTGTGGGACTGCTTCCAGCCTACGACTTCAGCCCCGGGACCCCCTCGTCCACCCCGGTACCCCCGACCCTCAGCCTCGACCCGCAGCGCAAGCTGCTCTGGCGGGGCACCCCCAACGGCGTGGAGCTGATCCCGATCGGCGACGGCGGCCTCGGTCAGCCGGTCGATGCCTTCACCTTCGACTTCCCGCCCTTTGACGAGCCCGAGACCCAGGTCTGGAGCATGTTCTTCCACCCCCGGCGCCGGCAGCTCTTCCTGTGGGCCGACACCGAGTTTCCGCCGTATCCCGTATTCCTCGCGCTCGACGAGAGCTTGCAGGTGGTCGCGAACCTCACCTGGGCGGATACCTCGACCTACCTCGGCCGACCCGTCGCCATGACCGCGCTCGGCGAGCCGCCGTCAGTGCACGAGCAGCTGCTCCCAATCGTGGTCGACGCCCCAGGCCTGGGTGGTACTCACTGGACCTCGGAGCTGTGGCTCTTCAACCCGTCGGACCTACCCACTACGGTCACGCTGCGCCGGGTGGTGGCGCCTGAGGTCGAGCGCGAGGTCGATCTCGGCGGTCACGCCTCGGTCAAGATCGGCGACGCCCTGGCCTTCATGGGTGGCGGGCCGACTGGCGACGGGACCACCCACGACGCGCTGGTCGCGACCACGCCCTGGCGCTGGGGCGAGCAGGTGGTGGCCGCGTCGCGCGCCTCCACCCCGGCGCCGGGTGGTGGCAGCTTCGGCCACGCAGTGACGGCCGCGCCTAGCCACGTCGGCTACTCCAACCACCTGGTCTACGAGGGCGACCCCGAGCCAGATTGGTACTGCTACTCCATGGCCTACTCGCTGGCGCCCTTGGCCGCGCCCGCTGAGCTGCTCCTCGACCTGCGCGAGCAGGACCGCTTCCGCCACAACCTGGGGATCGTCAACGACTCCGACCAGCCGGTCAACCTGACCCTGCTCTGGGGCTTTGCAGAGTGCGCCGAGTCCTGGGGGGTATGGGACGTCGAGGGCCGGCCCGAGTCGGCCTTGCAGACTCTGAGCGTACCCCCGCACAGCGTGCGCGTGGTCGACCTGGTCGGCCTGTTCCCGCCCGAAGTCAGTGAGGTCTGGCCGCCGCGCGTCGCGGTGTGGGGCGACCGGCCGGCAGCCCTGTGGCTGTCCATGGTCGACAACCTGACCGGAGACGCCACTTTCAGCCCCTTTGCGACGCTGGACTGGTATGCCGACCTGCGAGACGGAGCGCTCGCGGTGGTTCCGGTGGTGGCCCACGGCCCGGGCGAGGCCGGGACTGCCTGGCTCACCGACCTGTACAACAACCCGAGCGTCATCACGCCGGTGCCGCGAGCCTTCCTCCACCCGGCTGACCGCGCCAGCGACTGCGGCGGCGCAGCCCTGTCCGGCGAAATCTGGCAGGAACTCCAGGGGGTGATCCCACTGTGGTCGTGGCCATCGGACCGCTATGGCCCCTGGTACACGGTCTTCCCGGATGTGGCCAGGCTCTTCGAGGCGTGCTCCGGGGAAGACGACCTGCGGGCCGGCCTCGAGGTTTACACCGGCACCTGGATGTCGGCCTGGACCCGCACCTACACCACCCGCGCCGACGGCGGGACCTACGGCGACATGCTCCCCCTCTACCCGCTCGGCGGATGGCCGGTGCAGCACTTCGCCGGGGTCGAGGTCGGCCCTGGGTGGCGGGTCAACGTCGGCCTGTTCAACGGCGACCACGACCATGCCATCACCCACGTCGTCACCCTGTACTCCGCGGACGGGGCACAGGCGGCCCAGCGCACCATCACCCTCGAGCCGCTGGCCAGCTTCCAGCGCCGGCTCGAGCACCTGTTCCTCAAGCAGGTCGGCGAGCTTCCCGCCGGGAGCTACGGCATGACCGTGCTGCCGCTTGACGACGACGAGGCTGGAGTCGAGGGTCGCTGCTGGGCCTGGGTGTCGCTAGTGGACAACGTCACCGGCGACCCGACCAACTGGTGGTAGGCGAGCTGGAAAGGGACACGGTCAGCGCTTCGACTCGTGGGTTGGATGCCGCGAGTGGGGCCCGGCGCCGTTCCCGTTCCCGTTCGCTTCGCCGCTCCGCGGCTCGCGACCCGCCTTGGCCAGCGGGTGGCCGTACGCCGCCCTTCCTCCACTGCGGTCGGGGTTCCCCCTCCCTCCGACCCCCTCGGCTACGGCCACTGACCGCTGCCCAAGGCGGGTTCCCGAGCCCGAGCCCGATCCCGTTACCGCTACCATTCCCGTTGACGTTGGCGTTGCCGAAGCGTCGAGCGCCGCCAAACGGCAACGACAACGGGATCGGGCTCGGTTCGGCGACCGTGCCTCGCCGAGGCGCAATGACGCAGAGCAGCCCCTCACGCGGACCGCCCGGCACGGTGCGCAATCCCGCCTACGGCCTGACGTGATCCCCGCCGGCGCGCGGCGGCTGCGGGTCGCCCTCGACCACGGCCGGGCGGGCGATGCTCGCGCGCAGGGCGAAGCTGGTGCCGTCCTCGAGCTCGGCCACCACCACCAGCCGGCCCGGCTCGAGGTCGCTGGTCTCAACCGTCACGGTCTCGGAGCCCCCCGGGAGCTCGATCACGATCGGGTCGGCGCCCTCGGGCCGCAGCTCGACCCGGAGCGCCGCCGGAGAGGCCGAGAGGACGAGGTCCTCCCCGGGCTCGACCGCGACCCGGGCGAGGGTGACCTCGGCCGAGCTCGCCTCGACCAGCCCGGTGCCGCCAGGCTCGGGGTCGGCCGGCGTGGGCTGGCCGGCGTCGAGCACCGGCCGGGTCCACCACGGCGGCTCGGGCGGGTCCTCGGCGAGCAGGTCCCACCACGCCTCGTCGGTCAAGCGGTCGTCCATCGGCCAGGCGAGCTCGTGGGGCAGGAAGACCGCGCCCACGCACAGCATCAGCCGACCCTCGACGTCGGCCACGACCAGGATCCGGGCCGGGTAGCCGGTACCCTCCTCCAGCACCTGCTCGGTGTTGGGGTCGGTGTGGACGTCGGCCACCACCGGCGCCCGGTCGTGCTCGTCGGGCATGGTCCCGACCTCGTCGCCCACCGCCACCACCTCGGTCAGCCAGTCGCCGAAGTGGTACACGAGCTGCTGCTGCTCGCGGGTCAGGGGACGCCGCTCGAGCTCGCGCACGGCCGCGTCGCCGAGCAGGCGGGCGCCGTCCTCCAGGGCGAGCAGCTTGGCGCTGGCCTCGGCCTCGGCGATGCCCAGGCCGACCAGGCCGCCATGGGCGTACTCGGCCAGCGAGGCAAGGCGGCTGAAGAGCCACGGGTTGGGCTCGACGTAGCCCTGGACAAAGGGCGCGGCATCGGGCGCCGAGGTCTCGCCGGTGTAGGACTGCTTGGCGTAGAGGATGGTGTCGTGGCGGAGCTCGGTCCACGAGCCGGCCGCGGACATCAGCTGCCGCCGCGCCCACAGCGGGTCGCGGGCAAAGGGCGGGAAGCCGGGCTCGGGCGGCGGAAGCAACGCGGCCAGGGTGTAGAGCCAGCCCCAGTACAGGGTCGAGGCCCAGCGCTCGGGCGGCCCCCCGGTCACGTCCGCGCGCAGCAGGGCGACCTGCTCGCGGTAGCCGGCGTACTCCTCCTCGCCGGCCGCCCGCTGCAGCCAGTCGGCCTCGGCCGAGCCCAGCACCGACATCACGTCGAGCACCGACGGCAGCAGGCGCAGGCCGCCGTCCGGCCGCGCGCCGACCGCCGGGTAGACGAGCTCGGAGAAGTACCACGAGTCGGGGATGAAGCGCTGCCCGAACAGGCGCATGCCCTGGGGCGCGCTGCCGCGGATGCGCGGCTCTGGGAGCTCGGCCTCGGCGCGGTCCATGAAGGTCTGGATCAGCCCGCCGTCGCAGATCTCGGCCGGCTCGAGCTCGGCCAGCTCGGCGCCGTAGACCGCGCGGGCGAGCTGGCTGAAGTGGAGGTGGGTCAGGTCGTCGCTCTCGCCGACGAAGAACAGGGTTGGGCGGAAGATCGTTTGCCACTCCGTCTCGGGTGTGTCTTCGCCCTCCACCCGCTCCAGCTCGCGCACCAGGAGGAGGGCGGCGCGGGTCAGGTCCGGGCGCTGCACGCCGGGCATCCCACCCCACAGCTCGCGCAGAGCGAAGGTCATGCGACCGTGCCACATCATGGCCCGGAAGTAGCGCTCGAGGTCCTCGCTGCGGGTGTAGTGACCGCGCGGCACGAACTGGCTGTAGTCCTCGCGGTAGGCGTGGAACAGGGGGCAGGTCTCGAGGCCCTGGTGGGCGTCGATCAACGCCAGCTCGACGGCCGCATCGGCCTCGGCCCACTCGGGGATCGGCGCCTCGGCGTCGAGCAGGCGCAGGCCCACCGCCGCGTAGGTGGCGGCCAGGCGCGCGGCCTCCTCGGCCTCGGCGGTCTCGGCTCCCTCGTAGAGCTCGCCCAGGCGCTCGACGAGGACGCTGTCGAGCTCGACCAGGGCGGGCAGGAGGAACACCTCCTCGGTCCGCATCAGGGCGTGGTCGAAGAGGCGGTGGAAGGCGTGGAGCATGGAGTCCGAGGTGACGTAGGCGGGCAGCCCGACCTCGAAGGTCTCGAGGTAGACGTCGGCGAAGTTCTGGTAGGCCGTGCCGGTGACGAACACGGTGTCGTAGAGGGCCTCGCGCCCGGGCGCGACGAGGAAACCGTGCTCCTCGAGCAGCTTGAGCTGGGCCTCGCTGAGGGCGAAGCGGCCCGCGTTCTCGACGTTGGCGAGGCCGGCCTCGACCCGGAACTGGAGCGCCCGCGGCGTCACGACCACCGGAGCCGGGTAAAAGGTGCCGAACTCGGTCGTGATCGCGCCGGTCAGCTCGGGCACGCCTGCGACGGCGGGCACGGCCAGCGTCATGACTGCCAGGGCGAGCACGAGCACGGTGGAGTGCCTTGAGGGCATGGTCGCCTCCTGCCAACAGTATGGGCCCGCGGCGCACGAGCGGCCACCGCGTGCCATCAGGAAGGAGTCAGGCTCGAGCGACCGGTGATACTCCCCGGTGCTCGCCTGAGCCCGATTCCGAGCCCGATCCTGTTGTCGTTGACGTTGCCGATGCCGCTACCGACCTCGACGCTCCCCGGCACTTCCCTTCCACGGCGAGACTCGGACGGCTGGAAGCCGGCGCTACAACGCGACGCGGAGCGCTTCCAAGGCCAGGCGGGTCGTCGAAGGTTTCCGGTCCCGCCGGCTCGCATCCCGTTGCACGGGAGCGCGCGCCGGCGCCTCTGTGGAGGCCTTCCCGTCAGGTCCTCAGCACGCAGTTCGGGTTGCCGTGCTTGTCGACCTCGAAGCCATCGGCCTGGTCGTCGTTGAACCACTGCCCGCCGAGGCTGCGGTAGCGGAAGTGGTAGGTCTTGCCCTTCTCGAGCATGACCACGGCGCTCCAGGTGTCGTTGCTGCGCGGTTTCAGCGGGTCGGCGTCGAAGTCCCACTGGTTGAAGTCGCCGAGCACGGCGGCCGGCAGACGGGGGTCGTCCTTGTCCAGGGCAAAGGCCACCTTGACCTTGGAGCTCTTGGCCACGGGTTTGCGCTTGATCATCTCTCCTCCGGACTCACTCTCGGTCGTCGAAACTGTGTTTCGAAGGTGCGCACCATAGCACAGCCTGCTTCCTGTGGACAGCAGGAGGCGTCTCGATCGTCGTCAGGGCTGGCGGCCAAAGCGCCGGCGCAGGGTGTCGACGAAGGCGCGGTCGGCGCGGGTCGAGACCAGCCCGACCGGCGAGTAGCCGCGCTCGACGGCGCGGACGAAGACCAGGGACAGGAGGAGCAGGGTGAGCACGATGTTGGGCCAGGCGTTCAGCTCCCACTGGCCCGACCAGGCGAGCTCGGGCCGCCAGGAGAGCGGGGCCAGGTAATAGACCGGCCAGATGTCCTCGGGCGCCGGGCCGCGCGCCCCGACCAGGTCACAGAGCAGGTGGAGGTGGAACACGAGCAGGCTCATGCCGGCGGCCAGGAATCGCCTGGAGGCGAGCAGCGCGGCCACCGCCGCCACGACCACCGCGGCCGGCAGCCCGTGCCCCAGCCAGTGGTGGAGGGTGCCGTAGTAGAAGGTCTCGGGCCGCCCCAGGAGCCGGTTGGCCAGGTCGAGAGCCACCGGCAGCCCGTCGAGGTCGGCCGCGACCCCGGCCACGGCCACGATCGCCCGCTCCCGCGCCGGCAGCCCGAGCTCGTCGGCCACGCACCAGCTGACCAGGAAGTGGGTGATCGGGCTCATGGCACACCGTCACGTCCAGGATAGCGGGGTTGTCGCCGCCGCCGGCAGCGGTGGGAATGCCCGGCTTCCCCACGCCGGATCGGTCGATCAGCCGGCGACCGTCACCCGCCACC
>Ga0316620_10000414_pt1 | contig 17222 bp, 11 predicted proteins | sample OWC_Aug_M1_C1_D5_FD_207651 | JGI IMG/M metagenome (GOLD analysis project Ga0316620, IMG submission 207651) | Wetland soil microbial communities from Old Woman Creek delta, Ohio, United States - OWC_Aug_M1_C1_D5_B | ecosystem: Environmental > Terrestrial > Soil > Wetlands | place: USA: Ohio... | reverse complement strand
TCCCCGATGATCGAGATCGTCCTCGACAGGTGGAACGCCGCTTCGGCCCCCAAGTTGAACCCCAGCCTGTTCTGCGGACCGAACTCATAGGGCAGCCTGAAGTTCTGGATGTGGAGTAGGCCGTCCTCAGAGGTCCAGAACTGGGTGTAGCCTAGGAACCCCACTTTTCCTTCGAAATAGAAGTAGCTGGGCCCGCCGGAGACGTTAACCGAAAGCGACCGGGTGAGCGGGATTCTAAAGACACCGTTCAGGCTGAGGACAATCTCCCGGACGTCTCCTTCGCTTGGGTCCCAGGCAACGGAATCCCCGTAGTGGGCTGTCCTCGGCGTCTGGTCGGGCATGTGTCGCTCATAGGTTAAGGAGTAAGTATAAGGAGAGTTCGCGCCTTCGAATTCGGGCTTGCAGAACTCGGCGATAAACTGGATTCCAAAATTGCCGACGGGAAACCAGGTGAAGAACCCGGCCAGCCCGGTGATCGCTTTGGCTTTGATCCTGACCGTCTGCTCGGCCAGGCTGCTGTAGGGTCCTCCGGACATGTAGGGCGGCGCGTACCGGCTCGCGTAACTCGAGTCCATGGCCGGATCGTACCAGTTCCAGGTGAGACCGAACTCGTACTTTTGGGCGAACACGGGAACGGCGCATAGGGCCGCGAAAGCGCAGATAAAAACTCCCAACAATGCCTTTTTCATGTTTATTTCCCTCCTTAGTTCTTTCCTAGTTAACGATCCTCCCGATGACCGACTTCATGAATCATATACCTCCCTCTTATTTTGGCAAAAATCCAGAAAAAAAGAAAGGGGTTCTTTTCACGACGTCGACCAGAGCCCATTCAGACCCAGAAATAAGACCTTCCTTATGAAAGGGCCTTCTTTATGAGAGCACGGATAGGGCTGCGTCCATATCGGAGATAAGGTCCTCGATATCTTCGATTCCCACGGAATAGCGGATCAAGCCTTCGGGAATCCCGGCGGCCCGGCGTTCTTCTTCCGTGCACTCCACATGGCTTGTCACGGAAGGAGGCCCTACAACGGTATCCACCTGACCCAGGTTGGCCGCCATATATGCATATTTCAACCGAGGCAAGACCCGGGCGACGGCTTTGAGCCCGCCGATGATCTCAAAACTGAGCACGCCTCCGTAGCCTCCGGGCATCTGTTTCCTGGCGACTCGGTGCATCGGATGGCTTTCCAAGCCGGGATAGTTGACCTTGCTGACTTTCGGATGCTTTTCCAAAAAATGGGCCATAGCCAGAGCATTTTTGTTTTGGCGTTCGACGCGCAGGGCGAGGGTTTTCAAGCTTCGAAGGAGCAGACCGGCACGGTGAGGATCGAGGGAAGGACCGGAGAGCTCCCGATAGCGATAGATCTTTTTCACCAGCTCGGACTTACCACAAACGACTCCGGCCAGGAGGTCGTTATGCCCGCCGATGAACTTCGTCGCGCTGTGGATCACGATGTCCGCTCCTAAAGAGATCGGAAGCTGGTTGATCGGTGTCGCGAACGTATTATCCGTAATGGTAACAGCGCCAACCTTATGAGCTGCCGCGAACAACTTCTTGAGATCGACCACCTTCAATAAAGGATTGGTGGGAGTTTCCAAATAGAGGATATCGCAGCCTTTGGCGATTGAGGCCAGGATCGCTTTTTCATCATAGGTCTCGCATAGATCACAAGGAATTCCAAAACGCGGCAGGATCTCCTTAAAATGCAAATATGTCGCACCATAAGCATCCTTGATGGTGACGGCACGCTGTCCGGGGCTGAGCAGAGCGAAGAGCGTCGTATTGATGGCAGCCATTCCGGTTGAGAAGTCGGTGGCGGCCTCCGCGCCCTCCAGCGCTGCCATCTTCTCATTGAAGGCGCGCAAGGTGGGGTTGGAATTCCGGCTGTAGATGTCCCCGAAGGTCTGACCCAGGGCGGCTTTCCGCCATGATTCATAGCTCTCGTAAGCAAATGCGGCGTTCTCCACAATCGGCACGTTCATCGCATGCGAAGACGGATCGATGGACCTCCCGTAATGAACGCAACGCGTTGAAGGGCCCTCTTTAAAAGTCATGATGATCTCCTAATAAATGGTATTGTGTCCCCATTTTTGTTCTCCGAAATATAGGAGAAAACGTTCTCAGGTGTCAAGGCATTTAATGCTAAGGCGATAGATAAAATTACCAAGAATGAACGGTCCTGAATGCCGTCCTCAAGCCCCCAGAGCGAAGGGGGTCTGATATCGTCCGCGTCGCCGACAAGCTGAAACGGGACTGGTTCGCCTGGGACCGGGAGAGTGAGGGCGGCTTAAGGCCATTAAAGTTATATTTTAAACCAATTAATGCGTTTATATTTATCCATATCTCTATGGCTCGTGACTATTGACACCGTCATGCGACTGGCTATATACTCTCAGCATGGATGGGCGTGGAGATTTGTGGTTCGGGGGGGGAGTCCACCGCGTCCTGGAAAAAGGAAATTTCTATCTTCGGAAGATCAGGTTTTTGAGGAGTGCGAATGACGATAGAACAGATGTTTATTCGGTACCAATGGTAGGGGGTGACGCCATGAGGGATTCACCCCGGGAGAGAAGAGAGAGGTTAGGAAAGTTTGAAAGGCGGATCAAAGCGCATGAAAAAGAGACTATTTTTTCTTTTCCTGATCGTTTGTTTGTCAACCGCTGGAATGGCTTTCGCCCAGGTCACGCCGGAAGGGAAGATTGCCGGAAAGGTAATCGATAACCAGGGGGTTGCTCTTCCCGGAGTGACGGTCGAAGCTACCAGCCCCAAGCTTGTTGGAAAGGCCTCCACGGTCACAGATAGCAACGGGACATATCGTTTAATGGCCCTTCCTACCGGGACTTATGATATTACTTACTCACTACCTGGGTTCAACACCCTGGTCAGAAAGGATATTTTTCTTGAATTTTCCCAGACCCTGGCTCTGAACGTGACTCTGGAACAGGCGGCTATCAGCGAGCAGGTCACGGTCGTCGGCCAGTCCCCTCTAATCGACGTCAAGAGCACGGTCAAGGGCATGACGATGACCAAGGATATCTTCCTGTCGCTTCCCCGGGGGAGGGCCTTCGATTCCCTCGTCAGCGCCATTCCCGGTGTTACGAACGATGATTTCACGGCTGGCGTATCGGTCGATGGAGCCACGGGCGCCGAGAACGTGTTCTACGCCGACGGCGCGGACGTAACGGACTTCCATCTGGGGGTCAAGGGCCAGAACATCGTTCTCGAACTGGTGGACGAGGTCAAGGTCACGGCCTCGGGCTACAACGCCGAATTCGGCGGCTCGATGGGCGGTGTCGTTAATGTCATCACCCGCTCCGGCGGGAACGTGTACCACGGCGACCTGATGATGTTCTACGAGAATCATACGAAGCTGATGCAGGGCGCCGCCAGGGACTACATCAGGCAGAATCTGGATGACTACACCCTCTGGGAATATGTGAACGACGACACCCTTTATTTCGACGGGGGCAAGGACAGGGACCGCTATAATCGGTACGAAGCGGTCTTCAGCCTCGGCGGCTACATCATTAAGAACAAGCTATGGTTCTTTGCCTCCCTCAACCCGGTCTACAACCAGACGACGGCCCAGAGGGATTTCAATTATAGGGAAGGACCCTTCCAGGCATTCAAAAGCAAGAATTATGATTATAACGGGTCGATCAGGCTTTCGGCCGCCCCGATCACGGGCCTTCGCGTATCGGCCAGCTACATCAGCAATTTCACCCGGTCTCGGGGAGACCTTCCGGACATCCAGGGCTCCGACAACCCGGATTACGCGTGGGGGAAATGGGGTTATGATTATCCCAACTGGACCGCCGCGCTGACGGCCGATTATTCCGTCGGCAACAACCTGCTCATCAGCTACCGGGGCGGCTGGCACCTGCAGAACCAGAACAATCAACAGATCAAGCCCCCGGCCGGAACGACCTATAACTTCAATTATTCAAACCAGCCCTTTGCGAACGATCCCTTCTATATTGCCCATCCGGAACTGCTCCATTCCGAAGATTGGACGTCCTCTTCGTCCTATCAAGAGCGGCAGAAGTACATACAGGAAAAGATCAGCAACAACATAGACGTATCCTACTACCTCGACTGGATGGGTGAGCACGCTCTGAAGGCCGGCATCGGCTATGCCTGGCTTCATGAGGACGTCTATATAGCCGCCACGCACCCCAGAGTCTTTCTATACTTCGGAAAGACCAACTACTCTTTGGGCTTCGCCGTCGGCCCCGGTGCCGACCCGACGAGCCCCTTCTACGGCAAATACGGGTACTATTATACCAGGGGCAACTGGACCCAACCCGCTTATGGAGGCGTCTGGGACATCCATGCCAACAACTACTCGGCCTACATCCAGGATTCCTGGACGATTAAAAACAGACTGACCATCAATTTCGGCATCCGGGCCGAGAGCCAGTACATCCCGTCCATGACGAGCGACACGTCGTATGCGGGTTACACGGACAAGCCGGTCAAGTTCGACCTGACCGATGCGCTGGCCCCCCGGCTGGGCGTGGTCTATGACGTGTTCGGGGATTCCAGCCTGAAAATCTTCGGAAGCTTCGGCATCTATTACGACGTCATGAAGATGTACATAGCCGAACTCACCTATGGCGGCTATAAGCACAAGAGAGATTTCTATTCCCTCACCAACCCGGATTGGACACAGATTGCGGCGAGCGGCGTGTTCGATGACCGGGCCAGCCAGGAAGCCGGCGGTAGGTACGCCGGAAGCCTCGATTACCTGCCGCCGTCGTTCGGCCGGACCGATCCGAACCTGAAACCGACCGCCCAGAGGGAGATCTCATTCGGTGCCGAGAAGAAGCTGACGGAAGATCTCTCCCTTTCCGTTCGGCTTGTCAACAAGAGTCTGCTCCGGACGATCGAGGACGTCGGCGCGCTCGCCAGGGAGACCGATCCCGCAACGGGCGAAACGAGCGTTACGGAGAACTTCTGGATCGTCAATCCCGGCTACGGTTGGTCCCTGCCGGAATCCAAGGGAGGAAAGTTCCTCGATGGCAGGTGGCCGACTCCGAAAGCGAAAAGGGATTACTACGGTCTGAACATTTCCCTGGAAAAGAGGTTCAGCGACAATTGGCAGGGCGGCGTCAACTATACTTTGAGCCGGATCGAAGGAAATTATTCCGGCCTGGCCAGCACCGACGAAGTCGGGTACGACTATGCCGGCGTTGCCCGCCTCGGTACGAACGTCCAGTTGTACTATGACGATTGGTTCCTCATGTACGATGGCAAGGGGAATAATCTCGATGGGCCCCTGCCTCAAGATAGGACCCATTACTTCAAGGCCTTCGGGACTTATTCCTTCCCGTTCGGCCTGACCGTGGGCGTCATCGGCTATGGCCGGAGCGGATTGCCCCTGACGACCAAGCTCCATATGAATAACCGCTGGATGCTGGTCGAAAACCGCGGCGACATGGGCCGCCTGCCCTTCACCTTCTGGGCCGATCTTTACCTGGACTACACCTTCAAGCTCGGCGACAAGTACCGGGCCTCAATCAACCTCCAGATCAACAACGTGACCAATACCAAGACGATCCAGAGCAAGATCCAAGACTACAACCTGGACGGGATCTGGGCCGACGATGCCCAGATCCTCGACGGGACTCTGCTCCGCGACTATAAAACGATGGTCGTGGACGCAGGCGATACGAATACAGCATACAACAAGTGGGAAACCCGGTTCCGTCCCTGGTCTGCGCGTTTGGGCTTCAAATTCTCGTTCTGAGCGAAACGCACAGGATCTGATTTCTACAGAGCCCGTCCTTCGCGAGAAGGACGGGCTCTCTTTTTATCGTTGGATACGGATTGAGTCCGCGGCCGGATAGCGAAGCTCAGGGAGGGAGAAAAATAGCCCACGGACAGACGTTTCCGACGGCAGAGCTCCGAAAGGATGAGAGCGGCGGGATGGCCCGGTGCCGCAAAGGGACGCCGGCCGAGATCTGGCATTCATGAGCAAGAAAAAAGGAGCTTCCCGGAAGGCCAAGAGGCTGAGGGCCGGTCGCCGGTCGAAATTCCTATGGGGGATAGCCGGCGCGGCCGCGGGATTGGTCATCCTGGTCTATTTTTTTATCCTCAATCCGGGAAGAAATCGAGTTGTCCTTCCCGGAGCGCCTTCATACAATGTCCTTCTGATAACCCTTGATACCACTCGGGCCGATCACCTCGGCTGTTATGGTTATAAAGCGGCCAGGACTCCCAACCTCGACAGCCTGGCCCGGGAGGGGGTCCGGTTCGCCCGGACCTATTGTCCGGCGCCGCTGACCCTGCCAGCTCATGCTTCGATCATGACCGGTCTTTATCCCGCAGCGCACACGGTCCGCAATAACGGCCACTATCTCCCCTCCGGGATAAGGACCCTGGCGGAGATTCTGAAAGGGAAAGGCTACTCCACCGCGGCTTTCGTCTCCTCCTTTTCGGTGGATTCCCGGTTTGGGCTCGACCGGGGCTTCGACGTCTATGACGACACCTTCCAATCGGAGTCGCCGTTCAAGACCCAAAACGCGGAGCGGCGGGCCGAGGAGACTTTCGCCAGGTTCTCCCGATGGCTGGAAACCGGAGGAAAGAACAGGTTTTTCGGCTGGATCCATTATTATGACCCGCATCTTCCTTATGATCCGCCTTCGCCCTACAAGGAGGAATTCGACGGAGATCCCTATGACGGCGAGATCGCTTACATGGATCGATATGTGGGCGCCGTCCTGGAGCGGTTGAGGGAACAAGGGGTTCTGGAGAAGACCATTGTCGTCGTCGCCGGCGACCATGGGGAAGGGCTGGGTGACAAAGTGGAACTCGGTCACGGGATCTTTCTATATGAAGAGACCCTCAGGGTCCCCTTCATTCTCCATAATCCCGCGGTCTTCCCCCGTTCTCAGGTCATCGAAAGCCAGGTCAGGCTGATCGATATCGCTCCAACCATTCTGGAGATTACCGGCTTACAGAACGAAGCCAAGGGGATGAAGGGACAGAGCCTGATTGCCCGGCTAAGGGGCAAGAACTTGAAGGCTCCCGACAGCTTGGTGGAGACGTTTTACCCCCGGGAGAACTTCGGTTGGGCGGAGCTCGTCGGACTCATCTCGGAACGCTGGAAATATATTCAGTCCCCCAGGCCCGAGCTTTATGACCTTAAGAGCGATCCAGGGGAAAGGGAGGACCTGGCTGCTTCTTCGGCCGCCAAGGCCGGCGAATTGAGGAAGTCGCTGGAACAGGAGCTTCTGGGTTCGAGCGCCGGCGACAGGCCGGCAAGCGAGCGAACGGGCGTCAGGCCCGAGGACCAGGAACGGCTCAGGTCCCTGGGCTACGTCAACTTCTCTCCGGCGGCACGGGGGTCAGCCTTGCCTGACCCGAAGGAAAAGATTCCTCTGCTCAGGCTGATCCAGCAGGCTCAGGCTTATGAGCTCGAAGACAACTATGCCGAAGCGGAAAAGGTCTATCTCAGGGTCCTGGAGGACGTCCCTGATTCGCCGGCCGGCTATATCAATCTGGCGATCGCCCAGGCGAGACAGAAGAAGTTCGACCAGGCCCTCAGGACCTTGGACAACGGCATAGCCAGGATCCCGGACTCGGAGAGCCTCCAGGTCCGCCTGGGCCACACCTATTTGGTTACCGGCATGCTCCGGAAAGCCTTCGAGACCATGAATAAGGTCCTGGACCTCAACGCCCGAAACGTCGACGCCTTGACCGTCTGTGCCGGAATCCTGGATACAGAGGGTCGCAAGGAAGAAGCCCGCGGCTATTATAACCGGGCTCTGGCCGTCGAACCCGAAAGCCGGTACCTGAGGATGAGCTATGCGGGGAATCTGGCTTCCAGCGGCCGATTGAGGGAGGCCATCGAAGTCTATAAAAAACTGATCAATGATTTCCCTGAAGAACAGGGCTTCTATCAATACGTCGGCATCGCCTATTCTTACCTGGGCGAATTCGACCAGGCCATTTCTTTCCTCGAACGGGCCTTGGCCATCCGGCCGACGGCGACCGGCTTTTTCAACCTGGCCGTAGCTTATGACAAAAGCGGCAACATTCGGGAAGCGGTGAAGAATTTCAATCTTTACCTGGACAATTCCCGGGGCGAAAGCGAGGCCAACATCAGAAAAGCTAAGGCCGAGCTGGAACGTTTGGGAAAGGGATCCTAAGGAACTATTCCTGTTCCGGGGGGAGTTCCTGAATTTCTTCTCGTCCGGTCTCTTCGGCGGCAACCCCGATTGAGGTCATATGGACAGCATGGGGCTTTTGGCATATTCTTGTTTCGATGCCGGGAAAGAAGCGCAAGGTCGTCGTTGCGATGAGTGGGGGAGTGGACTCCTCGGTCGCGGCAGCGCTGCTTGTCGAGGCCGGGTTCGATGTCACGGGCGTCACGATGAAGCTCGTCGACCTGCCTCCTGAGTTCTGCCGCTCGGAGGGCCTAAGGAGCTGCTGCGGCCGCTTGGCCGTCGAGGACGCCAACAGGGTCGCCCTGGCCCTGGGCATCCCGCATTTCGTCGCCGACATGCGCGTTCCTTTCGAGCAAATGGTGGTCGCAAATTTCTGCCGGGAATACGAGCTCGGCCGCACACCTAATCCCTGCATCCGCTGCAACCGATACATAAAGTTTGGCCTCTTGCTTAAAAAGGCGCGGGCGATCGGGGCCGACCTCATCGCCACGGGTCATTACGCCCGGATCGAACGCGACCGGCGGACGGGCCTTTTTCTTCTCAAAAAGGGCAGAGACGCGAAGAAGGACCAGTCGTATTTTCTTTATCCGATGACCCAGAAGGAGCTCGCCCGCACGCTGCTGCCGATCGGCGGGTTCAAGAAGGCGGAGGTCCGCCAGACCGCCAAGGGAATGGGACTCCCGGTGGCGGAAAAGCCGGAAAGCCAGGAGATTTGTTTCGTTCCGGAGGACGATTATCCCCGCTTTCTCAAGATGAGAATCCCGGGATCATTCCGGCCTGGACCGATCATGGATTTAAACGGCCGCATCATCGGCAAGCACGGCGGGACAGGCCATTTTACTATCGGTCAGCGCCGCGGCCTTGGCATCGCGTCCCAGCGGCCGCTCTACGTCATCGCGATCGACCCGGCCTCGAACACGGTCGTCGCAGGTCCGGACGAGGCCTTGCGCCGGACAAGCCTTGTGGCCTCGGGAGTGACGCTCGTCTCGGGCGGAAGGCTTGAAGGGCCGGTCCGGGCGCGGGTCAAAATCCGTTACAAGCATGCGGAAGAGAAGGCGATCATTACGCCGCGCGGCAAGTCCGGCGCGCGGATTGATTTCGAAAAAGCCCAGCGGGCGATCACTCCCGGACAGGCCGTTGTATTCTACAGCAGGAGCACGGTGCTGGGCGGCGCGACGATCGAATTTTAGGCGATTTGGCCGTCGAAAAGGCGGATGGTGCGCTCGGAGCGGGCGGCAAGCCGATCGTCGTGGGTGACCATGACGATCGTCCGCCCTTCCTTCCATAGTTTTCCGAGGAGGCCCATGATCTCCTCGCCGCTGTGGGAATCGAGGTTTCCCGTCGGCTCGTCGGCCAGGATAATGGGCGGATCGTTGGCCAGGGCCCGGGCCAATGCGATACGCTGCTGCTCCCCCCCGGAGAGTTCCGAGGGACGATGCTCTTTCCAATCGAATAGCCCTACGGCCCTGAGGAGTTCCGTGACCCGTTCCCGCCTCTTTTTTGCGTTTTTCCCGTTAAAGAGGAGGGGCAACTCCACATTCTCCCAAGCCGTGGCGTAGGGGAGAAGGTTGAAGTTTTGAAAGACGAACCCTAGCATGCGGTTTCGGATGGACGCCAGCTGATCGAAGCTGAGACCGGCGACGTTCCGCCCCTCCAGGTAATACTCCCCTCCGCTCGGAGTGTCCAGGCAGCCGATGATGTTCATCAGGGTCGACTTGCCGGAACCCGACGGGCCCATGATGGAGACGAACTCGCCTTTGCCGATGTTCAGGGAGACATCGCGGAGGGCTTCCAAGGCGTGGCCGCCCATTTGGTACACCTTTTTTATGTTGTGGAATTCGATCATGGTCTCACCTTTATTATTCATAGCGAAGCGCCTCGATGGGATTAAGCCGGGAAGCCCTCACGGCCGGGAAGATGCCCGACAGGAAAACAAGGGTCCCCACGATGGCCAGGAAAATGAGGAAAATATCCAGCGAAAAGATTGGGCGCAACAGGTAGCCTTCGATACCGAACCCTTCGTAGCTGATGGGAATGAGCCGGACGAGTTGGACGATGTTGAAGGCGGTGACGAGGCCCCAGAACGTCCCTTTCAGGAAGATGAACAGAGTTTCGAGGATGAACTGCTGAACAATGACTCGCCTTCGGGCGCCGATGGCCATTTTGATGCCGATCTCCTGGGTCCGCTCCCGGACGATGGCATACATCAGGTTGGTAACGCCTACGGCCCCGATGAGGAGCGTCAACCCGCCCATGATGCCCAGGAAGATCTCGATCCCCTTGAAAATGGCTCCCGCCTCTTTGGCGTTCTCGATGGTGTTCCAGATGCCCAAGGCGTACTTGTCGCCGCTGTCGAAGCGATACTTGCGGCCGAGAAGAGTCCGGACCCTTTCCTCGACGAGCGCGGAAGATCCAATATCCCACGGCTGGATGTGGATGCGGTCGATATAGGGCTGGCTGTCGATCTGAGAGAAGGAGGAATACGGCAGGTAGATCTGGTCGGCGTCGGGTCCCTGGTACATCGAATCCTGGAGTTTTTTTAAGAGAACCCCGACCACCATGAAGGGAACGCGGTTGATAACGATCTTCTGCCCGACCGGGTCTTCCGTACCAAAAAGGTCCCGGGCCACGTTCCACCCGATGAAGACTACCTTACGGCCTTTGGCGACGTCGTCGGGATTGAGGAATCGACCGCCCGGCTGGGGGATTTGGGTTCGCATGCCGGCGAATTCGGCGGTCGTCCCATGGATCTGGCGGTTGAGCTCCTTGCCCCGGGCGGATACGGACCACCCGTTATAGGATTCCGGAGCGATCACGGCGATCTCGGGGATCCTCTCTTTGAGGTATTGGATGTCGGTTGGATATATTCGGATCCGCCGCCCTTTCGGCAGTCCCTGGTACACTCTCGAGGTCTGTCCCCCGGAGATCATGATCAGGTTTTCGCCCAGGCCGCTGAAGCTCGTCCGGAATTGGCCGGACATGCCCCGGCCGAAGGCCAGGAGGAGGAGGACGGAGAGAGTCCCCCAGAAAAGGGCGAAGGTGATGAGGGCGGACTTTTTACGCCGCTTCCGGAACTCTCGGAGAAAAAAGCGCGGCAGGGTCAGGTTCATGTCACTTCCTCAGGGCCTGGATGGGATTGGTGGAGGCCGCGTTACGAGCGGGGATCATCCCGGCCACGGTGCCTATGGCCAAAAGGATCAGGATTGCGGACACGATGACGAGAGGACTCATCTGGGGTACCCCTACGAAAATGACCAACTGCTCGGCCGGCAGCGTCTGGACGAAGCGGACGACGAGCGCGGAAAGGGCGAAGCCGATGAGCCCGCCCAGGAGCATGATCACCAAGCTTTCACCGAAGAACTGCACCAGGATGGTCCGGCGCTTGGCACCCACGGCCAGCTTGATGCCGATCTCCCGGGTCCGCTCCTCGACGACGACCATCATGATCGAGGCGACGCCGACGCCGCCCACGAGAAGGGTGAAGGAGCCGATAACGCCCATGAAGATATTAAAGGCGAGGAAAAAGGTGGTGAAGGTCTTCTCGAATTCGAGCGTATCCCAGACGCCGATCGCGTCGGGGTCCTTGGGATCGAAGCCTATCAGTTTGGATAGATGATCTTTGATGCCCTGGGTAACCTCCGCACTTCGACCCAGGTCCAGGGGACGGAAGATGATATTGGAGACGAACTTGTCGCCGTATAACGCCGTATAAGTTGTCCAGGGGATGAAGGCGCAGTTTTCATCCCTCTGGCCGTTATAGTTCGAATTCTGCTCCTTCTTGACCATGACGCCGACGACGGTGAAGGGGACGCCTTCGATGAGTACCCTCTTTCCCAGGGGATCTTCCTCGGCGAAAAGGTCGGTGGCCAGGACGTTGCCTATAAAACAGACGCGCCTCCGTTCCGTTATATCCAGGGGGTCGATAAAGCGGCCCTTGGCAGGGATGGTGTTTCGCATCCGTTCGAAAGAGGGATTGATCCCGCGCACCGTGTTCATGAACTCTTGTCTCCCATAACGGATTCGGCGGCTCTGGACGAACTCCGGGCTGAGGAGTTCGATGCCCGCGACCTTATCGGTCAGGACCTCCGCTTGCTCGGGAGTAACCCGGACCGGTTTCCCCTTTTGGAATCCTTGGTAGGGGAGGGTGGTTAGGGAAGGAAACATCAACACGATCCCGTTGCCCATGCCGTGAAAGCGCTTGACCTGGGCTTTACCCAGAGACTCGCCGAAAGCGACAAGCAGGATGACAGAAAAGGTGCCCCAGACGACACCGGAGAGGGTGAGAGCAGTCCGCAGGGGCTGGCGGACCAGGTCGCGGAGGAGGTTACGAAAAAAAATGGCGATCATTTGATCTCGCGGGGGGGGCGCTCCACAACCGATTCGTTCTCTGCCAGGCCCTGGGTGATCTCGATATTCAATCCGTCCGAGAGGCCTGTCTGGACCTCTTTTTTCTCGACCAGCTCGCCCTTTTTCACCTCCACGAACTTCTTCCCGTTCTCGAAGAGGACCAGGCGCTCGGGAAGCATCAGGATGTTTTCCTTGGCCCGGACGGTGATGGTGGCCGTGGCCGAATATCCGGCGCGGAGAGGCTGGCCGGCCGTGTCGGGGACGAAGATCTCGATATCGAAAAGCGTGGCGTTGCCTTCCTTCTTGGCTTTGGGAAAGATACGCTCCACCTTGCCCACAATACGGCTGTCGGGCAGAGCGCCGATCTGGATATCGGCCGCCATGCCGATCTGGATCTTGCCGACGTCGATCTCATCGATCGTCCCCTTGAAAAGAAGCTTGCCCATGTCGGCCAGGGAGCAAAGCTCCGTCCCCGGCTGGAAGTTGGTCAGGGGAACCACCGGATCGCCCTGAAAAACACTCTGGGATAGGACCATGCCGGTCGTGGGCGATTTCACCGTCGAGTCGATGTCGCGGTTGGACATCCGGATGCGGCCCTTCTCCATAAGCTCCAGTCTCTCCATGGCGATTTTATGCCTCAGGCTCGCATCATCGTAGGCGGACTCGACCCCGTCCATATCCGATTGGGAGATGAGCGACTGCTCGAACAACTTCAGATTTCTCTGCCGGTCGGCCTGGAGTTTGGAGAGAGTGACCTGGGCCATTTCTATGGCCCTCCTCGTCTCCACGTACTCCACGGGCGTCGGATTCGGGGAGATCTTAAAGAGGACGTTGCCCGCTTTCACCTGGTCGCCGACCTTGAAGTAGACTTCCTCGACGATGCCGGGGATAATCGATTTGACCTTGATCTCCTTTTCAGGCTCGATCGTGCCCACGGCCAGGGCCTTTTCGCTGATCGTCCCCCGGACGACCTTCACTTGTTTCAGGGGTTCCTTGGCTTTCTTGCTGGATAAAAGTAGGAACACGAAGACACAGACAAAGACTACCGCTAAAATCCGCCACAACCATTTTTTCATGATGCACCTCGAACTGGGTTCAACCTATATAGACGTAATGAGAGGGGAAAAAGTTTTGGGGACACAAAAGTTTTGGGGACACAATACCAATTTCCGAATTCCCTATTTTCCCAGAGGGGAAATAGGCCCGATCTTTAATTCGGAAACTGGTATTATGTCCCCAATTATAAGCCGGGTCCGGCTACTTCAAAACGAACTGCACCGTTACCGTGAAAACGACTTCTTTCGCCTGGCCGTCTTGGATGAAGGGCTCGTACTTCCACTGTTTAACGGCGGCGATGGCGGCTTGTTCGAGTTTCTCGTTCAGGCCTTTGAGGACCATCACCCGGACGACGTTGCCCTGGGTGTCGGTCCTTGTATTCAGGATGACAACGCCGCTGATCTTCTCCTTCCTGGCCTCCTCAGGATAGACGACGGGGACCGACTTGAGAAGCTTGGGCGGGGCGACCTGGCCCCAGGCCTTAACGGCACCGCTCTCGAACAGTGCTACGGCCTTTTTGAATTCCGGGGGCTTGGGAGGCGCCGGAGGGGGAGGCGGGGGTGGCGGGAGAATCTTGTCGGGAGGGCCCGTGATATGGAACGAGCAGAAGTACGGTTTTCCGCTTCGGTCCTCGAAGCCGAAGACCGCCCTGTGGCCGCCGGCGAGCAGCATCTCGGTTGTCAGGACGTTCTTAGGCTTGTCCGCCTCTATTTCATTGAGCAGGACCAGGAAACGGCCCGGGTTATTCCACTCCTTGAGGAGCACGAAGATCTGAAACGCGTTTCCGTTCAGACGGAAAAAGTGACGGAAGGAATCCGTGGATTGCTCGCCCTCTCCAATGACCAGGTCCGCCTCGGTAATAAGGCTTGCGTCCTGGAGGTTAAAGACCCTCATGATCTGTTCTTTTTCCTTGTCCGGGCCCGATCCGGCCGGCAACGCAAGGCTCGCCGTGACGGTCGGCCGGATGTAGGACGTGGTGATAAAGTCCGGGGCCGAAACGGTGCCCTGACGGGCGCCCTCGAAGACTCTAAGTTTCATCTCGAGGCGGTCCACGGCCCTCAGGGGCAGGGCGGACAGCCCGATCAGGAGGCCCAGGATCACCCAAAGGCTCTTGATTTTCATGTTTGACTCCTTATAGCTGTTTTTCGACCCAGACAAAGGTGCTGCCCTGGTCTTGGGTTTGAAAGACAAAGGCCTGCGCAGGCTTCTCGTCGATCTTGACGGAATCTATCCGGAAAATGATAGTGCTCCTCTCGGGAGCGGGGGGATGGCTTCCGTAGCGGAAGAGTTTCGGGCCGAATACGCCGAAGCCGATAAGGACCAGCAATCCGGCCGCGCCCATCGCCCATTTCAGGGCAGGACGAGCCCCGATTAGGACGAGCTTTATCGATCGCCTTTTATCGGCCGCGGTCACGAATTCAGGCCAGAAATCTTTCACGTCCCCAAGTCGTTCCCGGGAGATCGTCGCTCTCCTGGCTTCGTCCAGGGTGGCGAGATCGTCCCCGCATTCCTCGACGCGCGACTTATCGTCTGGCATTTTTCTCCTCCTTCAGCAGCGTCTTGAGCTTCACCCTCGCCCTGTATAGATGAACGCCGGCTGTATTCGGCGAGCACCCCAGGACGGCGGCGATCTCGGCGGTCGAATATCCTTCCTGGGACCAGAGGAATAGGGCCGTCCGTTCCTTCGGCTTCAGCGGGCGGAGGTACCGGAAATCCAGCTCCTCGAAGGACGCGGATGGGGCCGGCGGCGCGATGACCGCGGCCGGATTCTCGTGCCTGAAGCGGCCGAGGAATCCCTTGAACCGGGCCCTTTTCCTGATTATGTCCAGGCAGTGGTTCGAGAGAAGGGCGTAGAACCAGTTTTTGTAGCTCCGGTTCGCGTCGAACCCCTCGAGGTTCCGGTAGGCCTTCAGGAAGGCCTCCTGGCAGGCGTCCTCCGCGTCCTCTCGATTGGCCAGGATGTTGACCGCGATGGCCATGGCGTGGTTACGGTACCGGTCCATGAGCTCTTTGTAGGACTCCATCTTTCCCACCAGGCATTCTCGGACAAGGTCGTTGTCGGTCATTCGCCGCCCTTCATCTTTGCATACGTCTGGGGCCATCGTTTTCTTTATTACATTCTTATCGAGATTTTCCCTCAAGGCAAGGTCATTGTGAACGGCGATGACACTTGGGGCTGATGCCTGTCCCCATTCACGTCCTTGACGTGTTCCGGACCGCAACTTATACTTATTCCTGAAGGGATGATGGGAAAATGAAGGCCGTATTGAAAACTAAAACCTGCATATTCGTTTTAATCGCCCTAAATATCATCTCTGTTAAACAAATGCATCCTCAGGATGTTAGCCAACCGTTGCAGCATGATGTCTCGGTAGCCCTTAAGCTCTTGCAGGTCTATGTAACCGATAAACAGGGGAAGGCCGTAAGCGGCCTCAGCAAGGATGATTTCGAGATCTGGGACGATGGGAAAATTCAAAAAATTACTGAGTTCGAAGCTCATGCTCTGACTCTCGGGGTTCGGGCGGCCGAAACCGAAGCGCCGGGAGTGCCCTCGGCTCCTGCCGTCAATCGGAAGTACTTTTTCTTTTTCGATTTCGCATTTAATGAGGCGGCCGGGATATCGACTTCGAAAAAGGCGGCGCTTGATTTCGTTGATACAAGGATCCGACCCGGAGACGAAATCGGCATTGTCTCCTTCGATGTCTATAAAGGCCTGGTCTTGAATGAATACCTGACCAAGGATTACTCGAAAATCCGCGACGTCATTCTAGGGATCGGCGCAAAAAAATACCTGGGCAGGGCGGCGGATATAGAAAGCGATTATTTAAAGTCGCTTGTAGAAGTTGCCTCTGCATTAGATAGGGAGTCGCAAGAAAGAGGACTTGAAAGGGCGATGGAGAATCTCAGGGACCAGGAAAAGCATATATACGAATCGCAAGCGGGCGATTTTATAAATAGCATCGAAGCGTTTTCCAAGGCCGTCCGATACATACCTGGAAATAAAAGCATCGTCCTATTCTCGTCCGGAATTGCAAACCAAGTGATGTATGGATCGAAAAAGTACTTATCGGAAAGTTATCTAAGATCATACGAACGGGAAGAACTGGGGAGCGCTAGTTTACGCGGTGCCTATATTGATATGTGCAAGAGCCTGGCGGCATCCAACTGTTCAATATACAGCATCAACACCTCCACCAGCGGCTCTAAAAGATTCCTTGAGCGAGACCTGGCCGGCGACGCGTCCCTCAAGCAGCTTGCCCAGGAAACCGGCGGCAAGTACTTCGATAACATCAAAGGCTACGAGAAGATTAGCGAGGAGATCCAGAACATCACCGGGAGCTACTATGTCCTGGGCTATCCCATAGCCGAGAAGTGGGACGGAGGGCACCACGCGATCAAGGTTAAGGTGAAGAGGAAGGGCTGCGAGGTCCACGGCCAGACGGGATACTTCAACCCGAAGCCCTTCACGGAATACTCTGAGGATGAAAAGGTGCTTCATTTGATAGACCTGGCCCTGAGCGAAAAACCCCACTTGCAAGAAGCCGTGGATTTTCCGGTAAACGTAGTACCGTATACAGTAGGGGAGAAGGCGGACCTTGCCGTTTTGGCGGAGATTCCAGTCGGCGAGCTGGCGAAGGTCGGGGGCG
>Ga0316620_10000413_pt1 | contig 17233 bp, 14 predicted proteins | sample OWC_Aug_M1_C1_D5_FD_207651 | JGI IMG/M metagenome (GOLD analysis project Ga0316620, IMG submission 207651) | Wetland soil microbial communities from Old Woman Creek delta, Ohio, United States - OWC_Aug_M1_C1_D5_B | ecosystem: Environmental > Terrestrial > Soil > Wetlands | place: USA: Ohio... | reverse complement strand
CGACCCACCCAAGCCGGCTCTTCCAACTGGTCGCCGTGCTGCTGTTGAGCCCTCCCCTGCTCGTCGCCCAGCAGGCGCAGCGACCCGAGAAGGGCATCGGCGTCGTCACCGACGTTCCCGGTGCGCTCGTCTTCGCCGAGCCCCGCCACGCCGTCTTCGACGACGCCTATCAGCACGCCCTGGTCGAGCATCGATTCGTGGTTTCAAATGCCGGCGAGGCCCCGGTGATCATCGAGGACGCGGTCGCGCTCAAGGGCGAGGCCGGGCTGGAGATGGAACGCTCCACCCTGGCCCCAGGCGAGTCGACCACGATCACCGTCCGGCAACGGCTCGGTGATGCTCTCGGACGGGTGGCGTTCCGCTACGCGCTGATCACCGACGAGCCCGGCGTCTCGCGTTATCGTTTCAGCCTTTCCGGCTTCGTCCAGTCTGCCTTCGACCCGGAGCGACCCACGCTCGACTTCGGCCGTGTCATCCAGGGCCAGGAAGCGCGCGCCCAGGTCGAGCTCTTCAGCCGCGAGGTGGACCGCATGCAGCTCGAACGCATGCCTCAAGGACCGGCGTACCTGGCCCTGCAGAGCGAGCGGCGCGGAGTGGAGGACGAGGGCCTGGCTCTCCTCGCCAGGCTCCTTCCGCTTGCCCCGCTCGGCCTCCTATGGGGGGAGCTCGCGCTGGAGACCAACGTTGCCCACCAACCCAAGCTCGTCGTCACCTTTCGAGCAGAGGTATTCGGCGACGTCGTTCCGAGCCAGCATCCGATCGCCTTCGGCCTGGTACGCAGCGGCGTGCGCGTGCGCAAGCAACTGAAGCTAGAGAGCCGCAGCGGTACGCCCTTCCGCGTCGTCTCGGTGCAGGACGACGCCGGCCTGCTCGACGTCTCGTTCTCGCCCTGCGGGACCACAAGCGCTCCCGACACGACCTGTTGGTCGCTCGAGCTCAGCACCCTGATTGAAAGCCCGGCGCGGTTCGGAGGCAGGCTGCTGGTGGGCGTCGCGGGCGCGAACGAACCCGTACCGCTCACGTACAGCGGGTTCGTGGTCGCGCCGGGGACGCGGGTCGAGACCATCAACTTGCCGGCGCAGGCAGGTGGCGGAGGAGCGGCAGATGCCACACCCAACCGGTGAGACGCGCCGCTGCCTCGCGCCCCTCGCGCTCGCCCTCGCGGTACTGGGGCTGTACCCATTGGCCAAGGCCCAGGAGGCCCCCCTTCCGCCAGAGCAGCAGGCTGCAGTGGAGACCTCCGGACCGCACGTGCTGCTGGCGTGGTCCGTCGCAAACGAGGAACGCGTCTACGGCTACCTGATCTACCGTTCGCAGCGGCGGCAGGGACCCTTTCTGCGCATCAACCAGGACATCGTTCATGCGCGGCCCGGCGGCGGCCAGCCGGCCTCGACCTACGAGTTCGTGGACGCAGAGGTAGAGCCCGGCGCGACCTACTACTACTACATCGACACCGTCGCCGTCGATGGCGTGAAACGCCGCTTCTCCGGGGTCATCAGCAAGACCGTGGCACCGCATGCCAGCGCTCAGCCCTAGATGCCCGGCTGCGCTCGGGCTGCTCGCCGCGGCCCTCTTGGCGCCGTCGACTGCGCCTGCCGAGGACGAAGGAACGCGGGCTGCCGCCGGCCGGCCCAGCGTGCTGCTGATCACCATCGACACGCTGCGACCAGATGCCTTGGGCTGGATCGCCGGCAGGAACGACACGCCGGCGATCGACGGCCTGGCGCGAGCAGGATTCCGATTCCCGGCAGCGGCGACGCCCGTGCCTCTCACCCTGCCCGCCCACGTCTCGATCATGACCGCCCTGGTGCCACGACGCCATGGCGTGCGCGACAACGGCCAGACCCTGGGCGACGTCCCGCTCACCTTGGCCCAGGTGCTGCGCTCCCACGGCTACGCCACCGCCGCGTTCGTCAGCGGCTATCCGCTCGATCACATCTTCGGCCTGGATCGTGGCTTCGAGCACTACGACGATAACCTCCCCGAAGGGGACGAGGGATGGCTGGAGCGCCTCGCGTACGACACGACCGACGCCGCCCTGGCATGGGTGGCGACGGCTCGAAAGCCCTGGTTTGCATGGATCCACTACTACGACCCCCACGATCCCTACACCCCGCCCCGTCCCTTCTGGCGTCCTGGCGATCGCGGAGCGTACCTGGGCGAGGTGGCCTACACCGACAGCGCCATCGAGAGGCTCCTCGCGAGTATGGGCCCGGGTTCGAGCGAGAGCCGGCTGACGGTCTTCACCGCTGACCACGGCGAAGCACTGGGGGAGCATCGGGAGAAACGCCACGGGTACTTCATCTACGACTCCACGGTGACCGTGCCCTTGGTGCTGCACTGGCCCGGCCACCTCCAGCCCGGTCAGAGCGAGGCGGCGGCGCGACTGCTGGACATCGCACCCACGATCCTCGAGCTCGTCGGTCTGCCTGCGCTGCAGGACGTCGACGGGCAGAGCCTGGTGCCCCTGCTCCAGGGGAGGGTCCTCGAGACCTCGCCCGCCTATCTTGAAACCCACCTGCCCTGGATCTACTTCGGCTGGGCGCCCCTTACCGCCGTCCGCGACCAGGGCTGGAAGCTCATCGCGGCGCCGCGGCCCGAGCTCTACCGGCTCGAGGCCGACCCTGGCGAGACGCAGAACCTCATCGACATCTACCCCGAGCGGGCCCGCGAGCTTGGCGCCCTGCTGCGCTCCCTCGAGTCGCGGGCCGGCGTCACTGCCTCCGCGATCGCGGATCCGCAGGCCCTGGCCCAGCTCCAGGCACTGGGCTATGTGGGCGCTGGCGCGTGGGATCAGGAGCCCCCCGACGGGCTACCCGACCCCAAGGATCGAATCGAGCTCCGTGAGCGCTTGCACGACGCCGAAGAGGCGATGCGCCAGGGGCGCTTTGGAGAAGCCCTCGAGGTCTTCGACGCGGTCCTCCAAGCGGAGCCGGGCAACCGCTGCGCCACGCTCCGCTCCGGCGTCGCCCTGCTCAAAGCCGGTCGGCCCGCCGAGGCGGCGCACCGGTTGCAGAGGGCCGTCGAGCTCGACCCCAACCGGGCTGAAGCCCACTATGCCTTGGCCGACGCCCTGATGCGGATTGGGGAACCCCTGCGCGCCGCCGTCCACTGGCGGGAGGTGACTCGGCTCCAGCCCCGCCGCCCGGACGCGTGGTTCAACCTCGCCGCGGCCTGCCGGAGTGGCGGCGAACCCGAGCGCGCCATCGCGGCGCTCGAGACCGCCCGTGAGCTCGACCCCGACGACAGTCGGGTCCTCACCGATCTGGCGGCGACCCATCTCGAGCTGGCCCGCCGCGAGCTCGCGGCCGGGCGTGGCGAGGCCGCGGCGGCGGCCCTCGCCAAGGCGCTCGAGCTCGACCCGGGGCTGCGCGAGAAGGTCGCCGCAGACGTCGAGCTCGGCAGGCTACTGGACTGAGCTCGCATCCAGCTGCAGCGACCCCTGTCACGGCCAGGAGCGTCACCCGACTCGAGCACGTCCCCCGAGCCTGTGCCCGTTGTCGTTGCCGTTGTCGGACGACGCGGGCGAGACCCAGCCAGCTCGCTGGGAGTCCTCCCTGCGTGTCGGCAACGGCGACGGAAACGGCCTCGGGAAGGGAAACGGGCTCGAAAACAGGCTCGAGATCGGGTTCGGGGCGTGACGGGCATCACCGGCGGAAGGCTGCGCCTTCTCGTTCGGTGACTCTGGTCACGGCCCCTCAACCCCCGAAGGCGCACATTGAGCTCGTGAGGACAGCCACCATGAGTCAGCCCCTGGTCGCACCCGAGCTCCTGACCCGCCCCGCAAGCCTCGTCAACCTCCTGCGCTGGCAGCTCCCGAGCTGTGACTACGCCACCCGCCCGATCCGCTTCTCCGCGACCGAGACCCGCGACCCCTACGACGCACTCGCCGACATGACCCAGGGTACCGAGCAGCTCGCCATCCTGCTCCGTCGTCTCCCCAACTAGCTCCGTCCCCCTCCTCACTCCTCCGCCCGGGCGCTCCCTCTCGCGAGGGGGCGTCCGGCGTCATGGCGGGAGAGTGCTACTCCCCGGCCTTGCGCACGGCCTCGAGGTCGATGAAGACCTGCACCTCGTTGCCCACCAGCACACCGCCGGTCTCCAGGACCTTGTTCCAGGTCAGACCGAAGTCCGTGCGGTCGAGCACGATGGGCTCGGCCTCGATGCCAATCCTGGTCATGCCCCAGGGGTCGGTCAGGGGCCCGTTGAGGGTGAAGGGGATGCTCACCTCGCGGGTCACGCCGTGCATGGTCAGCTTGCCCTGGGCCACGAACCCGTCGCCCCGCCGTTCGATCGTGTCGCTGGTGAAGGTGATCTCCGGGTTCTTCTCGGCGTCGAAGAAGTCCGGGCTGCGCAGGTGGGCGTCGCGATCGCCGTTGTTGGTGTTGACGCTGGCGGTCTTGATGCTCACCTTCACCCCCGAGCGGCTCAGGTCCTCAGGGTCGTAGGTGATCGTGCCCGACACGTCGCCGAAGCTGCCGCGGACCTTGGACACCACCATGTGCTTGATCGAGAAGCCCACGGACGCGTGATTCGAGTCAATGGTGAACAGCTCGGTCGCGTGAGCGGCCCCGCTCAGTGCCACCAGCAGGGTCGCCACGCAGAGGGTCTTGATGGTCGATCTCATGTCGTCCTCCTGGTGCACATAACCGTCGCGACAGGTTGAGCATTCCAGGGAGGGTCCGAGCCGTCCCGGCTGCAGCGGTTCATCTCGTAGGTCACCACGCCGACGACTCCCCTTTCCTCCCCGAGCCCGAGCCCGTTCACTGCGGCGCTGCGCGACTTGTGTCTCACCGCCGCTGGCGGGTGGCCGTAGGCCGACCTTCCCCCTCTCCGGGCCGGCTTCGCCGGCCCTCAGACCGCGCGGGGAGGTTGGGGGGAGGGCGGGGAGGAGGCCGCGCGGCTGGGTACGGGGTCGGGAGAAACCCCCACGGCCACGACCACCTTCCGCTGTCCGGGGCGAGGTGCAGGTGCCGTGACCCGGGCAGGTGTAGACTCGCGGCGTCCGCAAGGAGGATGCCGTGACACCACGCACCGCCATCATCGCGCTCGCCCTCACCGCAGCCCTGCCCGGCGCGGCCGAGGATCTCTACGTGCCGGCGGCGGCCCACTCGAGCGGCGTGGCCGGGACCGAGTGGCGGACCGACCTCGAGGTCAAGGCGCGCGGCAATGCGGCGGCCGCCTTCAGGGTCGAGCTGCTCGCCGCGGAGACCGACAACTCGAGCCCGCACGGCGCCGTCTTCGACGTGGCCGCGACCGAGTGCCTGCGCATCGAGGACCTGCTCGAGGAGGTCTTCGCCTACACCGGCAACGGCGCCCTGCGCATCACGGCCACCGCGGGTGAGGTGCTGGTCACCAGCCGCACCTACAACGACGACCCCGAGGGCACCTACGGCCAGTTCATCCCGGCCCTTCCGGCCAGCTCGGCGGCAGGTCCCGAGGTCGACGTGGCCCTCATCCAGCTCTCGCGCTCCGCCGACCTCGAAACCGGATACCGGACCAACGTCGGCTTCCTCAACGCCACAGCGGCCGACCTGTCGCTCGAGATCGACGTGCTGACCGCAGCCGGAGCGCTCCTCGGCACCGGCACCTACGAGCTCGTGCCCTGGGAGTTCCGGCAGGTCAACGACATCTTCGCCTCCTTCACGACAGAGGACGTCGACGATGGCTACGTCCTGGTGCGCACCACGACTGAGGGGGGGCTCTTCTTCGCCTACGCCTCGGTGGTCGACAACCGTTCTGGAGACGCGATCTTCATCCCCGGCCAGGAGGACGAGCCTCGCCAGCAGGAGGTGCCGCGATTCGTGGTCTTCGAGGCGTTCATGCGCCACGGTTGACCGATCTGCGCGGCCGCCGGTCCGGTGGTCGACCAGCTTGCGGAGGAGTTCGCCGGCCAGCCCGTGGTGTTTCTCGAGCACGACGTGGACGCCCCCCAGGGCGACCGCATCAGCCGCTGGTGGGCGGCCTGGGGCCCGGGATCGGCCACCCTGCCCCTGGTCATGGTTGACAGCGGGAACCACATCTCCAGCGGCAGCGTGAACTTCCATGACGTGTACAGCTCCATGGTCGAGACCGCCATGACGCGGCCGCCGATGGCCAGGCTCACGGTCGAGAGCGAGCGCCATAACTGGATGTACACCTTCCAGGTGACGATCCGGAATCTCAGTGAAACCTCTCTCGGCCCCACCAACGAGGCCACCCTCCATGCCATCATCTACGAGGAGGCGCACGTGGCCGACACCGATCGCTGGGTCCGCGCCGCGACCTCGACCCCGATCCCCCTCCTCGAGCCGGGCGAGGAGACGACCCTTTCGATGGAGCTGGCCGTGACGGGGGTCCAGGACTACCTCAAGGTCCACAGCGTCGTCCTGGCCGACTACCGCCCGGGCGGGAGCTCGGGCCGCTACGACATGCTGCAGGCCGCCCACCAGCAGTGACAGGGTGCGCCGGCCGCGCTAACCTTGGGGCCGCGACCGGCCAGCTCCTCCGCCGGTGGAGCTCGAGGGCGCCGATCGCGTGAAGGAGGACAGATGTCACGGCTCACTCACGGCTCGAGTCATAGCCACACCACCACGCTCGGCCCCGTCCCCCAGGAGCGGCCGTACCGGAGCAGGGGCGTTCGCCGCTCAGCCGGCCTGGCCGTCCTGATCGGCCTGCTGCTCCTCGCGGTCGGCTCGGCCAACGCCGGACCGCCCCCGGACATCAAGCTTAAGGACCTCAAGGGCGAGCAGTTCCTGCTCAGCGACCACCTCGGCAAGGAGGTCATCTACCTGACCTTCTGGGCGACCTGGTGCGTGCCCTGCCGGCGCGAGATGCCCGAGCTCCAGAAGATGTCCGAGGAGCTCGCTGCCAAGGGTTTCCTAGTCGTCAGCATCAACACCGACCCGGCCTCGGCCAGGGGCCAGATCCAGCCCTTCCTGGCGCGGCACAACCTCAACCTGTTCACCGTCCTCGACCCGGACAACAACGTCCACGACAAGCTCAACCCGACCCGCGAGCTGCCCTACGGGGTGCTCATCGACCGGCAGGGACAGGTGTTCAAGACCTATGCCGGCTATCGCAAGGGCGACGAGGAGCTGCTGCGGGCCGAGGTCGAGAAGCTGCTGGCCGAGCCGCCGACCCGGAGCAGCGACAATGGCTAGGCTGGGGATCGCCGCCGCGCTCGCGTTGGCCCTGGTCGCGCCCGCCTTCTCCCAAGAGGCAGAGGAGACTGACACGACCGACACGGGCGGCGTGTTCTCCGACTTCCACCTCTTCGGCACCACCAACGCCTTCTTCGAGGACAACCAGACCACCCAGGAAAACGGGGAGGAGAACGACTACCGCAAGATCAAGCTCCTGGTCAGCGTCAACGCCACCTGGTCCAAGTTCGCCGCCGGCCTGGACTTGGAGTACCTCGACTACTCGGTGCCCACGGACGAGGTCGAGCGCGGCGACCTCGACCGCCTGCACGACGAGGTCGAGGCCCGCAAGTACTACCTCGAGTACCTCAGCGACCACTTCTCCCTCCGGCTGGGCACCTTCTTCACCTCGTTCGGCCACGGCATGACGCTGTACGTGCAGAAGAACGACCAGATCGGGCTCGACGAGCCGGTCCACGGCGGCACCGCCACGCTGACCTTCGGCCGACTGGAGCTCACCGCCCTCGGCGGCCGGGTCACCGACCCGTTGCTCGAGATCCAGCGTAACCGCGAGTTCGAGGACGAGATCATGGGCGGCCGAGTGTTGGCGCGCCTGCCTTATGACCTGTACGTGGGCGGCTCCTACGTCGAGGCCAAGCTGGACAGCCTCATGGTCGCCGGCGCCGAGGACGAGGTGGAGGTGTTGGGTCTCGAGGCCGGCGGCTACTCCTTGGCCGGCTTCCTCGACGTCAACGGCGAGTGGGCGGACATGGAGCAGCTCAAGCGAGGACCGCTCGAGGACCGGACGGTGGACGGCCATGGCCGCTACCTGTCGCTGTCGTCCACCTTCGGTCCGGTGACGATCCTGGTCGAGGGCAAGGACTACCGGGACTTCCAGTACCGCTACAACCTGGCGCCCAACGCCGGCCGTCCGGTGGAGACCTACGACCACGACGACGTCGAAGGTGCCCGGCTCCAGGTCGACGGCTACATCACGGCCAGCGGCACCCTGCTCTTCGCCAGCTACGGCGACTTCGACAACCACGCCGAGAACGACGCCCAGACCGAGTGGTACGTCGGCGCCGAGGAGACGGTCGGCCCGCTCTACGCCGAAGCCAGCTACTTCAACCGCGACCTGACCGACCGTCACATCCGCGAGGAGCACACCATCGTCGATGCCAACCTGCGCACCGGCAACCGCGGCGACATCAACCTGGGATACGACTTCCGCCTCGAGAGCTCGTCGACCCACCGCTTCGGCACCCACCGCTCGCACCTCGGCTACTCGTGGTCGCCTTACGGCTCGATCGGCGTCCGCTACTCCTGGGTCGAGAAGAGCACCATCGACACCACCTTCCCCACCACCGAGTTCTGGGGCGGCGAGATCGAGTACCACCCGATCTCGGCCATCACCGTGTCCCTGTTCGGCGGCAAGGATCCCGGGGGACTGATCTGCTCGGGCGGCCAGTGCCGCGAGGAGCCGCCCTTCGAAGGCCTGCGCGCCCGCTTGACCTATCGGTTCTAGCTAGACCGGAGCGGCCTCCGCGGCCAGGGCTAAACCCGCCCTCCATTGGATCTCCGGATAGGGATCGGAGGGCCGGGGTTAACCCCGGCCGTTGTGGTGTCGCCTCCGACGCGGGCTCGCAGCCGTCTCGAGCACGCCGTCTGAACCAAGGCGATACCCAGGAGCCAGGCTGCTGCCGGGCCTGTGGCCCGGCAGCTTCTACTTCACCGCCAGCGGAAGCTGATACGGGGCCACCCGGCCCTGCGGCCGGCGCGGCGCGTACGGGTCGGGCGGCGGCGGCGCGGGGAACGGCCACGTGACCTGGGCCGCCTGGTGGACCTGCGCCGGTCCCTGGTCGACCGCGTCCTGGGCCCAGACGATGATCTTGATGTTCTCGCGATCGTCCCAGCTCTCGGGACCGAACTCGAAGGTGAACGGGATCTGCGTGCAGGAGCCGGCCGCGACCTCCACGTCGCGTGTCGTCGCTACCTGACGCAGGCCGTTGCGGGCATAGGAGCTGGCGGGAGGCCAGTAGTCCAGCACCTGGGCGGCGTAGATCCTCATCTCCTTGCCGGCCCCGGTCGCCTCGACGCAGACCTTGACCGTGAACGCCCACAGCTCCTCGTTGATCTGGAGACCGTACACGTCGATCGTCACGTCGGTGGGATCGTCCAGCCGCTGCAGCAGGCCGTAGGTGTAGTCCTCGATCGGCCACTCCCACATCCCGTCGTACATCAGCACCGGAAGGAGGGCATTGACCCAGGGGTAGAACTCGTCGCCTCGCCACTGGCCCCAGCCGGTCTCGTACCCGTCGTAGTTGACGTGCATCTGGATGACGGCCAGACGGTCGGGAAAATCGTTGATCAAGGTCGAGACCGCGGGACCCGCGATCGCGCACGATGTTCAATAGATGTTCGTGAAGTGCTCCGCGAGCACGATCCGCTCGGCGGCCCCCCCGATCACCGGGATGGCCAGGATCAGCGTCGCCACGGCAGCACTGGCCAGGATCCTGAGCGGGGTGGAATCGAACGTCCTGGGTGCCATTCCGCCTCCCTTGTTGAGACGACCGCGCACACACAGCGGTCGCCCGATGGCAGGAAGGATACCTTGTCGCGAACGGATTGTCACTCCGCGGATGCCCGGGGGACGCCCCGCGTCGGGCGGTCAGCCCGTGGGGCAATCAGCCCGAGAGCGGGAGCCAGACAGTGAAGACGCTGCCCTGGTCCTCGACGCTCTCCACGGTCAGGGAGCCGCCGTGCTGGCGGACGATGGACTCGGACACGCTGAGGCCGAGACCCAGGCCCTTGACCTCGGCCTGCGGCGAGCCGGCCGGGGCGAGCTCGCCCTTGGTACCGTAGAACGGCGTGAACAGCGAGTGCAGACCCTCGGGTGCGATACCACACCCGGTGTCCTCGACGCGCAGGTAGACGCGGTCGTCGGCGGCCCCGGTCTCAACCGTGATCCGCTTCTCGGCTCGGCCCAGCAGGGCGTGCTCGGCGTTGGACAGCAGGTGGAGCAGGACCTCGGTGATCGCGCCCGGGTTGAGCGGGATCGGCGGGACCTCGTTCAGGCGGCACTCCAGCTCGATGCCCTTGCCGGCGAGGTCGTCCGCCAGCAGGCCCGTGGCTTCGCGGGCGATGCGGCTGAGTGTCTCGGCTTGGCGCAGCGGCAGGCGTGGCGCGGCCAGGGACAGCAGCCGGGTGGTGATGTCGCGGGCGCGATGGGTGGCCTCGAGGATTCGTGTCAGTCGTTGTCTCTGCCGTGGCTCGAGGCTGGGGTCCTTGAGCAGCAGCTCGACGAAGCCCAGGGTGGTGGCGTTGAGGTTGTTGAACTGGTGGGCGATGCCGCGGACCAGGGTGGTCACGGCCGCCAGGCGCTCGGCGCGCAGCACCTCGTCCTTGGCCTCCACCAGCCGCACCGCCACCGCCAGCCGGCTGCGCAAGATGTCGAACTCGATCGGCTTGGTCTGGAAGTCGTGGGCGCCGTTGTCGAGCGCGTACAGCAGGTCATGCCGTTCCGACTTCGAGGTGAGCAGCATCCGGTAGATGAACGGCTCAGGGCGCGCGAGCAGGTCGCGGCAGATCTCGACCCCGTCCTTGCCGGGCATGAGCCAGTCGAGGATGGCGATCCGGGGCGGGTCGCTGCGGCTGAGCGCATCCCAGGCCTCGCTCCCGTCCGGGGCGAGCTCGACCTGGTAGCCCCAGCTCGAGAGCTGGGCCTCGAGGATGCGGCGGACGGTCCCGTCGTCGTCGGCCACGAGAACCCGAAAGGGTGCTCGCCCACTGCTCTCTCCGAGGCTCCGGTCGGGCATTGGACGACCTGTCTTCCCAGCTTCGCCCCCGAGCCTAGCACTTCGCACGCCGCCGGGGAACCGGGCGAGACGTACCGCCTCGAGATCCGAGGGGGGCTCGAGCTAGCGAAAGAGCACCAGCCGCGCGTTCTCGTGACGGTCGGCGAGGAGCAGGGCACGGAGGTCCGGCCACTCCTCGGCAGCGAAGTGCGCGCGATCCAGGCGCAGCGAGCGTTTGAGCGTGACCTCGCCCTCGCCGCGCTCGACCTCGACCGTCATCGCGCCGGCCGTGTTCTTGACCGCGCTCGCGGCCGGCAGGTAGACGACCTCCAGGTCGCCGTGGACCAGCTTCAGCTCGACCCCGATGTCGAGAGCGTCGAGCAGGTGCACCGCGCTGGTGCGGGTCGGCCGGCTGGGCTCGAGGCCGTGGCCGAGGGGATCGCCGAGGACCGTCGTCGGATCCCCGAGCTCCAGCCGCAACCGCCCCAGCGCGTCACGCTCCCCGACCGGGATCTCGAGCGCGAAGCCGACAACAACCGTGTTGCCCTGGAAGACCTCCGGGTTCCAGCCGGTCACCTTGGCGCCCTCGAGCAGCCCGCCGGCGACTTCACCGAGGAGCTGCACGGCCTCGTCCTCGAGGCCGGCCATGCGCCCGAACGGACACAGGCCGTCGGTGGCCTTGAGCACTCCGGTTCCCTGCCACAGGCCGGGCTCGGGCCGAAACTCCAGGGCGAGGTAGAGCTTGAGGTGGCTGGCCACCACGCAGGTCTCGACCCGGGGCGGGTCACCCGTGCCGGGACGCCACACCGCGCGGCCGCATAGCAGACCATTGCCCTTGGCAAAGGACCCCGACTCGGCATCGAAGTGGCCGTCGAACTCGGTCCCGGACACCTCGAGGGCGAGGCGCCCGAGGCGGGCCACGCTCGGCACGCCCTCGTCCACCCCGCCGAAGCCCTGACCAACAAAAATCGGGGTGACGCCCATGCCCGCGGCGCGGAACAGAGCCCCGGCGAGCACGGTACGGTCGAGCCGGTGCCCATAGCCGGTGGCGAAGGTGCGCGCCGCCGGGCGCGGCTCGGGCCACCACGAGTCGTCGTAGTCCACGGCGCGCGTGGTGTCGGCCACCAGCGCGGCCACCCGCCGTGCACGCTCGGCCCCGGTGTGGGCGCCCTCGAGCCGCTCGGTCAACCTCGCCAGCAGGACCTCGTCGGCCACGGCGGCGCGGTCGAAACGCTCGACCCAGGCGCTGCCCAGCGCCTGCCAGCTGGCCCAGGTGGACCAGGCCACGTGTGGCACCTGCGCAACCCGTTCCGCGGTCGGCGGCTCGGGCAGTCGATCGAGCGGTCCCATGACGAAGGAGTGGGTTTCGAGACCGGTCGCGGGGTCGACCTCGACGACCGCGGCCGGTACACGGGGCGAGGCGACGATCACCGGCTCGGAGCCGATCGGCGTGGCGAGCGAGAACCGTGCCTGGACGCAGGGCGCCTCACGGGCAAAGGTCCACAGCCCGTCGAGCCCGTGTCGATAGGGCACGGTGTCCTCGATGGTGTAGGCCGTCTCGAGCACGCACGGCAGCTCGACGCCATCGCGCAGCAGCATCATCTCGCGCATGTTCGTGTAGTCCACCGCCCGCTCCAGGGCAAAAGGCAAGGTCTCGACCCGGGCGGTGGGGCCGCCGGAGATCCAGCGCCGGTCGGACAGGCGCCAGGTGCGCAGGGTGTGGACCGTGAGGCTCTGATGCTCGGCGTCAAAGGCGACTCTGAGGTCGGCATGGTGGTTGATGGCGGGATGGGTGCGAACGAGCACGATGCGATGAACCGAGGAGATCCTGCGGCCGTCCGCAGTCCAGGTCTCGGAGGCCCGGTCGAGGAGCAGCACCTCGTCCGATTGTTCGACCTCGAAGGCCGCATCGGCCGCGGCCAGCAGGGCCCCGATGTCGTGCGCGCCGTCGTACGATACCGGCTCAGCCGCGGCAGTCCCGGCCAGCGCCAGCACGGTCAGTAACAGGAGAGCCCCATAGGTAGCCCGCGGCGCGCTCATCCTTCACCTCCCTCGCCCTCGACCCGGATCACGGCGCGCCCCCAGGAGCGCGCCTCCTCCACGGCCTTGCGCAAGCCGGCATAGCCCTCGGGCGGAATCTGTCGCCGCCGCACCTCGGCCCGGGTCCGTATGATCAGTCGACCGGCCGCAGCCTCGGCCTGGCCCTTGAAGTAGGCGTAGGTCTCGTCCACCTCGTCCGAGGCCGGAACTACCGTCGCCGCCCGGCCGGCCGGCAGTCGAATCGTCTCCTCCACGTCGAGAAGCTGGGTGTAGTAGAGGAACACGTCGCTCGTGCGCTCCTCGTCCCACTTGGTGGCACCGGCCCGGAACAGGAGCCCGTCCGAGAGCAGCACGGCCATCATCGGCGGGTGGAGCTCGAGCCCACCGTCCACCGCCAGCGCCAGCTGCGGCGCGCGGTAGGCGACCTCGATCCACATGTCGCCCGAGAAGTCGTCAGCGGCCCGGTGGCGGACAGACTGGACCTCGACCCGCTCGCACATGCTGGCGAGCATGGTGCCCAGCCGCTCGTCGATCTCGCGGATCGGCGTACTGGCGACGATGCGGCGCAACCGGCTGTCCATGGCGCCGCGGCCTTCGAATCGGATGGTTCCCTCGAGCGACCCGTCGACCCCGAGCGTGGCCTGGTGGCGGATCCTCAGCGGCGACTCCATGGGCGGGCTGTAGGCGATGCGCCTCAGAGGCTCGCCCTCGGCCGAACCGACCAGGTAGTGTTGCTCGGTCTCGAGCTTGGACCAGATGTCGTTGTTGAAGGGCACCCATGTGGGATCGTACATGACCCATTCATCCCCGGCCTCGCGGGCGACGACGCAATGGTTGAACTGATCGGCGGGAACCTCCTCGATGCGGCTGCCGGCCATGGTCATGGCGGGGTTGGTGGCAATGCCCGCGGCGCGCATCATCGTCACCAGCATGCCGGCGATGTCCTTGCACACGCCGCTGCGCTGCTCGAAGATCATGGTTCCGGGGTGGAGGGTGAAGCCCTCGCCCTTGCCCATGGTCTGGCCCGAGTAGCGGATGTTCTGCGCCACCCAGTGCACCAGGGCCTCGGCCTTGGCGGCATCGTCACCGTCAGCCACGCCGGCGGCGGCCAGGATGTCCACCACCTTGCGGTCGATCTCGGGGCTCGAGCCGAACTGACCGTCGTTGACGCTGAAGAACCAGCGGCTCTTGGCCTCCCAGCTCTCCACGGTGGCCAGCACCACCTTGGTCACCCGGTCCGAGGCCTCGGCCTGGCGCTCCTCGTGACGCTCGGCCTCAAGGTCGAAGGCCCACCAGGCGTAGACGTTCTCGTCCTCGGTGAAGCTGGTCGAGGCATACAGGGCTCCGTTGTAGACCTGGGAGTGGAGCTGCTTGGCGGCCGGCAGGCGCAGCTCGTAGCGCTTCTCGAGGATCGGCACCGGACCGCTGAAGAGCACGATGTCGAAGTACTCGCCGGGCATGGGTGGGATAAACCGCTCGTCGTCCGACTGGGTCTGGTCGAGCAGCGCGTAGCTGTAGCCCCGACGAGTCGAGCGGACGTCAATCCCGTCGCCGACCTCGAGCCGCGGCATCTGCAGCAGCTTGGTGCGGTTGCCCCAGTAGATCATGTCCTGCGCGGCGGGCAGGTCGAGGACCGCCTCGACCGGAACCGGAATCGTCTTCCCGTCCCGGATCACCGTCACATCCTCGACCTCGACCGCGCTCGACTGCGGCTCGTAGCCCCACTGCAGCACCGACAGGGCACGGCAACCCTCCTCGGTGAGGGTCTTGTAGAGGACCTCCGACTCGACCCGGGATACGCCCTTCTCGTCGACGTGGTTGACGGCGCGATCGAGGACAACGACGTGGCCGTAGTCCGGGTAGTCGTCGCTCTCGCCAGCCGCGGCCACACGGTCGGCCGCAGTCGGCGGCGGGCTGTCCCCGGGCGGGAGCTGGACCTCCGGCCCCTGAGCCATGGCCAGTGCCCCGAGCCCGGCGGTCAACACCAGGGCGAGTACGTGCCTTGAACCCAAGCCGCTCACGGAGCACCTCCACCAACCCGGCATCATACCCGCTCCGGTTGGTGGGCAGGTTCCCCACACGGGAGGCCCTGCCGGGCCCCCCAGCCGGCCGCGCGCAGGATTCCCCGGTGGCCAAGCGCCCGCGATCCTGCTAGGTTCTCAGGGTCAGGTGAGGAGGTGGCATGCGCGTCTTGAGGTCCCTCGAGCTTCTCTGCGCCACCGTGCTGGCGCTCGTCTGCCTGGCCGCCCACGGCTGCGCCCCGCCGCAGGAGGTGCTGGCCAGCTACGACTCGGGCCAGATCAAGGTCACTGACCTCGACCAGTTCCTGCTCTCGTTGCCCGAGGGCAACCGCAAGGTCCCGGACGGCACCAGCCACCAGGAGTGGATGGAGGTCAACCTCCGTCGCCTCGCCTTCGAGCGGGTTCTGGCCCGGACCGACGAGGCCAGGCAGGCGGCGGCCGGCCCCGACTTCGAGGCGCGGCAGACCTGGCGCCGCATCTCCAACCTCGTCACCGCCCTGACCCAGGTCATGGCCGAGGAGGCGAGCGTGGACGAGGAGCTGCTGGCTACGCGAGTCGCGGAGCTGGCCAAGCGATCGGCCACGCAACCGGTTCTCCGATTCCGCCACATCTTCTTCCGCATCGACCGGGCCGGCTCGCCGGCCGAGGTTGAGGAGATCCGGGAGCTGGCCGAGGAGGTCCGCAGTCGCGCGCTCGCCGGTGAGGACTTCGCTGCCCTGGCCACTGCCCACTCGCAGTCCAGCACCGCCGCCAAGGGTGGGCTGGTGCAGAACGCGCGGCCCAGTGATCTCGACCCGGTCAGCGCCGAGGCGCTCGAGGCGCTGGCCGAAGGCGAGGTCAGCCCCGTGGTGCAGACGGCGAGCGGGCTGCACCTGTTCAAGCTCGAGCGGCGGCTGGAGCCCGAGCCACCCTCTGCCGCTCAGCTCGAGGAGAGTGCCCGCCAGGCCCTGCTCCGCGAGGCGGTCTCGGAAGGCAGGCGCCAGCTGCTTGAGGAGCTGCGGCAGAGGGTCGGGATCGAGACCGGGAGCGAGCTCTGGACGGTCGGCGGCTGGCGCCTCGAGCACGCCATCGTCGAACGCCTGCTGCCACTCGTGCCCGGGTCCTCGGGCGAGCCCGAGGAGCACCTGGTGGACCACCTGCTGCTCGCCGACGAGGCCCGCAGTCGCGGTCTCGAGGGTCCGCAAATGAACGAAGAGCTGGCTCGGATGGAGAAGCTCGACGTCCTCAAGGCCGCCTTCCTGGTCTTCCGCCAGGCGCACTGCGAGAGCCTGCCCGAAGAGCAGCTGCGCGAGACCTGGAGCGCGCAATCGTCCGCGTTCGTGGTCCCGGAGCGCGTCCACCTGTGGCTGATCTTCGTCCCCCAGGGCAGGCAGCCGTTCGTCACTCAGCGGCGCATGGAAGAGCACGTGGCCGCACTCCGCGCCGGGGCCTCCTTTGCCGATCTGGCGCGGGAGATCTCGACCGGGCCCTCGGCGGACCAAGGCGGCGACCTCGGGGTCCTCCAGCTGCGCGAAGTCGCCCGCTTGGGCCCGCCGATCATGGAAGCCCTCCAGCACCTGGAGACGGGCAAGATCTCGGATCCCGTGCACTGCTCCGAGCGAATCCTGTCCCATGACCCGATGCTGCTGCGTGGCGGCTTCGCCGTCCTCCAGGTCACGGAGCGCTTCCCCGAGCAGCAGAGGAGCTTCGAGGAGGCGCGCGACGACGCGCGCGCGGTCCACTGTCGCATGCACCGGGCCGAGCTCGACAAGCAGATCATGTCCGAGATGCTGGAGGGGGCGAGCTTCCAGGTGCACCGGATCCCGGAGCCGGCGGAACTCTCACCGTGAGGTCCGCAATGCGCCTGACCGTGCTCGGGGCCGGACTGGCCTCGGTTCTGCTCATGGCCGCCTGCACCGGCGACCCCAGGCTCAACGTCTTCGTGATCACTCTCGACACGACCCGCGCCGACCACCTCGGGTGCTACGGTCACGCGGGGATCGAGACGCCGGTTATCGACCGGCTGGCCGCCGAGGGAACCCTGTACGAGAACGTCCTCACCGCCGCCCCCATCACCCTCCCGTCGCACACGACCATCTTCACCGGGGTCAACCCTATCGCTCACGGCGTGCGCGAGAACGGCGGTTTCTACCTGCCCGAGGAAGCGGTCACGCTGGCCGAGATCCTGCGCGACCAGGGCTACGAGACCGCGGCCTTCGTGGGCGCCTTCCCGCTCGACTCCCAGACCGGCATCGACCAGGGCTTCGACCTCTACGAC
>Ga0316620_10000412_pt1 | contig 17234 bp, 8 predicted proteins | sample OWC_Aug_M1_C1_D5_FD_207651 | JGI IMG/M metagenome (GOLD analysis project Ga0316620, IMG submission 207651) | Wetland soil microbial communities from Old Woman Creek delta, Ohio, United States - OWC_Aug_M1_C1_D5_B | ecosystem: Environmental > Terrestrial > Soil > Wetlands | place: USA: Ohio... | reverse complement strand
GCAGGTTGGGCGGTGTCTCCTCTTTCAGGGCATCCACCAGCGCCCAGGACGTTGGATAAGGCGGCGGCGCATACCGGTATTGTTGGATCACCTTGCGCAGCGCGCGATTGACCGCCTCTTCGCCGATCATCTCCTTGAGGTAATAAAGAACTACGCTGCCTTTTTGATAGTGAACGTAACCCTGGTTTGCTTCCACCGTCAGCAGAGGACGCTCCTTCAAGCGCTCCGCGCCGCGCGAGCGCAGGTAACGGTCCATTTCGTACTTCAGAAACTTGCGCATCGCGTCCCGCCCGTATTCTTTTTCCATGACCATCAGAGCGGAATACTGCGCCAGGGTTTCAGAAAGCAGCGTGGCCCCTTCCATGTTCGCGCCGACCACCTGGTGCGCCCACCACTGGTGTCCCATTTCGTGAGCGACAACATAGAAGACAAAGTCGATGTCATCCGGCTTGTTGATGTTGGCGATAAACCCGATGGCCTCCGAATACGGCATGGTTCCCGGAAAGGCCTGGGCAAAGCGCGCCACCCGCGGGAACTCGATGATCCGGGCTTCCTTGTGGTAATACGGGCCGAAGTTCCTGGTGTAGTAGTCCAGTGATTTCTTGAGCGAGTTCATCATCCGCGGCACGTTCCACGGATGTTCCTTGTCGTAATAGACCTCCAGTTTGATTCCGTTCCACTCCTCGCGGGCCACCTCATAGCGCGCCGACATAAACGAATAGAAGTTCAACGACTCGTGATCCAGCTTGTATTCGAAATACCGCCGTCCGTTCTCCTGCCATTCGCGCAGCAATGAACCCGGCGCCACGGCGACCTGGTCGGGTGAAGTGCTGATCACAGTCTGGACATCTACCCAGTCAGAAGGCCCGCCCAGGTAGGTGTCGCGGCAGTCGTCGGTGCAATTGCTCTCCAGAGGCGGCATCAGGTCGATCTCTTTCAAGCCGAACTTCCTGCGGTCATTGGGGTCCGTCAGTTGCCGCTGCGGGTCATAGCCGATTATGGGGCCAATCGTGTTGTTGAAGAACGTTCCGTTCTGCACGATTGAGGCGTTGCTCAATTCGTTCTCAAATCCCCGGGTCTTGCTCTTCACCGTGAAGTGCATGGTACGGCTCTCATTCGGCTGCATTGGCGGATCGAACTTGTAAATCCGGTAATAAAGCTTCTTGTCGTCCTTGCTCAGCGAGGCCCCGGGAATATCAATCTCCACGTCATAGTTCGGGTCAACCGTGAAATGCACCTCGTTGAGCGGCTGCGGGTAAGGATTCTGGATCACCTGCTCGCCCCGCATGGTGATGTTGCGCGACTGCGGATAAACGTCGATTGCGTACTTCACGCTGCGCACGCGCGGCTGCGGCATCTTCTCGTATTGCTTGTACGCTTTCTCATAGTCCGCCTGGCGGCGCTGCCGTGTCTTGGGGCCAACCACCCGATTGATGATCTCCGTGTTGTACCAGATCCAGGTTCCGGTGGCGGCAAAGGCTAGCAGACAAAGTAGGCCGGCGGAGATCCAGCCGCCGTGGAAGCGCAGGGCTGCGTTGCGGCGCCTTCCCGCCCAGCGGTCTTGCTTGCCCCGCGGCCAGAACATCACCGTGAGAATCCCCAGCATCCCGCAGAAGAGCAGCCAGTAAAGTGTGTACCAACTCCAGGAAGCACGATAAGGGGCATCGCCGAACAGGTCTGAGTGCACTACGTTGGGCGTCCCGGCAAACTGGACCAGGTTCGTGGCAATGTTCAACGGCCGCCAGATGAACGCATTTACCGTCAGGAAGGCGATGTAAAAGAAATAGCCAAGATATTTGTTGGGCGAAAGCGCGTGTATGAAGAACGCCAGCACAGCAAGAAATAAAAAGAAGGAAAAATCGCGCACCAGCAGGTCATAAGCGTACAGGCCAATCTGGAAGCGATGGTAACCGTGCCATGCCTGCACAGCGATGCCGCTGAGAAGTGCCACAACCTGGATCAGCATCACCATCACCACCAGCGTCACCAGACGGGTGGCGTAGGAAACCCACTCCGGCACCGGTGTTGCATCCACGATTTCGTCCATGCGCTCGTCTTTGTCCTTCCACACAAGCGCGCCGGCGTAAAAAGTGATCACGATGATGATGAACAGATAGAGCGTGCCGCGTATCAGGTCCAGAACCCAGTAGGTGACAGGAAGGGTGTGGTTGCCGTAGCCCTCCGTGGCGCTAAGCATCAGGGAAGCGAGGCAGTTGATTCCGCCGGCCAGCATCACCACGATGAAAGGCACGCTTACCAGCATGCCTCGCATATGGATTCTTAGCGATTGCGCCGCCTGACTCCATGCTGCGTTGCGCAGGCGGGGGACCAGAACCGGACTTGCGGCCGGCAATGGAGCAGCCGGCGCTTCGGGGTCAATCGGAGTGGCTTTGCTGGCTTTCTCCGTAAAGCTGAATCGGAAATACGCTGCAATGAAAATGACAACCGCAACTCCGATCCAGAGCAGTCGGTTCCATAGCATCAGGCCGGTAAGCCCCACAGAAACGCTGTTCTTCTCCGCCACGGTCCAGTATTTTGTAACCAGCCCAAGCGTCCGTATACCGAACGGATCGGCCAGGACCACGTACGCCTCATGGCGAAGGTCCTGCAGCAGCGCTCCAGCTGCGATATAGCCAATCAGTAATACGAGGCCTCCGATGAAGGGCACAACCTCATTGCGGGCCAGCACTGCAATGGCATAGAGGATTGCGGCGAGGATCAGGACGTTGGGGATCGCGAGAACATAGATTGCATGCAGGTGGGCCTGCCAGTTCACGGTGCCCCACTGCTCCGGGTCCGTCCACGGCATGTATTTGGCGGCCAGGATCCCGGCAGAGACCCCGAGCAATGGAATGAGTGACACCAGAGTCGCTCCAACAAACCGCCCGAGCAGGAAATCACGGCGGCGCATCGGCGTCGTGAACACGATCTGGTTCGTGTTGAAGCGGAAGTCCCGCAAAGCCGCCGAGTTGATGAACGCTGCGGCCATCAACAGCATGAATAGGCTGATGATGGCGTAGTAACCGGCAATGACAAAAGGCGCGTTGTGGTGCGTGTTGGTCAGGACAAAGCCGATGGTCACGTCAGGCGTGCTGACCGCGGCAAAGATGGCCACGGCAATAAGGCAAAAGAAAATCCACAGCATCCATGACCGCAGCCAGAAGCGTATTTCAAACCAGGTGATCTGCCAGAACATGGCCGCTCCTTAGTTCCACTCGCGGATCTTGGTGAAGAAGACGTCTTCCAGATCAGGCTGGCTGGGCATGAAGCCGTCACCCGGCGGCTGTTCGCCGTAAACGTGCAGGAATGGCCGCCCGCCCACCAGCTTGTTGGAAACCACACGGAATGTTTGCTCGTAGTGCGCCAGCTCAGTTTTTTCAATCGACCGCTGCCAGATTCGCCCGTTCAGCCCGGAAATGGCCGCTTGCGGGTCGCCTTCATAAAGCACCTTGCCCTTATGGATAATCGCCATCTTGGTGCAAAGGTCCATTACGTCTTCCACGATGTGCGTGGAGAGAATCACGATCACTTGTTCGCCGACCTCGGCCAGCAGATTGTAAAAGCGATTGCGCTCGCCGGGATCAAGCCCGGCCGTCGGCTCGTCAACAATCAGGAGCTGCGGGTTGCCAATCAGCGCCTGGGCAATGCCGAAGCGCTGGCGCATGCCGCCGGAGAAGCCCGTTAGTGTCTTCTTGCGATCATCGTAAAGATTGCAGCGATGCAGCATGGCCGCCACAGCTTCGTTGCGCTCCTTCGCATTGGTGATGCCCTTGAGCAGCGCCAGATGGCTGAGCATGTCCTGAGCTGAAATCCTCGGGTACACCCCGAACTCCTGCGGCAGATAGCCCAGCCGCCGCCGCACCTCGTCTTTCTGCCTGAGTACATCGATCTCACCCATGCGCGCGTTGCCGCTGTCCGGCTCCTGCAAGGTTGCCAGCGTCCGCATCAGGGTGGACTTCCCCGCCCCGTTTGGCCCAAGCAGGCCGTACATGCCGGCAGGAATGGTCAGCGAAACGTTGTCCAATGCCTTAACACCGTTTTTATATGTCTTAGAGAGATTTTCAATGCGCAGTTCCATGCTCATGTCCTTGGTCGATACGCAGACAGATGGTAGAAAGTTGCAAAAAGCTCACTGATTTTGAGGCACACCGCTGAAAGCTTGGACGTGCGCCAGGACTGTTGCGTTAGCAGCTTATGGCCTCTTTTCAGCAACAACAGAGACGGCTTTATTCTTCACAAACGTAACTTTGACCGGGTTGCCGTTATTCGTGTACTCCATGGTACGGTTCCCGTAGTCGCCCACGCCGGCGTTTGCGGAAGTCCCCAGCGCGAAGCTCACCTGGAGCTCGCTCATTCCTTCCCTGGCCTGGTGTTGATCGATGGACTTCCAGACATCAGGCGGCCAGTGCTTGTAGAGCTCATGCGGATCGGCAAAGAAGAACAGGTCGTTTGCGATGAAGTTGAAATCGTCGCCGATATTTGTCCCGATGGAAACCGCATATGTGCCGGGCTGGTCAGATCTCTTGAAAACCGCCATAAGCTGCCTCTGCACGACGGCAACCTGCCCAGGAGCCAACGATGCAGGCGCACGTTGGGAGATCACATCTTCCACCTGCAACTTTTCCAAAGGCGGCAGCAATCCTGGCTTGCGCTTCAAATCCGCCTGACGTGTCGCGTCATTGTAGGGATAATAAGGGACCTGGTTCCCTGCTTTCACCCATACCGTCTTCCCCACAAGTTCCTTGCGGGCAGAGTTCAAGTCGTAGGGCTGAATCCTGGGCGGGGTGACGTAATCATCAAGGTTGCTGGAATAGACCGGCAGGTTCTTCGCCGGCCCAGTTGGGTGACTCCGTTCATAAAAAATGTAGGCCGTGCGCAATGCCGCCAGCACCACCAGGATGACCACCGTGATCTGCAGCCGTTTTCGCCAGTCTGCGTCCATGATGTTTTCACTCTAGCACGCGCGCAAAATGAACTGCGTTTCTCTCGTTCCTCAATGCGGGAACGGCGCCGTATATGGCGGCTCAGCCAGTATTCAACCTGCAAGATCCCGCACGCGAGGGATGGCTTATGACGCTAAGCCAAGACCCGCTCCAGTCTTGGCCTTAGCCTCTGCGGGCCGGGTTCCCCATCAAGCCGGTCTGGGCTTGATGGGGTGGAGTTATCAGGGCACCGGCTTCAGCCGTGCCGCTAAGTTCGCTAATTTGGTTGTGGGCTTTAGCCGCGAAAATGCTTGGCTATCAGTGCCGTTCCTGAGTCTCCTTGAGAATCACGGCGAAGCTCCGTCCGCCAAAACTGAAGCCCTGTTCCACGTTTCCGGTGACGGCCACCTTGGCGCCGGCGCCCGGCACGCCGTATTTCTGGCTGAACACCCACATGGTTCCCGTGCCGTCGTCAACCTGGAACACTCCGTTGCCGAGCGCGCCGAATGAGTTAGAGGCCGTCCCCTGGATTGTGACCTCTTTACCGGAGAAGCGTCCGGGGTCTTTGTTGATATCTGCGATGGTCGTCCGCGTCGGGCAACCCGCCAGACACATCACCGTCGCCAGGACAATCAGAGATAGCAGAATCTTGCCGGCTTTATTGAACACGTGATCCTCCAGAAACTCACAAAGAGGATATCAAACAGGCCAGAATCACTGCACTGCGCCGGCTGAAGCGCATGCGGCTGTGAACAGCGCGCCTGCTCATGATAAAATCAGAGTTTGTTCCAGTGCAGGTTGCGCGCCCTTAGCTCAGCTGGATAGAGCGTCTGACTACGAATCAGAAGGCCGGGAGTTCGAATCTCTCAGGGCGCGCCATTCTTCCCAGCAAAGCGGCACTTTTTGACTCAGCGGCCGGTGAGGGCCGCTTGTGTTTTACCCGCGCTTTACCAGTCGGATGAGTTCTTTTCACACCACAAGCTGTAAGCAGATGATTCTTAAAGGGTGCCAGCTACAACAACCGCCCGTTCCACAACCACACGTTTGTGGAACTCAACTCCTCTGGGAGCCGGGAAATGTCTGACTCTTCGCCCTACTACGAATCGGACCGAGCACCATCCGTAACGCTACGATCTATTAAATCCGCACTTCACGTATAGGAAAGCTTCTTGTCTCGCCCTTGCGCCGCTCCGCCTGTAAGAGCTCCGCGGCAGTGCCCTCGCGTGCGATCCCCTCACGCTTCGCTTCAGGCTCACGTCAGCGCTCAGGAGACATCAGACCGGCCGGCCTCGATTAACATATGGGCACAGAGTGCGACGGTTGCAACCTCAGCACAGAAGGCACCTTGGCGCACTGCGCCATGCCCCCTCTGGAAAGGGCAGTGTCGAAGGCACCATAGATATCCACGCGAATGTCACTTGGTCCCGATCAGATTGACGAATACGCCTTTGTGGTTGTACTTCAGGTCGGTCAGCTCATCGGAAAAGTCGGTGAAGTTGTAGCCGACGCCAGCCTTCAGATTCTTGCTGATGTGGTGGTAGATCGCGGTCAAGACGCCGCGGCGGCGTTGATTGATGTCCGGGAGGCCAAGCGTTCGCACCTCGGCCAGGCTATCCCATTGTTTGTGGAACTGCCAGTCCACGCGCAACACGGCGAGCTGCGCCGCATTGTCGAAGAAACTCGGCTGCACGCGGTCTAGGCTCGCCTCTCCCAGCCGGTACGCGTACTTGCCGCCCACGGACCAGTTGGCGGTGAGGTCGTAGGTGAGATCGAGTGCTGCGATGTGGCTCTTCTGTAGGAACTCGGTCGCGGTGTTCTGCAATCCCAGCTGATCCGTGGTTGGGACGTTATAGAAGTACGTGTACTTGACCAGGGCGTTCAGCCGGTCGTTCCGTACCGGCCGGTATGCGTAGCCGACCACGCCCTCGGTGTAGCCACCGGCATAAAAATCGCCGAGCGAGCTATCACTGATCGAGTGATCCAATTTGCCGAGTACGCGCCAGCTGGGCGACAGTTGGTATTTGAAGTTGTTACGCAACAGCAACACAGTCTGTACGGTATGAGTCAGGTCGGGTTGTTCCGCGTCGTCCCGGCGAAACTCGATCGCGCTTGAGAACTGTATCTTATCCAGGCCGTAACCCATGTGGATTCCGGCCGCCTTGCGATTGGTCGCGGCGGCGGTCTGCGAGTCGAACAGCTTGCCGAACTCCGCGCTGCCGCCGAAATTCCAGCGCTCTTTGGTCACGAGGTTGATTCCGGTGGCGTGCGTGAGGCCGCTCTGCGACGCGCCAGTCTGGTAACGCTCTTCAAGGTAGACGCTGGAGCTGTCGGACAGCCGCGTCTTCACGCCCGAGACCAGGTTGCCCCAGCTGCCGCTGTGGACCAGCTGATCGTTGTCCGTCCGCTCGTTTTCCAGAGAGTAGTTCAGGTAAAGACTGGTCCGCTCGGAATAGAGAAAGGTGGTGCCGATCTTACCGCCGGGCCCCAGGTCTCCGTCGGATGCCTCACCATCGATCCGGAAGCGTTTCGTCAGTCGATAAGAGCCGCCCAGGCCGATGCGACTGTTGTCTGGACGGCCGCCGCTTGCCGCGACCGTGTCCTGGCCGAAGACATAAGCGCTCCAAGTGTCGCTGGGACTGAACTTTACCTGCGCGACCGCGTCCGTGCGCTCGCCCTGCTCCTGGGTCAGTGGGACGACCGGCGAATTGTCCTTACGCGTATCGTCGCGCACGCCGGCGCTGAAGCTCCATCTGGGGGTCAGCTTATAGCCAAGGTCCAATTCGATCGCCCGCGTCTCGAGCCCCTGGATCTGGGTCTTCTGATCGCCCTTGGCCATCAGGCTCAGGCGGCTCGTCACCGGCATTTTGAACATGCCGCCGTATTGCTCTGTGTCCTTGATCGTCATCTGTCCCGGCGCCGAGTAGCCGGCGTCGAGTCTCTGCGTGTAGAACGCGAAACGACCGTCGTGACCCTGAAAGAAGTCACTGAGCCCGACGCTCACGTCGGCGCGGTAGGCCCCCGCCTTCGCGCCGGTAAAGGACTGGTCGGCGGGGCCAGTGAACCCGAATCCGCCATCATTGGATTGCAGCGAGGGGGAAAGGAGACCCGTGGTGCGGCCTGCCTGCACCTTGAGCCAGGAGTTGGCGCTTTTCCGCAAAGTCAGGTCTGCGGCGCCAAGGTTGCTGGCGCCGTCTCCCTCGTTGGAGTCGGCTGTGAAGCCCAGCTTCATGAAATTGTTTAACCAGTAGCTGCCCTGACCGCCGACGGCGACCTGGTCCAGCTTGTCCAAACCTGGCGTATATTCATAACGCACCACGAGAAAGGACTGATCACCGCTCAAGCCGCTGGTACGCACGAGAAGGTTGTCGTTAGCGCTCGCCGCGAGCGGCTCGGAAAGCAGCAGCCGGCCCTGGATGTAATCAATGTCGTAGTCCACGTTGGGCCGCAGGTTGACCACCCCCGTGACGATGTTCGAGGCTTTGTCGCGGACTTCAATGCGCACGCTCTCGGAGCCCGTCAGGATATCCTGGTGGTGCAGGAAGTAGAGCGACCCACCCGTCCCGAGGAATTGCTCATAGCTCGCCAATGTTCCCGGCTGCGCGGCGAAACCGTCCACCGTGGTCCGTCGCTCGCCGAAGCTGGTAATGAGTCCGGATCCGTAGTGCGCGTCGGCTCCGTACAGGCCGCGGTCGACGTGAGCCAGCTCATTGCCCACGTAGGCGACCTTGAAGTTGCCCCACATCCCATAATCCTGGCCATGGCTCGCTTTGACGTAGAACTTGCCCAGAGTGGGCGCCGTTTCTTCCACCACGCTGTCGTCTCCGAACGACGGGTAGTAGTAGTCGGGATTGATGCGCCGGAATAACGAATCTGGCGTCTTGTCCAGGAAGTTGCTGAACAGGTCTTTCAACGGGCCTTCGCGAGTATCCGCGCTGGCTGTCAAATGCCAGTTCTGAGTCACCTTACCGTTCAAGTAGAACGCCAGCCGGCCATCCAGCGATGAATCGACGGGCTGCACAGTATTATCACCTTGCTGTAATTTTTCCGCCGCCGTCACACTGTTCTTCGATATCGTCATATCGGCAACACCGACGAAGAACAGGTCCCTAGGCTTGAACTCGAGATCGCGGAGATATAACGAGCCGTTGCCGGCGTCGTCGAGGACCGCGACTTCGACTGTTTGCGTGCCGGTGGGAAGAACCTCCTCCGCAATGAAGTTGCCTTTTGGGTCAACCGGAACCTGGCGGCCGGCTACCCAAACCGTGTGGCCCGCAGGTATACCGCTGCCCTGCACCTTCACCGTGCCGCTGCCGAGCGGGATCTGCTGGCGTGCCAGGTCGTTCTCGCCGTAGGCGGCCAGCAGCGCCTGCGGTGACGGCTTGTCGGACTTTACGAGTTTTCCAGGCGATGCCTCATGGTAGAGCCACAGCGGCCGCGCATCCGTTTCGTCGAAATTGCCCTTCGCGTCATAGGCTCGAAGCAGGTACTTGAGTTCGCGTGCCGGGCCTGCGAGAATTTCTGCCGCCGGCTGCCAAGCCGCAAGGCCCGTGTCATCGACCGGGATGATTACGAGCGGCTCGGTCTGCAATGACTGCTGCTCGAATATTCGGATTTCAGCACGCTGGAGGAAGCTCGAATAGTTGCTGTACATGCGGAAGCGCACCACCGGTGGCTCAAGATCGCTGCCCGGGCCGCTCATGACCACGGCGACTGGATCCGCCGCGACGCCGAGCCGCCGCCGCGACTGGAGATTGTCGATGCGGAACCGGATATTTGCGTTGTCGAGCGCGACGTCGGTACAACGCTGGACATCGGAAGAGCTGCGGTCCAGGTCATCGATCGGCTTGCCGTCGACGGTGATGTGCATCACATTCAGCTCGTACGGGCTCTTCGGACTAAGCTCCTGGGTGAGACGGGTGATGTCCACTCCCTCGTAGTTGTCCAACGGCAATCGTTCGTCGTACACGACCTGCACGCGAACGAACGACTCTTCGCTTTGAATAAAGCCGAGGTTCACGACGTCATCTGACTGGACGTAGCCGCGTCCCTCGTGTTCGGACCGTGCGCCTGCCAACAGCGGATCTTTCATCAGGATGTCCATGGCGTGCCGAGCCCGCGCCGCGGAAAGTCCGATGTCGTCGGTGTACACGGACGCGGTGCGGCGGTCGAGTCGTTCGTCCTTTGTGTAACCTATAAACCGCAGTCGCGCGTTGGTCCGATCCGCGATCTCTGCAAGTGCGCGATGCAGATTCTCCGCGTAGCCGGGCGGAATGACAAGCTGACCGTTCTCGAGTCCGATGTTCGGGATGCTGCCCCAAGGCGGATCGTAAACCTTAGTCACCGTTTCCTCGATATCGTCCGGGCACAGTTGCGCCTCTTCCGGTACCTCCTGAAGAGGATCGTCGTACCAGAATTCCACCTCGACGCGACGATTCATCGCCCGTCCCTGCACGGTTGCGTTGGAGGCAATCGGGTGGGAGGCCCCGCGACCGTCGCTTTCGATCGCCGAAGCAGGCAATCCCAGGATTTGTTGCATGGCCAATGCGACGCGCTGCGCCCTTGCCTTCGACAACGACAAATGGTTTCCGTAAACGCTCTCATCGCGGCCGGTTAGCGGCGCGTCGTCGGTATAGCCGATGAACCGGACCGTCACCCCCTGCTTGTCCCGCAGGTTGTTGAGCGCCTGGCGCACCTGTTTGGTGAAGGCGTCGGAAATGGGAACGGTCTCGTCCTCGTACCGCAGTGGCATCACGAGGTTCTTGACGCGCGTCCGCGGCGTTTGGCCTTCCTTGTATCGCATTTTGCAGACGGTCTCTACTCGGCAGACCTTGATGCGCTTGATGTTATCGGTCTGATTCGAGTTGAGCGACCATTCCTTAATTTTCTGGTCGCTGGAGAGATGCCGTTCGACAGGCTCGCCCGGCTTGGCCGTGTTGACCTGACTGACGGCCATAGGGGCCGTCAGTATAAGGGCTCCGACAACCAGTAGTAGATGGCGTTGCTCACTCATACCTTCACCTACTCTCCGGCACACGCACGTCGGACCGTTTGGGCGGGGCGCCACGCCGCCAGAAGACCTCAGGTTCAATGGTCAGCACATACCTGTCTTTTTCCGAATCCCATGCATCGGTCACTTGCCGCTTAACCGCTTGCATGCGCCGTTCGACTAGTGATGCATCCTCGGTATCGGCGACGTAGGACAAGCGCAGCAGCGATGGCGCTTTGCGCAGTTCTGCGAGGAGCACGTCGATGCGTGGCCTCCACTGCACGCGGATTTCCGTCGTACCCGGCTCGAACGCCGCATCCGACAGGTCGATGGCCACCACGCGGTAAATTGATGCACCGAAATCAAATTTCAGGGCCTTGCCGGCCGTGGCGTGCTTGATCTGTAACTGGTCAGTGGATAACCGGAAGCCGCTAGGAAGGGTCCTGTCGTCGAGCTTCAGCACGAAATTGCTGCCGCGGATCTGGTTCGGCACGATCGCGCAGGTGATGTGGAATCGCCCGTATTGATCCGTCGTCGCTCCCAGGCCTTGCGCCGTCACCACCCGGACGCCAGGCAGGCCTTTCTCGCCGGGATCCTGGCGGCCGTTTCGATTCACGTCGTCGAAGACCTTGCCAAACACGTCTGTGCAGTCGAACGTCTGATCCGGGACGACACGAACCGTTGCGGTCGCCTCACCTGACATGGGCTGGCCCGTCTGCTGTTGAATGACCTGCGCGCGGTTGACGAACTCGCCTTCGCCAACACCGGCGCCGACTGCGAGCAACAGCATGATGGTGCGATGATCGGAGCTGCCGAAGCTGAGGCCATTCCACACGAGCTGGCCGGCGGCCACCGTGGGCTCTGTGGGGACACCATCCAGGCGCGCAGATCCTGGGACGTAGCGGAAGCCCGCAGGAAAGCGATCCACAACCTGGACACCCTGGAAGGACGCACCCAGCACATTGCTGATCGTGATGGTGTAGGGGACGAGCTGCCCGCGAGTGACGTTGAGCAACGGCGTCGTCTTAGTGATCGAGAATGAGCCCGCGATCTGCGGGTCGACCGGAATGTGGTTGTTGTAGATCTGGTTCGAGCCGGGCACGGCGGTGCCATCCAGGATGAGATGCAGGTAGTACCTGGTGCCAGTGCTGCGCGCGAGAACGGAGGCTGGCGGCGCGAACTCCGAGTCCTGTGCTTCGCAGAACGGGACGGCCGGAAGCGCATCCTGCGCACCACCCGGACAGGTAGGCACAGAAAACGGCGCGGTCGCGGCGTCAGAAGCCGGCGGGATGGCCAGCGACTCTCCGGCCAGGAAGGCCGATGGTGCGGTCACCTTGATGAGATAGCTGCCACCGTTGGAGCAGGCAGGATCCGTGAAGTTGAGATCAAAACGGTAATAGCCGCCCGCCTGGGTAATCTGGCCCTGTTGAGCCGGGTCGTCGAAGCAACTCGTCGGGAGAGGAGTGCCAGCTCTCAGCATGGTGATCGTGGCGCCCGCAATCGGAGAGCGGGTATTCGAGTTATAGACCACGCCATTCGGCCCGATCGGCAGATTCAGGTTCTGGAGGTTGCTGCCCGCGGGCACGGCGATGTTGGTGATCCGCTGCAGACTGTTGGTAAAGGCGGAGTCGGCTTTGCCGAGCTTGGCGGTATTCGGTCCCGCGCCGGGTGCTGTGAAGCGCACCTCGTACCGGTTTGGAGTCCCGTCGGTGGGTGTTACGCCAGCAAAGCGGTAAACGCCGTTGACATCCGTGAGAACCGACTGCAACTGGACCCCGTTAAGAAACAACGCGACCGTCCATCCCTGCAGCAGCGGCTCGCCGGTGTCAGGGGTCTTGTTGAAGTTGGCATCGAGCCAGGCGGTGCCGTTCAAAGTGCCGACCCCGGGGACTCCTCCGATATCGACCGAGACGCTCGCGCTCGCCGTCTGTGGAGGGTTGTTCCACGTTACGACCGCGGTGTTGGTGAGAGTCGTGCCATTGGGAAGTCCCGCAGCAATCTGCACCCGGAAGCGCACGTCGATCGATTGTCCGGGCTGCAACGGCCCGTTCACAGCAGAGTAGTTCGCGGTCAGCAGCGAGCCAGCAATGGTGACACCGTTTGTGGAGCCGTTCATCGTTGCTGCTGGTGGATTAACGAACGTCAGGCGACCTGCACCCGCGGTGCTGAGATTGTCGGTGATTACGACCGGGCTGGCCGCGGTGGTGGAAACGTTGGTTACGTGCACCAGGTAGTCAAGCTGACCGCCGGCCAGCGCCGCGCCGCCGCCAACCACGCTGACTTGCTTCGTAATTGCCAGGCCTGCGGCCACTACCGTCACGGTATGCGCGTCCTGGTTGTCCAGAACGCCGGGTGTGCCATTCGTCAAAGGACCGGTGAAGGTCTGGCGGTTGAGAGTGGTGCTGGCCGCGTCGAACCACTGGATAGCGCCGGCAACGTTGGTGAGCGTAGCGCCAATCTGGCTGTTCGCGTCGAGCTGGGTTTGGTAATTGACGATCAAACTCTGGTTCTGGCCGATCGTGGCGGCTGCGGTGAGCATGGTCAGCGTGAGCTCGCAGGTGGGCGCGCCGTTATAGCTGATGGAAAAGTCGGTGCCGGGAACCAGAGGCCCCTTGCCCGGAACCGGCGTGATGCCGTTCGCCTGGAAAACCTGCGCGCTGAGTATCTGGGGTGTAGCGGAACACATGCCGCCGGTGGGGCTGGGTTTGGGGAGCCGATCCAGGATCGTGGCGTTCCATGCATCGCCCACACCGGTATTCTGGACGCTAAGGCCAAACTGCCCTGACTGCCCGAGGCTCATCGTCGCCGGTCCCGTTTTGGTCAGTACAAGATTGGGTGAGGAGGTTTCACCAATAGCGATCGAGACACTGGCGCTGGCAGTTTCTGTTGGGGTGTTCCACGTTACCAAAGCAGTGTTGGTGAGAGTGGTGCCGGCGGGAAGACCTGCAGCAATCTGCACCCGGAACCGCACGTCAATGGATTGTCCCGGCTGCAACGGACCGTTCACAGCTGAGTAGTTCGCGGTCAGTATTGAACCCGCAATAGTGACACCCGCAGTTGAGCCGTTCATGGTTGCTGTTGGGTTGACGAACGTGAGATTACCTGCACCTGCGCTGCTGAGATCGTCGGTGATTACGACCGAGGTGGCCTGGAAGTTCGGAGGGTTGTTCGAGGGATTGGTCACGTGCACCAGGTAGTCAAGCTGCCCACCCGGCAGCGCAGCGCCGCCACCTACGACGCTGACTTGCTTGGTAATTTCCAGCCCTGGGATCACTACCGCGACGATCTTAGTGAGGCTCCCCCCCTCAAGGCTGAAAAACGCATTACTGTTAGGTGCAATGCCACCGTTGCCGAAATTGACGATCCCACTGTTCGCGTTAAATATTGTGTAGTTAATTCCCGCGGGACCATAATGGTGCGGGTCCGTTGCGATGGCGCAATTGGGGTTCGGCCCAAGAGCGCTAAAAGTCCATCCCGGGGGGCCGCCACAAACTCCATCATCCTCGAGACCAAAAATAGGGACTGTTGCGCTAGTGAGCTGCAAGGCGGTGATGGTTTTACTGGTGTTGTTTATGACACCAATCAGGTTGTCGTCTGTGCCGTTATCGTAAGAGGGGGCAGGATTGGGGAAGGTTGTTGTGATAGACCCGTCAGCGTTGAGCGTGATCAAAATGGTGCAACCCTCATTGGCGCGTCCGTCTTGATTAGCGAGATAGGTGGGACTAACACCCCGTCCCTGACCGGCATCGCCGCCGGTAATAATGGCGCACGTCTGCGTCTGGGCAAACGCAGAGTTCGTTCCCATCATCAGAACGAGGATCCCGAAAAGAAATAAGATCCTCTTCACATCCATGAGGAGGGACCGTACATCATCGATCTCGGGTGGTCGCAGGTGGAAACGGAGACTGAGGCGCAGCTTGTCGAGCAGGATTGCGCTCCAGCTGCTGTGCGGCCTCGCATTGTTCGTGTTGGGGGAAGTCATCTACGCCCTCGTTCCATTCACCAGATAATTTCGGGACCGAGGCAGCCACACTGTGACTGAATTTCGGCGGTCCCGCTGTCATTGGGCTCACGGCCCGTTAGGCCGGTGACTTTGCGTCGCCATCTTTCGATGGTTTTGCCTTTGTCAAAATCGCGTCGAGGGTCGACTGATCAGATTCGCAGCTTCTCTAAACCTCCTGCCCATTCGCCGGCTTCACGTCGCCGGCAGGAAGTCTATCGGGTACACGATCGTCACGGCCTTCACGCCATCCTTCGCGCCGAAATTGATCGTCTTGACCCGGCCCACCACCTGAGCGACGAGATCCGGCGCATCCATGTCAGTCGATTGCAGCACGCACATCGACACGGCGCCGTCCGGCTCGATTGTCAGGCGCAGCACCATCTTGCCTTGCAAGGTCGGATTGCGGCGTAGTTCCCGGTTGTAATCCCGGTATAAAGCCGCTTTGTAACGGTCGAACACAATCTGTATTTCTTCATCGGTGCGGGAAGCGCCCGGGCCGCTGTGCGCCTTGGGTCGGTCGCCGTCGCCGCCGCCGATTCCCGCGATCGAACTGGTTGCGCGGGCCAGCCGCACACCTGGCATTCCGCCTCCGCTGCCACCGCCACCGCCGCCTCTGCCTCCACCACCTCCCACATTGCGGCTCAGCGAGCCAGGGTCGATGCCACCACTTGATCCCGGCGTATTGGTTGTCAACACGGAGTGAGATGGCGCCTGGCCCGCATCGACTGCGGCACCGTAGCGCGCATCGGTTCCGAGGCGCGGTGCGATCTTGTCCTGGGCCAGGCTCGCGAACTGGTCCTTGAATGCCAGAATTCCGGCCTTACCCACATTGGGCTCGGGCGGCTTCGCCTCCGCTGTAAATCCCTTTTCCGGACCTGCCGGGAGTTCCGGTTTCCCAGGCCCGTTCGGTGCTGCCGAGGCCTTCGCTTTCGGCTCCGCCGTATTTGTTCCTTTTGACGGAGGAGGCGGGACCGCGGTCGGCGTAACTGGGACCGCCGCTGGACGATAGAAGACGAGGTCGATCTCTTTTTTCGTGCGGGGCGTGCCGTTGCGAACCAGCACTGAAGCCGCCAGGAGCAACAGCAAGGCCAGCACGATGGCATGGAGCACAAGGCTCTCCACCATGCTGCGGGCGGACAGAGCTCCGGATTTTCTGAACGTGTCCCTGCCGATTTCCATGGTTGTCACCGTCAATGCAGCCACCTCAATAGGTCGTGATAAATTCGACCTTCAAATCCTCAACGCCCGACTTCGCGAGATCGAGGATGCGCAGAACTCCTTCGTAGTTCAAGCGGTCGTCGGCGGCCAGAAACAGCACTCGCTTTTCCGAGGGCCGGCTGCCCAGGATCTCCGCCACCCGCGCGGGCAATTCGGCCGCAGGAATCTTTTGGTCCGCCAGGGTTACGCGACAGTCCGCCGGAACCCCCTCCCCTGCCGTGGGCCCGAGAATGGGGCAAGTCGCGGACGAGATGGTCAGGATCAGCCGTGATTCCTGAGCCTGAGATTGCTTGGTATTGGTCGAAGTTTTAGGGATGTCGACGTCATAGCCCTGCATGAGGAGCGGAACTACGACCATGAAGATGATCAGCAGTACGAGCACCACGTCAACTAGCGGCGTGATGTTGATCTCGGAGTGCAGACTGGATCCGGAATCGCCTCTGTTGAACTCCATCATTCTCCTCCGGCGCCTGTGCTCCGGCCCTTGGCGATCAGGCCCACCCCCCGGAAGCCGGCCTGCTCGACCGCCTGCATGGCCTCTCGGACCTGGCGGAAGTTAAGGTTTGCGTCGCCGCGGATCACGATCTTGGGATCCGTCTCCGCGGCTACCGCAGCGTGGAGAGCTTCACCGAAATGCTCGGGTGCGACCGCGTTATCGTTGATCCACAGCCCGCCCTTCTCGTCGATAGAGACCAGGATCCGGCCTCTCTCGTCGCCCTGCTGGCTCGGCTTCTCCGTTTTCGGCAAGCGCACGTCCGGCCCTTTACGCATCTGCGGCGCCATCACCATGAAGATGATCAGCAGCACCAGCACCACGTCGACGAGCGGCGTGACGTTGATGGACGCCTGCATTTTGGCCCCTTCACCGAGCCGCATACGCGTTCTCCTCCGCGTCCACTGACATCTTGCCCTCCCGGTCAATGATCCGCGGCGCCTTGAAGAGGCGGTTCACCAGCTGGGTTGAAGCCCGATTCATCTCGATATGGAAAATTTCTACCTTGCCAGTGAAATAGTTGAACGCGGCGACAGCCGGGATCGCGACGAAGATACCCAGGGCCGTCGTGACCAGGGCCTCGGCGATGCCGCCTGAAACTACAGACATACC
>Ga0316620_10000410_pt1 | contig 17272 bp, 14 predicted proteins | sample OWC_Aug_M1_C1_D5_FD_207651 | JGI IMG/M metagenome (GOLD analysis project Ga0316620, IMG submission 207651) | Wetland soil microbial communities from Old Woman Creek delta, Ohio, United States - OWC_Aug_M1_C1_D5_B | ecosystem: Environmental > Terrestrial > Soil > Wetlands | place: USA: Ohio... | reverse complement strand
AAACCAGTCCGTGCATCTACGAGAACCGCCCAGCGCCGTTTTCTCCCCTGGCGAACCCGCCCACGGAATTGCACCGGCACTCCTTTTCCATCGCACGCAAGAACGCGAATCCTCGTAGGGGCGGGAGCTCGGATTGCCCAGTCGAGTTCCCGAAGTTCTCTTCTTGACGCTTCGAATTGGTCCTGATAGTACAGAAGCACTGAGCGAACGAATCCAGCGCGGAACTTGAGCGAACCGCGGATGTCCCGGCGGCCCAACGTCTCCGAGCACTCACGCCGGATGTCGGGATTGAAGAGTTGGCGTTCGTACAGATCGAGCAACGCAGCCAGAAGGCGGGGGTCGCCGGGGAACCGGCTCATGCCTTTGCGAATCGAATCCACTGCTTCGCCGAGGCGGCCGAGCTCAACGAGGCAGGTGCCGAGTAAATGATACGTGGACGCGTACCGGATCACGTCCCGCTGTTCCATCTGGCGAATCATCTCAACGACCCGCTCGCGTTCCCCGAGCGCTTCGAGAAGTTCCGCCTTGCGCTCCAACAGCGGAGCCTGGTCATCTTCACGCACCAGGCTCAAGCCCCGCTGGATCGCATCTGCCGCGCCCGAAAGAAACTCCAGCCGGAGCCCCTCGTCTGCCTTCCGGGCACGGCGCAAGAGCATTCGCGCCTCTGAGCTATACCCGTAGTGAGAGACGGGGTCCAACTCCTGCTTCTGTTGAAACAGCTGCTGGGCTTCGAGGAACATAGCATCTTGAATGACCGGATCGTCGGTCCGCTCCGCCCTACGAGCATTGCATTCCCCAAGCTGGTGAATGAGGTAGCTGTCCCTTGGTTCTAAGCTAAGGCCCCAGTTCAGCAGCTCTTGCGCACGATCAAGATTGTTCGCCCGGTTCTCGAACTTCGCCAGATGGAGGATGAGGGCCCGATCTTCCGGGAAGAGATCCAGTGCCCCATTGAACAGTTCGCTGATGTAGCGGTCCTCTCGGAGGTCCTCGCGGACACTCTCGGAGGTCAGCACAGAGATGAGGAACTCCCTGTCTTCCTGGGTCCCAGCGACATTCTGCACGACTTTTCGGTACATGCGAACGCGATCCTCATGCCTGCTACAGACGGTGTCTATCACCACCTGCGCGATTCTGGGATGTCGCGTTCGGAAGCAGATGCGTTGCGAACCGTAGTCAAGGTCCTGCACAATAGTCAGGTCGGCCTCCATCTTCACGACCTCGTTCGTAAAGACCTGCCAGTCCCTTACCGTCAGGGCATTCAGAATATAGTCGGGGATGGAGATACCATGCTGGTGCAGCAGGGCGACGTACTGGTAGGCCTGCCGAGCGCGCTCCGTGAGGTTCTGATGCTCCGAGAGGATGATCTCCTTGAAGCGACCTCTCTTTACGAGATCGAGCAGCGCCACGACCAGGTGACCATCACAATCACCGACGATCTTTGCCACATCGCGATCGAGCGCGCGCGCTCCGTCACGTTGCAATAGGCCGTGGCGCTGCAGCCGATCAACAAGGTCCCTCGCCTCCCTCCGGGACACGCGGCCCGCTAGCTCGAACGTGAGAGTGTTGTCTCTCGAGAAGAAGCTGCTAATCGTGTTCCACTTCGCCTTCTGGCAGGTGACGATGATGACTGATCGTGACCTAGTCACCGAGAGCTCAGTGCGCAGGCGCTTCGCAGCCTTGAAACACGCATCCAGTTCGAAACCGTCAACAAGGAAGACGCTAGGGCCCTCGATCTTGCTTGCCAGTTCCGCGATCTCCGAAACCCGCCAGAGTTCGTGCGCCATCAGACGGAACGACACAGCCTGGCCCTGTTCCGCAAGCGCATAGCACGCTCTGAGCGCAGCAGTTGTCTTTCCAACGCCGCCAGCCCCAAGGACAACGATCAGCGGACGAACATAATCGTCTGATTCCAGCTTGCTGGCCACCAGAGCTGTGAGCGCTTCGTGTTGGTCGCGGATCACATCGATGTCGGCACGAATGTCGCCTACGGTGGGGGCGTTACCAGAGAGAAAGGCTCGGCCGTTGGCCCCGCCCTCCTCGTCGGGCGTTATCGGCTCTACTTGCGTGTTCAGCGAAACTCGGAGCCTGGGCGGTATCTTGACCGTGGCTCCTGAACTCGAACGGATCGCTCTGATGCCTCGAGAGAGGCACGCCTTCCTGGCCTCGCAGTCAACATACTGGTCGAGTTGACGGAAGAACTGCGAGAACTTGCAAGGGATGCACTTGATGTTGTTAGCGGCAAAAAGGTCTAGATCGCTTCTCGACGGGTGCGGCGTGACGCTGTACATGAGGCGATGCGCTCCATAGGGCGATTCGCGCTCCATCTCTCGGAGGAGATCAAAGAGAAAATCGTCAGAGAACGAGTATCCCAGAAACAGCACGGTGTGGTTCTTCCCAAGTGCTTTCAGGGTGCGGAGCATCTTCTGGCGTTTCTTGAGCGTGCGCTGGAAGTCCGCAGTTGTGACGACGAGGGGTGTGTGACCGTCAATACGAGAAATGCAGCCATGGAGCTTGTACAGAGTGAGCGAGGATGGATCCGTGAGCCACATTTGCTCCCTGACACCTACGATGGGCCGGAGGACCTGATTGGGTTCGTGGCCCCGTACGGAAGGCAGCTGCTCGTAGCTCATCTCGACCAGACGGTCGTAGTTGGTGGTGTAGACCGCTCGCCAGCAAAACGCTGCCATCGTGTAGAAGGCCTCAGTAGGAGTTACTGCCGTGAGACTCCGAGTGATGACGCCATCTACCGCTTCGCGGTCAACCCCAGGAATCGACAAGAGGCGGTCGGCAAACGTCCGGAGATTGGAAGTGGGTATGTCAGTACGTCCGAATTCACTCGCGAGGAGGTCGGCAAGCTCAGTTCCGGTCGGCCCGCCAGCGTCTCGGGTAACGCCAGCGCCGAGGAAGAGAACGCAGTCTCCGGAAGCGATCGAGTCGCGTAGGCCCGCCGGAATGTCGACAAGTCCGTCTGTCTCTGATTCACTCATTTCAGTACGCTACCCGCACGGTTCGGGTTGGTCAATTGGGAAAGCGGTGCCACGTGGATCGACGGGTGCCAAGGTGTCAGAAGGTGTACCACGTATCACAATGTCCCGTTGTTCACTGGCTCCGGGCCCGTAGCTCCGCAGTCACAAAGGTCCACGCGGGTTCCCGGGAACCGGCAACTTCGGATCGGTGCCACCCTTTGCATTCTCGAATTGCGTATGGGGTGTGGTTCCACTGCTGTGAAGGTCGCAGGTAACACGAGAACAGCCATGGCCTTCTCTCGACCGTGGTCCGGTGGTGGAGCGGAACCCAATAACGATCCGATAACTTCTGTCTATGGAATAGTTGCTGACCAGTTCGACGTGTCGCCCGACTCGAAGCCGTCGGCGAAGAGGAGGCAGGTGGAGTTGTCACCGCCGCACACCCCGCAGTCGTCGAGGTACTGGACGGCGGGGTCGCCGTCGTCGCAGTCGAAGTCGGCGCAGACCTGGTCGCCGTCGCCGTCGCCGGTGGCGTCGTCACCGAGGCAGATGTCACAGGCGTCGCCGACGCCATCGCCGTCGCCGTCCTCCTGGCCCGGGTTGTAGACCTCGGGGCAGTTGTCGGCGCAGCCCAGCAGGCCGTCACCGTCGTTGTCCGTCGCCGGGAACGGCCAGCCCATCTGGGCGGCCTGGTGGACCTCGGCCGGGTACGCGTCGAGCGGCGTCTGGGCCCAGGCGATGATCCTGATGTCGGCCTGGTTGGCCCACGAGGTGGCGTCGAAGGTGAAGCTCCGGACCACGTCCGCGCAGCTGCCCGCGCTCACGGTCACGTCCTGGGTGGTGGCCGCCTGGCGCAGGCAGTTGCGGTAGTAAGGTGCCAGGGCCGGGTAGTGGTCGAGGGTGTCGACCATGTAGATGCGCATCGTCTTGTCAACGCCGCCGGCCTCGATGCACACCCTGGCCAGGATGTCGTAGGTCTGGCTTCCGCTCTCGCAGCCCTCGAGCTCGATGGTGACGTCGGTGGGGACTGTCTGGCGGGTCACGAACTTGCTGACGTAGGTCTCGATCGGCCAGGCGTCCCACAGCCCGTCGTAGGCGAACCAGGGGATGCCGTCGCTCCAGATGTTGTAGAAGTTGGTTCCCCGGTCGTCGCCCCACTCGGTCTCGTAACCGTCGGCGCTCACGTGAATGAAGATGCCCGCGAAGGTGTCAGGGTAGCTGTCGATCATGCCGGAGACCACGGGACCCGCGGTCGCGCAGGTCCCTCACCAGGTGGCGTTGAAGTACTCCCCGAGCACCGTCCGTTCGGCCGCCCCGCCCGCCGTCGCGGCCAGCAGCCCGAGCGCCGCAACCCACAGCACAACCGCCCCTCGTCGCGTGGACATGGCTACCTCCTCCGTAGAACCCTGAGTGCGACGGTATCACAAAGCCGGAGTGATGTGCAGCGCGCAGCGCGCGCCCGCCGGGGAGGAGCCGCGTTGACGAGTCGGAGAGGAGGTCCCGTCAGAGGTCGAGGGCGACCGCCATCGTGATCAGGAGCCGCGGGTTGGGCCCGTCGAGAAAGCGGCGCAGCAGGTCTTGGTCGATGCGGATCTTCACCGAGCCCTCGGTCACCTTCTTCTCCTCGGCGTCGATCTTGGGGATGGCGAAGACCTCGAGCCACCCAGACCCCGGCCCCTGGGCGAGCCTGGTCTCGTACTTGCCGCCCTTGCGGAGAAACTCGAGCCCGATCTCGTCGTTGCGCATCCCCATGGTCAGGTTGACCAACCGGTCCTGGCCGACCTCGGTGAAGATGGCCACCTTGACCACCATCTCGAACTCGGTGTCGCTGGCGCTCTTCTTCTGCCGAGACACCTGCAGCGTCTCGATCGAGGAGGTGTCGCAGACGTAGTGCTTGAGGTCCCGGGTCGTCCACACCGGGCTCGTGGGATCGAGCGCCACCTCGAGCTGCATCGGTGAGTCGAATGTCTGGTCCTGAACTGCCTCGCCGCTGACCGTGACCTGAGCCAGAGCCGGCACGGCCACGGCGATGCACAGCGCGAAGAGTGCCGAAATGCGAGCCATGTTCCCCCTCCTCACAGCAGGGTCGCTTGCGTCCTGGAGACGGCCGTCACGTTAGGTACGTCTGCCCGCGCCTGTCAAGGGGAGCCGGCCGCGACCGGCGGCAGGGTCGCGACCCAGCGCCGGTAGAGCGGGACCAGGGCCAGCCCGAGCGCGCTCCCCGCCGGCCCCCTTCGCACCGCCGCCAGCAGCAGGCGGACGGCCCCGTCGAGGAGGACCGCCAGGTCGACCAGGGCCCACCCGCCCCGGGCCGGGTCGGCGAGCAGGTTGACGCCGCTGCCGAAGACCTCGAAGCCGGCGCAGACCAGAGTCACCAGGAGGGGCGAGGTGCCGTGGGGCGCGAACCAGCGCTCCTGGAGCTCGGCCGGGGCCAGGGACATGAGCAGGCTGCGCCACATCGTCTCCAAGATCCCCGGGCCGCTCCGGCTCGGGCCCTGGGCCGCCCCCTGCTCCGCCGGCTTGAGCTGCAGGGTGCAGGGAGCGCCCTCGGCCACCGCCTCGAAGCGGTAGACGAGGCGCTCGAGCCGGGGCAGGCGCGACACCAGCCGGTAGGTCTGGCCGCGGAAGCGCAGCACGCCGCCCTCGACCCAGTCGGCGCGCGGCTCGACCGTGGTCAGCTCGAGCATCGCCCCGGCCGGGTCCCAGCTGACCACCGTGGGCCTGAGGTCCTCGGGCCGCGGCCCGGCCGCGACCCGTTTCTCGAAGGCGGCCAGGGGGGCCAGGAAGAGCGACCCGACCGGCTGGTCGAGGGCCGACTCCAGGCGATGGCGGATCAGCCCCTCGACGAGCAGGACTGGCCCGACGACCACCAGCCAGCGGGTGAATGGGGGCAGGAACCATCCGCCTTGGGCCGCCAACACCAGGAGCTGGAGCACGCTCAGGGCGCCGAGCCCGATCTCGCACAGGGCCGAGACCACGGTCGCGCGGCTGGCCGGGAAGCCGACCTCGCGCTCCAGCCGCTGCTGGGTGCGCTGGGGCAGGAGACCACTCAGGGGCAGCAGCGCCACCAGCCACCGGCACGCCTTGCGGCGGCGGGCGTCGTCGGCGCTGACCGCAGCCAGCTCCTCCACCCGCTCGGCGCCGAGATAGGCCACGGTGCGCGCGACCTCGCCCTCGATCCAGGCGACCAGGCGCCATCGCCAGCCCCCGTCGGGAAGGGTCTCGAAATCCTCCGCCTCGTACATCTCGCCCTGAAAGCAGACCGCTGTCCCGGGGTGAGCCGCGCAGCGCGGGTGCCAGTGCAGGTAGAGGGAGCGGCTGGTCACGGTCCAGCCCGCCTCGGCGGCAGGCGAGACGAGGACGCCATGGCCGAGGTCGACCGGCTCGGCGCCCGGTCCGGCCGGGCTCACGGCCGGCCCCCGTGCTCCCCGGTTGCCAACGGGACGACCACCACCCGGAGCCTAGCACAGGGCGGGGGTGGGCGAGCCGCCCTACTCCGCGGCGCCGAGCCGCTCCAGGGCCTGCACCCCGTTGCTGTTGTCGGGGTTGAGCTCGAGGGATCGCCGGTAGAGCGCGATCGCCCGCTCCCGCTCCCCCCTGACCGCACAGGCCTCGCCCAGGCTGTCGTAGACGTTCCAGGAGCCGGGGAAACGCTCGACGTTGAGCTCGAGCACGGCGATGGCCTGGTCGACCCGGCCCTGACCCAGGAGCTTGTAGCCGAGCAGGTTGAACTCGTTCTCGTCGAAGAACACCTGGCTGTCGTCGCGCGCCGCCAGCTCCCGGTAGCGCGCCACCCCGGCCGCGACGCCGCCCTCGGCGATGGCCTGCTCCACCGCCGCCGCCGCCGACTCCTGGAGCTGGCGCCACAAGGTCGTGACCTCGAGCCGGTGGAAGCCCTCCAAGTCCTCCTCGCTCACCCCGGCCTGGCGCAGGAAGCCGAGCTCGGCCGGCACCGGCAGGCGGGCCACTGCCGACTCCAGGTCGACATTCTCGGCGTCCAGCCTCTGCAGGGCGGGCCATAGCCCGGCAACGTAGTCGCGCATCGCGGCGAGTCGCTCACGGGGCCACACCGCGTGCTGGCCGAGGACCACGTGCTCGACCTCCGGCTCGCGATCGAGGACCGCGCCCAGCACCTCGAGCCAACGCTCCGGATCGAGCTTCGGCTGGTTGCCGAACACCGGCAGCGGCCCCTGCTCGAGGAAGAAGCAACCCAGGAGCACGGTTTTGTCCTCGGGGATGAGGACCACGATGTCGGAGTCGGAGTGGCCGCGACCGAGAAAGGACATCTCGAGGCTGACGTCGCCGAGATCGAGGCCGAGCTGGTCGGAGAAGGTCAGCTCGGGCACGCGGACCGTGAAACCGGGCTCGCTGAGGCCGTGGACGATGCGCTCGCAATGGTCCAGCTGGAGCCGCGCGGCGCGCCCTTCCTCGCTCGCCGGGTCGAGCCCCTTGAGGCGGGCCGCGGCCTGCTCGGCCTGCCCGCGGAACACCCCGGCCCGCGCCTCGCGGTTGGCGGCGTCGGCCGCCATGACCCGGGCGACGCGCTCGTGGCCGATGACGACCGCCTCGGGGAAGGCGGCGTTGCCCCAGGTGTGGCCCCAGTGCTCGTGGGTGTCGACGACCCAGTCGACGCGGTCGCGACCAAGCTCCTGCTTGAGGGCCTGGCGGATCAGCCGGCCCATGAGCGGCGTGTGGCCAGGGTCGACCAGGACCAGCCCCTGCTCGCCCACGATCACCACGTGGTTGCTCTCCCAGGGCGAGAGCTCGGTGAAGATGACGATCCGTTCGCTCAGCCGCTGCACCCGGAACGGCAGCTCCGGATCTGCCCCCAAGGCGGGGACCGCGGCAACGGCAGTGAATGCAGCGAGAGCCAAGCCCAGGGTGCGTCTCATGGCAACCTCCAGCTGGTGGACCGGCCCGCATCCGGGCCCGGGTTGAGAGTCATGGGTCGAGGTACGAGGGCGAGCCGCTGCGGTTGCGGAGGCGGGACCACGCGCAGGCTGGTGACGTGTCCGGGCGAGTACACTCCGCGGGTGCCCAGCGAGGACCGGCCATCCGCCTCACCCGACCTCCGCGAGCAGCGCAGCGTGCTCCTGGCCACCTGCGTGTCGGCGTTCCTCGGTCCCTTCATGGGCTCTGCCCTCAACCTGGCCGTGCCGTTGATCGGCGCCGAGATGGGCGCGCCCGCGGTGACGCTCAGCTGGATCCTCACCGCCTACCTGATTGCCTCGGCCGCGCTCCTGCTCCCGTTCGGCCGTCTCGGCGACCTCTGGGGGCGGCGGCGGGTGTTCGTGATCGGGGCCGTGATTCACGCCGGGTTCTCCCTCGCCTGCGGCCTCGCCACCGGCATCGCTCAGCTGATCGGGTTTCGCATCGCCCAGGGCGTCGGCGCGGCGATGGGCTTCGCCACCGGCATGGCGATCCTGGTCTCCGCGTCCCCGCCGCAGCGCCGCGGCCGGGTCATCGGCCTGCTCACCGCGGCGGTCTACTGCGGTCTCTCGGTGGGGCCGGTGGTGGGCGGGATCCTGACCCAGCACCTGGGCTGGCGCTCGATCTTCCTGCTCAACACCGGTCTCGGGCTGGTGGTCGCCGTCACTGCCTGGCTCGGCATCCGCTCGGAGTGGCGCGGCGAGTCCGGGCAGCGCTACGACCACGCCGGGGCGTGGCTGTACGCCGCCAGCCTGGCCGCCCTGGTCGGCGGCATCTCGACCGTGGAGACGTGGCCCGTCGCGCGCTGGGTCGCGACCGCCGGCGCGATCGGGCTGGCGGGGTTCGTGCTGGTCGAGCTCACGGCCGGCCAGCCCCTGCTCGACCTGCGCCTCTTCCGAAGCACGGTCTTCGCCTTTTCCAATCTGGCGGCCCTCATCCACTACAGCGCGACCTTCGCCGTCACCTTTCTCGTCTCCCTCTACCTCCAGACGGTCGCCGGGCTCGACCCCCAGCGGGCGGGCCTGGTCCTGCTCGCCCAACCGGTGCTGATGGCCCTGCTGTCGCCGGTGGCAGGACGGCTGTCGGACCGGGTCGAGCCGCGCCTGGTCGCGTCGCTCGGAATGCTGGTCAGCCTCGCCGGCCTGCTGCCCCTGGTCTTCCTGACCCGATCCACGACGGTCGCCGCGGTGGCCGGGAGCTTGCTCGTGCTCGGCACCGGCTTCGGCCTGTTCTCCTCCCCCAACGCCAACGCGGTGATGAGCGCGGTGCCGCGCCAGCACTACGGCGTCGGCACCGCCACCCTCAACACCATGCGGGTGGTGGGCCAGGCGATGTCGATGGCATTGGTCGCCCTCATCCTCGGCCACCACATGGGGAGCCGCGCCCTCGGCCCGGAGACAGTGCCCGAGCTACTGGCGAGCTCGCGGGTAGCGTTCGCGCTGTTCTCCGGTCTGTGCGTGGTCGGTCTCCTCGCCTCGCTCGCGCGCGGCCGAGTCCACTGACTCCCCACGGGGCTCACGGCGAGTCGGCGGCCGTCTCCGGGGCCGCGCCCTGGAAGTAGCGGCGCTGGAAGTAGAGCGAGACGTTGACCAGGCCGATCAGGGCCGGCACCTCGACCAGCGGGCCGATGACGGCGGCAAAGGCCGCGCCGTGGTCAATGCCGAAGGTGGCGATGGCGACCGCGATCGCGAGCTCGAAGTTGTTGGAGGCGGCGGTGAAGCTGAGGGTCGCCGAGCGCCCGTAGTCGGCGCCGATCTTCTTCGACATGAAGAACGAGACCAGGAACATGACCACGAAGTAGATGAGCAGCGGAATGGCGATGCGCACCACGTCGAGCGGCAGCTGGACGATGTACTCACCCTTGAGCGAGAACATGACGACGATGGTGAAGAGCAGGGCGATCAGCGTGACGGGTGAGATCTTGGGGATGAACTTGGTGTGGTACCAGGTCTTGTCCTTGAGCGCGATGAGGCTGAAGCGGGTGATCACGCCGGCCAGGAACGGGATGCCGAGGTAGATGAACACGCTCTTGGCGATCTGGCCGATGGTCACGTGGACCTCGGAGCCGGAGAGGCCGAAGAGGGGCGGCAGCACGGTGATGAAGAACCAGGCGTAGACCGAGAAGAAGAGGACCTGGAAGATCGAGTTGAAAGCGACCAGGCCGGCGCAGTACTCGGTGTCGCCGCGGGCGAGCTCGTTCCAGACGATGACCATGGCGATGCAGCGCGCCAGCCCGATCATGATCAGGCCGACCATGTACTCGGGCTTGTCGGCGAGGAACGCGATCGCGAGCAGGAACATCAGGACCGGCCCCACCACCCAGTTCTGGACCAGGGACAGGCCGAGCACCTTGACGTCGCGGAAGACCCGCCCCATCTCCTCGTAGCGAACCTTGGCCAGCGGCGGGTACATCATCAAGATCAGACCGATGGCGATGGGGATATTCGTCGTCCCGGCCGAGAAGCGGTTCCAGAAGTCGGCGATGCCGGGCCACAGGTAGCCCCAGCCGACGCCGACGATCATGGCGGCGAAGATCCACAACGTGAGGTAGCGGTCGAGCAGGGACAGCTTCCTGGCAATGCTCTCGTGAGCGGTCATTGACGTCCTCCCCGGGCGCGTCGCGCCCTCTTCGCGGCCGGCCTGGACCTCGCCCTGGCCTTCGCCGCCTCGTAGCCCAGTCGGCACAAGTCCTCGACCGGCAATCGTCGCAGCTCCACGACCCGGCGCCGGTCCTTCTCGAGCTGCGGGTCACACCCGACCGCGGCGATCGCGGTCTCGACCCAGGGCTTGGTCTCCGGGTCGGTCGACAGGGCCATGTAGGCCCAGCGGCCCTCCTTGCGCTCGCTGACGAGGCCGCAGCGCTTGAGCTCCCGGAGGTGGAGCGAGACCGTCGACGTCGCCAGCCCGAGGACCTCGGTGATCTGGCACACGCACAGCTCGCCCGTACGCAGCATGGCCAGGGCGCGCAGGCGGGCCGGGTGGCCCAGGGCGCGGGCGACGGCCACGGCGAGGTCGAGGCTCGGGGTCGTCATTTTGTCTCCTCGCGAAATGTAGGACTGAGCTCCAGGCCCTGTCAACGCCCCTGCTGCGACCGGGCCGTTCGACACCGGGCTGTGGCATGAGCTCACTCCGAGCCCGAGCCCGTTGCCGTTACTGTTTCCGCCACCGATCTCCCAAGGGTCTCCGTTGCCATCGTCAGTCGACACCCGTCGTCAACGGCAACGAGATCGTGCTCGGGCTCGTCCTGACGCGCGTCTCGCCACCACGAGTGTCCGGTACGCCCGATCTCAGGACGGCGCGGGTCAGGGCTGGATGATCCGCCCGGCCTGGGTCAGGGTCTCGATGATCGCGTACATGTTGGAGACCCTGCCCACCGCCAGCTTGTCCATGATCCCGAAGAAGTTGAGGCAGGTGCCGCAGACCAGGACCTGTGCCCCCACCTGCTCGAGCTGCCGGACCTGGTCGAGCACCGGCGAGCCCTCGACCGCCAGCTTGGCGCCGGCGTTGACGAAGATGACGTGGGAGACCTCCCCCTCGAAGTGGCCGAGCGTGTCGAGGAAGGCGGCCATCAGGATGCCGCCCAGCCGGTCGTCGCCGCGGCCCACCCCTTCGGACGAAACCAGGACCACCAGGTCCTTGCGCTTGGCGTCCTCGCGCGGGCACACGACCTCCGGCTCAGCGACCGCCTTCGGCACGTGGCCGGGCTCGATCGTGAGGCGATGGTCGTCGCCCTGCCGGGCGACGGAAACCCGGGCGCCCTGGCTCTCGGCGAAGCGGCGCACGTTGGTGCAGGACGCCTCGCTGTCGACGATCACCAGGAATGCCGCCGTCGCCGCCTCGAGCTCCGCCTTGGTCGCGAGAACCGGCTGCGGGCAGGCGAGGCCCCGGCAGTCAAGGGTCTTCATGTCGCTCATCGGGAACCTCCACGAGCGGACCGGGCTCGGGCCCGGCCGAGAGCGCCGCCCCGAGGGCGGCGACGATCTGCGGTTGCGGCGGAACGTGGACCTCCCGGCCGAGGGCCGCGGCCAGGAGCTCGCGCAGGCAGGCGTTGAGCGCGCCGCCGCCGCAGAAGACGATCTCCTCCTCGAGCGGCAGGCGGCGCAGCATGCCCAGCGTCCGGCTGATGACGGCCTGGTGGAGGCCGCGCGCGAGCTCGGCCCGGTCGGCGCCGCGGGCGGAGGCCGAGATGACCTCCGACTCGGCGAACACCGTGCACATGGCGGTGACGTTGCGCGAGCCGGTCGCGGTCCGGCCGGCCGCGACGAAGTCGTCCAGGGGGTAGCAGAGCGCGGTCGCCATGACCTCGAGGAAGCGACCGGTGCCGGCGGCACAGCGGTCGTTCATCTCGAACTTGACCACCGCCCCCCCGGCGTCGAGCGCCACCACCTTGGTGTCCTGGCCGCCGAGGTCGAGGATGGTCCGCGCCGTCGGGCGCAGGCGACGCACGCCGAGGGCAGCGGCGCGGATCTCGGTGAGCGTCTCGGCCCGGCGGTGGCGGGCGAGCAGGTGACGCCCGTAGCCGGTCGCCACCAGGCGGTCGGAGCGCCGGCCGGCCAACAGCGCGTCGCAGACGGCCAGCGGGTCGTGGTTGTTGCTGACCACGCGGTGCTCGAGCAGCTCTCCATCGTCGACCGTCACCCGCTTCACCGTCCGGGAGCCGACGTCGAGACCGATGACCCGCATCGCGCCCGCCCCGCCTCAGCCGCGAACCTGCTCGACGAACGCCTCGACCCGGGTGCGCAGCTGCTCGACGTCCTCCTGGCTGTAGTCGGTGTCGATGCGCAGCACCGGTACCCCGCCTTGCTCGAGCGCCCGCTCGAGGGGCGGCGCCTCCATCTGGTAGGGGGTGCAGAACTGGAGGGCGTAGTGGATGACGCCGTCGGCCCCCGCCCTCCTGGCGATCGCCAGCGCGTGCTCGGGGCGGGTGGGGTTGGGGGTGAAGACGGCGCAGTCGATGGCGAAGTAGCGGTCGACCAGGCCGTCGACCAACGCCTCGACCGTGTCGCCGTCGGCGGCCACCAAGTTCTGGGTCCCGCGCTCGCCGATGCACGACTCCTCGCCCACGATCACCGCCCCGGCCTTCTCGACGATGCTCGGCAGCTTCCAGTTCGGCACCGCCATCGGGCAGCCCGAGATCACGATCCGGGGAGTGCCCCGGCGCGCCACGCCCTCGCCCCGCTCGACCCGTCCCTCGAGCTCGTCGCAGAGCGCGTTGACGCTGGCGGTGAAGCGCAACGGGTCGTCGTAGAAGGCGACCTGGTTGATGAGGAGGCCGTCGAGGCCGCTGATCGGGGCCGGCTCGGCTTGGCGCAGCCTGGCCAGTCGGTACAGGGCCTGGCGCTTGGCGTTCGCGGTCGTGATCCCGGCCCGCAGCGAGTCAACGGAGATGGCCCGGCCGGCGAGCCGCTCGAGGGTGGCGACGAGGTCGAGATAGGCCCGCTTGAGGACGGCCCGGCCCTCCCCGCTCTTGGTGTTGGGTATGTCGAGGGCCATGAACTCCCGCGGCACCAGGCTGCGGAAGATCTCGAAGGCCTTCTTCTTGCCGTCGCAGGTGTTCTCGCCCACCACCAGGTCGCAGGCCGAGAGGTAGGGGCAGACCTTCTCGAGCGCGAAGCCGAAGAAGGACTTGATCAGCGGGCAGGTGGTGCGCGGCAGGAAGCGCTCGGCCTGCGCGGTGCCGAAGTCGGCGCCGGCGCACAGCCCGACGCACACCCCGTCGACGGCGAGCACCAGCTCCTCGGGCACGAAGACGCAGAACGTGCCGACCACGATCCTGCCCGCGGCCCGCGCGTCGACCAGCTCCTTGACCCGCAGGCCGTGCACCTCGCCCATCACGAAGTCGAAGTAGCCCATGCCGGCCGGACGGTTGCTCTGGGCCAGGAAGGTCGCGGTGTACGCCTGGCCGAGGGCTGAGAGCAGCGCGTCGTGCTTGTCCAGGTCGAGGCCCAGCTCGGCCCACATGGGTCGGTAGTCGATTGTCTCGCTCACGATTGCCTCCGTTGGCCATCGACGGCGTCTCCGCCGTCGATCGCCCGCAGAGGCGGGCAGGATCAGGCGGGCAGAGGCACCTCGCGGCCGGCTGTGTTGTGGAGCCCACCGGGCTCCATGCCGCGCCCTCAGGTGCGGCGGTTGAGTGGAACCTGCTGCTTCATGCTCTCTCTCCGCGCGGGCGGCGTGTCGCGACCGCCCAGCCAGGTCGGGACTCTACCGGTCCGGTGGCTGCGGGTCAACCATTGCCGAGAGCGCCGCGGCCGTAGAATGCCGTCAGCGAGGGAAAGGCGGCCACCGGCGTGGGCGAAGGGGGCAGAAACATCGACGGGCTCGACGACGGCGAGGAGGCATCCCGCCGCGGCGGCTCGCCCCAACCGGGAGCGACGGTCCACCGCTTGCGCGGCGTCGCCGGCGGTCTTGAGGTCCCGCCCGGGCTGGCGGGCGAGCTCGGGCTGGAGCCGGGCGTGGAGCTCGTCGCCGTGTCCCGCGACGGCCGGGTCGAGCTGCGGCCCAACATCCACAGCCTGGCCCGTCTCTACGTCGAGCCGACGGCGCGCTGCAACCTGAGCTGTGCGACCTGCGTCCGCAATACCTGGCAGGAGCCGCTGGGGGACATGAGCCCGGGCGTGCTCGAGCGGCTGCTGGCCGCGCTCGGCCGCTTCCCGCACCTGCGCTCGGTCATGCTCGGCGGCTTCGGCGAGCCGACCCTGCACCCAGACATCGTGGCCATGATCCGCGGCTTCAAGCACGTCGGGTTGCGGGTCGAGATGGTGAGCAACGGCACCCTGCTCGAGGGGACTCTGGCCGCCGGGATCGCCGCCGGCGGCCTCGACGTGCTGTGGGTGTCGTTCGACGGCGCGTCGGGGCCGTGCCACGAGTCGATCCGGGAGGGTGCGAGCCACGCCGGCGTGATCGCCAACGTCCGTCGGCTGCGGCAGGCGTTGCGCGCTGCCGGGCGGGAGCTCGAGATCGGCATCGCCTTCGTCGTCACGCGCAGCAACGTCGACGACCTCCGCCAGCTCGACCGGCTGGTCGAGGCGGTCGGCGCGAGCCGGGTCTCGGTCTCGAACGTCCTGCCGTACAGCGCGGCGATGGAGAAGGAGATGGTCTGCCGGGTCTCACTCGCGCTCGAGCTGCTGGCCGGCGTTCCGGGCAAGGTCGAGATCAGCCTGCCAAGGCTCGACGTCAACGACTCGACCCGGGAGGCGATCCTCGGCCTGCTCCGCGGCCACGCCAACCTCAGCTTGATGGGCAACCCGGTGCGGACCGAGATCCAGTCCTGTCGCTTTGTCCGCGAGCGCTGCACCTTTGTCCGCTGGGACGGCCGAGTCAGCCCCTGCATGGGTCTGCTCCACGCCCACACCACCTTCCTCCACGGCAACCAGCGTGCGATCGAGCCCTACTTCGTCGGCGACGTCGCGGCGGAGGACCTCCTCGAGATCTGGAGCTCGGAGGACTACCGCTCCTTCCGGGAACGGGTGGACGCCTTCGACTTCTCCCCGTGCCACGCCTGCGGCGGGTGCACCCTGGCCGATGCCAACGCCGAGGACTGTCTCGGCAGCGGGGCGCCGACCTGCGGCGGCTGCCTGTGGGCTCAGGGCATCATCCAGTGCCCCTGAGCGCACCGCCGGCTTGACTTCCGAGAAGATTTGGCTATCTTGCCAAATTATGTCGCGCAAACGCCGGCTCGAAGGTGCAACCAGGGCCCAGATGCAGGCCCGGGCCAGGGTCATGAAGGCCCTCGCCCACGCCAGCCGGCTGTTCATCGTCGACGAGCTGGCGCGCGGCGAGCGCTGCGTGTGCCAGCTGACCGAGATGGTCGGCGCCGACGTCTCCACGGTCTCGAAGCACCTCGCCGTGCTCAAGCAGGCCGGGGTGGTGCTCGACGAGCGGCGCGGCCAGCAGGTGTTCTACCGCCTGCGCGTGCCCTGCATCCTCAACTTCTTCGGCTGCGTCGAAGCAGTCATTGAGGAAGTCGAACGGTGCGACATGGCGGACGCCTCATGAGACCGCGCTGCCTGATGCTGTATTTGGCGATTTGGCCAATCTGCCCGGGCGGGGTCGGCGGGAGGGTGTAGTTGACCGACTGGAAGTCCGAGTGGAAGCCACTGATGTGGATGCTCGCGGCCTTCGCGGCCTTCTTCTGGCTGCCGGTCGGCTGGCCGCGCTTCGACGGCGCGGTGACCGAGGCGCTGGCGTTGACCAAGTGGTACGCCCGCGAGCACGTGCTGCTCTGCCTGGTGCCGGCCTTCTTCATCGCCGGCGCCATCTCGAGCTTCGTCAGCCAGGCCGCGGTCATGAAGTACCTGGGTCCGCGCGCCCCCAAGGCTCTGGCCTACGGCGTGGCCTCGGTCAGCGGCACCATCCTCGCCGTCTGCTCGTGCACCGTGCTGCCACTGTTCGCCGGCATCCACCAGATGGGGGCCGGCCTCGGCCCGGCCACCGCCTTCCTCTACTCGGGTCCGGCGATCAACGTCCTCGCCATTGTCCTCACCGCGAGCGTGCTCGGCGCCAAGCTGGGCGCGGCGCGGGCGGTCGGCGCCATCGTCTTCTCCTTGCTGGTCGGTTTCCTGATGGCGGTGATCTTCCGCCGCTCCGAGCAGGAGCGGGTCGAGGCGGCCATGGCCCTGCCCGAGCCGGACGGGGTGCGGCCCCTCGCCCAGACTGCGGCCTTCTTCGCCGCCCAGGTGGCGATCCTGGTCTTCGCCAACTGGGCCCGGCCCGCGGACCCGGGCGGCCTGTGGTTCGCGATCTGGCAGGTCAAGTGGTGGCTGACCGCCGCCGCCGCCGCCGCCCTGGGCCTGATTCTGGTCCGCTGGTTCGGTCTCAAGGCATGGCAAGCGCTGGCCATCGGTGTGCCCGTGGCCGCGCTCGCCCTCGGGTTTTCCCGCCATCCCGCGCTCGCCTTCTCCGCCGGCGTGCTCGGCCTGGCGCTGGCCACCGCCCGCCACCAGGGCGAGCTCGGCCAGTGGTTCGCGTCGAGCTGGGGCTACGCCAAGCAGATCCTGCCGTTGCTCCTGGGCGGTGTGCTGGTGTCCGGCTTCCTGCTCGGCCGGCCCGACCACGACGGGCTGGTCCCCTCGAGCTGGGTGGCGACCGCGGTCGGCGGCAACGGCCTCGGCGCGACCCTGTTCGCCGCTGTCGCCGGGGCGCTGATGTACTTTGCCACCTTGACCGAGGTGCCGATCGTGCAGGGGCTGATCGGCGCCGGCATGGGGCCGGGCCCGGCGCTCGCCCTGCTCCTGGCCGGACCGGCCCTGTCACTGCCGAGCATGATCGTGATCGCCAGCATCATCGGCTGGAAGAAGGCTTCGGTGTACATCGGCCTGGTGGTGGTGTTGGCCACCGTCACCGGTATGATCTACGGGGCGTTCGTGCCCTCGTGA
>Ga0316620_10000409_pt1 | contig 17276 bp, 14 predicted proteins | sample OWC_Aug_M1_C1_D5_FD_207651 | JGI IMG/M metagenome (GOLD analysis project Ga0316620, IMG submission 207651) | Wetland soil microbial communities from Old Woman Creek delta, Ohio, United States - OWC_Aug_M1_C1_D5_B | ecosystem: Environmental > Terrestrial > Soil > Wetlands | place: USA: Ohio... | reverse complement strand
CTTGTTCAGGTCGCGATCGTCGACCGTAAGCTGCACGGCCACCTTTCCCTTGGGGATCGGGGCGGCAAAGGGGGAGATGGAGAGACTGGCGCCGGCCCCGAAGACCAAGTCCGCGTCGGCGAGGTACCGCGTGATGGCTCGAGGCCAGGCCATGCTGGCGCTGCCGATCGCCAGGGGGTGATCCTCCGGGAAGGCGCTCTTTCCCGAAAGGGTGGTCATGACCGGAGCTTGGAGTAGCTCGGCAAGCTCTACCAGTTCCGCCGAGGCCTGGGCGTACAGGATTCCCAGGCCGGCGTGGATGAGCGGAAGTTTGGCGGCGACCATGGCCCGGACGGCGGTGGCCACGTCGGCGGGGTTCGCCATGGTCTTTGTGGCCGTGACCGGCGTGTAGGCGAGGGCGGCCTCGTCCACGTCCGCCAGCATCAAGTCCCAGGGCAGTTCCAGGGCAACCGGCCCGGGTCGGCCGGTCCTGAGGTAGGTAAAGGCCCGTCGCAAGAACTCGGGGATCCTGTCGCCCCGGTTCACTCGGGCCACCCATTTCGTGACGTGCTGGAAGTTCAGGACGGCATCGAACGTGGGCTGCACGCCCGTCCGAGGTTCGGGTGCGCCCCCTGGCAGGAACAGGATGGGGGTGGAATCGGAGTAGGCCTGCGCGAGGCCTCCGAAGGAGTTCTCGGTACCTGGGCCGTACTGGACGGTACAGACGCCGATGCGCCGGCCGTTGGTCGCCCTGGAGTAGCCGTCCGCCATGCCGAGGACGGCCCGCTCGGTCCGGGCCATGATGGGCCGAATCCCCACCTCTGCGCCGGCGTCGATCACCTGGTTGATGGGAAAGCAGAAGAGACACTCGACGCCTTCCTGCTTCAAGATCGTGGCGACCGCTTTCGCAGCTTTCATTGTGCTCCTCCGATTGCGCAGAACAAAAAGAATCGAGGGATCCACAGATTACGCAGATTGCGCAGATTGTTTCGGAAAAAATGACTCCGGTGAAATCGGCCAATCTGCTTAATCTGCGGATCAAGACAGTCCGTTGTTTTGGTTGCGGCCCTCAGGCCGCGCTGTGTAATCTGTGGATTACTTACTTCTTGCCTTCGATCAGCGCCGCCAGGCGCGCATCCACGTGGGTCGTCACCTGCTCCAACAGGGTGCGAGCCTCCTGGAGCAGTGAGTCGCACTGGTGGCGCATCTCCTCGACGAAATTGCGATCGGTGATGTCCTTGAGGTTGATGAGGACGTTCCAGATCCCGCCGCGAATGCCGGCATACGCCGTCTGCACCCCCACCGCCCCGTCGGTGATGGAGCTCACGTTGCCGTGCCGCACGACTGTCCAGGCCGCCTGCATGCCCCGGTGCGCGGCGACCGCCGTCTGATAGGGCACGCGCACCGCGGCCTTCAACCCTTCCTGCATCTGCTGTTCCCGCGCGGCCTTCTCCGCCGCGGTGCCGGCGGGAAGTCGGCGGGCCTCCATGTAGGCGTTGAAGGCGTTGGTGTCCTCGTCCACGGCCAGGAGCAATTCGTCCTTCACGCCCTGGGCGGTCTTGGCGGCTTCGAGCAGCTCGGACGCGGCTGCCGTCGATTCCGCCTTGTCCTGCCAAAGGTTTGCCACCATCGAGGCGAGGGCGGCGCCGAGGGCGCCGGCAAGCGCCGCAACCGACCCGCCGCCGGGGGCGGGCGTGTCGCGCGAGACCTCGTCGGCAAAATCCTTCACCGTCATCCGCACCAGGCCCTTGGGGAACTCGCGCGGGAGGCCGAGGACCTTCTTGGCAAGATCGAAGGGGGCGACGTCCGCCAACCCCATCGAGAAGACGGCGGTCTGAAGGATGTCGGGAATCGGCACGAAGGGCGACTTTCGCTGGACCCGCAAGTAGTACCGGCCGGCCTCGAGGAGCGCCGGGTAGGGGATGAGGCCGACCACCTCGCTTCCCGTGACGACGAGACCGCGCTGCGCGGCCAGCCGTCGCGCCTCCTCCAGGACCATGTGCGGCGGCGTGATCTTGTAGTTGGTCAGGTTGATGGAGATCTGCGCCCGCTTGTACTCGTCCACGTACCAGCCGATGGCCTTGCAGTGGCTGAATTTCCCCGCTCGATAGACTTTCTGCCCGACCAGCGGCTTCGTGGGATCCACGTCGTTCAGACGGAGCAGCTCCGCGATATCGTACGCGTGCGCGTCGCGGCAGTGGGCGGCAGTCTCGGCGAACGTCGCGCCGACGAACTCGCAGTTCCCGCAGGGGTACGCGCCGTCCCGGTAGGCGAGGATCCGGCCCTTGGAGTAGCAGGCCGAGTCGGTCGCCGCGCGCGCCACCCGACCCCGCTCGCGGAGTTCGAAGGCGATGTCAGTGGCCAGCGCCTTGTCCCGCGTGTTCAGGGTGACGTTGTAGGCGATGAGGAATTCGCGGGCGCCGATCACGGTCGCGCCGGCCCTGACGTTGAGCCGCGCGGGGCCGAAATCGGGCGTCCAGTCCGCATCCCGCAGCTTCTCGGCCAGCCCTTCGTACTCGCCCTTCCGGATGGCCGCCAGATTCTTTCGCTCCGGTCGGCTCGCCGCGGCTTCGTAGAGATAGACTGGGATGGCCAGCTCGCGTCCTACCCGCTCCCCCACACGGCGCGCGATGGCCGCGCACTCCTCCATGGTCACGCCGGAGATCGGGATAAAGGGGCAGACGTCGGTGGCGCCCATCCGCGGGTGCGCGCCGTGGTGCTGGGTCATGTCGATGACCTGGGCGGCCTTGGCAATGGCCCGGTAAGCGCCCTCGGCCGCGGCGTCCGGGTCGCCCACGAAGGTCACCACGGTGCGGTTCGTGTCCGCGCCCGGATCGACGTCCAGCAAGGTCACGCCCGCGACGGCTTCGATGGCGTCCGTGATCTGCTTGATCTTCGCCCTGTCGCGTCCCTCGGAGAAATTGGGGACACACTCGACCACGCGCTGGTCCATGAGCGGAAGTCCTCCTCAAGAGAAGTGTGAGGCCGGGTTCCCCGTGACCCGACGGGCGGGAGCATGACGCAGGGACTCGGAGGCTGTCAAGGGAAACGGGCAGGGGGCACGCCGGTCATCCTGATGACGTGACGCGCGCCGGCCGCCGCGAGCGTTGGGGGATGCCCGTCTCCGTGAGCCACAGCGCCCCGGTGATCAGCCCCAGACCGAGCAGCGTGCGGGCGAGGTTCTGCAGCGTCGGGAAGGGCTCGAAGATCAGCCACGAGACCGCGATCGCCAGAGGCACCTTGGCGTTGTTGAAGACCGCCGCCGTGCCTTCCCGGCTCCGACGCACCCCGACGTTCCAGAGGAAGAATCCCAGACCGGAAGGTACGAGTCCGAGGTAGAGAACGGTGGCCACCTGCGTGGCCGTGAGGGCGGACAGGGCGTCGAGCATGCCGGCGCTCAGGCTTACGGGGATCGCGGTGAGGAGTGCGCTCCCCAGATAGAGAGAGGCGAAGACCTCGGAATCGCGGATGGAGGCGGCGGGAGGAAGCAGGCGGCGGTACCACACCTGCCCGGCGGCAAAGGCGAGGTTGGACAGCTGCACGAGGGCAACGCCGATGAGGTCGGCCGTGGGGCTGCCATACGAGACGAGCCACGCCGCGGCCACGCTGACGACCGCGGCGAGGAAATCGCGCGCCCGAAAGGTTCGGGAAAGCAGGTCGGCGAGCAGCACGACGTAGATCGGCGTGAAGATCGTCCAGAGCGCCACCTCCGAGGCTTTCAGGTAGCCGAAGGAGGCGAGGTAGGCGGTGTACATGAGCCCGTATTGCACGGCACCGCAGAGGAGCAGCATAGCGAGCGTCCGTCGGGGGATGCCGCCGGGGCGACACCATGGCGCGAACAGCAGCGTGGAGAGGCTCAGGCGCAGAAAGGCAACGAGATGCGCCGGCACCCCCGCAAGCTGCGTCTTGATGAGCCCGAACGAAAAAGCCCAGATCAGCGATGCGGCCAGCAATGCGATCATCTAGAACTCGTGCAACGATGCGCGGCTCGCCCGAGGGACCTCGCACCGGACGCCCAGGACGGCGCCGTTCCTGCTCTCTGCCTAATCGGCGCTCCTGTACTGCGTGGCCTTGATGGCCTCTTCACGAATCAGGTCGAGGGCCTGCTTCTTGAGCCGGAGGAAGGTGTCGGACGTTTTGAGCTCGTAGCTGCGCGGGCGCTCCAGCGGGACGTCGATCTCGGCTTTGATGCGCCCCGGCCGGGCCGTCATGACGAAGACCCGGTCCGAGAGAAAGACTGCCTCCTCCACGTCGTGGGTGACGAAGAGGATGGTCTTGTGGAACTCCTCCCAGACCCGGGTAAGCAGCTCCTGCATGAGCGCGCGGGTCTGAGCGTCCAGCGCACCGAACGGCTCGTCGAGGAGGAGAACGTCCGGGTTGTTCGCAAGGGCCCGCGCGATGGCCACCCGCTGCTTCATGCCTCCCGAGAGCGCCTTGGGATACGCACGCTCGAAACCCCGCAGGCCGACCTTGTTGACGAATTCCAGCGCGGTGTTCTCTCGCTCGCCCTTGGGTGTGCCGGACAGCTGCAGGCCGAACTGGATGTTCTCTTTGACCGTGAGCCATGGGAAGAGTGTGTAGCTCTGAAACACCATGCCTCGATCCCGCCCGGGACCGGTGATGGCCCGGCCGTCCAGGTAGACCGCCCCGCCCGTCGGGCGCACGAGTCCGGCGACGACCCGCAGCAGCGTGGTCTTGCCGCACCCAGATGGACCCAGGATGGTCGCGAACTCCTTGTTGTGGATCGCCACGGACACGTCATCGATCGCGGTGACGTGGTGATCTCCCGACCGGTAGTGCTGCGAGACGTTCCGGATGTCCAGTTTGACCTGCTCGACCATCCTCAATCCAAAAACCGGCGATTCGGCAACTTGGCAGTTCGGCGACTAGGTAGGACGTGGCCCGCCCTCCGCAGTGGCCTGATCGTCCGGTGGCCCATTTGCCTAATTGCCAAATCGCCCAGTTGCCGAATTGCCTTCTTGTTTAGGCGGCCCACGGGAACAGCCAGCGCTGGAGCCACTTGAATAGGTAGTCGGTGATGATCCCGAGCACCCCGATGGCCAGGATGCCGAAAATGATGCTGCCCGTTTGCAGCATGCGCTGGGCGTTGATGATCATGTACCCGATGCCCGACTCAGCCGCGACGAGCTCGGCGACGATGATGTACGTCCAGGCCCACCCCACGATGATGCGCAACGTGTCCAGGATTCCGGGGAGGCTGGCCGGCAGCAAGACCCGGCGGATGACCTGCAGGCGCTTCGCGCCCAGCGTGTACGCCGTCTCCAGCATCTCCTTGGGCACGCTCGACGCCACCACCGCGATCATGAGGATCAACTGGAAGAAGCTTCCAACGAAGATGATGGCGATCTTTTCCACGTCGCCGATCCCCAGCCAGAGAATGAACAGGGGAATGAAGGCCGAGGCCGGCATGTACCGGATGAATCCCACCAGGGGTTCCAGCAGGGCTTCGAAAGCCTTGAAGGTCCCCATCAGCAGGCCGAGGGGGACGCCGAGCGCCGCGGCGAGGAGGAAGCCGGCCAAGACCCGGTACGTGCTCATGAAGATGTCGGTGGCGAAGCCGAACTGCGCGAACTGCTCGATACCGGCCAGCAGGACGCGGTGCGGCGGCGGCAGGAAAAGCGCGCTGATGAATCCCCCGTACGTCGCGATGGACCAGGCGATCAAGACGAAGGCGAGACTTGCCACCCCGAGGCCCACGTACACGTGGGCGGGGATGGGCTCCCGCGGGCTCAGGTAGTCCGCCAGTCGACGCTCGGCGTGCGGTGTCGATTGCGTGGGACGCTGAGTCATGCGCCGCACCACAAACACACCAAGGCACCCTGGGGCTCCCGTGCTGAATCCGAGAAGCCCCGTGGTGCCTTGGGAGGGAGATCCGTCCGGAGAGCCGCCGGCAGCTGGGCCGCCGACGCCATCCGCTTACTCGAGGAACGAGGCGTCGATCAGGTCGGCGACGTTGGGCTTGTTCTTGATCAGCTTCAAGTCGTACCACACATCCGCGGCCCGCTGGCTCGTCGCTGCGAGCTTTCCGCCGGCCGCAAACCAGTCCTTGTTCTCCTTGGCCCCGTAGAAAATCACGCCGGCCTTCTCGATGGCGAAGATATCGGGAGTCAGGTTGGAGAACTTGGCCATGATGGCGTCGGCCTCGGCGGTGTTGGACTGCATGAACGCGATGGCCTCATTCCAGGCGGCGACGATCTTCTTCACGTCGGCCCCGCGCTTGGCCAGGAATTCGGGCTTGAACCCCAGGGAATCCACGATGATCCCGGGCGTCTTGTCGCTGGAGTACAAGACGTGGCCGTGGGGCGTGGCCTTCGCGCGGTGGAGCCAGGGCTCCCAGGTGATGGCCGCATCCACCTTCTCGGCCACGAAGGCCGCCCCGGCATCCGGAGCCCGCATGTCCACCATCTTGAGGTCAGAGAGTTTCATACCGTTCTGCGTAAGGACGTAGTTGAGCCAGAAGTAGCTGGCTCCGCCGCCCATCTGCCCGGCCACGGTCTTGCCCTTCAGGTCCTGGATGGTCTTGATGTCCTTCTTGGCGACGAGGCCGTCCGCGCCATGGGATGCGTCGAGTACCAGGACCTGCTTGACAGGGATGGGGGTCTCGGCCGCCGCAGTCATGACCAGCGTATCCACGGTGGTGGCGAAGCCCTGGATGCGGTCGGCCGCGAAGGCGGCGCGGCGGTCGACCGGGCTGTTGATGACGACAACGTCGACATCTAAACCGCGCTTCTGGAAGAAGCCCTTCTCCTTGGCGAGGTAGAGCGGAGCATACCCGAGCCAGACGGACACGGCGATCTTGATGTTCTCGCCCGCGAACGCCGTCCCGGCGAACAGGAGCGACGCCACCAGCAGGCCGACGACCCACACTTTCTTCATGCGTGCTTCCTCCTCCAGTACACCGATGCCACGTGGATGGTGCTCGCGAGTTGCCTTGACGAGGGACGGGGCCCGGATCACCAGGCAGGGCGCAGACTCGCAAACCGCGCGGATAGTACCATCACTCGGAATAGTGTCAACGGCAAAGTGGGAGACGCGTTAGGCCGCAGAGGCGCGAGGGCGGGGAAGCGGAGGGACGAGGATGCGGGGACGTGGTGCAGTGGCGGGGCGGTGGCCGGCACGCGTGGGGGCGAGCGAGAGATCGGCTGGATGCGTCATTGCTTCAACAACGCAATTGCGCAACCGGGGAAAGCGGAGTACAAAAAGAGCCTCGCGCCGAAAGGGGCGAGGACGGGAGGGTAGACGCCCGGGACCGGAGGAGGCCGCGGATGGTTGCACATGATGCGCGTGGGGCACTGTCGGGCATCCGCGCATGATGCGGAATTCGCTTATCCGGGTTGCGGGTTGGCTCGGGCCCGTCCTCCTCCGCGCGTGGTTTTCGACGATCCGGCTCCGGTGGGTTGGGGGAGCGGAGGTACATCCCGACCCTCACCGGCGACGCCACGGTATCTACGTCTTCTGGCATCAGCGCCTGCTCTGCTTCGCCTATACCCACGGCCCCTACCGGCCACGCATCTTGGTGAGTCGGTCGCACGACGGCGACCTGATCGCCCGGGTGGCGACGGGCCTCGGATGCTTCCCCGTCCGGGGATCCAGTCGGCGGGCAAGGATCGAGGCGATGCGCGGGCTTCTGGCCGAGACTGCGAGTGGCTGCGATTTCGGTATCACGCCGGACGGCCCCCTCGGTCCCCGCCACGTTTTCAAGGCGGGTGCCATATACCTAGCGTCCCAGAGCGGGATTCCCATCGTGCCGATCACGGTGAGCTATGGCCGGTGCTGGCGTTTCAAGAGCTGGGACGAGTTCCTCTTGCCGTGGCCCTTCACGTGGGGCGTCGTCCATGTGGGTGCGGCGGTTACGGTCCCGCCGGGCTTGGACGCCTCCGGCTTGGAAACGTGGCGGTTGAGGTTGGAGGAGTTACTGCGGCGTCATACCCAGACGACCGACGAGCGTGCCAGAGAACTGTATCTGTCTGGCCGGGCCCGGCGCGACCTTTAGCCCGCATCATTCGCGAGTGCAGCTCGCGAATGATGCGGGCTTAGCAGTGGCCATTTCGGCGAATTTCGAATAAACTCGTGACGGTCGAGAGGTCGTCGGTTGCACACCGGGAGGGTTGCGATGGAGCAGCGACGGTTGGGGCGGACCGGGCACCTGAGCAGTGTCGTGACGTTCGGGACCGCCGGGATCGGCAAGGTTGACCAGGAGACGGCCGACCTGGCTATTCAGCTCGCCCTCGATCGCGGGGTGAATCACTTCGACGTGGCGCCCCGGTACGGCGAGGCCGAGGTGCGCCTCCAGCCGTGGATGTCGTGCATCCGCGAGCGCATTTTTTTGGGATGCAAAACGGGCCAGCGGACTCGCGATGCAGCTACCGGGGAGTTGCACCGCTCGCTGGCGCGCCTGGGAACCGATCGGTTGGATCTCTACCAGCTTCACGCCGTGGGGAAGCTCCACGAACTGGACGAGTGCACGGCGAAGGGCGGCGCCCTGGAGACGCTCATCGAGGCCCGCGAGTCAGGGATCACCCGCTGGCTCGGCATCACCGGCCACACCCACGACGCGCCGCGCACCCACCTGGAGGCCCTGCGCCGCTTCGACTTCGACACGGTGATGTTTCCGCTCAATTTCGTCCTGTGGTCGAACCCTCAGTATCGGCGGGACGCCGAGGCCCTCCTGGACTATTGCCTCCGGAAGGATGTAGGGGTTCACATCATCAAGACCGTCGCCAAGGACCCCTGGGGCGATCGCTCCAAGACGCACACGACCTGGTACGAGCCGTTCACGGACCAGGCAACCATCGATCAGGCCGTGGCGTTCGTGCTGTCCCAGTCGGTCACGACGCTCACGAGCGCCGGCGACGTGACGGTCCTGCCGAAGGTGCTGTCCGCGGCGGAGCGGTTCCGGCCGCTGGACCCGACGGCGCAAGAGGCGCTCGTGGCGACGGCAGAGCGGTATCATTCTCCCTTTGTCGGATCCTGGGCGTGACGCGGGAGTCGCCATTCTTCCATGGACATCTTGCCGCTCCTGGACGAGCTCCAGACCATCGCCTGCAACGGGCTGAACTTCACAACGGGGCCGTACGACCGGGAGCGCTACGAGCGCCTCCTGCAGCTGGCCAGCAGGTACTATGGTCAGGCGCTGGATCTTCCACCGCCCGAGGTGCGCCGGCGCCTTCGCGCGGAGCTGGGATACATCACTCCGAAGGTCGGCGCCGAGGCGGCAATCTTCGACCGCGAGGGGAACATGCTCCTGGTCCGCCGGTCAGACGACGGGCGCTGGTGTCTGCCCTGCGGCTGGGTGGAGCCCAACGAATCACCCGCCGAGGCGGCGGTGCGGGAGGCGCGCGAAGAGACGGGACTCATCGTCCGGGCCAACCGGCTCGTGGATGTGTTTACTCGGAAATCGGACCAGGGGTTCGGGCCTCACAGTGCCATCGCCATCGTGTATCTGTGCGACGTCGTTGCCGGGACGATCCAGGCGTCCCACGAGGTCACCGAGGTCCGCTACTGCCGCATCGCCGACGTGAGCGATTGGCACGAGCGGCACCGCGAGTACGCCGAGGTTGCACACGCTGCGTGGCGTGCGAATCGGGTAGCAGGCTGCTGAAAAAGGCCCATCTACGGCGTTGTCACCCTCCCGCGGCGCTGCGACGTACGTGGTGAGTACGCCTCGCGCCTCGGATCGGGTGCCGCCTTGTAGCTGGACCTTTTTGAGCAGCCTGTTGGCCCGCATTATTGGCGAAGAGAGGCTGCAAATGATGCGAGAATCGCGAAATCCCAATTGTCAATGACCAACGGCCGATGCGGCCATCCGGAGAGACCTTGACTGCACGTTTTGTGTTCTCGCCACCATTGGTCATTGGAAATTGGTCATTGGTCATTCGCTCCAGATTGGTCACGGTCCCTTCGCAAATAATCCAGGTCAATGGAGAGGCGGGATGAGCTTGATGGAAAAGGGAGGTGCGATGGACTGGGAGGCGGCGTACGCGGCACGCATGGCGCGGGTTGAGCCTTCGCCCATCATGGAACTGATCCGGGTGATGGGAACGCGTCAGGTCATCAATTTCGCATCGGGCCTCCCGGACCCGACCGGCTTTCCGACGGATGCCCTGCGAGACGGCGCGGTGGCCGTTCTGGCCGAGGACTGGCGCGGCGGTCTGCAGTACGGCGAGGCGGAAGGCTTCCGTCCGCTCCGCGAGTGGGTGGCAGCCGATCTGAGCCGGCGGGGCGTGTCCACGGCGCCGGAACAGGTTCTGATCGTGAGCGGCTCGCAGCAAGGGATCGACCTCGTGGCGCGCAGCCTGTTGCAGCCCGGCGATGTGGTGCTGACGGAGAACCCGAGTTACCTGGCGGCCCTGCAGGTCTTCGCCTCCTACGAAGCGACGGTCCGGCCCATCCGCACCGATGCGGACGGGATCGACATCGAGCCGGCGACGGCGGCGCTCGGCCAGGCGGACGTGAAGCTCTTGTACGTGATGCCGAGCCACCAGAACCCCTCCGGGGCAACGCTGGCGGAGGTGCGACGCCGTCCCTTGCTGGAGGCGGCTCTGGCCGCGGGCATCCCCATCCTGGCGGACGAGGCGTACTTGGACCTGCGGTACGATCCGGGCGAACCCGCGCCGCTCGCGGCGTCCCTTCCCGGGGCGCCGGTGATCTCGGTGGGGACGTTCAGCAAGGTGATCGCCCCCGGACTGCGGGTGGCGTGGCTGGCCGGGCCGGAGGCGGTGGTTGCACGCCTGGCCCTCCTGAAGCAGGTCACCGATCTCCACACCAGCTCCCTGACTCAGCGGCTGGTCTATCGCTATGTATCCGGCGGGCACCTTCCGGCACAGGTGGCGCGGTTGCGAGCGGCCTACCGAGAGAAGCGGGACGCCTTCCTGCGGGCGCTGGACCGGCACCTGGCCGGCAAGGCGACGTGGACCAGGACGGCCGGGGGGATGTTCGTGCTGCTCCGGTTGCCCGCCGGCCGGCCGGCAGCGGCTCTGCTCCCCGCGGCACTGGACCACGGTGTGGCCTTCGTCCCCGGCGGGCCGTTCTTCGCGGCCGGCGGCGGCGAGGAGACCATGCGCCTGAACTTCGTCAGCCCGGCCCTGGACCAGATCGACGACGGCGTTGCACGGCTGACCAAGGCCATCGACGCCTAGGAGGCTGCCGAACCAGCTTTTTTTCAGGCTGCTCAAAAAGGTCCAGATGCAAGGCGGCAAGCGATGCGCGGTGCGAGGCGTACTTGGTCCGTACGCCGCAGCAGCGCGCGAGTGCGCCAACGCCGCAGATGGGCCTTTTTCAGCGGCCGCCCAAGGAGGGCGCCATGCAGCTTCGACTCTTACGGCATGCAACCTCTGTGTTGTGGGTCAACGGTATCCGCATCCTCATAGATCCCATGCTCAGCCGGGCGCGGGCCATGGACCCGGTGCAGGACGCGGCTGACGGGCGGCGGATTCCTCTGGTGGAGCTGCCGCTCGACGACGAGGGGTTGCGCAGGCTGATTGGCCGGCTGGATGGGGTTTTGGTGACGCACCTGCACCGCGATCATTTCGATACCCGCGCCGCCGAGCTCCTACCGAAGACGCTGCCGATCGTTTGCCAACCGCCTGACGCGGATCGGCTGGCGCAACTGGGCTTCCAGACGCTCGTGCCGATCGAGACAGACCACGAGTGGCGGGGCATCCGGATCGCCAGGACCGGCGGCCGACACGGCACGGGTGAGATTGGCGAGCGGATGGGGACCGTGTCGGGGTTCGTCCTGCGCGTCCCCGGGGAGCCGAGCCTCTACCTTGCCGGGGACACGATCTGGTGCGGCGAAGTCGAGGCGAGCATCGTTGGACTGTGGCCGGATGTGATCGTCGTGAACTCGGGCGCGGCACAGTTCAAGAGCGGCGGCCCCATCACGATGACCGCCGAGGACGTGGTCCGCGTCTGCCGGGCGGCCCCGCACGCCACGGTGGTCGCCGTGCACATGGAGGCGCTGAATCACTGCGTGCTCAGCCGCGCCGATCTCGGGTCGGTTCTGGATGAGGCGGGCGTTCTCCAGCAGGTATGGATTCCCGCCAACGGGGAATCGCTCACGTTTCCCTGAAACGAGGTCGGATGATGCTGCGGATCACGCGGGACAAGAGTGCGTACTCCCTGGACAAGGCCCACGCGCCGGTCGCCGTCATCGACCCCGGCGCGGAACTCCTGTTCGAGACCTGGGACGCGCGCACGGGCACCATCCGAAGCGAGCGGGACCTCCTCGACAAGCCTCACCCGCAGGGTCCAAACCCGGCCACCGGTCCGGTGTTCGTGCGCGGCGCCGAGCCGGGGGATGCGCTGGTGGTGCATATCCTCGACATCGCTCTCGGCGAGCGAGGTTACACCGGCACACGGCCCGGCCAAGGTATCCTCGGGCATACGATCTCCGCGCACCGGACAAAGCTCGTCGAGATTGCGGACGGCATGGTCGTCTTCAACGACCGGATTCGCTTCCCGGCACGCCCCATGGTCGGCGTGATCGGCGCGGCGCCCGCGGGAGAGGGTATCGGTACGCTCTGCCCGGGGCCGCACGGCGGCAACATGGACCACAATGACGTCCGAGCCGGGGCGCGGGTGCACCTGCCGGTGTTCGTGGCGGGCGCGCTCCTGTTCATCGGGGATGTACACGCCTGCATGGGCGACGGCGAGATTTCAATCACCGCGCTGGAGGTTCCCGGAGAAGTCCGAGTGCGGGTGGATCTCATCAAGGGCGAAGGAATCCGACGGCCGTGGATCGAGCTTCCCGATTCCTGGATCACGACCGGCGACGGGCCGGGCGTCGCCGACGCGATCCGCGTCGCCGCCGAAGAGATGGCGCACTTCCTCATGCATCGGCTGGGGCTCTCGGCCGACGAGGCGTACATGCTGCTGTCCGTCCGAGGCGACGCCCGGGTCTCGCAGTGCGCCGAACCCACCGTGGTGGCGGCGACGGCCCGCATGGTCATGCCGCGGCTCTGAGCGGCGGCATCTCCCGACCCCTCATGCCATTTGTCTACATCCTCCAGTGCGCTGACGGCTCGCTCTACACGGGCATTGCCAAGGACATTGCGCGTCGCCTCGCCGAGCACGCCGCGGGCCGCGCCTCGCGGTACACCCGCGTCCGCCTCCCCGTGACCCTGGCATGGTGCCGCCGAGTACGCACGTGGAGCCACGCGCTTCGGGAGGAGTATCGAATCAAACGCCTCCCGCGGGGGGCCAAGCTGCTCATCATCCGGACGAATCGGCAGCCGGCGAAGCGCGCAGATCGGCGCGCGCGGCGAGGGAACGAATGAGCGGGACGCTCCTGTTGAGCTGCGAGGGGATCGGGAAGTCGTACGGCGTCCAGCCGCTATTCCGGGACCTGTCGTTCGCCCTGTACGAGGGGGATCGCGTTGGTCTCGTGGGCCCCAACGGCTCCGGCAAGACCACGCTGCTCCGGATCCTCGCCGGCATGGATGCGCCGGATGGGGGGACCCGGTCGCAGCGGCGATTCCTACGTCTGGGCTACGTGCCCCAAGACCCGGTGCTGCCCGCGGACCGCACCGTGGAGGCGGTCCTGGCCGACGCGGTGCCTCCCGAGCGCCGCGAGACCGTCGAGGCCTCGTCGCGGGTCGCGGCGCTCCTGGGGCGCGCGGGCTTCGCGGATCCCCACCAGCCGGTGGCTGCGCTCTCGACGGGGTGGCGGAAGCGGCTGTCCATCGCGCGCGAGCTGGTCGGGGCGCCGGATGTCCTTCTCCTGGATGAGCCGACCAACCACCTGGACGTCGAGGGGATCCTCTGGCTGGAGGAGTTGCTGCGCAGCGATGTGCCGTCGTATATCGTCGTCAGCCACGACCGCTATTTTCTGGAGCACGTCGCCTCTCGGATGCTGGAGCTGAACCGGTTGTATCCGGACGGCCTTTTCCAGGCAGAGGGGCGGTACACCGACTACCTGTTGCGGCGGGACGAGGCGCTGCGGGAGCAGGCGGCGTACCGCGAGACTCTCGCGAACAAGGTGCGGCGTGAGGTCGAGTGGCTGCGGCGGGGCCCCAAGGCGCGAACGCGAAAGGCCCACGCCCGCGTCAAGGCCGCGGGCCGACTCATCGAGGAGTTGGACGCGGCCGCGGCCCGTGCCACGGCGGGCGTGGCGGGGATCGAATTCACGGCCTCGGGCCGCCAGTCCAAGAAGCTGCTGGTGACGCGGGACCTGGCGAAGGCGATGGGCGGGAGACCGGTGTGCGCCGGCCTGAACCTGGCGCTTGCGCCGGGGATGCGCGTCGGCGTGCTCGGGCCGAGCGGGAGCGGCAAGAGCACGCTCCTCAATCTGCTGGCGGGGCGGCTCCTGCCCGATTCCGGTCTCATCGAGCGGGCCGACGGACTGCGCATCGTGCGGTTCGACCAGGACCGGGAGGGGCTGGATCCCGCGGTCAGCCTGCGGCGGGCACTGGCCCCGGAGGGGGACGCGGTCGTGTACCGCGACCGGTCCGTCCACGTGGTCTCGTGGGCCAAGCGCTTCCTCTTTCGACCCGAGCAGCTCGAGACGGCCGTCGGCAGGCTGTCCGGGGGCGAGCGCGCACGGATCCTCATCGCGCGCCTCATGCTCGAGCCCGCGGACCTCTTGATCCTCGACGAGCCGACCAACGATCTGGACATCCCGACGCTGGAGGTGCTGGAGGAGAGTCTGGCGGAATTCCCCGGGGCGCTCGTTCTGGTCACGCGGGACCGCTTCCTGCTCGAGCGCGTCTCCACCGTGATCCTGGCCCTCGACGGGGTCGGAGGAGCGACCTTTTTTGCCGACTACACGCAGTGGGAGGGGGCGCGGGGTTCAGGCGGGAAGCGCGCCGGCGAGGCCGGCGACGCGCCCGCTCGTCCGTCCGTCGGCATCCCGGCCAACGCATCCGCGCGCGGCGGGCTCGACGTCCGGCGCCTCACCTACCTGGAGAAGCGGGAGTGGGAACAGATGGAGCAGGCAATCCTGGAAGCCGAGCAGGCGCTGGCCGCCTCCCGGCGGGCGGTCGAGGATCCCGCGGTTGCCTCGGACCCGGTTGCGCTGGGCGAGCGGTGGGCTGCCCTCCAGGCTGCGCAGGCCGCCGTCGATCGACTCTACGAACGCTGGGCGGTGTTGGAGCAGCAGCAGCGGTGAAGGAGAGGCGACCGACGCTGAGCGGGAGATTCTCCAATAAGCCGTTGTCAAAGAATAAGTTGAGCGGAGACATTCCGAAACGGCATAAGGAGCCGTAACGAAATAGAAAGAGATGTATAGGTTATTTCGTAACGGCTCCCAAGGTCCGGGTAATGCCGCCAAGCTATAGCAAACTGTCCCGGTCTCAATCGCCCCAATCCGCCACACCTTCGGCACACACATTGCAAAAACGATCCTGCGCACGTCGGCGACGAGGAGGCCGGCCGGCGACACGTTCAGCATCGCATCCCAAACGGCGTCCGTCCTCACTCCGTGTCTCCCTCTCACGAGCAGGAGGCGCAATGCAATTCGCGGATGATGTGCTGGCGACTCTCGCACCCGATGACCTGGGTCGGGTCCGGCGGTGGATTGAAGACCGTTTCATCAACGCAATCTGTCCGCTGGTGATCCACCTGAATCGGGAGATGCCGTGGATGCTCAGCCCCGATCGGACGCTACAGGAAGCCCAGCGCGCCGTCGAGCGCGTGCTCGCCGCAGTTGAGGAAATCCGCCGGATCGATGGGGAGGCCTGCGTGTAGCTTCCGCGTGGTCCATCGCGAGGCGACCTCAGCGCCGTTCGCCTTCTGTGAAGCCACCGCACGCCCTGCAGACCGGATTCGTGCCCACCTCACGGACACGATGGGTTCAATTTCTCCGCCTCGGGTGAATGCCGGAAACTTTCTGCCAGTTCATGGCCCATTTTTGACACCTCAGAACTTGTCGCCGCCGTTCCGTGCCGTCGACGGCTTTGTCGTTCCGACCTCAGCGGACAGAAACGGGACATTGCGGTGATGCCTCCATTCTGATACGTTCGGGTCAAGGTGTTCCAGTCGCTCGATCCCGGCGGTGACCCGAATCTTCAGGTAGGTTGCAGAGCGGTCAATGAAACGAATCGCCATCCTCGATGACTACCAAGGCGCTGCGCTGTCCGCCGCTTCCTGGGAACCGCTGAACGGCCGCGCGATCGTGGATGTCTACCGCGATACGGTATCGCACGAGGGCGACTTGGTCGAGCGGCTGGGCGCCTACGAGATCCTGGTCCTGATCCGGGAGCGCACGCGGTTTCCGGCGTCGCTGCTCGCGCGGTTACCCGGGTTGGAACTGCTGGCGCTCACCGGGCGGAACCTGGGGCAGGTGGACGCAGGGGCGGCCACCGAGCGCGGCATCCTCCTCACCGATACGGAAGGTTCGGGCGCGTCCCCGGTCGAGTTGACGATCGGGCTCATGCTCGCCGTCGCGCGGCGCATCCCTCAGGAGGCTGCAGCCCTCCGGTCGGGACACTGGCAGACCAGCCTGGGTGTCGAACTGAAGGGTAAGACGCTTGGGATCCTCGGTCTCGGGCGCATCGGCAGTCGCATCGCGGCTTTCGGGCAGTTCCTGGGGATGCGCATCCTGGCGTGGGGGCCGACGCTGACCGACGAGCGGGCGGCGGCGAGCGGCGTCACGCGCGCGTCGCTCGAACAACTCTTTCGTGAGAGCGACGTCGTCAGCGTGCACCTGCGGCTCTCCGACGTCTCGCGCCGTCTCGTCACGGCCGACTTCCTCCGTCTCATGAAGCCGACGGCGTATCTGATCAACACCGCCCGCGGCCCCATCGTGGACGAGGCGGCGCTCTGCGCGGTCCTCGCGGAGCGGAGGATCGCCGGGGCGGGTCTGGATGTGTACGACGTGGAACCCATACCGGCGAACCACCCGTTTCTTGGACTCGACAACGTGGTCCTCACCCCGCACCTGGGGTACGTCACTCAGGAGACGTACCGCATATTCTTCCGGCAGGTCGTGGAAAACATCTCCGCCTACCTGGATGGCCGGATCCCGCCCCGCTGCCTCAACCCGGAGGCCGCGGCTCGGCGGAACCCCGGCCTGATCGCGTGACGAGAGGGATGCCATGCCCGACTACGATGGACCAATCTGCGCGCTGTGCGGCGTGAAGGCCTGCACGGCGGCGCCCGAGACGAAGGACCCGCCGGCCTTCTGCCCGATGCCCGCCGAGCCCGAACTGCTGGCCGAGGTGGAGCGGGCGTATCTTTCGGACCCGGAGCTCCGGCGCATGGCCCTGGAGTCGGCGCGGACCGAGGCCGCGGGATATGGCAGGGCCACCCGGGTCGAGGAGATCATGGACTTCGCCCGG
>Ga0316620_10000408_pt1 | contig 17288 bp, 10 predicted proteins | sample OWC_Aug_M1_C1_D5_FD_207651 | JGI IMG/M metagenome (GOLD analysis project Ga0316620, IMG submission 207651) | Wetland soil microbial communities from Old Woman Creek delta, Ohio, United States - OWC_Aug_M1_C1_D5_B | ecosystem: Environmental > Terrestrial > Soil > Wetlands | place: USA: Ohio... | reverse complement strand
GGTTTCGCCCGCGACGGACGGAGCTGGGCCCTGCACCTGACCCTGGCCAGGCTGCGCGAGCCGTGGCCGGCGCCGGCGGTGGAGGCCTTCCTGCACTGGGGTGAGAGCTTCACCCTGGCCCCGTTCGAGTGCCCCGAGCTGGTGCTCTTCCAGAGCACGCTGCGGCCCGATGGCGCGGTGTACACTGCGCTCGGCCGTCTCGCCCTCGGGTGAGGTTGGTGGCGGAGGGGACTCGATGAAGATCAGCGTCTTCGGCGGCGGAGCGTGGGGAACAGCGCTGGCGCATCAGATGGCCCGTGTCGGCCACGAGGCCCTGCTCTGGGCGCGGGAACCCGAGGTCGTCGACGGTATCAACCGGACGCATCGCAACCCGCTCTTCATGGACGAGCTCGACCTTCACCCGAGCGTCCGGGCGTCGTCGCAGCTGGAAGAGGTGGCTGGCTTTTCCGACGTGTGGATCTGGGTCGTCCCGGTGCAGTTCAGCGCTGCGGTGATGGACCAACTGGCCGGCTCGCTGCGCAGCGACGTGGTGCTGGTGTCGTCGTCCAAGGGGATCGAAACCGACTCGCTGCGGCGGATGGACGAGATCGCGTGGCAGGTGCTCAACCTGCCGGCGAGCCGTTTCTGCTGTCTCTCCGGGCCCACCTTTGCCCGCGAGGTGATCGTAGGCGATCCGGCCGCAGCCGTGCTCGCCTGCCCCGATCTGGAGCGGGCGACCGCGCTCCAGGAGCAGTTCTCTGACCGCTACCTGCGCCTCTACGCCAACCAGGACCTGATCGGGGTGGAGCTCGCCGGCGCCCTCAAGAACATCATCGCAATCGCCGCCGGGATCATCAACGGCCTCGGCCTCGGCTGGAACACCCAGGCCGCGCTGATGACCCGCGGGCTGCACGAGATCACCCGCCTGGGCGTGGCCATGGGCGCGGACGCGACCACCTTCCGCGGGCTGGCCGGCATGGGCGATCTTGTGCTCACCTGCACCGGAGGGCTGTCGCGCAACCGGACGGTCGGACAGCGTCTCGGCCGCGGCGAGAAGCTGGAGGAGATCCTCGGCTCCATGCGGCAGGTGGTGGAGGGGGTGCGCACCGCGCCGGCGGCGGCGCGGCTGGCGCAGCGCTACGGCGTCGAAATGCCCATCACCGATGCCGTGACCCGGTTGCTGGCCGGCGAGTCCGAGCCCCGCTCCCTGCTCAACGAGCTCATGCTCCGCCAGCTCAAGGTCGAGACCCGCCTGTAGGGAATGCGCTCAGCCCAATTCCCTAGCGAAGCTTGGTGAAGAAGCGCTTCCAGCGGGGACGGAAGTGATGGTCCGGGTCCACCGAGGCGGCTACGGCCACGGCGCGGCCGACGACCTGCGACCGGTCGACACAACCGAAGAATCGTGAGTCGAGGCTCTCGTCGCGGTTGTCGCCCATCACGAACAGGTGACGCTCGGGGACTCTCACCGGCGCGAAGTCCCGCTGCGCCGGCACTGCCGGTGTCAGCATTACCGCGTGACCCCCGCTCCCCAGGTCCTCTTCGGCCAGGAGACGGCCCTCGAGCGAGGGAGGTGGCGACTCGGCCAGCTCGAGGTCGAGCGGCTCGTAGTCGAGCAGCTCTCCGTTGAGGATCAGCCGACCGCTGCGCATGGCGATCGTGTCTCCGCCCAGGGCGACGACGCGCTTGACCAGCCGCTTGCCGTCAGCCGGGGAGTAGAGGACCACGATGTCCCCCCGCTGGGGGCTGCCCCAGCGCGCCAGCCTCCACGTTGTGTACGGCACCTTGAGGTCGTAGGCGAGCTTGTTGACGAAGATGCGGTCACCGATCAGGATCGATGGTTTCATCGAGCCCGAGGGGACGTCGTTCCAGTCCGCCACCGCAGACCGGAAGGAGGTGACGACCAGCACGACGAGGGCAATGGAGCGGATCCAGTCGCGCCAGATGCGCGCCATCCGTCCGTGTGACCCGCTGCCGTTGCTGTCGGTGGCCAACCAGCCTCCCTGGCCATTCTACGCCGGGGCCGCGGCTCGGGTTTCACCCTTCGCTTCGACTCTGCGCCGCGGTGGAGCCCGCGCCCGCTGCCGTCACCGGACAGCTCCCTCGCGCAGCGACGATGACAACGGTCCTGGGTCGGGACTGAGCTGTCGGGAGGTGGCGCGTGTCTAGACGTCCTCGGGGTCCGTGGCGGGGGTCTTGTGAGCCGGCGGGCGGCGATCTGCCTCGAGCTCGGCCAGGGAGTGCTCGAGGTCGTCGAGACGCTCCCGCAGACGAGCCATCTCCTCGCGGGCGCGTCGCACCGGTCCGATGCGGTCGATCCCGGCCTGAACCAGCTGGTCCATGCGCATCTGAATCTGCTCGACACCGCTCGACACGGCCTGCTCTCCGGCGCGGATCAAATCGTGCAGCAACTCGTTCGGGAGCAGAGTGCGGCCCTTGCGTCCCTCCTCGGAGATGATCTGGGTGAGGGTCTGAGCGGTGACGTCCTCCGCGGTCTTGTTGTCGATCACCCGGATCTCCTGCCCGCGGCGGATCCACGCTGCGAGCTCGTCCAGCGAGACGTAGCGGCTCTCCTCGGTGTCGTAGAGCTTGCGGCTGCCGTAGCGTTTGATCAGTCGAACCATGTCGCCCCCCGAGGCTGCTGCGCCCCATGCCGCTGTGCGGCGTCCAGTCGCAGCGAATGTACCGCAGTGCGGCATCGATGTCAAGTGCGCGGGCACCCCTCGCGCGCACCACGAGTCTTGCCGAAGCTGCTGTGACGCCGCAGCATGGGCACCGGCGCCTGACCTGGGCGCCGCTCTCCAAGGTTGTGCCGCATCGCGGCATGACGGGTGCAGTACACTCACGGAGTGGCACGCTGGGAGTTGTCTCGCTGACCTCGGAACCCACTCTCCGCGCCGGGCAGGAAACGGGCTCGGACCACGGTACCGCCTGGCTCGCGCGCCGGCGGCTACCGGCTTACGGCTGGCTCGGGCTGGGCCTGACGGGCGTATTCTGGGCACTCAACTGGGGTCTCGACGGCATGCGAACGCACTGGGGCTTCTTTCCCATGTGGCTGGGGTACTGCCTGACCGTGGACGCGCTAGTCGTGGCGCGCAAGGGGACGTCTCTCCTGCGCCGGAGCGTGCCGGGCTACGTGGGTCTTTTCCTGGTCTCGATGCCGGCATGGTGGCTTTTCGAGCTCGCCAACGAGCGCACCCGCAACTGGGTCTACCTGAGCGATGGGAGCATCGTCGGTCTCCGCTATTTCGTGCTCGCCTCGCTCAGCTTCTCGACGGTCATCCCGGCCGTGTTCGGTACTGCCGAGCTTGCCGGGACCTGGTCCTGGATCCGCAGGATCGGAGGCGGGCCTCGGCTCGAGGCCAGGTGGCCGGTGCTCGCGGGCATGGCCGGCTGCGGGCTGCTCATGGCTGTGCTGGTCCTGGCCTGGCCCCGGTACTTCTTCCCCTGCGTCTGGACCGCGGGTTTCCTGATCGTGGAGCCGCTCAACGCCATGCTCGGGCACCGGTCGTTGCTCGACCAGACCGGCCGTGGCGAGTGGCGGGGAGTGGTCGCCCTGTGCGTCGGTTGCCTGGTCTGCGGCTGGTTCTGGGAGATGTGGAACTACTGGTCCTTCCCCAAGTGGGAGTACCACGTGCCGTGGGTGGGGTGGTGTCACGTGTTCGAGATGCCGCTCCTCGGCTACGGCGGCTACCTTCCCTTTGCGCTCGAGCTGCACGCCCTCTACCACCTGTTCGTCGCGCCGTTCGCTCGCGGGCGCGAGCGAGCCTATGTCGATCTGATCACGTCGCCCGATTCGTCCCCGAGTGTGCAGCCCGCTGCATCGTCATGACCGGCCCGAGATTGGCGCCTGACATGGGCCGCGCCCGGGGAGAGGTGGCAGCGGCGGCGCTCCGTGCCTATACTGTTGCTGGGAGGGCGCAAGCTGGTGGCTCGGCCGCGTCGATAACGGGGGGCCAGGTGAAGCCGAAGAAGCCCTTGGCGTTGATCGGGTTGGCCTTGGTCGCGGTGATCGCGTACCAGGTGGGCACATTCGTCGTCCAGTATGCCAGGGTGCAGTCCGCGCTCGACTCGCTGCTGCCCAACTTCGCGGAGTGGGGAGAGGAGGAGTTCAAGCTCAGGCTCTGTGACGAGGCTCGCGAGCTGGGCGTCGAGGTCCTTCCGGCCAACATCGAGGTCAGGGTGGACAGGCTGGCGAACTCGCTGCAGGTGGAGTTCTCGTACACCCGCGAGCTGCAGGTCCTGGTCGTGTCCTTCCACCGGACGGTGAGGATCAGGGGTTACAAGAAGGACCTGGACATCTGATCCTGCGGCGCTCGCAACGCGACGACCTCCGCCATTCGGCCGGGCTTCTAGCCCGGATATCTCACCGAGCTGCTACTGCGGGCGCCGATCTCCCCGCCAGGGCGGCGCCTCTCGGTCGGCGACGCCTGCGATGCTGCCGAGCACGCCTCGGCGCCGCCTCGCTACGGATCACCACCCTGACAGGAATCTCGGTACCCTCGCGACGAACCCCAGTGAGGTATCCGGGCTACGGCTCACCCCAGCCGCCGCCGCCAGGGGTCTCGAGGATGAGGCGGTCTCCGGCTTCGGCCTTGCAGCTGCCAGCCCAGCCGAGCTCTACCGTCTCGCCCGAGGGCCGCACCAGGCGCTGCGCCCCGGGGGAGCCGGGTTCGCCGCCGTCCATGCCGTAGGGGCCCGCTGTCCGGTGCTGGCCGAGGACGGCCAGGCTCAGGGGGCGGAGAAAACGCAGCTCGCGGATGGTGCCGTCGCCGCCGCGGTGCCGGCCGCGGCCGCCCGACCCTCGGCGGATGGCAAACCGCTCGAGACGCACCGGGTAGCGCTGCTCGAGCACCTCGGGATCGATGGCCCGCGCATTGCACAGGTGGCTGTGCACGGCGTGGGCGCCGGGGAAGCCGGCGCCGGCACCGCCGCCGCCGGCGACCGTCTCGCAGTAGCCGAAGCGGTTGTCGCCGAAGATCACGCTGTTCACGGTGCCTTGGCTGCAGGCGACGCCGCCGAGGGCCTTGAGCAGGGTGTCCACTGCGCGCTGACCGGTTTCGACGTTGCCTCCAAACACCGCCGGCGCCTGGCGCGGATCGTCGGGAAAGCGTGGGTTGAGCAGGCCTTCGGGGACGCGCAGCTCGACCGGTTCGAGGAGTCCCTCGTTGAGGGGTATCTGGGCCGCGGCGAGGAGCCTGAGCGCGTAAAGGGTGGCACTTCGCACGACCTCGAGCGGCGCATTGAGGTTGCCTGGGTGAACCGGCGCCGAGCCGGCGAAGTCGACGACCGCACGGGTCCCGCTGATCGAGATCGTCACCCGCAGCTGCGCGCCGTCGTCGAGCGCCTCGCAGGCCTGGTAGAGCCCGTCCGGGAGCGCTGACAGCGCCTGCCGCATGCCCTCGGCAGCGTGAGCTCGCAGGGCCTCCATGGAGTGCGCCAGGGTCTCGGCGCCGTGGTCGGCCGCCAACGCCTGGAGCTCCTCGCAGCCGAGGTTGTTGGCTGCAATCGCGGCAGCAACGTCGGCCAGGCTGTCCTCGACGCTGCGGGAGGGATGGGGCGCCGCCGTCAGGATCTCGCGCAGCAGTGCGAAGCGCGGGCTGTCGCGCCGGACCACCTGCAGGGGCGGGATGACCACTCCCTCCTCGGCCAGGCAGGTGGCAGTGGCCGACACCGAACCGGGGCGGGCTCCACCGATTTCGACGTGGTGCGTGCGGTTGGCCACGTAGCCGAGCAGGCGCATGGGCTCGTCGGAGGCAAAGACGGGCGTCACTACGGTGAGGTCGGCAAGCTGGCAGCTTCCGTGCGCAGGGTGGTTGGTGAGCGCCACGTCGCCGGGCTGCAGGTCCAGGACCTGGCTCAGGCTGCGCACGCAGGGCCCGAGCGAGCCCAGGTGCAGCGGAACGTCGGGAGCACTCGTCACCAGCCTGCCAACAGGGTCGAGGACGGCGCATGAGAAGCTCTCGCCCTCGATGGTGTTGATGCAGAGGGCGGTGCGTCGGAGCAGCTCGCCCATGTCGACGGCGATGGCAGCGAAGCGGTTCGCGAACAGCTCGAGCTGGACCACGTCGGGGTGCGTCCACAGGTCATGCGGCATCGTCATGCTCCGGCCGGTAGAGAACCAGGGCGGCGGCGCCGTCCACCTGGAGATGCCAGCCGCTCCGGACCACGGTGGCGCTGTGGCGTTCGAGGACCAGAGCCGGCCCGGACAGGAATGCGCCGGGGGTCAGGTCCTCGCGCTCGAAGACCCGGATCCGGTGTCCGGGCCCGCCGGCGAGGACTCGCGCCGGCGTCGCCTCGATGGCCGTGGCCGGCTCTTCGGCGACCGGCGTTGCGCGAGGCCGGGCCGAGGCGACGACCCGCAGCGACTCCAGCTCCACCGGCCTCGGGGGCGGTTGGTATCCGCAGATCGACCGGTACTGTGCCGCGAAGCTGGCGGCCAGGTCGCACCCGGGGTACCACTCCACCTCCAACCCCGACTCCTGACCGGGCAGGCGGAGGTGGGCGAGGCGCCGGCGCAAGGCGACCTGGTCGCGGGGCACGCCGTGGCCGACGATACGCTCCTCGGCCTCGGCGGCGAGCTGGGAGAAGAGCGAGGGGATCTGCCCTTCGACGGCGTCGAGGGGTGCCAGGACCTGACGGTGGGCGAAGCACTCGGCGAGGGCGTGGCCGAGGCCGAAGGCGCCGAGCAAGCTGGCGTCTGGCGGCACCAGGACCCTGCGCATGCCGAGGATCGAGGCCACGGCGCAGGCATGCTGCGGCCCGGCACCGCCGAACGCGACCAGGGTGTAGTCCGCTGGGTCGTAGCCCCGCCGGACCGAGATACGGCGGATGGCGTTGGCCATGCGTTCGTCGGCGATGCGCACGAGGCCCACGAGCAGGTCATGCCGGCTCGGCTCGCCCGCCGCGCCCCAGGCGACGGAGGCCACGGCACGCTCGAGAGCCTCGTGCGAGGCGGCGGCGTCGATCGGGATCTCGAATCGCTCGGGCGTGATCTGCCCGAGCAGGAGGTTGACGTCGGTCAGCGTCAGCGGGCCGCCCGCGCCGTAGCAGGCCGGTCCGGGTTCGGAGCCGGCGCTGTCCGGACCGACCTTGAGGCGGGCCCCCTCGAAGCCACAGATCGAGCCGCCGCCAGCCGCCACCCTCTCGATGGCGAGGGCGGGGGCGAGCAGGTCGGCGGCCCCGACGCGATGGGAGAAGACGTACTCGAACTCACCGTCCCAACGGGACACGTCAGTGCTGGTGCCGCCCATGTCAAAGGTGATGATCCGCTCGCAGCCCGACCGACGTCCGGCCAGTGCCGCCCCGACGACTCCGCCGGCTGGACCGGAGAGCAGCGCGTCACAGGCGCGGAGCTCGCTGGCGGCTAGCATGCCCCCGGCGCTGGTCATGACCTGCAGCGGGCCGGGCGTGACCGCCGCACGGACCTGGTCCAGGTAGCGCCGCATGATCGGCGTCAGGCAGGCATCGACGACGGTTGTCTCGGCTCGAGGCAGGAACCGGATGAGCGGGGCGAGCTGGGCCGAGCAGGAGACATGGGAGAAGCCCTCGTCAGCCAGGACTGCGGCCACAGCTTGCTCGTGAGTCGGATTGCGGTAGCTGTGCATGAAAGCGACCGCAGCACACTCGACCCCGGCCGCCAGCAGCTCCCGGGCCTGGAGGCGGATCGAGCCCGGGTCGAGCGGCTTGAGCACGGTTCCGTCTGCGGCGAGGCGCTCACCGACCTCGACTACGGCACGGTACAGGGGACGGGCCTTGGCCACCTCGAGCGCGAAGATGTCCGGCCGCTGCTGACTGCCGATTTCGAGCAGGTCGCCGAAGCCCTCGGTGATGAAGAGGGCGGTGGGTGCGCCGCGCCGTTCGAACAGGGCGTCGGTGGCGCAAGTGGTGGCCAGGCGCATGGCCATGCGGGGAAGTGGGTGAGCGAGGGGAGTCCCGGAGACAACGTGGGCGGCGAGGACCGGCGCCGGGCTGACGGTTCGCAGCTCGCAGCGGGCCCCTTCGCCGAGACCTTCTGGGAGATCGTCTTCGAGCTCGATACGCCCCACAGCAGCGCGGTGCGCGATGACCGCTGTCGCCCATCCGTGCGAACCGAGGAGGTGCCACGAGCTGCCGACCAGGAAGCCCTCTGGGAGCTTTGGCAACCCAGCCAGCCGGAGGGAGCGCGCGCCCACCACCTCGGCGACGCGCGCCCGCAGTGCACTCGAGCTCAACACCTTGGCACGGTGGAGCTCGCCGCCGGGATCGAGGGCGAGACAGTCGGTGAAGGTCCCGCCAGTGTCGATCCAAACCTGCCAAAGCCCGGGGTTCACCTCTCGATTGTATCTGGCATCTTCGCCGGGCCGGGATGACAGATCCGGCCGCGCCACCATCAGGGCCGTCGCAGCAGCACCGTGTCCTGCGTGTCCCATCCCAGAAGACTGATCGCCAGGATGTCGAAGCCTCGTGCCACGGTCCGCCGGATGTAGGGCTCGGGATGATAGGCCCCGGACCGGTTGCTGCCTGGCTCGGCTTCGTTGACGGTGACCAGCCCGCCGGCGCGAAGACGCTCCCACAGCTCGGGCGCGAGCCGTCGCGCCTGGTACTCGCCGTGAGTGGTCTGGGGGAGGTGACCGTCGGGCGCCAGGACGCGACGCAGCTCGCTCAACCGGCACCTGGAGCTCCTCGGGCAGTTGGGTGAACACCGATCCCGTGACGACGAAGGCGAGCTGCCGATCCGCGTATCCCAGCGGTGGTGCGAGGTCGTTGACGGAGAACTCGGCAAACGGGAGATGGTCTCGGCACCACTCGATCAGCCGCGGGTTGTGGTCACTGCCGTGGCGGCGGGTCGATCCGCGCGGCGCCCAGTATCGCATCAGCCGAGCGCAGCCGCAGCGGAAGTCGAGGGTCGACCGGAAGGCGTCGAAGCGGAGGCGGTTCCTTTCCAGCACCCGCTCGACAGCCGGGACCGCGATGCGCCGGGCACCTTCTCTGAACCCGACCAGGTTGCTGCTCCCGACCACGAGCTGGATGAGGTCGAGGGGGAACCGGGATCCCCTCTCGCCGCGCGACCCAGCGACAGCACGGGGCCAGCAGCAGGGCGGCGACGCTGGAGGGTTGGCGGGCGCCCGTCAACCGCAGCACGACCTCGGCCCTGATCCAGGCCGAGGTCTTCCCCGGGCCGAAGTGCCTCCAGCTCTTCCTCAGCCCTTCCCACGCCATCCCGACTCACGCCCGCGGGCTACGGCGAGCCGTGCCACGCAGCGGCCTGCCCAGCGTCACCAGGGGCTCCAGCTCCTCGGCTGCGCGATGCGACAGGTCTTCCAGAACCATGGCTCACCTCGACGCGGATCGGTCACTGCCGGTGCGTGCTGTCGTGCCCTCGGGTCAGGAGCGTGGGGCGGCACGCTCGCTCGTGTCGCCGGCCGGCTCCGCCACCGTCGGGAAAACGGTCCGACCGGGAGCTCTCAGGCGTCAGGGAGCGGTCAGGCTGCGTCGTGGCGGCGTGCCGCTCACGCCTCCACGTACATGGCCTCGATCACGTCAGTGAAGTGGTCCATGGCCAAGTTGCGTTTGACCTTCATGGTCGGGGTCAGGAGCCCGTTCTCGATCGTGAACTCGTCGACGATGGCAAACTTCTTGACCGACTCGAAGGAGGCGAGCTCCCGGTTCTTGGCCGCGATCTCGGACTCGATGAGGGCAATCACCCGCGGTTCCTTGATGAGCTGGCCGAGGTCGGTGGTCTGGATCCCCTGCTGGGCGGCAAAGGCCTTGACGTTGTCCGCATCCACCGTCACCAGGGCCGCGAGGAACCTGCGACGGTCACCGATCACGCACACCTGGTTGATGTACTTGGAGGTGGCTATGAGCCCCTCGATAGCCGAGGGGGCGATGTTCTTGCCGCCGGCGGTGATGATCAGGTCCTTCTTGCGGCCGGTGATGCGGAGGAAGGCCTCCTCGTCGATCTCACCCAGGTCGCCGGTGTGCTGCCAACCGTCGGCGGTCAGGGTCTCGGCAGTTTCGGCTGGCATCTTGTAGTAGCACTTCATCACGTTGCGGCCGCGGTACAGGACCTCGCCGTCGTCGAGCGTCCTCTGCTCGATGCCGGGTCCGGGGAGGCCCACCCAACCGAAGCGGTAGTCGTGGACCCGGTTGACGTTCGTGAACGACGTGTTCTCGGTCATGCCGATACCCTCGAGGATGAGGATGCCGGCGGCGTGGAAGAACCTGGCGATGGAGGGGTTGAGCGGCGCCGCGCCGCTGATGCACCAGCGCACACGCCCACCCAGGGCCTGCTGCACCTTGGAGAAGACAAGCTTGGTGGCCAGGTCGTACTTGAGGCGGAGGAAGGCCGGGACGGGTCGTTTGGCGACCTTGCAGTCGCTGACCTGGCTGCCCACCGCGCAGGCCCACCTGAAGATCTTGAGGGCCAGCCCGCCCTTAGCCTCGGCGCCGCTGATGATCTTGGTGTGGACCTTCTCGTAGACCCGGGGCACGCTCGGGAACCAGTGGGGTCGCGCGATCTTGAAGTCCTCCGCGAGGGTTTCCAAGCTGCGCGCGAACACGGTCGTGGTGCCGAAGAGAACCGAAGCGTAGACGCAGGTGCGGGCGAAGATGTGGGCCAGGGGGAGGAAGAGCAGGCACTCGTCGCCGTCGAGGATCTCTAGGCTCTGCTCTACCGACTGGGCGGTGAAGGTCAGGTTGTCGTGGGTCAGCACGGCGCCCTTGGGCACGCCGGTCGTGCCCGAGGTGTAGACGATCGCCGCTGGGTCGCCGGGCGCCAGGCCGGCGATGCGCCGGTCCAGCTCCTCGTCGCTCACGCCTGAACCGAGTTCCATGAAACGCTCGAACGAGATCACCCAGTCGTCGCCGGCCGGAGGCTCGCCCGAGTACAGCACGACCTGGCGGATGGCCGGGATCTCGCCCCGGATCTGGAGCAGCTTGTCGAGCTGGCTCTGATCCTCGGCAAAGATCACGACCGCGTCGCTGTGGTCGACGATGTACCTGCAGTCCTTGGCTAGGTTGGACTGGTAGATCCCGACGGTGACGCCGCCCATGCAGGCCACGGCCAGGTCGGTCAGGACCCACTCGTAACGCGTGTAGCTGAGGATGTTGACCTTGTCGTCCTTGGCCACGCCGAGGGCGATAAGGCTCTTGGCCGCTTGCCTCACCTGCTGGTAGAACTGAGCCCAGGTGACCGAGTCGGTGACGCCCCCTTCGCGAATGGACCTGTAGGCGACCTGCGAGGGACGCCTGTCCACGGTCTCACGCAACATTTGGTGAACAGAGCTGAAATCCTTGAATGCCATGGCTGCCATCCTTGGTACGTGAGCTGTCGTCCAGTGTAGCAAAGGTGCCCTGCCGAGGATCGGGCTCGGTCCCTCCTCGCCTCGGCCCGGGGGCGGACGGACCTCGAGCTCGGATGTCTCACCGAGCTGCCACTACGGCGGTCCGTGGCGCACCTCGTCACGTTTCGACCCACGATGATCTGGCTCGACGCATTCACCGCCGCCCGCGCGTTGTGGCACTGCTGAAAGCCCTCTGATGTCTTCATGATGCTGCTTTCCGGATCGGTGAAGTCGCGCTGGGCCTCCTCTCGCGGCGTTCCCTTCGGGTGGATGCGCGGCCGGCCAGGCCCCCGGCGTGCCGGCTCGCCCTCGTCCTCGTCTGCTCCCCGGACCTTCGTCCCGTCCAACGCCGGGTGGCCCAGCTTCACCATCCCGGCCGCCCGGCACGGCTGCAACACCTCCACGAACAACCGCGACAGCGCCTTCAGGTGCCGCTTCCGAAAATCACTGATCGTCCGAAAGTGCGAACTCTGCATCCCCCTGACCGCCATGTCGTCCACCCGCCCTTCGCACGCCCTCGCAATCCGGCGCGACGAGTAGATCCCGTGGCAGCACGTGTACACCAACACCGCTGTCATCATCGCCGGGTGGCATGGCGGATACCCTCGCTCTTCCTCGTACTCCGCCATGATCGCCGTCAGGTCTAGCGACTCCACCACAAGGTCACGAACGAAGTGGACCAGATGACCCGGCGGCACAAATCGAGCACCCACGGCGGTAGCAGCACGCCCTGCTCCGGCACCCACGCCCTGAAGGTCTTTTCCAGGCACTCAGAGTACTTCGATCCACTGCCCTGGCGGTGACCCGCGCACGCTCCTAGTCCCCGATCAGCTCCTCCCGTCGCATCGCCCGCATCCGGTCTCGGGTCGTCCGAGCCTCGCTGGCGACGTCCGGATCAGGGTCCTCGAGCGCGGAGTCGAGGAGCTCGGACACCGGTCCGGTCTCGCGGAAGGCGACGAGGGCGTTGATCGCGTAGCGCCGGATGCGGGGGTCGATGCTGTAGGTCAGGTCCTTGACCAGGGCGAATGCCTGGTCCTCGGCCAACGCGTTGGCGGCGATCAGCTCCTTGAGCAGGAAGTAGGCGGCCTCCGACCGGATGGGGCTCGAGTCGCGGGTCGCGGCCAGGAGGACCTGCAGGGACTGGGCGCTGCCCATGTCGGCGAGGGCCCGGGCGGCGGTGTGACGGATGGCCACATTACCGTTGCCGAGATTCTCGTCGAGGGTGGGGATCGCCGTCTTGCCCGCCTGGACCAGAATCGCCAGTACGTCCTCGTGCCGGAGGGGGTGCAGGTCGGTGGCGACGGAGTCGAGCAGGGCCTGCGCCGAGGCCGGGCTGACGAAGCTGGGCAGGCAGGCGACGCCCCTGCGGTAGGCCTCGCGAAAGGCCCGGTCCATGGGCTGGCGGGTCTCCACCAGCCGCTCGCGAGTGTGCGCCTGAGGGTGGATGACGACGTCCAGGTAGGACGGGGCCTCGAACCCGTCGCACTTCGCTACCGGGCCGTCCACCTCTGGAGACCCCGCTTCCTCGCCCTGAAAGGCCATGACCCGCCCCGGCGTCTTGAGCTCCCGGGACCGCTCCCGGTTCAGCTCCCTGAGCTCGTTCAACACCGGGTCGCTGAAGCGGATCTCAGTCGAGACCGGGACCTTGACGCTCTCGATCCCGAGCACGACGGCGATGGCGATCGCGGCCAGCACGGCGAGCTTGACGCCCAGGTTCCTGGTCAGCCGGGCGACCAGGTTGGCCCGCGGCGCCGTGCGCTGGCGGCGCAACTGGTCCGCGTACCTCTCGTCGGCCTCGCGACTCTCCACGGTCCGCCGTTCGCCCCAGCTCGCGGCCATACCCTCGAGCTCGCGCCTGAGGCGTGGCTGTGGGATCCAGCCGAACCCACGCCTGGACAGGTCGTCGCCGAGAGCCGCGAAGTCCTCGGCCGTCCACTGCGGTGGACCTGCGCCGCCACGATGCCTGAGGCGGAGGAAGACCTCGAGAAACGGTCGCGCCCGCTCGTCCCATTCGTCCTTCGGCCGCGGAGCGGGCTCCCAGTCGAGAAACCACACCCGAGCCATGCCGTCGGCACCTGCGGTCAGGGCAAAGCGGCCGTCCGTGCTGAACCTTACCGAGCTCACGGTCGAGGTGTGGGCATCGGTAGTCTTCAGGCAGGCCCCGGTACCGGCATCCCACGCCCGCAGCGTGCCGTCCTTGCCGCCAGTGAGGAGGAAGCGCGCGTCGGGGCTGATCGCCACCGCCGTGATGGCGCCCTCGTGAGCGCGGAGGAGGCGCATCAAGCGGCCGCTGGCCGCGTCCCACAGGCGCACAGCACCGTCCTCGCCAGCGGTGGCAACGCGCCGACAGTCGTCGCTCGCTGCGGTCGCGGTCACCGCCCCCTCGTGTCCTTGGAGGACGTGCAGCTGGGTGCCGCGCTCGGCGTCCCAGACGATGGCCAGCTGGTCCCATCCGCCAGAGACCACGAACCGTCCGTCCCGACTGCAGTCCAGGCACGCCACGGCTCCGGTGTGGCTGCCCATCACGCGCGGCGCGCCGGCGGCGTCCAGCGACCAGCGACGAACCGCACCGGCGTCGCCGGCGGTGAGGGCTGCGCGGCCGTCCGGCGAGAGGGCCACGGCGGCGAGAGTCTCCTCACCTCCCGAGAGCACGCGCAGGCACGCCCCGGAGGCCAGCTCCCAGAGGCGAACATCGCCGTCCCAGCTGGCCGAAACCAGGGTTCGGCCGTCCCCGCCCAGGGCCAGGGCGCTGACCAGCTTGCGGTGACCCTGCAGGCAGCGGACGGCCGCGCCGGTGTTCCGGTTCCACACCTGGATCGAGCCGTCGGCGGACGCGGCCACGACCTCGAGGGCGTCGGGCGTGAACACGGCGTCGGTCAGCTGCGCGCCTGACCCCTTGAAGCTGCGCAGCTCGGAGATGGAGCGGATGTCCTCCTTGGGCGCCTGGGTCAGCACCTGACCCCACAGCTCGAGCACGTCGGCGTGCTGCGCGTAGCCGGGGATCGACCGGGCCTGGCGCAGCGCCGCCACCGTCTCCTCGTGCCGGTCGGCCTCGAGGAGTTGGCGCGCCGAGCTCAGGTGCTCCTGGAAGCGCCGCTCGCGCTCGACCACTTCGCTCGCAGTCACTGGTAGGGTGAGGGCGTAGGGGATGCGGTACGCGGGCTCCAGCTCGAGGTCCACCAGCTCGACCTGGCGCCCGTGGGCGACCGCCGCCCGCCTGCCGTCGCCGGTCACGGCCAGGTCGCGCACCGGGTCGGGGAAGCGCAGCACGTGGGAAGGCGAGCCAGCGGCCACGTTCCAGAATCTGAGGGTCTGGTCCTCACCGGCCGAGACGGCGACCGAGCCGTCAGGGGTGACGACGAGCGCGTTGACGCGGCCCTCGTGACCGACCACGGTGTGCCTGAGCTGCCCCTCCTGGAGGTCCCACACCCGCACCGTGGCGTCCTCACCCGCAGAGGCCGCGAGCCGGCCGCCCGGGAGCGAGACCAGGGCGGTGACCTGCCCGTTGTGCCCCTGCAGGGTCCGGACGCACGAGCCGGCGGCCAGGTCCCAGGCCCGGATGGTGGCGTCGGCACTGGCCGACAGGAGCCACGTCCCGTCCCTCTGGAAGGCCGCCTGCGTGATGAACGCAGCATGTCCTTCGAAGGTTGCCCGGCACTCCCCGCTGTCCACGTCCCAGAGCCGTAGCTTGCGGTCCGAGCCGCCGGTCGCCAGCCACCTCCCGTCCGGGCTCAGCGCCATCGCGGTCACGAACCCAGGGTGGGGCCGCAGCTGCCCGAGATTGGCGCCAGTTGCGAGGTCCCACACGCCGAGCGGCGTTTGCTCCGACGTGGCCACCAGGCGACCGTCGCGGGTCACGACCAGGGAACGGCCACGCTTTGCCCGACCGTCGACCGTCAGCCTGCCCCGCGCCTCGCCCGTGTCCGGATCCCACACGGACACCGAAGAGCCGTCGCAGCGAACCACCAAGCGGCCGTCCGGTGCCGTGATGACGACCTCCACCTGACCGGCTTGCTCGATGCGCCGGACCAGCTCACCGCCAGGCAGCAGCTCGCCCAGCGCCCGACCTGAGTCCTCGGGGAGATCCTCGGCCTGCGATCTGGTCCTCGCCCACAGGGCCGACGCCTCCTCGGACCGGCCCAGACCTTGGAGCGCGGCGACAAGACCCGCGACCGCGGTCACGTCCAGGCTCGACTCGTCCACCACGGCGGACAGAGTCCGAGCCGCGTCCTCCAGCATTCCCGCGCCGCCGGTCGAGCGCCCGTGGACGACCAGCGCGACGCCGAGGTCGCGCCGCACCGCGTGCGTCGCTCCGGCGGCGGCTGCCGCGCGGCGCAGCGTGTCGACGGCGTGCGGCGCGTCGCCGAGGAAGAGCTGCAGCCTTCCCCGGAGATGATCGTGGTGCCAGGACGACCCGCTGTCGCGGGCGACCTCGTCCATGCGCCGGAAGAGCTCGGCGTCGGTGAGACCGCGCGTGCGCCACTCGTGCAGCGCCAGGTTGAAGGTGGCCTCCATGTGGTGCGGATCCACTGCGAGGGCCTCGCGCCATCCGGCCTGCGCCCGATGCTCGCGGCCGAGGGCGACGTAGGATACGGCCCGGTTGTTGAGCGAGTCGGCGAGCAGGCTGCTGCGCGGGGGCTCGGGCCTCGGGTAGTCGCGGCCGACCACGCGCTGGAACGCCTCGCGCAGCTGGCTCGCGATCGCGGCGAACGAGTCGGGGCGCTCCTCCGGCCGCTTGGCCAGGCAGGCGACGAGCAACGAGGCGAGCTTCGGGTCGATGCCCTCGGCGAGTTCGGTCGGGGCGGGCGCCGCGGCTTTGATGTGCATCTCGAGCCAGCGCAGGAGCTGCAGCTCGCGCGGCGATCTGCGGTCCTTGTCGGGCAGGAGGAACGGCCGACGGCCGCACAACAGCTCGTACAGGATGCAGCCAAAGGCATAGATGTCGGAGGCGAAGGTGGCCCGTTGCGACGGGCGCCACAGCTCGGGGGCCATGTAGGGCGGCGTGCCGACAACGCCGCCGACCTGGGTCAACGTCTGCCACGCGGTCGAGACGTCGCCGTCTCCGGCGGGGGAGGGCGCCATGCCGTCAACCGCGGCCACGGGTGGGGGGGCCGTCGCTGCGGGTGGAGACGAGCCGGGGTCCAGCGACTCGGTCCGCACCAGGCCGAAGTCGGTGATGCGGGCCACGCCGTCCGTGGTGAGGAGGACGTTGGCTGGCTTGAGGTCGCGGTGGATGATGCCGCGGTGCACCTGGCCGAGGTCGTCGGTCCACGAAAAGCTGTGGGTGTAGCTCATGCCGCTCGCCACTTGGATGGCGATGTCGAGACGCTTCTCGATACTGACCTTGCCGTCGTCCGCGAGCAGCCTCTCCAGATCCCCCCCGTCCACGTACTCGATGAAGAGCCGGGGCATGCCCCCGATCTCCTGAACGTAGTACGCAGTGCAGACATTGGGATGGATACCGAGGGCGATCCACGACTCTGCCTCGCGCTGGAAGCGGGTGCGACCGTCCTCGGTGGCGAGGGTCGCGGGCAGCGGCGTCTTGACCGCCACCATGCGATCGAGATCGCGGTCGAAGGCCAGGTAGACAACGCCCATGCCGCCGCGCGCCACCTGCCGCACCTCGTAGCGACCGGCCACCAGCGATCCGTCTTTCCACTCCCGGGGGCCGTCCGCCGACCGTGCAGAGGTCGGACGACTCCGCTCGGGCGCAGGTGGGGCTGCGGACGGGGACGCGTCAGCCCGGCCCGTCTCCGAATTGGCGGACAGAGTCCGGAGATCGACTTCGCGCGCGCCCTGGTCGGCGATGCGGGTGTCGGCCTCGCCCGGCGGCGCGGCCGCGGGCGCGACCCGGGCCCCGGTCCCGGGCGCCTGCTGTCCTCCGGCGGCTTCGGCCGCCGGTCGCAGGGCCGACGGTCGGCTCTGGCCAGTCCGCAGACGCTGGGCGATGCGGTCGCGCATCTGCCTGGCCTTGGCGTGATCCGG
>Ga0316620_10000407_pt1 | contig 17290 bp, 11 predicted proteins | sample OWC_Aug_M1_C1_D5_FD_207651 | JGI IMG/M metagenome (GOLD analysis project Ga0316620, IMG submission 207651) | Wetland soil microbial communities from Old Woman Creek delta, Ohio, United States - OWC_Aug_M1_C1_D5_B | ecosystem: Environmental > Terrestrial > Soil > Wetlands | place: USA: Ohio... | reverse complement strand
GCCCCGCCCGCCGCCGCCCCCACCGGCGCCCCGCCGCGTCGTCGCAGTCGCCCTCCGCGTCCGGCAGCGGCGGGTAGAGAGCGTTCACCACCACCAGCTGGGGACGGCGGTGGAGGCGCTGGTCGAGGACCTGCAGCAGCTCGACCGCCTCCTGGACCGGCATCTCCTCGGCCAGGGTGACGACGACGACCCCGCACGCGGAAGGGTCGCGGACGAAGGCGGCGATCTCGGCCGCGAGATGACCGACCGGCCCGCTCTGGATGACCTCGGAGACAAGCAGCGGCGCGGCCATCAGAGACACGCCATGGCCGGTGGCGGGTGCGTCGAGCAGGACCACGTCGGGTCTGGGCATGACCCGGGGCCCGTGGCCCTGGACCAGGTCGAGGACGCGGCTGAAGACCGCGGTCTCCTTGAGGCCGGGCGCGCCCTCGGTGAAGTGCCGGTGGATGGGGCTGTCGAGAACCCGGCGCACGAGCGCGGCGACCTTGATCTTGCCGCGCACGATGGCGTCGAGCTGCGCTCGCGGGTCGAGGTGCTGGAGGGCGAGCTTGGGCGCCACCTCGATCATGTCGCCGCCCGACGGCGGCACGTCGAGCAGGCGGTGGAGGCTCTCGCGGGGATCGACCTCGAGCATCGTCACCCTGCGTCCGCCAGCGGTGAGGAGGCGGCCCAGGGCGGCCGTGATCAGGCTCTTGCCAACCCCGCCCTTACCGGTGATGACGATCAGCTGCAGCCGCTCGAGTGAGGCCAGCAGCGGGGCATCGGGCACGCGCTCAGGCCCCCTGGTACATCTCGTCGATGAGCTCGGCGAACTGCTTCTCCACCACCCGCCGTTTGACCTTGAGGGTCGGGGTCAGGTGCCCCTCCTCGAGGGACAGGCTGAGCGGCAGCAGGCGGAAGTGCTTGATCTGCTCGTAGCGGGCCAGGGCCGAGTTCACGCGCGCGATCTCGGCCTGGTAGAGCTCGTCCACCTCGGGTAAGGCGGCCAGATCGGTGCGGGTCAACCAGCGCAGCCCCTGGCTGGCGGCCCACTGCTCGAGGTCCTCGAAGGAGGGCGAGATGAGGGCGACGATGAACGGCCGGTGGTCGCCGACCAGGACCGCTGCATCGACGTACGGCGACCGTTTGAGGTGGCTTTCGATGGGCTGCGGCGCCACGTTCTTGCCGCCCGCGGTGACGATCAGGTCCTTCTTGCGGTCGACGATGAGCACGAAGCCGTCGTCGTCGATCTCGGCGATGTCGCCGGTCGAGAAGAAGCCGTCCTGGTCGAAGACCTCGGCGGTCTCGGCCGGCTTGTTCCAGTAACCCTTCATGACGTTGGGCCCCCGCACCAGCAGCTCGCCGTCCTCGGCCAGCTTGACCTCGACCGCGGCCAGGGGCTTGCCGACCGTGCCGAGCCGGATCGAGTCGGGGCTGGCGCCGTTGACCGCGATCACGGGCGAGGTCTCGGTCAGCCCGTAGCCCTCGACGATGTAGACACCGAGGGCGTGGAAGAACTCGTTGATGAACAGCGGCAGCTCGGCCCCGCCGGAGATGGCGTAGCGCAGGCGGCCGCCGAGCTTCTCGCGGACCTTGGCCAGCACGAGGCGGTCGGCGAGGCGGTACTGCATTCCGGCGAGCCCGGACGGCTCCCTACCGGAGAGCCGGGCGCGACTGGCCTCGCGACCCAGCCCCAGAGCCCAGTCGAAGAGGGCGCGCTTGACCGGCGGGGATGCGGCCACGGCGTCCAGGATCTTCTTGTGCAGCTTCTCGTAGAAGCGGGGGACGCCGGCGAAGAGGGTGGGTTGGATGCGGGCGATGAGGTCGCCGACGTGGTACACCGAGCAGTAGGCGCGGCAAGTCGAGCGCCACATGTAGATGTAGCTGACCATGCGCTCGAGCACGTGACAGAGGGGCAGGAACTCGAGGCCGAGGTCGTCGTGCCGCACCGGGACGTTGACGGCCGCGCCGAGCACGTTCTGGACCAGGTTGTGGTGGGTGAGCATCACCCCCTTGGGCTCGCCGGTGGTCCCCGAGGTGTAGATGATCGTCATCAAGTCGTGCTCGTCGACCGCGGCCGCGCGCTGCCAGAAACGGTCGCCGGCGCCGTCAACTCGACCCGACGCCAGGAGGTCGTCGAGGGCGAGCACGCCCGGCTCGCGATCGCCCTCGATCTGGACCAGGTGCAGGAGCTCGGGGCAGCGACCGCGGATCTCGAGGAGCTTGGCCATCTGGTCGGCGTTCTCGACTACCGCCACCTTGGCCCCGGAGTCGATCGCCTGGTAGGCGACCTGGTCCGGGGTCAGGGTCCCGTAGATCGGGACGTCGACCGCGCCCAGGTCGAGGACCGCCAGGTCGACCATGTGCCACTCGGGTCGATTGTCGGACAGGATCATGACCCGGTCGCGGCGACCGACGCCGAGCCCGGCGAGGGCCTCGGCGAGGGCCGCCGTGCGAGCGAAGAACTCCTCGGTCGAGAGCCAGCGCGTCCCGTCCGGGGTCCAGTGGCTGTAGTGCTCGGCCCGGGGGATCGAAGTGTCGCAGCGATAGAGGTCGAGGACCGTCTTCTCGGACATGGGTGGAGATTCCCTTCTGAGAACGAGGTTAGCACGGTCGCCGCACTGCGGCGGCGCGGGCCGCGGGAGTACGGACCGCGGGGTGCGGAATGCGGATTTCGGCCCCGGAGAATGGCCGTCGCCGGGAGTCTTGAGGCCCGCGTGTCGGCCCGCCGCGTAAGCCCTATCCGGGGGCTCGACAGCGGCCGTCATTGCTGTACTATGCGGGCATGTGCGGGATCGTTGGCGTCATCAGCGAGGGCAGCCATCCGGTGGTCAAGGATCTGGGCAACGCCGCTCACTTCCTGCAGCACCGCGGGCCGGCCTATGCCGGCATGTTCGTGTTCGACCAACAGCGCCGGGCCGCCACTCTCGAGAAGGGCGAGGGCCTGGCCGACGACATCTTCAAGCCATTCGCCGGCGTGCCCGGGGACCTGGCCATCGCCCACACCCGGTACCGCACCTCGGGCTCGGGCGGCGTGGCCAACGCGCAACCCTTCTTCGACCCGTTCGCCGGGGTCGCCCTGGCCCACAACGGCCACGTCGCCAACCAGGCCCAGATCCAGGCCGAGCTCGCCGAGCGCGGCCAGGTCCTGGCCAGCGACTGCGACGGCGAGGCGTTGCTGCGCGTGCTCAGCCTGTGGCTCGAGCACTACCGGGCGGCCGAGCCTGGGACCGCCGACGCCGAGCTGATGTTCAAGGCGATCGACGAGGTCCAGGCGCGGGTCACCGGTGCCTTCTCGACGGTCGTCGCCACGCCCGCCGCCCTCTACGCCTTCCGCGACCCGCACGGCTTCCGACCGATGGTGCGGGGGGTGCGCGAGCGGGCCGGCCGGCGCTCGCTGATGATCGCCTCCGAGACCCTGGCCCTGGAGCAGACCGGCTACGTGGTGGAGGAGGAGGTACCCAACGGCGTTGCGCTGCGCGTCGACCGCAACCTGCGCATCGACGAGCGCATCCTGCTCCAGCGTGACCCCCGGCCCTGCGCCTTCGAGCTCATCTACTTCGCCGATGTCGAGTCGTCGATGATGGGCGACAGCATCCGCTCCTTCCGCTGGCGCGCCGGCCTGGCCCTGGCCGACTACGTGCTCGAGACCGCCCCCGAGCTGGCCTCGGTGATCGACTTGGTGGTGCCGATCCCGCACAGCCCGATCCCGGGCGCCGAGGCCTTCGCCCAGAAGCTCGAGAAGGAGCTCAAGACCACCGCATTACAGTACGCCCTGCCGGTATCCAAGTACCGTTACGGCGGCCGCATCTTCATGGAGGAGACTCAGGAGGAGCGGGACCAGGCGGCGATGCTCGACTTCCGGGTCGACGCCAAGGCGGTGGTGGGCAAGAACCTGTTCGTGGTCGACGACAGCATCGTCCGCGGCACCAATGCTCTGCGCATCGTGCGCGCGATCCGCGCCGCCGGCGCCCGCAAGGTCTTCTTCGGGACCCTGTGGCCGATGGTCATCGACTCCTGCTTCCAGGGCATCGACACCCCGACCCAGAGCGAGCTGATCGGCGGCCGCTTCAACGGTGAGCTGGCCGAGGTTCGCGCCGAGCTGGGAGTGGACGCCCTCTTCTACCTGCCGGTGGAGTGGTTCTCGGAGCGGGTGCTCAAGGGCGCACCGGCCTGCATGGCCTGCACCACCGGCCGGCGCGCGGTGAAGCTCGAGGTGGCGGGCTCAGTGCTGCCGCCGGTGCCCGGGGCTTAGCCCGGATCAGGCCTGGGCGGCCGCCTGAGGGCCGGCGCATCTGCGACCTCGTCGAGGCCGTCATGGAGCTGAACCGCGAAGACGCAGAGGCCGCAAGGTACTCATTCAGATTATCTTGCGTTCTGTCTTCGCGTCCTTGGCGGGTTTGGGTTTCGATCTGAACGTCACCAGACCGGGCCTGGCCTGAGGGAAGGGATGTCAAGGGCCCGGACAAAGGCAACGCCGCCCCTGCGGGCGGCGTCGCAAGAACCAGGCGGAAGAGGGTGGTCTACTCGATGTCGAACGACTGCAGCTCGACCGGGACGATGGTGCCGGTGATCTGGCAGGCCATATCCGTGGCGGCGTCCAGGTTCCAGGTCGCCGGCGGGTTCTCGGTAGCCCAGGCACTACCCACGATGCCGTTGGCGGCATCGACGTTGCCGACCTCCCAGAAGAAGTCGTCGGTCCCGAACCCGGTGTTGGTGAACAGGTAGACCCAGTAGGTGCCGTCGGCCAGGTTGCAGGCCGGGATGTTGAGCTGGATCAGGTGCTCCGACACGCCGAACAGGACGACTCCGGTGGTGACATCCGAGGTCGGCCAGACCCCGGTCTGCGAGCAGATCGCAGCCCCAGGGCTGCCAGCGGCGTTGGCGGCGATGTAGATGTCGAAGGGCGCCAGGACCGGGGTGTCGCTCGAGTAGTAGCCGCCCCAGACCCAGATCTCGTCGAGGTCGAAGCCGAGGCCGCCGGTCGCGACGTCGAAGTTGTCAGCCACGATCTGAACGCCGGTCCCGCAGAGGTCACAGCCGATGTCCGTGAAGATGCCGTTCGACTGGTTCGGGCTCTGCAACAGCATGGTGTCCGGTCCGCGCACGATCGTCCGCTCCACCGGGGTCTGGTTGACGGGCAAGACGCGGTTCGGCTCCACCGCGGCGGCCTGGGACAGGGCGAGCAGGGTCGCCGCTCCGAGCATCAGAAGTACCTTCATCCTCATGTTCGCTCCTCCTTCTCGATCTGGTTCCACTGCCTCCGGTTGTTTCCCACCTTCGGAGGTCACATCATAGCACTGGCACGGTGTCAATTGCGAGCGCGGACCAGGGCGGTGGGAGAGCGGCAGGCGAAGAGCTGCCCTGGGGTCGGAGAGGGACAGGGCCGAGCGCGACGCGCCCGCGCCGAGAGCTGCCGTCGCCGGGGAGGCTTCTCGTCAGGACGAGCTCGATTGCGCGGCGCCCGGCTGCGGTTTCACTGCCCTGGGACCAGCTGCCGGGCCCACAGGGCGAGCGCCTCGGCGACCCGATCCGCAGCTCCCGGCGGCTGGAGCAGGAGGTGGTCCGCGCCGACGACGGCGACGAAGCTCTTGGGCTGCCGGGCGGCCGCGAACAGCCGCTCGCCGTGCGCCACCGGCACCACGGCGTCGGCGGGCGCGTGCAGCACCATCAGGGGCAGCGTGAGCTCGCCCGCCGCGAGCACGATGTCGTGCCGCGGCAGGTCCTCGACCAGGGCGCGACCGATCTGGGTGGTGAGGCCGAACAGGGTTACCGCGGCCGCGCCGTCGCTGAGGATCTCGGGCGCCAGCCGCAGGAGCAGGTCGCGCAATTGGCGGGTGTCGGCCGGAGCGTTGACGGTCGCCACCGCGCGGAGGTCGAGGATCGCGCCCGCGCCGGCCACCACCACCGCCCCACCCAGGCTGATCCCCACCGCCAGCCCTGGTCCCGGATGGCGGGCACGGACGAACCCCGCCGCGGCGCGCAGGTCCGCGACCTGCGAGGCGAACGAGGTGGCGGCGAAGTCCCCTTCGCTGTCGCCGCTGCCAGTGACGTCGTAGCGCAGCACCGCCATCCCGCCGGCGGCCAGGAGCTGACTGATGCGGACGATCGCCTTGGCGTCCTTGGGGCAGGTGAAGCAGGGAGCGAAGACCGCCCAGGCATCGGGTTCGCCGTCCGGCAGCTCGACCACGCCGGCCAGGGTATGGCCGGAACCGCCGGCGAAGCGGACCCTATCCCTGCGCCCGCTCACCCCAGGATCTCCCGCGCCGCGGCCAGCACCTGATCGTGGATGTGGCGGTTGGAGGCGAGGATGCCGTGGGTCACGTCGAGGGTGCGGCGGCTGAAGTCCAGGTCCCGTCCGGCGAAGTCGGTCACCCGGCCGCCCGCCTCCTCGACGACCAGCGAGCCGGCGGCGTGGTCCCAGGCGATTTCCCGCCAGGTCGAGCTCTTGGGGAGGCGCAGGTACATGGTGACCTCGCCGCGGGCCACCAGCCCGTACTTGCACTGGCTGTCCACGAGGCGCAACGGCCGGGTCAGCCCGGCCGCGGTCGCCAGGCGCTGGGCCAGGTCATGGCTCGAGTGCTCGGCCTCCACCGACACGCAGGCGGTGGCCGTCGCCGGCTCCACCTCCGTTTCCACCGCGATCGCCCGGCCCGCGTCGCCGTCGAGGGCTTGCTGGCGGGCGCCCCGGCCGCGGACCGCGGTCAGCAGACAGCCGCGCGCGCCGGCCGCATCCCCGGCCGTCAGGGGGAGGTTGGGGCAGCCGAGCGCGGCCACCACCACCCGGCCGTCCTCGACCATGGCCAGGGCCACCGCGTATTGCTCGCCGCGCAGGAAGCCCTTGGTGCCGTCGATCGGGTCGAGGACCCAGAAGCGGCCGCCACCGCCAGGGTGGCCGGCGCGGTCGAGGCCATGGCGGGCCTGCTCGGCGGTCAGATCGGGCAGGGCGCGGCGCGCCAGGTCGAGCACGCGCCGCTCGAGGTCCGGGGACTGGGCGAAGGGAGCCGAGTCCTCCTCGGCCATCAGGAGGTCGTCCGGGAAGGCGGCGGCCAGGCGTGCGCTGATCGCGACCTGGGATGCGAGGTCAGCCACGGTCACCGGTGAACGGTCCGCCTTGAGGACCCGGGCGCGGGCCGCGACCACCTGGTCCTGCACCGCCCGGGTCAGGCGGCAGGCTTCGCGGACCGCGGCAGCGGCAGCCTCTAGCTCGCGCTCGTACACGCGCTTTCTCCCTGGCCAGCGGGGACGTTGGCCAGCTCCCGGATCGCCGCGGCCAGCCCCGAGGTGAGCAGTGCCATGCGCGGGTAGTCGAGCTTGTCGGGCGTGTCCTCGGCGGTGTGGTAGTGGCGGTAGCGGTAGAAGGCGGTGTCGGTGACCATGACCGCACGGTAGCCGTTCTTCCAGAACGCCCACTGGTCGGACCAGCCGATGCCCGGGACCAGCGACGGCAGGGCAGCGCCCTCGGCCGGCAGCCGGGCGTGGCGGCGGTAGGCCGCGAGCAGGCGTCGCACCAGCCCGGCCGAACGCAGGTTGCCGACCAGCGCGATGAAGCTGGCCGTCGACGGGTAGAAGAACCGGAGCGGGGGAGGGTAGGCCTGGCTGCGAGGCGCGTCCGAGTAGCAGCCCACGGTTTCCAGGCAGAGCATGGCCGCGAGCGCGTCGCCGCGCGCGCGACAGGCCCGGGCGTAGACCAGGCTGCCCATCAGGCCGGTGCGGAAGAAGGGTGGTTCCTCGTTGACGAAAGCCACCAGGCGCAGGCTGCGACCCAGCCGCTCCCCGGACAGCAGGCGGGCCAGCTCGAGCAGCACGGCGACGCCCGAGCCGTTGTCGTTGGCGCCCGGCGACCCGTAGACCGAGTCGTAGTGGGCGCCGACCAGGATCGCGGCGCTCGCGGGTCGCTGGCCGGGCAGCACGACCTCGAGGTTGCGCACCTCCTCGCCCTGGCAGAGGTAGGCCTGCGGGCAGACCTCGAGCCCGGCTTCGCCCCAGCAGCTCGCGATGTAGTCCTCTGCGGCGTGCAGCGCACGAAGCCGGAAGAGGTTGCGCTCACCGATGTCGCCGGCCAGTCGCTCGACGTGGCGGCGCAGGCGGTCGGCGAGCGCGGCGTCGTCGAGAGCCGCGGCGCCCTGGTCCGGGCCGCGAGGGGTTCCCGGGCTGGCTATCACCCGATCAGGGTAGCAGGGGAGGCGCGCCGCCCCGAGCCTGCCGCCTCGACCGACCCTGATCTGCGCTACCATCCCCGCCAAGGTGCGGCTGCGCAACCTCATCGGGCCGGGACGCTGGCGAAGCTGCCTGGCGCTCGTCGTGCTCCTCGGCGTGGCGGGTGCGGCGGGCCTGTGGCTGGTCCGCGACCTGCCGCGCCGCGCCGTCGAGCGGACCCTGTCGCGCCGCCTGGCGGCTGACGTCCGGGTCGGCAGCCTGGCCGTACACGGTCAGCGCGAGGTCGAGCTGCGCCAGCTCGTCGTTCGCCGGGCGCGCTTCGGGCAGCGGGCCGTCGACCTGGAAGCGGAGCGGGTGGTCGCGCTCGGGCGGCTCGACGACCTCGCCCGCGGCCGCATCGAGCGGCTCCTGGTCGAGGGTGCCGAGGTGCGGGTCGGTCGTCCGGACGCCTCCTTGCCGCCGCCCGCCCCGGCGCCCCAGGCCGAGATCGGCCGGCTGGAGCTCACCGATGCCGCCGTGGTCCTTGACGGCGCCCCGGGGGCGCCGAGCGCGCGCTTCTCACTCGCCGCCACCGTCACCGCCGGCTCCGGTGGTGAAATCGAGCTGGCCGCGGCCGAGGCGCCGCTCGAGCCGCTGCTCGCGCTGCTGCCGGGGGGCCGGCCGGGAGACCTGGGGGGCAACCTGGTCGAGCCGACCCTGCGGGCACGTTTCGACCAGAAGCTGGGTACTGCCGAAGTTACCGCCCGGGCGACGCGGGCGACCTTGGAGAGCGGCGGCAGGCAGGTGGTCCTTGACCGTTCCAGTGTCGCGCTCGGTGTCAGCAAGACCAGCCCGGATGGCGGGCTGCGCCTGGAGGTCGAAGCGGCCTTGCTCCCGCTCGCCAGCGCCGTGCTCGAGGCCGAGCTCGCGCCTGGTTCCTACGACGTCGTCTCCCTGCAGGGGTCGGTGCAGGGGCTGACCCTGGAGCGGTTGCTGCCGCTGCTCGGGGAGGCCGGCCGCGGGCTGGAGGCGTCAGGGCCGGTCGCCCTCAACGTCGCGTCGGCAGACGCTGGTGCGCTCAACCTCGAGGCCCACGTGGCAGACGCCCGGCTGCGTCTCGCCCTGGCTGATGGCGCGGTCGAGGCGCGGGGCGTGGTCGTCGAGGCCACGACCCACCTCACGCTGGCCCCGGCCTTGAGCTGGGGGCCGGCGCACGTGAGCCTAGTGGTGCCCGAGCTCGACGGCGCCGTCCGCGGCTTCCGCCTGCCCGGCGAGGCCCTGCTGGCGACGGTCGAGCTCGATGCTCGGCCGACCGCGGACGGCAGCCCAGGCGTCGACGGTGAGCTCGACGCGAGGGTGAATCGGCTGGGCACCTTCGCCGCAAGGGGCCGGTTCTCGGCCGAGCCCGGGGCGCCGCGGGTCTCGGCCACCTGGAGCTGGCAGGGCTGTGACCTGGGGCAGCTGGTGGCGGCGGCGCGCGGCGCCGGCTTCAACCTGCCGCAGCTCGAGGTGGCGGGACGGATCGTCGCCGCCGGGAACCTCGACGGCGGCCTCGAGTCCTTCCAGCTTACGGCTCGGACGCGGTTCGACGGGCTGTCGTTGGCGCGCGGCGAGGACGGCGCCGGCCTCGCGCTCGCGGCCGACGCGTTCGCCGCCGACTGGCGCTGGAACGGCCCGCGCGGTCCGCTCACGGTCACCCTGCCCGAGACCTCCGCCCGCGTCAGCGTGGCGTCCCTGCCCACCCTGCCCCTGGTTCTGTCCGGGAGTGCGCAGGCCGAGGCCGGGGCGATCGAGGTCGAGGGCGTGCGGGCCGTCCTCGGAGACCTCGCCCGGGTCGCGGCGTTGGGCAGCGTGGACGCCGCGGGGGCGGGCGTGGGCCAGGTCCAGGTCGCGGTCGACGACCTCGGGGCCTGGGCCGCGGTTCTGCCGCTGCCGGTGGCCGCGCTCGAGGAGGGCACTCTCGCCGGCGCGCTGGTGGCGCGGCTCGAGGTCTCGGGTCGCGCCGGCGAGGCGTGGACGGCCGGCGGCGAGCTCGCGCTCGACGGCGGCGGTTTCAGCTCGGCCGACGGCGCGCATGTGATCGCGGGCGGCCGCGGCCGCTTCGAGGTCTCGGGCCGGGCCGCGGCCGAGGGCGCCGAGGTGACGGCCAGCGGCCCCGTCAGCGGCCTGCAGGTCTTGTGGGGGACGGTGTTCGCCGATTTCAGCGCGCACGAGGTTGTCACCTCGGTGGCTGCGAAAGTCGACCTGACTGACGCCGGTCCGGCGTGGACGCTCACGGCCGCCGCGACGCCTGGGCCGCGGGCGGCCCTCGAGGCGGGGTTCGAGCTCCGGCCGGGCGCGCCCGCGGCGTGGCGGGCGCGGCTCCAGGCGAGCGACCTCGCCGGCGTGCTCGAGCACGACCTGCGGGCCCCCTTGCAGGGCTCGATCGCGGCGGTCGAGGACGTGCGGGCTTCCGGCAGCCTGGTGGCCGACGTCGAGGGCATGGCCGAGGCAGGCGGCGGCGAGGCCCGCGGCCATGTGCTGCTGAGCGACCTCAGGCTGGCGACAACCTCGGGGTCGTTCGCCGTGGACGACCTCGACGTCGACCTGCCGTTCGACCTCAAGTGGCGGATGCCCGCCGGCGGAGGGATCGAGATCGTCCCCGGTCGCCCCGCCGCCGGGACGGCCAGCTTTGCCAGCGTGGAGGCGGCTGGGCTCAGGCTGCCGGCGTTCGTCGCCCGGGCCCATGTCACAGGCGACGCGGTGGAGCTCGACGAGCCTCTGGCGGTGCAGGTCCTGGGCGGGACCGTGACCCTCCGCCGGCTGCTGCTGGCCGAGCTCCTGCGCCCCTCGCGGCGGCTCGAGGCCGCGGTCGAGGTGCGCGGGATCGACCTGGCGGAGGTCTCACAGGCGTTTGCCCTGCCGCCGCTTGAGGGCGCGATCGACGGCGAGCTGCCGCGCATCCGTCTGACCCGCGACGCCCTCGAGGTCGACGGCGGCGGCGGGCTGTCGGTGTTTGGCGGCACCGTGTCCCTGTCCGAGATCGCCGGCTCCGACATTCTCTCGCGCTACCCGCGGCTGCGCTTTTCGGCGCGCTTCGACGGGATCGACCTCGCTCAGGTGACCCGCACCTTCGACTTCGGCGAGGTCACGGGTATCGTGGCCGGTGAAGTGCGGGACTGCGAGCTGGTGCGCGGGCTTCCGGTCCGCTGCTCGGCGCGCCTCCAGACCGTCGAAGCCGCCGACGTCCGCCGCACCATCAGCCTCAAGGCGGTCAACAACCTCGCCATCGTCGGCACCGGCAGCGGCGTGGCCCCGCTCGAGCGCGGTCTCTTCCGCCTGTTCAGCCACTACCGCTACCAGCGTATCGGACTGGAGATGACCCTGGCGGACGACCGTTTCCTGCTCCGCGGGCTGGAGCGGCGGGGCGACAAGGAGCTCTTCCTCAAGGGCGTGGCGCCCTTCCGCATCGACGTGGTCAATGTCGAGCCGGGGCGCGCGGTGTCGTTCAGCTCCATGCTCGGGCGGCTGCGCAACCTCGACCTCGGCGCGGTCCGCACCGAGCCCTGACCCGGCCGCAAGGCCAGCCAAGGTGGCAGCCGGGCCGTCACGCTACAATGGGACGGTCCGTGGACCCGAGGAGGTCGATCATGAGCAGGCGCCTGGTGCTGGTTGTTCTGGCGGCGGCGGCCGTGGCCGTCGCGTGTATCACCATCAACGTCTACTTTCCCGAGGCGGCGGTCAAAGACCTCTCCCTGCAGATCGAGGAGGAGATCGCCAACCGGGCCGGCGCCACGGCCGAGGAGACGCTGCCGGCAGAGCCCACGGCGACTCCCTCCGAAAGCGCGCCGGTGCCGCCGCAGGCGTCCGCGCTCGGCTGGCCGTTCGGCGCGAGCGTGGCCTGGGCCGCCGAGGAGGAGGTGCCGAGCCCCGGCATCACCAACCCGGCGATTCGGGCCATCATCGAGTCCCGGGCCAAGCGCCTGGAAGCCCTCAACCGCTTCAAGGCCGCCGGCGTCCTGGGCGAGGCCAAGACGGCGCTGGTCGAGATCCGCGACCTGGCCCGGGTGACCGATCTGCGCGAACGGGCCGAGGTGCAGCGCCTGGTCCGGGACGAGAACGCCGACCGCCAGCAGCTGTTCAAGGAGGTGGCGATCGCCACCGACGTCGACCCCTCACAGATCGAGCGGATTCAGGAGACCTATGCCGAGACGATGCGCGACAAGGCGCGTCCGGGCGACTGGGTCCAGCAGCCGGATGGCAAGTGGGTGCAGAAGGCGGAGTGAGGCTTCAGGCGTCGAGTGCCCGCCGAGCGGCGCCGGCGGGCCGAGCCTCGACCGTGTCGAGGGCTACAGCGAGGCACTCAGCCACGCCATGCGCCTCGTCGGCATCCGACCCGCGGCGGTGGTGCTGGTCACGAGCTTCTCAGACGAGGTGGGCGAGAGCCACGGCGTTCGCGCCGGCGACGACGGCAGCGTCTTCGCCGCAGCGCCGATCCGTCCGCTCATCGTCAACGTGCAGCTGGAGAGCCTCGCTGCGGCCGGTATCGCGTCGTGGGACGACCTCGGTCTCGTCGAGCAGGCAACCGTGACCCTGGAGGTGGACGTGTTCTCACCCGCCAGCTCGTCGAACCTGGTGGCCAGGATTCCGGGCCAGGATCCGTCGCGGGCGCTGATCCTCAGCGCGCACGTCGACTCTGCAACACCCCCGGCGCCCTCGACGATGGCAGCGGAGTGGTCGCTCTGCTCGAGGTGGCGCGGGTGCTCGACGAGCTCGAGCTGGCTCCGCCCGTGGACCTCTACCTGGCTTGGTTCGGAAGCCATGAGAGGGGGCCCTACGGCTCCACCAGCTTTACCACCGCCCACCAGGACCTCCTCGACCGTACCCTGTCGGTGCTGCAGATCGACTGTCTGAGCTCGCCCCTGCTCGGCGTCGAGCCCGCCCTCACGCTGGAGGCGTGGCCCTACTGGCTCTTCGGGCACGACGGTCACCCATGGCTCGACCGCCTGGCCTCTCTCGGCCGCTACACGGGCAGTGACGTGGTCGCCTTCGAGTATCCCAGCACTGGCTCGGACAACTTGTCCTTCACCGGTTTCGACGTTCCCAACCTCAACCTGGCCTACTGGGCGCCCTTCTCCGGGGTCGAGATCCACCACGCCGGCCACCTGCACTCGCCCTATGACACGGTCGCTGTGGCCCGGCGCGAGGCCTCGACCCTCGTGGACATGGCCCGGCTCGCGCTGACGGCAGCGCTGCAGGCGGACGCCCGGGGAGCGCTGCGAGTCACCCCGACCCCTGATCGGCGCGCACTGTTCGTGGCCAGCCACACCGAGGGTCCGCATATGACGCCGGCCACCTTCACCGACCTGGGCATGGCCCTGGCGTGGTCCGGCTTCGACGTGGCGCTGGTCCCCTATTCCCAGCCGCTGGCCTCGGGCGACCTCGAGGGGGCAGACCTGGTGGTTGCCCTGCCGGTGCACGACTACCCCTGCCCGCAGGGCGACGAGGCGACCTACGACGAGGCATGGAGCGTCGCCGAGCTCGACGCGCTCGAGGGCTACGTGGAGCAGGGCGGGTTGCTGGTGATGGCCAACACCGGCAAGCGGCTCACCTTCTTCGGTCTGGCTTGGGAGGACAACGAGGACTGGAGCGACGTCAACGCGCTCGCGGAGCGTTTCGGCGTGGCATACCAGGAGGGTGTGATTGCCGGCGTGACGGCCGAGGTGGAGGGCGAGCACCCACTGGTTGCAGGAGTCGAGGCACTCGAGATGCCGTACCGCAACGGCGTGCCGTTCGCCCAGACGACCGGCGAGGTGCTGGCCCGTGCCGGAGCCGATCCCGTCGTGGCCATCTTGGCGCACGGTGGGGCCGGCGGCGAGGTGTTGGTCCTGGCCGACCTGGGAGTCTTCTGCGACTGGATGTCGGACGGAAACCGGCAGCTGTTTCTCAACCTCGCCGCCTACGCCCGGTCTCGCTGAGCCGCGACGCCCTCTGCCCCCCCGGGCGGGTAGAATTTCACTCGTGGAGCTTGTCCGGTCCCTCGGTCGCTACCAGATTCGTGGCCTCGTCGGCCGCGGCGCGGCCGGCGAGGTGTACCTGGCCCACGACCCGCTCATCGAGCGCCGCGTCGCGCTCAAGACGCTCAGTCGGCAGCTCGTGCCTGGACACGACGACCAGGTGCGCGAGCGATTCCTGCGCGAGGCGCGGGCGGCCGGGGGGCTCTCCCACCCCAACATCGTCACCATCTTCGACGTCGGCGAGGACCCGGCGAGTAGTACCGCCTTCATCGCCATGGAGTTCATCGAGGGCCGGACCCTCAAGGAGATCGCGGCCGGCGAAGGCCGTCTCGATGCCGGCCGCGTGGTCGAGATCGGCGCCGCCCTGGCCAGCGCGCTCGACTATGCCCACCGTGAGGGCGTGATCCACCGCGACGTCAAGCCGGCCAACATCATGGTCACCGACAAGGGCGGCGTGGTGAAGATCACCGATTTCGGGATCGCTCATCTCGCGGCCGTCGACGTGGGCGAGGAGGACTCGGCCTTCGGCACCCCGTTCTACATGTCCCCGGAGCAGATCCGGGGGCTGCCCCTGGACGGGAGGACCGACGTCTACTCCCTGGGCGTGGTGCTGTTCGAGCTGCTCGTCGGCCACCACCCGTTTCCCGAGCGGACCCTGGCCGATCTCGCCCGCGCGATCCTCGAGCGGCCGGCGCCCGAGCCGGCCGCGCTCTGCCCCCAGGTGCCGGCCGAGCTGTCCGAGGTCGTGGCCAGGTGCCTGGAGAAGCGGCCCGAGGACCGCTTCGGGAGCGGCCGCGACTTGGTCGCGGCCCTGGTCGGCGCGCTGCCGACCGGTTCGGGCAATCTCGAGCTGGACTCGACCTTCAAGCGCTCTCCCGCGGCTAGGCCGCGCGAGGGCAGGGGCACCTTGCGGCTGGTCGAGGCCGCTCGCCAGGTCCACGTCCGCGCCGGCAGAGAGCTCCTGATCGGGCGCGACGACTCGTGCGACGTCCGTCTCGGCGACTCCAGGGTCAGCCGCAAGCACGCGGTGGTCAGCCTGGCGGGCGGGGACGCCGCGCTCACCGACCTGGCCAGCTGCAACGGCTGTACCCGCAACGGCGACCCGATAGTCGGCACCATCCTCCTCAACCATGGCGACGTGGTCGGCATCGGCGGTGCCGTCGAGCTCGCCGTGCGACTGCGCGAGCGGGGAGGGACCGTGGAGGCGGTGTCCGTCGCCTCTGGCGCCGACGAGTTCCTGCTCACCCGCAACGAGGTGGTGGTGGGCAGCGACCCGAAGCAGGCGGACGTGGTGGTCGGCGACGAGGGAGTCTCGGCGGTCTCGGCCCGCATCGAGTTCCTGTTCGACGCGGCGATCCTGAGCGGCGAGCGCCGCGGGGAGCCGATCCTGGTCGATGGAAAACCGACCTCCAGCCTGCGGCTCGAGCCGGGGATTGGCTTCCGCATCGGACGCACCCTGATGACCTGGGAGGCGGTCGAGCCCGGGTGAGGTCCTTGACCCTGCGCTCCTGGCCGCGCAGGATGGAACGTCGCCATGGAGTCGCGCGAGCGGATAGGCCGTTACCAGGTGGAGCGGGTCCTCGGTCATGGGGCTGCGGGCATCGTCTACCTCGCCAGCGACCCCTTGATCGAGCGCAAGGTCGCGGTCAAGACTCTGCACCGGGACTTCGGCCCGGACAGCACCGACGAGGTGCGGCAGCGGTTCCTGCGCGAGGCCAAGGCGGCAGGCAAGCTCTCGCACCCCAACATCGTCGTCATCTACGACGTCGGCGAAGACCCGGAGTCCGGGGCCGCGTTTATCGCCATGGAGTACGTCGAGGGCCGGTCGCTGAAGGACCTCATCGCCTCAGGGTCGGGCCTGGAGCTGGAGCGCGTCGTGGAGCTCGGCGCGTCGCTCGCCGACGCGCTCGGCTTCGCCCACCGTCAGGGGGTGGTCCACCGCGACGTCAAGCCGGGCAACATCCTGGTCACCGACCAGGGGGTGGCCAAGCTCACCGACTTCGGCATCGCTCGGCTCGAGGCTTCGGATCTGACCGCCGACGGTTCCTTTCTCGGCACGCCCAACTACATGTCCCCGGAGCAGGTCCGGGGCCGGCCCGTAGACGCGCGCTCCGACCTCTACTCGCTGGGCGTCGTGCTCTACGAGCTGGTGACCGGCGAGCGCCCGTTCCGCGGTGCGTCGTTGCCCGAGCTGTCGCTGAACATCGTCGAGCGCCCGCCCAATGCGCCGGTCGATCTGCGCCCGGAGATGCCGGTCGCCCTCTCCGACCTGATCCTGCGCTGCCTGGCCAAGCGGCCGGAGGACCGCTTCCAGAGCGGGCAGGAGCTGGCGGCAGCGCTGCGCGCGGTCGAGCCACTACGCGGCGGCGCGGCCGCCCGGCGGGAGCTCCCGGCCGCACCCGCTGCGGGAGCCGTGGCAGTGCTTCCTCCTCCGCTGCCCGTCCTCGGGTCCTTCGCCGAGACGCAGCCGAGCCAGCCCCTGCCGATCCCACTTGCGGCCGGCGACGCGGAGCCGACGCTCCCGCCCACGCCCTCCAGGCCGGCCCGCCCGCGGCGCGTGCTGGCGGGCGTCATCGGTGCGGCGGTCCTGGTGGTTGCCGCGGCCCTCACCGCGCTGCTCGTGAGTGGTGACCGTTCGCTGCTGGGTGGGCTCGCCCCCGGCGCCACCTCGGCCCCCGAGCCGGTCCCGAAAGTGGTGCCAACCGCGACCCTGGTCGTGACCTACAGGAACCGGCTGGGGCTGGCCGACATCACGGTCCAGGTCGACGGCGTCAACCTGTGGTCGCGGCGGGTCGCGGCGGACAAGAACCTGTTCAAGCGCGTCTCCGGAACCGAGATCAGCGAGTCGCTTCTGGTTCCCGAGGGCGAGCACGAGATCGCGGTTCGTATCCAGGGCAGGTCGCGCAAGGTGGACGCGCGGTCTCGGGTCCTCCACGACTTCGTCGCGGGCCAGACCTATCGCCTCAAGGTGAGCCTCAACCCGATTACCGAGAAGATGACCCTGAGCTGGGGCGACTGACCCTGGGGTCGCGCGTACACTGGCGGCGATGGACGCGTCGAACGAGGCGCCGGCCGCGGTCGCCGATCACCGGCCTGGCGAGCGAGCGGCCGAGTGGCCGGTCTACGCCGACGCCACCCTGGCCGGCCTGTCCGCGCTCGTTCCGCTGCCCCTGCTC
>Ga0316620_10000406_pt1 | contig 17298 bp, 17 predicted proteins | sample OWC_Aug_M1_C1_D5_FD_207651 | JGI IMG/M metagenome (GOLD analysis project Ga0316620, IMG submission 207651) | Wetland soil microbial communities from Old Woman Creek delta, Ohio, United States - OWC_Aug_M1_C1_D5_B | ecosystem: Environmental > Terrestrial > Soil > Wetlands | place: USA: Ohio... | reverse complement strand
GCAAGCTGGACGGCGTCTGGTTCCGGAGCTGGGGTAACTGGATGCACGACGCCGACAATTCGCTCTTCACGAACTGCCACAGCAGCGCCGTGTACGCCAAGGTCTGGCAGGGGTACAAGAACGAGAAACTCGACACGGTCCTGGAAGAGGCGCGGATGACGCTGGATGCGGCCAAGCGGGGCAAGCTGTATACCGAGGCTCAGAAGATCCTCCAGGACGACTGCCCGAATCTGTACGCCTACGCGATCCAGGATATCTACGCGATCAGCAAGAAGGTCGCGTGGACGCCGCGGACCGACGAGATGATCTGGTACAAGGAAATGACGCTGGCGTAGCTGGGACATGCGACGGGAGGCCGCCTGAGGGAGAGTGGCTTTCCGACAGTCCCATTCGGGGAGGCATCGGGTACCCGCTCGATGCCTCCCCCCGTTTCGGCGGCTCGAGGTTCCATGATTCGATACATCCTCGGTCGGGCGCTGCAGTCGATCGTGGTGATCCTGGGCGTCCTGCTCCTGGTGTTCTTCATCGTCAACCTGACCGGCGATCCCGTCCGGATCATGTTGCCACCCGAGGCCAGTCAGGAGGATGTCGAGCGGCTGCGGGTCCAGATGGGCCTGGACAGGCCGTTGCCGGAGCAGTTCGTTCGCTTCATGGCGGGGGCGGTGCGCGGGGACTTCGGCGAGTCCCTCCGGTACCGGGGGCAGCCTGCGCTGAAACAGGTGATCGAGCGATTCCCGGCAACGCTGACCTTGGCGGCCGTGACCTTGGCCTGGTCCCTGCCGGCGGCACTACTCCTGGGAACCATCGCTGCGGTCCGCCACAATTCGATCCTCGACAATCTGGCCATGGTGCTGGCGCTGCTCGGGCAGTCGCTGCCCAGCTTCTGGCTGGGGCTGATTTTGATCCTTCTCTTCGCGGAGCAGTGGAACGTCCTCCCTTCGTCCGGATACGGGGGCCCCTGGCACGTCCTGCTCCCAGCGTTCACGCTGGGCGCGTTCTTCATGGCGCGCAACACGCGGCTGGTCCGGTCCGGCATGCGCGAGGTGCTGGAGCAGGATTACATCCGGACCGCACGGTCCAAGGGCCTGGCGGAGCGCATCGTCGTGGTGCGCCACGCGATCAAGAACATGGCCATTCCGGTGGTTACGATGGTCGGGCTGGACATCGGGCAACTGCTCGGAGGGGCTGTGGTCACCGAGACGGTTTTCGCCTGGCCGGGGATTGGTCGGCTGGCCATCGATTCTATCCTCCAGCGGGACTTCCCCGTGCTGGAGGCCGACGTGTTCTTCATTGCGCTGGCCTTCGTGGCCATCAACCTGGTTGTCGACGTCCTGTACACTTGGCTGGATCCCCGCGTGCGAGTGCGGTAGCCGCGGGCCGGTGACGCGATTATGACCGAGACGTCGAGCATCAGCGAGCCGAGCGCCCCGCACCTCAGGGAACGCTCGGGGTGGAAGCGCACCCTGCGGTCGTTGGCGAAGAGCCGCACGGCCGTCGTCGGGATGGTCGTCCTCGCCGTGGTGATCGTGGTGGCCATCGCGGCCGCCTGGATCGCGCCGCACAATCCCAATGAGCAGGTCCTGGAGCGACGACTCCTTCCACCCGCGTGGCTGGACGGCGGCTCCCGCGCTCATCTGCTGGGCACCGATCACCTGGGCCGCGACATCCTGAGTCGGATGATTTACGGCTCCCGCATCTCGCTCGCCGTCGGGTTCTCGGCCGTCCTCATCTCGGGCCTGCTGGGCATCGGGGTGGGCCTGATCGCCGGCTATTACGGCCGGGCCTACGAAGCCGCCATCATGCGCCTGGTGGATATCCAGCTGGCGTTTCCGTTCATCCTTTTGGCATTGGCGATCATCGGCGTCCTGGGCCCCGGGTTGCGGAATGTGATCCTGGTCCTGGGCGTGGCGGGCTGGATGGTCTACGCGCGCGTGGTGCGCGGCCAGGTGCTGTCCGTTCGCGAGCGGGAGTTCGTGGAGGCCGCCCGGGCCATCGGGGCCTCGGACCTCCGGATCATCCGCCGGCACGTGCTCCCGAACACGCTGGCGCCGGTCATCATCGTGGCAACGTTTGCGGTCGCGACCTGCATCATCACCGAGGCGTCGCTCACCTTCTTCGGCTTGGGGGTCGAGGCGACGATCCCCACGTGGGGTTCGATGTTGTCCGACGGCCGAGCCTATATGGGAACCGCTTGGTGGCTGACGACCTTCCCGGGCCTCGCCATGATGCTCACGGTGTTGGCGCTTAACGTGATCGGCGATTGGCTGCGCGAGTACATCGACCCGCGCATGCGGAATGTGTAGCGCGCCATCCTGCGTCATTGCCCTTGACAGGCGTTCCCGTGAGTCATCTCCTTGACAATCGGCCGACTTGGGCGCTAGGGTGGGACAGCGTTAACCGGCCGAATGCAGTCTGGCCGATCCGGGACCGGGCAACCCTCTTCCATCGCGGTGGCAGATGGGCCTGGACCTCACGACGAAAACAGAAAAGCTCCTGACGTGGCTCGGGATGTGGGGAGCCATGCGGGGGTTTGTCCCGCTCGCCTCGGCGATCGTCGTCTCCGTCGCGCTGCTCGAATCTCTCACTCCGCCGGTCATTCGGTTCTTCTCGGCTGTTCCGGTGAACCTCATCCACGTCTTCGCGGTCGGGATCGGCCTTCTCCTTGGACTCGTCGGCTACTTCGCGGGGGATTCGTGGGATCTCCTGTTCGAGTTGTTCTATGGCCCGAAGGGAAAGTGGCGCGACAAGACAGGCAGGCCGTTCCTCGCGTTCTTACCCGGCGAGCGGCTGAAGCGGCATCGGAACCAGGCAGCCCAGGCACTCCCGAAGAAGCCGGACGCGGAGGACGACGTCTACCGGGAGGCGGTCAAACTGGCGAAGCGGCAGGTCGAGCGATGGGATGGGATCGAGCATCCGCTGATCCTTTCACGGTTCATGCGCGCCCTGCTCTGGCCTTTGCTTTTTGCGACCATCCTGGCTCTCGTCGGCGCCGCGGTCTTCCCCCTTGTCGGCGCCGCGACGGAGGCGCCCCGCTTGTTGACCACCGCCGCGGGGTATCTCGTGTTGACGCTGGCGTGCCTCGCCCCGTACAGCCGCCGGCGGGTCGAACACATGATCCGGCTCTACCAGGACGTGGCCGCGCACGCGCCCAAGAAGAAGCCGGACCGCCACTAGGTCAGTCGCCGGCAGCAAGCGCAGCGGCCCGCCAGGGCGTGGTCCGGTTTCACGAGCGCCGCAGGGTCCCGAGCGCGGCGGGCGGCACGCACGTGCGATTCACCGAGAAGGGGGGTCCAGGCATGACGCATCAGCCTACCGTCATCAAGCTCGGGGACATCGCCGAAGTCATCGCCAGAGAGTTTCCGGCTCGCGACATGCTCACGGTGTATGTCGGGTCGAACGCCGCGACGCCCACCGCCTCGCTCGACGCCATCACCGAAGCACTCAAGGTGGGGTGGCCCAAGCTGCCGTATCTCCGGATGGTCCATATCCTGCTGCAGGGGCCGCTCTCGTATGTGGAGGAGGGGCTCCAGGACCGGGTCATGGCGTTCTCTATTTTTTCCGGGAGCAATGTCCGCAAGGCCGCCAATGAAGGTCGCGCCTTCTACCTGCCCTGCACCCTGGCCAACCTGGACAGCCTGATCGGCAAAGACAAGCCGTACATGCCCGACGTGGCAATTTTCAAGATCCGACCGCACGAGGTGACGGGAGAGTACAGCCTGGGCCTGTCGGTCGAGGCGCTCCATACGGCCATCGATCACGCCAAGTGCGTCATCGCCGAACTGGACATGAGCATGCCCTTCACGCAAGGCCAGAGCGTCGTCGACGGCTCGTCCTTGGACTATCTGGTCGAAGACGAAGTGTGCCCGGTCTATGAAACTCCCGCACCGGATTTCGAGCACATGCCCCCGGCGGAGCGGCGGATCGGCGAGTTGATCGCCACCCACTTCATCCGCGACGGCGTGACGCTTCAGGCGGGCATCGGGCAGATTCCCGACGCCGTGATCGGGACCATCAGGGAGGCGGAATTCCGCGACCTGGGCATCCAGACTGAGCTGTACGGGGACGGGCTGATGATGCTCCAGAAGCAGGGCATCGTCACGAACCGGAGGAAAAAGCAGCACATGGGCTACAGCACCACGTCGCTGATCATGGGGTCCAAGGCGCTGTATGACTTCGTCCACCAGCGGGCGGGCATCCAGATGCGGCCCTGCACGGTGACCAACGCGGCGGAGGTCGTCCGCAAGAACGCCCCGTTCATCTCGATCAACACGGCCATGGGCGTGGATCTCTTCGGCAACGTCTGGGCCGATTTCGTCGACGTGCGCCACTACTACAGCGGCGTGGGCGGGCAGCCCGATTTCGTTCGGGCGCTGAACGATCCCGCCTACGGGGTCCCCATCATCACCATGAAGAGCGTGACCCACAAAGGCGAGTCCAAGATCGCTCGGGTTCATCCGCCGGGCGTGAGCCTGACGGCCTCCTCGTACGACGGGGTGGTCGTCGTCACCGAGTACGGGATTGCCGACCTCAGGGGCCTCACGATCGGCGAGAAGACCCTGGCCGTGGCCAGCATCACGCATCCTCGCTTCCGCGACGAGTACCTCAAGGCCATCCACGACGACCCCATGCTTACCAAGCCGCTCCGCTGCCCGTCGCGGAAACTGCCGCGCGGCGTGACCCTGTACCACGGCTCCATCAGCCTGCCTGACGAGTAGCGTCCCGTCGCGTCGGGGCGGTCGTCCGGCAGGGGACGACCGCGCGGCCCGAGAACCGCGTCGGCGCGCACCTGTGCCGGAATTCTCCGGTGATCAGAATTCTTGTGTGCCTTTTGCCTCTTGTGGCAGCAATTCCCGTTTCAGATTGCGCCCGAAGCCTTGAGCGCGACGATCTCGGCAGGAGTGTACCCGAGGAGATCCTGCAGGACGACCTCGTTGGCGGCGCCCATGGGAAGGCCCGGGAAACGGACGGCGCCCGGTGTCGCCGAGAAACGGATGGGGATGTTGGGAAACGGGATGGTTTCCCCCGTCGCGGGGTCGAACGTGGAGACGAAGCTGCCGCGCGCGACGTACTGAGGATCTCGCGCGATCTCCTCCATGCTGTAGACGGGGCCGACGGTCACGCCCGCCTTCTCGCCCGCCTCCAATACCTCGGCCAGCGCCCGCCCCTTGATCCAGTCGCCGATGATCCGGTTCAAAATGGAGCGGCTCTCCGGCTGGATGCGCTCCTGGTTGTTCCGGAAACCGGGGGCGGTCTTCAGATCCGGGCGGCCCACGAGGTCCATCAGCCGCTCGAAGGGGGCTTGAGAGCTGGCGGAGAGGGCGACCCATCTGTCATCGCGGGTCCGGTAGCTGTTCCGGGGCGACGTGTAATGCGCCTCGTTGCCCGTGGGCTGCGGGGCGACGCCCGAGAGGGAATACGTCAGGAAATCGGCGGCCATGAAATTGAAGAGAGGCTCGTAGAGGGAGAGGTCCAGCTCCTGCCCGCCGCGCTCTCCGCGTTTCTGGCCGCGCAGCGCCATGGTTACGCCGAGCGCCAGGTGGACCCCGGCGATCATGTCGGCGAGTGCGAGGGGCGGGTTCGTGGGCGGGCCGCCCGGGTGGGCGTTCATGTGCGTGAAGCCGCTCATGGCCTCGGCCAGCGTGCCGAACCCCGGCTTCGCGGCGTAGGGACCGGTCTGGCCGTAGCCCGAGATCCGGCCGATGATGAGGCCCTTGTTGATCTCCCACAGCGCGGATGCGGGGAAGCCCAGCCGGTCGAGGGTGCCGGGGCGCATGTTCTCCAAAATGACGTCGGACTGACCCACAAGCTCGGCGAGGATTTTCTGACCCTGGGGATGTTTGAGATTGAGCGTGATGGGCAGCTTGTTCCGCGAAGCGGCGAGCCAGAAGGGCTGGTACCGGTCCTCGATCACCGCCCAATATCGGATGGCGTCGGGGACGGTCGGGGGCTCGACCTTGATCACCTCCGCCCCGTAGTCGCCCAGGACCGTGGCGGCGAAGGGGGCGGCGACGACCGAGCCGAGGTCGATAATCCGGATATCCTTGAGCGGGGCCTTTGACTGCATGGCCTCGCCCCGTCCCGCCCTGATGAATGCCGTCAGATCCGTGCCGTCCATGTCACCTCAGGTCAGCCGAGCCAGGGCGGCGGCCTTCCGTCTCTCCACCTCGGCGATGGCGGCGGCCTGCTCCAGGATGCGCTGCGCGCGACGGTAGACCGGCGTATCCACCATGGCCCCGTCCACGCTCACCGAGGCCGTGCCGTTCCGCAGTCCCGTCTCGAACATATCGACCGTCCTCCCGGCGCGTTCGACTGTCTCTGGCGGCGGCGAAAAGACGCGATTCAGGACGGCCACCTGGTCCGGGTGGATGCACGAGGCGCCCACGCAGCCGAGGTCGCGAGCCCGCGCCGCGGCCCGCTCGAACGCCCCCAGGTCGCGGAAACCCGCGATGCTGCCGAGGAGGCCCATCGGGGCAAGGCCAGCCGCCTTGCAGACGGTCACCACACGTGAGAGGGCATAGTGTAGCTCCGTCCCGTCCAACGACGGCTCGACGCCGAGTTCCAGGCAGTAGTCCTCCGGGCCCAGGCTGATGGTCCGGATCCGCCCGCTGGCACCAGCGATCGCCTCCGCGTTCAACAACCCGCGGGGGGTTTCGATGAGTAAGGCCAGCTCGGTACGTCCGGGAGTGATTCCTCGGCGTCGTTCCAGGTCCGCCACTTGCGCCTCGAGGCGTTCAACTTCCCTGGCAGACTCCGTCTTCGGGAAGCAGATGCCGTTCAAACCAGGGGAGACCGAGGCCTCGAGGTCTTCGGCGAGATGGGCCGGGTCGTGGTTCACGCGGACGAAGACCTCGGCGCCTCCACGCGAAACGCGGGGAATCGCCTCGCGGATGAGTCGGCGGGCGCTGGCCTTGTCCGGTCCAGGGACGGCGTCCTCCAGGTCCAGCATGACCGCATCCGCGCCCCTGAGGTGCGCCTTCTCGACGAATCGTGGGACGTTGACCGGTAGGATGAGCGTCGATCGCCTGATCACGAATCTCACCACTGCGTTCCTCTTCCAGCAACGCGCGCACAATGCGTTCTTCAGCACCCCTCGGGGTAGCGAGACCCTACCTCCGGGCTGCGGGGGAGTCAAGGAGGATTGGACGCGGGAAAGGCCATGCGAGAGGGGACGAGGCCCAACCTGCGTGCGCATCTTGCGGTGAAAAGTTCGGGTTGAGGCCGCTGTGCTAGGCGGCTATGCTTCATCAAGGAGGGACACGACGATGCGAGCCAAAGCGTGGATGATATCGAGTGCAGCGGCGGCCCTGATCGCCCTGTTGGCGGGAGTCGGCGCCGCGCATCACGGATGGAGCGGATACGACGGCAGCAAGGTCATGACTCTCACGGGCACGATCCAGGAGTCCGGATACGAGCATCCCCATGGCTACATCCGGTTGGCGGTTCCGGAGAAGACCTGGCTGGTGGTGCTGGCCCCGCCCTCGCGCATGGAAAACCGAGGCCTCGCGCGGCAGGCGCTCGCCGTCGGCAAGACGGCGACGGTGGTCGGCTATCCGAATCGGACGGTCACCGATGAGATGCGCGCGGAAAACATCACGATCGAGGGCAAGACGGTGGAGCTGCGATGACGCATCCGGCCGCGGGCGCGGCCTGGCTCGTCTGGCTGGAGGGCACCGCGGCCGCGACGGCCATGAGGCAGTGGCTCTGGCTTTACCCCATCGTCGAGATCGTCCACATTCTCGGGTTCGTCGTGCTGGTGGGAGCGGCGGTCCTTTTTGACCTACGACTTCTCGGCCTCGGTCGCCACCTCCCCGTCACTGACCTGGCCGGGTACCACCTCCGCTGGGCGCGCGTCGCCCTCCTGCTCATCGTTCCGTCAGGCCTGCTGATGTTCTCGGCGCACGCCACGGAGATGGCCGAGAATCCCGCCTTTCAAATGAAGCTCGCACTCATCGTCGTAGCAGGCTTGAACGCCGCCATCTTCCACCGGGGCGTGTTCCGTTCGGTAGGCTCGTGGGATCGGGATATTGTCGCGCCTGGCGGCGCCAGACTGGCGGCCCTCCTGTCCCTCGTGCTGTGGACCGGGGTGATCTCCTGCGGACGCCTCCTCGCCTACCTTTAGCCTTTGCCCTTGACACCTACGCCTGGGCTTGCCATCTTTTGCCTGTCAGTGGGGTTGAGGCGGCCCGGCCCTCAATCGCAGCATTTCCATCGCAACGCCGATGCTGACCGGTCGAGGGTCCAGGGGTGAATTATGGGTCTCGGGTGGAGTCGGCGGGCCTTCGTCAAGGCGGGGATCGCGACGGCGCTGGGGCGCGCATGGTCGAGTGCTCCCGCCGCGAGCGCTGCCGTCGGACCGGTTGACCTGTGCGCGGTCACCGGGACGGATGCCTTCCAAAACACCACCAAGGCCGTCGAGCAGTTGGGCGGCATGGGCCGATTCGTCCCGAAAGGCGCCACCGTCGGCCTGCTGATCAACCACCAGTTCAGGAATCCGGGCGCCCACGTGAATCCCGATGTGGCCGCGGCCGTGGTCGCGCTGTGCTGGGACGCTGGCGCCAAGTCTGTCGTGTTGCTGAAAGACGAACGCTTCGCGTACTGGCCGCGGGGGGGGCGGAGCGCGGACGCGGCGCGACGACTCACTCCCTGCAGCGGGCAATACCTGACCGTGGAAGTCCCGCGCGGGCAGGCACTCAAGAAGGCCGAGGTCATCAAGGAGTATCTCGCTGCGGACGTCCTCATCAACGTGTCCGTCGCCAAGGACCACGAAGGCACTCGGTATGCCTGCGTCCTCAAGAACGCCATGGGGGCGCTTACTTACAACACCTGCCAGTTCTTCCATTTCGGCCACGGCAAGGGAGGTTGGTACGGGGACGTGGAGTTTCTTTCCCAGTGCGTGGCGGACCTCAACCTGCTGCGCAAGCCGGACCTCGCCGTCGCCGATGCCACGACGATCCTGACCTCGAACGGACCCTTCGGTCCCGGGAAGCTGGCGAAGCCCCAAACGGTGGTGGCAGGCGTCAGTGCGGCGACCGTGGACGCGTACAGCACGCGCTTTCTCGGTCTGGACGCGAAGCGCGTCGCGATGATCGTGCGATCCGCCGCGCTGGGCCTTGGCGAAACGGATCTGAGCAAGGTGAAGGTTCGTGAGTCCGGCATCTAGCGGGCGCATCCTCGCGAACCGTCGGGCCGCCGGGGGCGCCACGGTCACGTCGGTGCGTGCCCTGACGGCAATCCTGATCGGCATCGGGCTTGTCTGGTCTCCCGGTGTTGCCGCCGGGGACGCTCCGTGTCAGGCGATCCTGCTCCTATTCCCCAAGCCGGAGGAGGCGCGGCCGTGGGTGTCGGAAGGGCCCGCCCAGCTTGCGGAGGGTCAAGAGTTGTTCGCGCTGATCGACGGCGGCGCCGAGCTGTTCCTTCGCCACGGCTTCGAGCGGGCCGCCGTACAGAGTTACACATTTGCGGGCGGACGGCACATCCAGGTCGAGATCTATATGATGCGGAGTGTGGATGGTGCGGCGGACGTATTTGCCCGCAAGACCGGGCCCGGAGAGTTGCCGCTGGCCCTCGGGGACGCCGGCGCCGGCGGCGAGTACTACATCGTCTTCCGACGCGGTCGGTTCCTGGTCACGGTCACTGCCGGCGACGCCGACGCAGACGCCAAGGCCGCGGTGCTCCGCATCGCCCGGGCAGTCGAAAATCGAATCATCGCTCGGTGTCCCTGAGCTGATTGCGACACCGGCCACCACGAGCAGCGACATCCTGGTCACGATGGAGGGACCGAGGGGTTCCCCGGCACGGTCTTGACGGCCCGGGCCCAGGGCACGGGCGCGTCTGGCGTGGATCGGGGTTGGACCGGTCCGCCGGAAAATGTTAGGCTTCGGCCGAGTTCGGCTGCGCTCGTGCCGCCGTTCTCGACCGCAGCTTGTCCCGGCTCCCTTTCGCGCAATGAGCAAGCGTTTCCACCCACGGAGGCAATGATGAAGAAGATCGGCGTAAAGAACCCAATCGTGGAGCTGGACGGCGACGAGATGACCCGGATCATCTGGAAGGCCATCAAGGAGAAGCTCATCCACCCCTACGTGGACGTCGAGATCAAGTACTACGACCTCGGCATCGAAAGCCGGGATCGCACCGATGACCAGATCACGGTGGAGGGCGCCGAGGCGATCAAGAAGCACCACGTGGGCGTCAAGTGCGCGACGATCACCCCCGACGACAACCGGATGAAAGAATTCAAGCTCAAGCGAATGTACAGGTCTCCCAACGGGACCATCCGGAACATCCTGACCGGCACCGTCTTTCGAGAGCCCATCGTGTGCAAGAACGTGCCGCGCTTGGTGCCAAGCTGGACCAAACCGATTTGCATCGGGCGTCACGCCTTCGGCGACCAGTACGTGGCGACGGATTGTGTCGTGGAGGGACGGGGCAAGCTGACCATGACGTTCACGCCCGAGGGCGGGGGAGAGCCGAAGATCTACGACATCTACACGTACAAGAGCGGCGGCGGGGTGGCGCTCGCCATGTACAACACCGACGAATCCATCCGGGGATTTGCCCACGCCTGCTTCAATCAGGCCCTCCTCAAGAAGTGGCCCCTCTATCTCTCCACGAAGGACACCATCCTCAAGAAGTACGACGGGCGCTTCAAGGACCTCTTCCGGGAGATCTACGAGCACGACTACAAGCAGCGCTTCGAAGCGGCCGGGATCACGTACGAACATCGGCTCATCGACGACATGATCGCCTCCTCGCTCAAGATGCACGGCGAGTTTGTCTGGGCGTGCAAGAACTACGACGGCGACAACGCCTCCGACATGATCGCGCAGGGCTTCGGCTCGCTGGGGCTGATGACCTCGACGCTCATCACGCCCGACGGGGCCACCATGGAGGCGGAGGCGGCCCACGGGACGGTCACGCGCCACTTCCGAGCGCATCAGCAGGGCAAGCGCACCTCCACCAACCCCATCGCCTGCATCTTCGCCTGGACGCGAGGGCTGGCCTTCCGGGGCCGACTCGACAACAACCAGGAGCTGATCCGATTCTGCGAGACGCTGGAGAAGGTCTGCGTGGATACGGTGGAATCCGGAAAGATGACCAAGGACCTGGCCGTGTGCATCCACGGCAAGGACGTGAAGGATGATTGTTACCTATATACGGAGGACTTTCTGGATACCCTGGACAGGAACCTGAAGGCGAGGCTAGCATAAGGCGGTCCGCTCCTGTACAGGAAGAGTTGTGATTTGACAGTGGGAGGAGGTAGCAGGCATGAAAGATGGTGTGGCTGCAAAGCCTAAGGGCACGGTCTTCGTCCGCACGGAGGTCTGCAAGGGCTGCTCGTACTGCATCGACTTTTGCCCCTCGCACGCCCTGGAGTTCTCCCGGGAGTTCAACCCGAAGGGCTACCATTATCCGGTCCTGGCCAAGCCCGAGGCCTGCACCGGCTGCGACCTGTGTGGGCTCTACTGCCCCGACTTCGCCATCTACGGGGTGCGCCTCAAGGATCTCGAGGCGCTGATCGAGGCGAAGCGGGCCGCCCAGGCCGTGGCGGAGTGAGCGCATCGCGACGTCCCGCGCCCCCGCGGGAGGAGGATAGGCCGTGCACGCGGATCCAAAGGGTGTCCTGACGGGCATCCATTTCATCGACGGGGACCACGCGGCATGCGAAGGGGCCCTGGCGGCGGGGTGCCGCTTCGTCGCCGGCTACCCCATCACGCCGTCCACGGAGGTCGTGGAGCGCTTTGCCAGCCGGATCCCCCAGGTGGGCGGCGTCTTTATCCAGCTAGAGGACGAACTCGCCAGCTCCATCGCCATCCAGGGCGCCGCGTGGGGCGGCAAGAAGGTCATGAGCGTGACCTCGGGCCCGGGCCTCTCGCTGATGATGGAGCACATCGGCTATGCCGCCATCACCGAAACCCCCAGCGTCTGGGTGGACGTCCAGCGGGGGGGTCCCTCCACCGGGCTGCCGACGCTGCCCGCCCAGCAGGACATGATGCAGGCCAAGTGGGGAAGCCACGGGGACTACGAGATCATCGCGCTCTCTCCCAGCAGTCCGCAGGAATGTTTCGACCTCATGATCACGGCCTTCAACTTGGCCGAGACGTACCGCTGCCCGGTCTTCTTCATGATGGACGAGGTCGTGGGCCACATGACCGAGCGGGTGGCCATTCCGTCCGCCGACCAGATCGAGATCGTCCCGCGCAAGTGGGCGACGAAGCCGCCGGGCAAGTTCCAGCTCTACGCGACGACCGACGACGATTTGGTACCCGAGATGGTGAAGGCGGGCGACGGCTATCGGGTGCACGTGACCGGGCTCACGCATGACGAGCGGGGATACCCGGCGATGAATCCCCAGGCCCAGGACCGGCTCGTGCGGCGCCTCCGCGAGAAGATCCGGCGGAACGCAGACCGTCTTGTCGACGTGCGGATGGACGGGGTCGATGGAGCCGACGTGGTGGTGCTGAGCTACGGCATCACCAGCCGCATCGCCGCGGCCGCCGTCGAGGCGGCCCGCACCCGCGGGGTGAACGTGGGGCACGCGCGCCTGATCATCTGCTGGCCGTTTCCCGCCTCGGCGGTGCAGGAGGTGGCGAAGACTGCGAAAGCCCTGGTGTTTCCCGAGCTGAATCTGGGGCAGATGGTGCTGGAAGCGGAGCGCGCCGTGGCGGGGAAGATCCCGGTGATCGGCGTGCCGCACGCCGGCGGAACGGTGCACGACCCCCAGACGATCCTCGACAAGATTCTGGAGGTGGCGCGATGAGCGAGACGCAACTCCTCGACCTGGAGCAGGAGCTTGGCCTCGAAAACCCCGTCATGCCCTATCTGCGCCAGGACCGCATTCCTCACATCTGGTGTCCGGGCTGCGGCATCGGGACCACCGTGAACTGCTTCACCCGCGCCTTGACGGAGAGCGGGCGGGACCTCGACAGCATCGCGGTCGTGAGCGGGATCGGCTGCACGGGTCGCGTGGCCGGGTACCTGAACCTGGACAGCTTCCACACCACGCACGGGCGCGCCATCCCCTTCGCGACGGGTCTCAAACTGGCGAACCCCGACCTGAAGGTCGTGGTGTACTCCGGCGACGGGGACCTCTCCGCCATCGGTGGGAACCACCTGGTCCACGCCGCCCGGCGCAACATGGATCTGATGGTGGTCTGCGTGAACAACTTCACCTACGGCATGACGGGGGGCCAGGTCGCGCCCACGACACCCCTCGGTCCGACCCAGACCACGATGCCCTTCGGGAACTTCGAGCAACCCTTCAACCTGCCCTTTCTGGCGGACGCCTGCGGGGCGGTCTACGTGGCCCGCTGGACGGTCTTTCACGTCCGGCAGCTGGCCAAGGCGATGAAGGAAGGCCTGCAGAAGAAGGGCTTCGTGTTCATCGAGGCGCTGTCGCCCTGCCCGACCCTGTATTCGCGGCGGAACCGCCTGGGGGACGGCGTGGACCAGCTGAAGTACTTCAAGGAGCGGTCCACGATCAAGAACGGCGCGGACACCAAGGACGTGGGGTTGACCTACCAGGGGGACATCATCGTCGGGAAGTTCGTGGACCGCGATCGTTCCACCTGGCTGGAGGCCATGAACGAACACTTCAGCAAGGTCCTGGGAGACCGCTTCACCCCTTATGGAGGCTCCCGTGGCCAAGACTGAGATTCGCATCGGCGGACTCGGGGGGCAGGGCGTCATCCTGTGCGGCATGATCATCGGCAAGGCCGCCGCGATCTACGACGGCAAGCATGCCACCTTGATCCAAGCCTTCGGGCCCGAAGCCCGCGGCAGCGCCTGCAGCGCCCAGGTGACCGTGGCCGACCAGGTGATCGGCTATCCCTACGTGAAGCAGCCGGACGTCCTCGTGCTGATGAGCCAGGACGCGTACACGCAGTTCGGGCCGACGCTGAAGCCCGGCGGCCGTCTCCTGTACGAGGAGGAGCTGGTGAAGGTGGACCAGCAGCTCCCGGCGGGCGCGCTGACGTTCGGCATCCCGGCAACCCGTTTCGCCGAGGAACTGGGCCGGCGCCTCGTGCTGAACATCGTCATGGCCGGCTTCTTCACGGGCGTCACGGGACTCGTGAGCGCCGAGGCGATGGAGCAGGCCGTCAAGGCCTCCGTGCCGCGGGGTACCGAGGACCTCAACATGCGGGCCCTGCACAAAGGACTGGAGTACGGAAGGACCGCGGCGCAGGGCAACTAGGAGAGCTCCGATGCGTCTGGAAGGCTTCCCCCGCCCCCTCACCCTTCGGGATGGAACATCGCTCACGGTGCGCCCTGTCAAACGCGGGGATCAGCCGGCTCTCCTCGCCTTCTACCGGGAGATGCCTCAGGAGGACCGCCTCTTCCTGAAGGACGACGTCACGACGGAATCCTGGGCCGACCGATTCATTCGGCGGATCGAGCGGGGCGAGGCGCTGAGCCTCGTGGCCGAAAAGGACGGAGCGATCCTGGCCGAAGCGACCCTGTATCGCCCGCGGCACGGCTGGTCCGCGCACGTCGGGGAGCTACGGGTGGCCGTGGCGCGGTCGCATCGCCGCAGAGGCCTCGCCACGAGCTTGGCGGGGATCCTGGTCAAGCTGGCCACCGACCAGGGGGCCGACAAGATCGTCGTCGAGGTGGTCGAGAACCAGGTGGCAGCGCTCCGCACCTTTGCCAAGCTCGGCTTCCAGCAGGAGGCCGTCCTCCGCGGGCACGTCAAGGACATCCGCGGCGCCCGCCGGGATCTGCTCATCCTGGCCAACGACGTGTCCCACATCTGGGCGGCAATGGAGGCCCTGGTAGCTGATAGCTCGCCGGAAGTGCACTGAACCGAAACGATTCACCACAAAACGCACAAGGGGCACAAGGGGTTCAAGGTCACGGAGTTGACAAGACTCCTGCTGGAAGGATTCGTCCGATGCGTGTGGCTCCGAGGTGACGGAGCCCCAAGGACCATCCGGATACGCGAGAAGATCAATTGCAGCGTTGGGCTGAACTCTGACTTCCCTCGGTCATGCGGGGTCGGCGTGACGGGCTGCCGCCTGCCCGCCCTCGCCCTTTCGATCGCGCCCCAACAGATTCCTTGCCCGCCTAACGGCCTGCCTTCCTGCGGATTTCGTGAATGATTGGAGCCTCCGGACGCGCCTTGTAGAACGGATCCAGCGGATAGCAGCCGGAGACCATCCGATTGCGCGGCCCGGTCGTGCAGTCGCTGAAGGTCCGGCAGAGCCGTTTTTTCTGCAGGGGCCGGCCCGTCAGGATGTGATGGGGCAGCTCCGGGTAGGACAGCAGCATCCGGCCAACGCCCACGAAGTCCACGTGGCCGAGGCGTACCTGGGCCTGGGCGACGTACGGGAGATACTCCTGCAGATACGTGTACCCCGTCCCGACGAGGGTCAATTCCGGCATGGATCGCTTGAGTTTCGCGGCGGCATCGATCAGGCGGGCGCACCCCGTGAGCGGATCCTCGGGAGGGGGATACCCGTCCGACGGCGGGTAGGCCGCGGGGCGCATGAGGTGCGGGTTGTAATACGGCGAGGCGGCGCTGATGTTGATGAGGCAAATGCCAAGATCCCGGCAGAGCCGCAGGAAGGCTTCCGGCTCGGTCAGGTCGATCGTCAGAGGATCGTCGGGATTCAGCCCGAAGCCGTAGCGCCAGGGCAAGTGCGGGCGGTAGTCGATGGGCATACCCCGCGTTCCCTCGCCCGGCCGTGGATGCGCGAACGGGACGAAGTCAAAGGCGGACAGGCGCACGCCCAGGTGCAGCCCGGGAACGTCCCGGCGGATGGCTGCCACAATCTCGCGGAAGAGCCGGGTGCGATTCTCAAAGCTCCCGCCGTATGGCCCGGGGCGCGTGTGCGCCGACAGGAACTCGTGGAGGAGGTAGCCGTGGCAGCACTTGACGTCTACGAAGTCATACCCCGACTCGGCGGCGAACCGGGCCGCCGCCACGTAGTCGCGAACCAGGTCCTCCAGCTCGCCGTCGGTGAAGACTGACCGGTCATCCACCACACCCGAACGCGCATCCGTGACCGGGTGCCGATACGCGATCCGCGGCCGGGGCTTGTGGTCCGGGTCCGGTCGGGACCACCGGCCGGAGTGGGTGAGCTGGAGCCCCGCGAGCAGGTCGTCGGTCGTGCCGCACTGCTTGCGGTGCGCCGCCTTGAGGGCCGGCAGCAGCGTCGCCAGGGCGGTCCGGTTGTCCTCGCAGAAGGAGAGCTGATTCGGATTCGCCCGGCCGTCCCACCGGACAGCCACGGCCTCGCCGCCCCAGATTAGCTTGGCGCCGGAGACCCCGAAGTGCGTCCAGCGGCGCAGCACGAGATCGGTCGGTTTCCCGTCCAGCGCGCCGTCCCACCCTTCCATGGGGTGCGTGGCGAATCGGTTTCCGATAATCTTTCCATACACCGTGATCGGCTTGGCGAGCGGGCTGTCCTTTGGAGGGAGCAGTTCGTCGTCGCAATCCAGGGGAATGGGCAACGTCGCCAGGTGCGCCTTGAATTCGGCAACCGCCTTGAACGCCGCGACCCGTGGAACGCCGTCAAAATCCCGATCATCCGCCATCGTGCACATGCCTCCCGGTCTACGCCGACCAGTGTGCGAGCGATTTCGCGCGCTACTACTATCCCGGCTCAGACGGTCTAGGCAAGCGGATTTTTGAGGCGGCGCCATGTTCTCGATCTGCGATCAGGGGCGGGTCGCAGCAGGACGCTTGTGGCGTTCGAGCGGTATGGCGCCGGAGGTCGTACACCGTGGGGTTCACATCGCCGAAGAGTCCTGGGAACCCGCCCGCCGGTTGCACACCGTAGAGATTCCGGGCAGGAATGGCCAATCGCTCTTGCCTCAATGTCGAACCTGAAGGGTCTTCGCCACAAACGTGATGACAAACGGCACACCATGGTATAACGATGTGCCGGGAAAACATTCCGCTGGAGCCAGGAGAAGAATGCAGAACTCAAGCGGAACCGTCGGGTGTCGTTCGAGGATGTCGTCCTTGCGATAGACAGCGGCGGACTCCTCGATGTTGTGGAGCACCCAAATCGGCTGCGGTATCCCAAGCAGGCCGTGTTTGTCGTCGTCGTGACCGGATATGTCTCTTTGGTGCCTTTTGTCGAAGAACCAGAGTACATTTTCCTCAAGACCATCATTCCAAGGCGAAAGGCAACGCGGGAGTACGGGATCAGAGGGAGGCCATGAAGAAATTAAAGCGGGAAGAGCAGCAGCTCCTTGTGGCATTCGAACGCGGCGCGTTGAGGTCGGTGATAACCTCGGAAGCCGCCCTACGCCGCTACCAGGAGTATGCGCGGGCAACGCTCAGCAAACCGCAGC
>Ga0316620_10000405_pt1 | contig 17299 bp, 21 predicted proteins | sample OWC_Aug_M1_C1_D5_FD_207651 | JGI IMG/M metagenome (GOLD analysis project Ga0316620, IMG submission 207651) | Wetland soil microbial communities from Old Woman Creek delta, Ohio, United States - OWC_Aug_M1_C1_D5_B | ecosystem: Environmental > Terrestrial > Soil > Wetlands | place: USA: Ohio... | reverse complement strand
TACTGCACATTTTTCCATACTGAAATGGCTAAGTTGAACGGTGCCACAGATGCCGAGATCGGAGACGCTTTGCACTTTGCTAAATCGAGCGCCGGATGGAGTACCTACCTTAATGGCCTTCAGCTCGATTATGAGCAATTTAAGACAGAGATACTGAAGACAGTCCAGCATGCCCGTTCTCAGGCCAAGAAGTAGTGCCAGAAATACGGGAGTCTCCCATGAACTTTATAGAGGAGGAAGAATATGCAATATCTAATTAAGTCCAAAGCAGTTGATACTGTCATCGCCGGGCCACCTGAGCAAGCAGTTTCGATGGCAGAAAATGTGGCAATACCGAGCTTGAAAATGCTTGCTGAGGGAGAGCGTAGCAAGAAATTCGTCGGAGGTGCGATAGCTGGCCAAAGGGCTTGGGCCGTTATTGCCGATTTCCCCAACCATGAAGACGCAAATAGGTGGGTCATGAGCCTGCCATTCTGGAACGTAGAAACGGTCGAAATTTTACCGCTAGTATCTTTCCAGAGCCACGCAGATTCAATAAGCAAGCTTGCACAGGGTATGAAGTCGACGTTGAAGAAGTAGTTTAGGACGCGTAAATACCCATGGAACTGGGTGCACAAGTCCGATTCTAACGTTAGACCAAACTGCTCCAATGGGCTGAAGCTGGGGCGTCTCGAGTATCTAGATAACGGCGTTCTTGTGGCCGCAAGACTGTGGTTTGTCAAGAAGGAGGCAGAATGTTTGCGCGAGTGAGCATCATTCAAGGTAAAAAGGAACAGGTTGATCAGGGGATCAGCCACTATCGTGAGCAAACCATACCTGCGATTCGTAGGATGGCTGGATTCAAGGGAGCTTATCTCCTAGTTGACCGCAAAAGCGGAAAGTCTATCGGCATTACCCTCTGGGACACGGAGAAGAACCTGGAAACCAGCAGTGCTAAGGCTAACAAGCTACGAACCCAAGCCTCGGCGATTATTGATGCATCTAAGCTGCCCACGGTCGAGATATATGAGATTGCAGTGCAGGCGTAATCTTGGTGCACCCATTTTGCAAATAGTTAAGAGCGATAAGTGGACTTGGAGGAAGCAAGAATGAAGTTAGCTAGAATCGTTGCCCCATTTAGTCTTAGCGCGGTGCTTTTTATCCTGGCATACCTGTCCAGCAAGGACAGCGGCAGCGGTTATTTCCCAGTAATGCTAATGGGAATCGGGATAGTACTGGCAATTGTCGGTGTTGCAGCTATCTTCTCAAATAGATGAACCTTCTTCGAGGCTGACCCCTTGTTTCCTGCGGTTCAAGCCCATCTGCTCCCACTTCAAGTAGCTTCCCACTTGTTCTTGGGAGGCGCTTTCCTTTCTCATTCCGGTTTCACTGCAGGTTCAACAGTGTATAGCTCGGAGTGGTGTCGCCTGCAGGTCTTACACATGTTCGTGCCCTCTCCGCCTGTCTCATACCAAAGCCAGACCAACTGGTTTGATATTCTGCCAATACAGGCGACCCAAGAAATGCACACCGGTTCAAATCCAGCCGCTGCCGCCAATAAACATATATCATCTCTAGCCTAGGAGAGCATCATTAGCCTTCCACAGGCATATCTATACGTAAACCATGACCAAATGACCGGGGCTGACATCCCGAGAAGCAGACGGCCTATCACCGTAATAAGGGACTACAACGGCTAGGACTGACGGTGACCGCATCAGCTTGACCCGATTTGGTCGCACCGGCGGAGTTCTTATTTCTCTCTCAGCGTAGAATAACCTGACACATCGATAGTGCCCATTGTAGGATCGCCAATGTACAACAATGTTGATACGCCGCTGACGTTGGCATCCAATCTACCGTCCAGATTTATGGTGCCCGTGCTGGCACCGCTAATGTTGACGTCAGCGTTATTGACTGTGAAATCCCCAAGATTGAAAGTGCAGGCACCACTTACAACGGCGACCATATCGTCGGCGGAGCCTTCCAACTGAACAGTGCTCGCCCCGCTTATATCAAATTCAATGTCAGCCGCCGTGATGTCGCCGGTAACCCTGCTGGCTCCAGATACCGCGATACTCACAGCCTCAGTGGAATTGAAGTTGGAAACAGTACCACTGCATGCTCCCGAGACAGCCAGTCCGCCAAGCTCCGGCATAGTCACCGACGCCTTCAAGGTTACGAGCCTAAAGCTTCTTGGAGCACCCCCAACCCTTATCTTCAAAGTCTGACCATCCTGGGTAACCTGGACATAGTCTATTACATTATCGTCCGCGGTAACATTTATGCCATACGAGCCAGATTGTTTGATTTCAAATTCAAAAGCGCTGCTGATTTCAACCCTGGTGAAATTAGCAGAGGCATACTCCTCAGTCTCGAGATTTCCTGACCCGATCAGAACTCCCGGCCAGCCTCTCAAGACTAGCACCGCACAAATCGCACCGACCACTACCACTACTGCAATTATTATTGCTGCTTTCTTCATATCAGATCTCCTTATTATCTCTTGTTTTGAAGCCTAGTAGTCTCAAACCTATTATCTCGCTTTGTCAAGCTTTGCATCGGCGCCAGGGTAAGATAGCAGCCAACAGATTGTGGGTATTGACTCAGGTGTGCTATCATCCGGAGTGGTATTGTCGAGGAGGGCGAATGAAAGTAGCTAGAATCACTGCACCATTCGGTCTTAGCGCGGTGCTTTTTATCCTGGCATATCTGTCCAGCAAGGATAGCCGCAGTGGCTATTTCCCAATAATGCTAATGGGAATCGGGATAGTACTGGCGATTATTGGGATTGCAGCTATCTTCTCGACTAAGTGAAACTTCTGTGAGACTGACCGCCTATCCCCTGTGGTTCAAGTCCCACTGCTGCCAGTTCCACTAATCTCTTATTTCTTCTTGGGGGTTGCTTTCGTTGCCGGCTTCGCTGCAGGTTTAGCGGCCGCTTTCCCCGGGTTGTGGGTCTTGCAAGTGCTACACATATTCGTCACCTCCTTGCCTGTACTATACCAGAATTATAGCAACTGATTCACTCTTTTGCCAACATGGATCGGCCGAGAAATGCACACTGGTTCAAATCCTGACGCTGCCACCTCCGGCAACTGGCACGAGCCGAGCGTTTCACCCTCACTTCCCACCGGTCAATTTGGCTTGTATCTCAGCAATCAAGTCCTGAACTGCGATACGCAATACTGTCTGGCCCTCCTTTAGCGTGTCCACCAGAACATCATAGTCCTCGTAAAAATAGACTGTCTTCCCGTCCGTGAGCACTACGAAGGATGACAAAGCCCTGGATTGACCCCGTATGAAGCGGAAGCTTGACCGTATCCGCTGTAAAGGCACCGAGCTATCCAACAACTTCATCAGTATTTTTAGTTCGAAAATATCTTCTACGGAATAGCGACGCCGCGAACCCCTTCCGGATGCTGCCCTCAGACTCGGCCTCACCAGGCCCGTCTTGTCCCAGTACACAAGCTGGTTATAGCTAGCGCCGGTCACATGCGATACCTCTGACGTCCGAAAGGATACCGATTTTCTTCTACGACCCATTGCGAATCCCAGCCAATATGATGTCCGTGACGTAATTATATCACTTGCAGTATGGACAGTTGTCTAAATCCAGCCGCTAATTCCTGCTCTTTCACTCCTAGCGATGCGGGCAAGGCAGGTGTCATGAACCAGGTCACTTATCCTGTCTTGTTATCAATACCAATAGGATGAACAATATGGGCGTCACTCTATACGTTCTGGTGCCCCTTTCTATAACGTGAAGAAATTCAAATATGCCGAAGGGATTTACAGAACCCGTTATATTTGCTATAAATCAGTTTGGATTATAAGGCTGGTCACCTGAATTCAAATATCGACGGAGGAGAGAATGACGAAGAGAAGAATAGCCACTATAGTTACCGTTAGCGTAATTGTCATCGTATGTGTCTCTCTGGTAATATCACGACCTTTTTCCTGCGGTGGTGGACCCTCAGAGATCAAGAATCCCGATACGCTTGTCATAGCGTGTGGGTTCGATATTGCTAGCCTAGACCCAGCCTATGCCTATGATGGTGAGAGTGCCGGGCGAATACAAAACATTTATGAAACACTAATTCAGTTTGCTGGCAATAGCACTAGCGAGTTTCTTCTACTACTGGCGACAGAATGGACGATTTCTGAAGACGGAAAGACCTATAGATTTAAGATTCGTGAAGGTGTAACTTTTCATAATGGAAATCCATTAACCCCCGAAGACGTGGAATATTCATTTGAAAGGGGCATGGTCCAAGACTACGCCCTTGGACCGCAATGGATGTTTTTTGAACCCCTTTTCGGCCTGGGCAATTACTCCTCTCGAACTGAGAGCGGTCTGATCCCGCTTGAGGAGATCAAGAGTAAAGTAGAAATCGATGGTCAGTGGGTGCAATTCAATCTGGCTACCCCGTATGAACCGTTCTTGCAGATTCTTGCCTCGTCCTGGGGTTCTATTGTTGATAGGGAGTGGTGTATACAAAATGGTGACTGGAATGGAACGGAACAATCCTATGAAGCTTTGAACAACCCTGGTCCTGGTGGCTCTCCAATCAATTCCATAGCCTGCGGTACCGGCCCATTCATGTTGGAGTCCTGGGAACCAGGAATTCAAGTAAAGTTACTAGGAAATGACAACTATTGGGGTGCCCCAGCCAGTTTTGAAAGAGTTGTCAACAAAGTAGTTTACGAATGGGGCGCAAGAAAACTGATGCTGCAGTTGGGTGATGCTGATTGTGCCTTTGTTCCAACTGGTCAGATCCAGGAAACAAAAGGAATGCCGGGAATCGTGGTTTATGACGATTTACCTTTGTTATTGAATCAAGCGCTTTTCTTCCAGTTCGATATTGATCCCACCAGCACCTTGATCAGTAGCGGCCGGTTGGACGGACACGGTATATCCCCGGATTTCTTCAGTGATATCGATGTGCGCAAGGGTTTTGCCTATGCATTCGATTGGGACACCTATATTGAGGATGCGATGGCAGGTTATGCGGAGCAAAGATCTTCGCCAATAGTCGAGGGCATACCATACTACAAACCTGACTGGCCAAGCTACGGACTGAATCTGGCAAGAGCAGAGGAACACTTGAGGGCAGCCTGGAATGGATCGCTATGGGAAAACGGTTTTGAAATGACCCTTGTATATACGTCAGGGGACATGTCGGGAAAGATTGCCTGTGAAATATTACAGAACAACCTATTTCAGATCAACCCGCTATTTAAGATAAACATTCAGCTGATGACGTGGCCAACCATGCTGAATGAGATGGCGCTCGGACGTGTGCCCATGTATGTCAATGGTTGGACTGCCGACTATGCTGATCCCCACGATTTCGTCTTTCCATATATGCATAGCAGAGGTACATTCGCACAAGCGCAGCGATATAGTAATCAACTAGCAGACGATCTTATTGAAGCAGCAATCTCCTCAAATAACCATACAGAAAGGCAAATACTCTATGATCAGATAGCCCAATTATATTATGACGAAGTGCCCAGCATCATGCTGGGTCAAGTATTGGGTTTCTATGTCTTTCGAGACTGGATAAAGGGTTTTGTTTACAACCCCATGAGAACAACATATGCAGCTTATGCGTATTACCTGAGCAAGGGATACTAGTGATTTAACAAACAGTACCAGGAAGATGAGAAGACAGCCCTATATTTTCCCAGTCCCCAAATGCACAATGATGCAAAGCTGCGTTGCCAGCGCCGCTTTTCTGATAGCCAGATTCGCCGTATGCTCCCCTGACTAGTCAGCCCCCCAGTAACCGGCCCAGATAGTACGGCCAGATTACGATGCCCAGCAAGGCCTGCCACCAGAGAAGATTGCAGTAACCGATCGTAAATAGCCAACCGATGAACCAGATCGGACCCGCCAGAGTCGCTGGACCAGGCCGCCGGTACCAACGCTTTTGTTTTTCCTCTGCCATGCTTTCCTCCTTTTGCAGGATATTCTACTCTCGATTTGATGATTTCTTTGGCAACATGTCAACGATGATCAGGTTCGACAGCGAAACCCAGCTTTGATTATGAGGCATGCCCGCAGAATGGTGAGAGCGACCGCATATTACGCTCATATTCTTCTCGGTATCATCCGACGATGCCATAGCCACCCGTGACGGAGTCTCTGAAGAGGGGAATTTGCGGCGGCCAGAAAGTGAACAGCACGAAGAGAATAGCCAGGACCACCAAAGCAATCGGGGCAAAACGGTTAAACCTTTCCGACAGTGGAGGGGCAGCCAGCACTTTGTAACTCACCAATTGCCCAACTATGACCGCCACAACGAAGATCGCAATATCAACTGCCAGGAGACCGTGCCCAATAATAGTTGTGTACGCATAGTAAAGGACTACAATGGTGATTGGTATTAGATAGATTCCCAGAGTCTTGGCCAAGTGAAAATTCTTCGCGGACTTCCCAAAGCGGCTATATTCCAAAGCCGCGTATACCAGTGCTGGCCAAAAACCCAACTTCAGGTGTTCCCAAACACTCTCATTCACGGCGGCAATCGGGGCGATAGGAATCCAGCGCCCGGACCAGTCGAAGGCAAAGTGCAGAACCGTCCCCACAACAACTGTGAAGAGGATTCCCCCTAGCTCCCAGCGCAAAATGCTTCTTTTCATCCCTATTAATTCACGGAGTTGATATCTCAGGCTCAGTCGGAGGTTCAACGGTAGCCGGTGTTCTTCTCCAGCGGAGCCACAGGGCCCCGGACGTTACCAGCACGGCCAGCACGGTAATGTAGATTACCGCCTGAATGTCGGTGAGAACCTGGGCACTATACAGAACGTTGACGTAATTCAGTAAACCGTGCAGAACAGCGGCTATGAGGTAAAACTGCCAGCCCCACCCCTTGGCCAGACCATACCCGGCCAGGGCGGAAAAAGCGACTTGAGCGGCTACGATGAAGAAAGTATGCCAGAATCCAGTATAGATCAGTGCCATGAATCCGAAGGTCTTCATTACGTCCCATGTTATGTACCCTGCGGCAAATGCGGCGTTGAGCGCCTGCTGTGCTTGGAGAATGCCAAATCCCGCTCCGGCTATGGCACCGATAGTGACCCCGAGCTTGGGGTCAATATTCTCACCACTACGCCAGTAGACCACCACTGGCACCAATTTCGCACCTTCTTGAACCAGTCCGGTGAGAAGCATTGACGGTATTGCCGCCAGAAGAATCCAGCGCGTGAGGACTTCCTCGCTCCAGAAATGGTTCAGTGCCTGTCCTGTCCAAACCTGGAGAGGAACCTGAACGAAACAGACAGCAGCCAGGGTCAAGAAGGCGCTTCCTACGAGCACCGCCCAGAGCCCTGGTTTCTCAAAGAGCGATGGTCGGTAAGCGGCCAACCAGATCGCACCAAAGGCTATAGCCAGACCAATCCCCCAGGCGCTGGGGTTCTGAAAAAAGGACTGGAAAGCGTCGATTATGTAGTCACCTATCATGGAGTCCTCCTACACTTTGCGCCGGTTTCTATCCGGTTCATTGTACATGCAACCTTCGCGATTATGCTACCCCCCTTGTCGATTCAATCAAGCTCGACAGTATCCCTGTATTGGGGGACTTTCACCGTCCATCCGGTCTTCTCTTTCAACACCTCCGCAAAGCTCGTGGCTGCTTTTTCTTCCCCGTGAGTGACAAACACGCAGCGCGGCGGCACACGGATGTCGGATAGCCAGGCCAGCAGTCCATCACGGTCGGCGTGGGCTGAAAACCCGTCGATCTTCTCAATATGCGCTCTCACCGGATACATCTGCCCCAAGAGCCGGATTTCCCTGGCGCCGTCCAGTAATATCCTGCCCGGCGTCGCCTCCGCCTGGTAGCCGATGAACAATATCGTGCTTTCCGGCCTCCTGATGTTGTTGATAATGTGGTGCTTCACGCGGCCGCCCGATACCATACCGCTGCCGGCTATGATGATACTGCTTCCCTTTATGTTGTTAATGGCTTTGGATTCTTCCACACCCTGTACTATTCTAAGGTTTTCGTAATTAAAGAATGAATTACCCTGGCGTAGGCGCCGCATCATCTCTTTGTCGAAGAGCTCGGCGTGGCGCTTAAACACCTCGGTAATCCGTGTTGCCATAGGGCTGTCCAGAAAGACGACTAAAGGGGGGATTTCTTTGCGCAGAAACAGTTCGTTCAGGTGATACAGCATCTCCTGGGAGCGCTCCAGAGCGAAGCTGGGGACGACGATGTTGCCGCCGGCGCTCACTGTCCTGTTGATACAGTCACGTAATTGTCTCTGAATGTCAACGTTCTCGTGCTCTTCGTGAGTACGATCGCCGTAGGTCGCCTCCATAACCAGGTACTCGGCCTCGTTGAAAATAGCCGGATCTTTTATTATCGGGCGGTTGGGCTCGCCAATGTCGCCGGAAAAGATCACCCTGTGGTTCCTGCCAGCCTGTCGGATGTTTATGGCAATGGCCGCCGCCCCCAGTACATGGCCTGCCTCATAATAGCAGCCTTCGACACTGCTATTAACCCCGACACAGTCCAGATATTCCACGGTGGAGAAATGTGGCTTCGCCGCTTCGACATCTTCCACGGTGTAAAGCGGTATCTCCGGATAAGGACCGCGGCGCTCTTCCTTCTTATGACGCTCCTTCTTGAATGCAGCGTCTTCCGCCTGCAACTGTGCAGCATCCAGAAGGATAATCTCGGCTAGCTCAGCCGTTGCCCGGGTGCAGTGTATCTTGCCCCTGTAACCATCCCGCACCAGTTTCGGCAACAGCCCGCAGTGGTCCAGATGAGCATGGGTCAAGAAAACAGCATCGAGGGACTGAGGGTAAAACGGAAATGGCTGCCAGTTCCTCTCCTGGTATTTCCTCTCCTGGTACAGCCCGCAATCTACGAGAACACGCACGTCCTGGGTCTCCAGCAGATAGCAGGAACCGGTGACGTTGCGCGCCGCACCCAGAAATGTCAGTTTACCCAGCACAGATAACCCGACTCCCTAATACTTCTTTATGGCCTCTTTGGCCCTGGCTATCATTTCCTCGTCGGATACGTTGTACGATGTTATGGCAAAAGAGCCGACTACCTTGCCCTGCCGTTTCTCTATCTTAGCCTTTATGTTCGCCAGGGCTTTCTCTGAGTCGTCGCCGCCCATGGTAAAGAACGGAATGACGCTCCGGCCTTCGAAATTGGTCTGGTATATGAATGAGTTAACAGCCGGTGCCGGTCTGTAAGCCCACATTGGGGAGCCGATAAATATCCTTTCATACTGCTTCAAATCTACATCTATGGGCTTTGTCTTGCTCCCCCAGTTCAGGAAAGCCCGGAAGCTGCCACTCAGATAGACGAACGGCATGGGTACGGGTCTTCTCTCCTCGATCTCAACCAGTGTCGCCTGCAGGGCTTCGGCGATTGTTTGAGCTACCAGCCTCGTTTTCCCTGTCAGAGAATAATAGACTACCAGCGTCTTCATGTTACCTCCCGTACATCTGTTTCTTAGATTATACCTATGATTCAGTCGCTGCCAGACCTATATCTTCTGGCATCCGACACAATAGTAAATGCTCCCGCCCAAATATGCCTCTTTCTCGATCAACGCACGGCATACAGGACAGGGTTGCCCAGCGGTCTTCTTGCTCAGCTTGGTCTTATATGCTCCCGCCTTGCCAAAAAGGTCATTCTCGGTATCCCGGCCGCCCTTCGACGTCATTTCCCAAAGAGTATTCTTAATAGAATCAAGCAGGACCTGTCGGTCGGCAGCGGACAGCGTGCCTCCCCTCTTCTTCGGGTGCATTTTGGCATTGAACAGGATGTCCTGCAAAACCCCGTTGCCTAGTCCGGGTATCCTTTGTTCCGTCGCCAGAAATGCCTTTAGCGACAGTTTTGCCGTGCCCTCATCAAACAAGGATTTGAAATAGCTCTCGTCGAAATCGCCGGACAAAGGAGAAGGCTTCTCCTTGGCTATAAGGTAGTATTTATTATCGTTCTTCCCTTCCGGGAAAGCCGATAGACCGCCGTACATCTGCACCCATCCAACCAGAGATGAACCATCATCGAACTCGAGCAGTAACTGGTGCTTGTCCGGTAGCTTTGTGCCCTTATCGTAGTAGCGTAAATTGACGCCGTCACTGAATAACAACTTTGCCTTGCCAGCGGTCATTTCCACCTGTCCCCCGTAGCTCGCGGCCCCGCTGATTATCTTGCCGGTTAACAAGTCTCCGTATTCCTGCGGGTCGCCAAAGTACCAGGCCAACTTACGCGGGGTGTGGGCAGCGATGACGTTCTTGATTCTCTTGCCGACAACAGTCTCATTACTCTGTTTGGCTAAGACGGCGGCTTCCGGCAGTTCTATCACCTTTAGTTCCTTAACCAGCCAAGATGATACCACATAGTCCACTGTATAGCGATAAAAAAGCTCAGAATATTGACACGACAATCCGAGCCAAAGAACAACAGGCTACCAGCGATTTCAGGCTCTCTCCCGAATATCTGCGTCTTGGATTATGCTCTGACAGTGTCTTGTACAGAAATCTTGGCTATATCTAGCCTTGTAACCGCATCCGTATTGCCCTCAGCTTGCCGTGCTATACTTATCAGAAAGCTACAACCAGGGAGGTGCCTATGTCGCCGCGCAAACTCAAGACCGACCCGGTAATCCTGGAGATGCCGTCCCAGAAGATGGCCGTCGTCCAGGGGAAAGGTTCTCCCGACAAGGTCTTCGCCAGGATATTTCCCGCTCTATTCGGTTCGGTTTACACCCTGAAGTTTGGCCTGAAGAAGCAGGGATTGGAGTCTTTCAAGGTAGGCTGCCCCCGTGCTCGCTTTCCCAATGCTGAGACCCATCCCAAAGGAGACTGGCTCATAATTGCCGCTATCCCGATCCCCGAAAATACCACCTCCCTGCCTCAGAAAGAACCGGACACTGAGGTCAAGATTGAGACCTGGGAATACGGCACGGTAGCTCAGATTCTCCACATCGGTGCGTATGACCAGGTGAAGGAGGCCATTGACCGCCTGCACCAATTCATCGCGGCAAGTGGCTATGAAATAGCCGGCCCGCACGAGGAGGAATACCAATCAAGGCCGGATGCTAAGGTAATCAAGACACTGGTCCGGTATCGGGTGAGAAAGAAGAGCCGATAGCCCGATAAACGTAAACATGGAGCGTCGCCCGTATGCGAACATTACTGATTATTGGAGGTTTCTGACTTGATTATTGACATTAATATGCATATGTTTCCTGACAATCTTTTCACCGATGAGGCTGTTTTGGAGTCATACCTGCGAATAGTACCCCAGGCATACGGAAATTGTGCCAAACTAACTACCCTACCTGGAACGAATCAGAGACAGATTGTGATTGAAAGACCCAGGGGTTATGAGAATCTAAATGTTTGCCAGAACTTTGTAGATGCTAAAGCTCGTTTGGAGATTATGGATAAAGCCGGATTAGACAAAGCAATACTAAGAGTCCCTTGCTGGCAGGAATGGCTGAATTTAGAGATGTGCCGTCAGGTTAATGACAATATGGCTAGAATCGTGACACGACACCCGGACAAATTCCTGGGCTTGGCCACCATTCCCCCCTGGGGTGACAAAGGCTGTCTTCAGGAGCTAGAAAGATGTCTTAATATACCGGGTTTCGTTGGTGTCGAAATGGCTGCCCATTACGGCAACTCATATTTAGATGATCCCGTCTTCCGACCTTATTTGAGGAAGCTCAATGAGCTCAGAATACCGGTGGTAGTCCATCATACTCCCTTACCCGTAGAATACCATACAATCTATGAGTACCATAATTTTCGGCGTTCGATCGGGAGATGCATCGATCAGCTTATAGCAGTTAATCGAGAGTTGTTCAGTGGCCTTTTTGAAGAGTGCCCCAATCTGAGATTCATCCATACCATGTTAGGAGGGGGTGTTTTTGCCTTCACCGAACAAATGCTTCCGCGCAAATCAAAGGAGCGAGAAGAGATTGAAAGATTTGATCAGCAAATCCCTAAATATAAGAATTACTTCCGGAATAATCTGTATTTTGAGATCACCACCCCTCTGGCCTGGAGCAAATCTCAACTGGAGTGTGCGGTCAAAGAGTTTGGGGCTGATCATATCCTTTACAGCAGCAGTTATCCGATCAGGCTAGATTGGGTACTAAATGGGGTAGAACACGTTAAAAGTTTGGGTATATCAGAAGAAGAGAAGGAATTGATATTTTGCGGCAACGCAAAAAGACTTTTTAGTATTAAATGAAATTGACGTTTGCCTGTGCCGGCTCGAATATTAAGATAAGGAGGTTTTGATATGAGATATATTGATCCGCATCTTCATACTGTTCTGCTGGATGACGGCGTCATGATGAAAATTGCCCTGACCGGCATGGAGGCTTGTGTCATACCCATGTTCCATTGCCTGAACGGGATTTTCGAGGCTGATGCTGTCCTGACCCTCTGGGAGAGGTCCCTAGACTTTGAGCTGAAACGGGGCAGCGCCGTAGGGTATGAAGCTTTTGTCTCCCTTGGTGTCCCTTTTTGTGGCCTGACCGAAAAAGGTGCCGAGGAATGCCTGAGACGGCTTCCAGATTATCTTAAAAACGACAGAGTGGTAGCCCTGGGAGAAATCGGCCTGGATGTGGGTAATGCGCTGGAAAAAAGGTTGTTCCGCGCGCAGCTTCAAATCGCCAAATCACGTAACCTGCCTGTGATTTGTCATACGCCTATCCGGTTAGCAGCCCACGGACCTGAAATCATCAAACAGGTCGTCAGCATCATCAAGGAAGAGAAATTTCCTATGGACAGAGTGATATTAGACCATGCCGGTGAGAGCACCTTCGATTTCAGAATGGCTTCCGGAGCGAAGGTAGGTCTGAGCGTCTGCTACGATAAAATGCCGCCGGAAGCTGCGGCGAACCTGATTCTGAATAACCGGGACAAGCTGGACAAATTCATCGTCAACAGTGAGGTGGCTTCAGGCGACGGATACTTCACTGTCCCGATGGTAGCCCTGGCTTTGAGAAGGGCCAAATTCCCGCATAAGGACATACACAAGGTAATCTACGAAAACCCCAAAACCTTTTTCAACCTGCCCTTAGATTAGAGACAAGTAGAATTCAAGGTTCTGGCTCTTTATGATAAGCCCACACACTGGCAGAGTGTTGCCGGTATCTAGACTGTCTGATATCCGTATGCCAGCCATCCTCCATCGACCGGCAGGGTTACTCCGGTTATGAAGCTGGCATCATCGGATGCCAGGAAAAGGATGGCTTTGGCTACGTCTTCAGGTTCTGCCGGACGTCCCATGGGACATCGCTTCTGAATCTCCGCCAGACTTACCACACCCTTCTCAATCGCTTTCTCAAGACGCCGGGTCCTGGTCCAACAGGGTGCTACGCAGTTGACATTTATCCTGTATTTCGCCCATTCCACAGCTAAAGAGCGAGTCATGTTGATAACAGCAGCCTTGGATGGTCCATAGGCATTGACATAGGGAACTCCGGCTATCCCTGTTTGTGAAGCGACATTGACGATCTTTCCTCCACCGTGGGTCGTCATCCACTGCCCCGCTCGCTGACAGCAAAGAAAACTTGCCCTCACGTTTACCTCAAATACTCTATCCCAGACTTCTATATATTTCCCCTTTATTTCAAAGGCGTTAGGCACGGGCACCGCAGGCAAACCGGCATTGTTGACTAGAATATTAATGCCCCCAAACTCATTAATTGCCCTGTCAACCATAGCCTGTATCTCATCAGGTTTTGAAATGTCGGCAGCTATGGCGACAGCCCTTCTGCCCGTTCTTCTTATAGCCTCAGCCGTCTCTTCAGCTTCCGGTGACTCAAGATTAGCGGCAACTATATCGGCGCCTTCTTCTGCAAAGAGCATTGCTGTAGTCTGACCGATGCCTGTGCCTGCCCCGGTAATCAATGCTACCTTACCTTTTAGTCTCAACTTCTGCTCCTTCGGTGTAATTTATTGATTCTCGCTTCATAACCTATCATCTGCAGATCTTTTCGAAAAGATTGAACCTTCAACGTACGCATGGAATGGCAACCATCCCGATGGCTAAGCAAGCATATGGGCTTCCATTTTCCAGCCACCGCCTGCGCCACCGCCGGCATCCAGGACTACACTCAGTTCTCGTTCCGTCATACCCTTACTTAGAAAAATCGGTCGGCTTATGACAGCGGTTGCACACCGTTGCATAGCGGTGTAGGAGCGACCCGCAGTAGGAACACGTAAAACGTTTCTCCGTTTCCCTGACCCATTTTTCGGTCCCCAATTCCTTCCAGCGCGGCAGGGCTGCCAGCATCTGCTGCTTCGAAATCTCAAACGGGAAAGCCCTAAAATGGTCGCATGGGAAATCTTTGCACTGGTTACAGCTTTCGAGGCGCTTTTCGTCTGCGCAAGCCCTGATGGCACAAGCCTTAGCAAACTGAAACGTTTTCTTGGACCGGCAACCTTCACAGGCTACCTGTTCGGGTTTTGTCCCGAAAAACTGGGCCAACATTCCTTTAAGTTCCTGATCATTGTCGCGGTCCGCCGCCCGGACTGCACAAACACTGCAATACATTCCACAGGGCGATAGATACTCCTTTTTAACACTCATAGAGTATTCTCCTTCAATATGACTATTTCGACGACCTTACCGGAACTCATCTTTTCGATCCTGCGTTTTTCAACTCACAGGAAAATCAATTCTCTCCGTGATGTGATTTTAGAGGGCTTTCATTGAAACTGCAATCGGCAATCGTGAGTCATTTGTAGACATAGAGTGCCAATATCCTTCCCCTGTGTGGGATCTAGATGTTCTATTGCCGTCGCTGTCTTCAAAGGACATAAGTTCCCCACTCCCGGACATTTCGCTGGGGCGATGCAACTGATAGAATAGTCCCATAAAGCAGAAATGGGAGGTACAGAAATGACAAAAGAACCGTCTGAAGAGCAAATCTATGAGGAAGCCAGGAAGAGGGTCAAGGATAAGAAGCGTTTTTATGGTGGACTGGTAACCTACGCCGTAGTCAATGCAGTACTTGTTGTTATTTGGGCGTTATCGGGGCGAGGCTATCCCTGGTTCCTGTGGCCGTTGGGGATCTGGGGTGTCTTTGTACTCGGAGACTTTCTCCGCATGTTTGTTTTTGAGCAAGGGTCCGATGACGAGGCCATCAAGAAGGAGGTTGAGAAGATGAAGAAGGGGAAACAGTAATCGGGTTTTCCCGTAGTCCCCGAAGAGAAGATGCCCCGGTAGACCAATCATTCAGCACAGGGTTTGGCCAAAAGTTGTTGGAGGACAGGTCCGGTATATGAGTCTTAAACAAACTGGTCGCCAATTGCCTATTGGAAAGTGTACTCAGGATTGTGCGCATGGGGGCCGGCCAAGTCGAGATGACCTCAAAAATCTTGTTATACTCTTGATACAGTCTTGACTAAGCCTCACACCCACCCGGCCATGGACGAAACTCACACCGTACTCTCCAAGGACGGCACAAAGATCGCTTACCTCTCACTGGGAGATGGACCGGCGGTCCTTGTGCTTCCCGGTGTCCTTTCCATGGCAAGCGATTATGCCGCTTTGGCACGCGCGTTAGCGCAGCACTTCACTGTCCATGTCATCGAACGTCGCGGACGAGGCAAGAGCGGCCCGCAGGGCGACGACTACAGCATCGTCAGAGAGTGTGAGGATGTACTCGACGTGCAGCGGCAGACTGGAGCGCGCTTGCTCGTCGGGCACAGCTATGGTGGACTGGTTGCCCTGGAAGTCGCCCGCGGCAACAGTGTGTTCACCAGAATAGCCGTGTATGAACCCGGCGTGTCCATTGATGGCTCGATGCCAGTGCACTGGATGGCCGGCTACCAGAAGAAATTGGCTGAGGAAAGAAAGCTCGATGCGCTGGTGGAGTTCACTCTCGCGGACGCGCCGCCACGGCTGGCGAAGCTTCCTCCCTGGCTGATGAAGCTGCTCCTGCGCGTATCCTTCCTTCGCTTCCCCGAGTCCCGGCAGATGCTCAATCTCCTCAGGGAGAACATCCGCGAATGGCAGGAAATTGCCCGCCTCGACAGTACTTATGAGAACTACCGGCAGCTCACCGCCTGCGTGCTGCTCATGTATGGCGGTAAAAGTGATAGCCCGGCGGTCGACCTGGTCGTCAAGCGACTTCCGCCGGTGCTCCCGTGCTTTGAAATAAAGGAGTTCCCTCGACTCGATCACTTCGGAATCGAGAGAACGGCCCCGAACGAGGTCGCCAGAGTGATCGGTGACTACTTCTTGAAGTAAGACTTCGGTCGTGTACGCCTGGAAAGATCCCGCTAGACCGATACCACCGAAACGAGAAAACTCTGACAGGTTTCTCTTAATAAAGCCTCCCTAATCATATATTCAACGCTCGAACTCACTCACCATACGGATCGAACCGTTTTGTCGCCTCACCACACAAGCCATCGGAAAGTAGCCCAGCAATTGTGCCTCCTGCTAAGCCCCATCATGATTGACAGGCGACAAGCTATGAGATAGGCTTGGTCTCGCTGTCAGGAGGCATTGACAATGGGTATGTATGAATACAGGCTGGATGGACATGTGGCTGTACTTACAATGAATGAGAGCAAATTCAACATGAGCTCCGTGACCGAATTTCTATCAGTTCTGAACGAAATAGAGAAGAATACGGATGCCAGGGCATTGATAGTCAGGTCAAGTGACGAGAAGTTGTGGTCCACCGGCCTGGACCTTGAATGGCTGACGCCACTTATTCAGAAAGGCGAAAGAAGTGTCGCGGATGTTTTCACTGCAAAGCTGACAGAACTCTTTAAGACCATGCTTTTCTATCCTATGATTACTGTTGCTGCCATTACAGGCCACGCTTTTGCGGGCGGAGCGGTGCTGGCATGTTGTTTCGATTTCCGTTTCATGAGGAAAGGTCGCGGGTACTTTTGCTTTCCCGAGGTAGACATCGGCATACCATTTATCCCCAGCTTCACCGCCTTGATGAAGAAAGCCATGCCGATGGATTTGGTGGAAGATATGCAGCTCACAGCCAGGAGACTGACTGCTGAGCAGTGCGAAGCGCGCCATATTATAGTGAAAGCCTGCACTATGGACGAACTAATGAGTGAAGCAATGTCCTTTGCCAGGGGACTAAACAAGGAAAGACCGATAGTTGCCAAACTGAAGAACGTGATGCACAGGGATATATTGAGAATAATGGAGGTTGAGGACCCTGTCGCCTTGAAATCATGGTTTGGCCAATGAGCCTTCGGCAATGTTATTCCGGTTATAAAGCTGGCATCATCAGATGCTAGGGCAATTAAGACATTAATCCGGTGTCAGGTAAAGAAGAAGAACTAATAGCC
>Ga0316620_10000403_pt1 | contig 17347 bp, 11 predicted proteins | sample OWC_Aug_M1_C1_D5_FD_207651 | JGI IMG/M metagenome (GOLD analysis project Ga0316620, IMG submission 207651) | Wetland soil microbial communities from Old Woman Creek delta, Ohio, United States - OWC_Aug_M1_C1_D5_B | ecosystem: Environmental > Terrestrial > Soil > Wetlands | place: USA: Ohio... | reverse complement strand
GCTTTAGCATAATCACCCCGGTGCAAGGTGATGGCCGTCAGTCGGTCTAAAGCCTCCAGAACCTGGCGTCGAAAATGGCTGCGCCATGTAGCTGCCCACGATTCAAACTCTGCACTATCCGGAAGTGCAAAATCCTCCAAAAAATCACCCCGATACAGCTCTACCGCTCTCATCAATGCCTCAACGCTGCCATCATGAATCAGATGGGTGAATTCCGCTGTGTCTAGCTCAAAGCGGCAGTCGGGATTTATTTGAAGCGTCTCGCGTGTGCCCCATGTCAAGGGTACAGGTGAACCGCCCTTGATAGCCACCGCAGGAATGAGACGTCCCAGCTCGTAGAGCGCCTGGCGCAGGTTCTTGCGCGCTGAGCCTGAGGGGTATCCAGGCCAGAGCACCTCTGCCAGTGCTTCACGTTGGTGCGTTCGAGAAGCTGTTCCCTCCACAGCCATATAGACCAGCAGCGCCTGCACGCTGCGCGTGCGAAATTCAGCCACAACCTGCCCGTCATAGATGACGGTGAATGGACCAAGAAACCCCAATGAAAGAGTAGCCACGACCAGATTTTAACATCTTTTTCCCTTTTCGCCATTTGCTGACGCATTTCTGGCGGAACGCCGCCTGACGCTGACGCCTTTCAGACAGTCTGTGGACCCTACCCGGAGATACTGGAAGTAGTTGAGCCAAGTGACCCACTGAGGTCGGGAAGGGAATGAGATGAAAGTAAAACGCCTGATACAAGCATTATTCATCCTGGTTTTGTCTGTTCGATTTACCACAACATCAGCTATGCCTTCTCCACTATCCTCAGCGCCAGCGACTGAGCCGGTTGTAGTTGCTGCCTCAACCAACAACGTTGCGACGGCTGCTGAGACAGATGAGATCGGATACTGGCTCATCACCGACGAGGATAGTCATTGGTCCGTAGATGAAGTAGAAGTGTTGCAGCGTGCCCTTCAATATACCTTGGCTGCCCTTGCAGCGAATGGTATCGACGGGGTGGCGCTGCTAGACGGGTATCGATTTCGTCACGAAGCCGGTCCCTACGTTGGCGACGTTGAAGGGCGAATGGGTACGATTGATCACAACGTGGGGATAATCATGCTATCCGACAGGGCTTTCACCGTCCTGAATGGTTTCGCGATCTATCACGAGCTGGGTCACGCGGTAGACAACCAGCTTAACGGGCAGTTAAGCGAAGGCTTCCAGAGATATACAGGCGGACCGGAAATCAGCGGGGATAACAACCAGTGGCGTACGGCTGACAATTACTGGCTGCGACTACAAGGTCGCAATGATCGCGCGGAAGCGACTGCAGACGCTTTTGCCGTTCTAGTGATGGTAAGTTATGCTGGAGTAAATCGGCCCGTCTTCGCCCACGAGCCGATCACAACCGACTACGATGGTATCTCTGCTGCGATAACGCTAGCTCTCCAAACCAATGAACTGAACAATTGGTAACGCTAGATCGACATTGCCCTTTTTGCACCCTTGCCAAAATATAAACATTCGTGTATTATTACGCACGATGAACGTCTGGGTGCCCCCCTCACCCAGGCGTTCATCATTTTAATCCCACCGGTCGGGCGGTCGATTTTCCAACCAAAATACCACTCAGGTCATAAGCCATGGCGCCGGTAATGCGCACCGGCAAGATCTCACCCAGGGGGGCATCGCCCTCCACGATCACCAGCCCATCGATCTCGGGGGCATCGCGGTAGCTACGCCCCATCGACATCCCATCACCCTGCCCTTCGAACAGCACATCCATTGTCTTTCCGACGAAGCTTTGGTTCCGCTCGAGCGAAATCTGCTGCTGGAGGCTCATCAGGCGATCGTAGCGCTCATCCTTGACCTCCGGGGGCACCGGATCACCCAAGGGTTCGCTGGCGGTCCCGGGCTCAAACGAGAATTGAAACGTCCCCACCCGGTCGAAACGCATCTCCTGCACAAAATCGAGCAGGGCCTGGAACTCCTCTTCAGTCTCGCCAGGGTAACCTACAATAAATGTCGAGCGCAAAGCCAGGTCTGGCATGGCCAGGCGCATTTTTCCCAGGGTGCGGTATACCCAATCCATGTTGGCAGGTCGTTTCATGCGGCGCAAGGTGCCGGGGTGGGCATGTTGGAGGGGCATATCCAGGTATGGCAGGATCTGCGGGTGCGAAGCCATCACGTCGATCAACCGGTCGGTAATATAGCCGGGGTAGGCGTACATGATGCGGATCCATTCCACCTCGGGCACAAGCGCAGTTAATTTCTCCAGCAACCCGGCCAATCCATCCCTGATCCCCAGGTCATAGCCGTAGTCGGTTGTATCCTGGGCAATCAGGATGATCTCGTGCATCCCCATATCCCGCAGCTGGCGCACCTCGTCCAGGATCACCTGTTCCGGGCGGCTGACAGCAGTGCCCTTGATGAGCGGAATGGCACAGAATGCACATGGGCGGCGACATCCATCCGCAATCTTGAGAAAGGCGCTTTTTCCTTGTATGCCGGCCCGCAACACGCCTGGTTCATCCCGCCCGACTGTCGGGACGTCTGGAAGATGGTACAGGGGGGCAGGATGCTCTCCATGACGCAGCGATTCGACCACCTCAAGGATATCCATCCAACGCCGGGTGCCCAGGATGCCATCGATCCCCGGCACTTTTTTAACCACCTCAGCCCCATAACGTTGGGTCAGGCAGCCGGCTGCGATCAATATCTGTCCTGGGCGTTTACTCGCGGCTAGTTCCTGGAGGACTTCGAAAGATTCCTCCTTTGCCGGGCCGATAAAACCGCACGTATTGACGATCAGCACCCGGGCTTTTGAGGGGGTATCTGTTGATTGGTATCCTGAGCCAGCCAAGATCTGTGCCATGGAGGCTGAATCGACCGTATTCTTGGCACAGCCAAGGGAGATCATGTGAAATGACTTATTCTTCATATAACGTTCAGTTATGGTTTTGGTGTGGCTGTAGGCGTGGGCGATGGAGTTCTACGTACCGGTGTGCCGGTGGGAGTGGGTGTATTCGTGGGCATGGTAGTGCTGGTGGGCAGCAACCCAGGAGTGGCGGTCTGGATGCCCTCGATTGAAAAGATGCGTTCGACCACCTCACCAAAGGTGCCCAAAACACCCAGGTCTTGTTGGTTAAAATACACCTGCAGACTTCCGCCATCGCCGGTCACAAATTCAATGCGCTCGTTCCCCGAAAATGAATATGCGCTACCCGGCATTACCCTGCCTTCAAAGGCGATTTCCCCGTCCACCGATACTTTCATCCAGGCGCGCTGGTGGACAACGATGTAGACCTGGACGGGGGCACTGGCATTACCCGGGGTGGGCTCGATGACGATAGGCGTCTCTGTCATCGCCACTTCCAGCGTGCCGGTTATCAAGTCAGCGCCAATCAAAGTGGCGGGTATAGTCGAGACAACGCTGGTGGCAGGGATTGTAGTACTTCCATTATCCTGGGTGGATAACAAGATCTCGGAAACGGGAGGTGCGGTTGGAGATGGGCTTTGTTCTTTATTCAATGCTGAGATACGCAAAGCACCCCAGATGCTGAATCCCAGCAGAAAGATGATCAAAAATCCTCCCGCGAACAGGTCCATGGAGAAAAGGCGGCGGAGCTGTGATGGCCTGGCCGGGATACGGTTGGCCTCTTCCTTATTTGATCTCGAGGCACCCTGGTTTCTTTCAGCTTGCCGGTCATGCAGGCTGGCCTGCAGTCCATCGGCAAATTGCAGTAATACCGCTTCAGTATTTAGACCCAGGAAAGAGGCATAATTGCTGAGCATGCCCCGTCCTTGAACAGGAGATGGTAAATGAGTAAGATCCCCTTCCTCGAGGGCACGTATATAATGCATGCGGATATGGGTATGGCGTTCCACATCACCCAAAGATAGTCCCATTAACTCGCGCTGCGAGCGTAATTTTTGGCCAAGCTGGGAAAATATGGCCTGCGAATTCGAGGACGTCGGGGCTGGTCCTGGCAGCTCACCAGGCTGCCCTGCTGCAACCGGGCTGGCTTTCAAATTTCCTTCGAGGGCTTGAATGAGGTTTGCGGAATTTATCTTTAGATAATCTGCATAAGCACGGATGAAACCGCGTAGCTGCGCGGCGGAAGGTAACTGATCGAACTGATCAGCTTCCAAGGCTTCAAGGTAGTGTAAGCGGATGTGGGTAGCCTGGGAAACCTGATCCAGGCTTAAATCTTGGGCCAGGCGTGCCTGGCGAAGCTGTTCACCAATGGACATCGACTGTATTATACAGCAGGCTTAAATAAGACCACGGGTGCTTTGTCGGCAACTGTACTCACCAGGCACCCGTAGGAATGAAACCAAATGGGATACTTATTCAGCTGCAGGCTCTTCTGTCGGCTCTTCGGTCGGCTCTTCGGCCGGTTCTTCGGTCGGTTCTTCAGCCGGTTCTTCGGCCGGTTCAGCTTCCACCACTGCTTTAGGTTTTTGCTCAACCACGGCTTTGGTAGCGGCTGGTGCGGTGGGAGCCTCACCCTCGCGATGCACGATTACATCGATGCTGGGAATAAGGTCAACCGTAAGTCGGATGCGAACTTTATACTCGCCCAGCATGCGCAGGGGCTGTGAATCGATCTGGCGCCGGGCAACTTCCACACCCGATTTAGCTTTAATCGCGTCCGCAATCATTTGGGTAGTGATCGAGCCATACAGCTTGCCAGTCTCAGATGCCCGGGCAGGGAAGACCAGGCTGAGCCCGGTGATTTGCTTGGCGATGGCATCCATTTCCTGGTTGACAATGGCACGCTGGACGTTGGCTTTTTCTCGAACCCGGTCGGCCATTTTTAAGGCTTCAGCAGTGGCTAATACAGCCATGCCCTGCGGGAGCAAATAGTTGCGGCCATAACCATCGGCCACCTTCTTAACATCACCCGCCCGACCCAATTTGTAAACGTCTTTCAGGAGGAGTACTTTCATTTCTCAAGCCCTTTCGGTTTCTGCAAAATTTGACCTCTGGCGAAGGGTACAACGCCACAGGCAAGGTGGGATTTTACCAGGAATACAGGCGACCGTCAACGATTATAATAAACTCATGCCATCGAGAGTACGCTCGCAAAGGGTTGAAGCTATCGTCCTGCGGCACACCGATTGGGGTGAAGCCGACCGTTTATTATGGCTGTTTACGCGCCAGCTTGGCAAGACACAGGCTGTGGCAAAAGGCGTGCGCAAGCCACGCTCACGCAAAGCCGGACACCTTGAGCCATTCACGCGTGTTGATCTGCTCCTGGTACGTGGGCGTGATCTACCCATCATCACCCAGGCTGAAGCCAAAGATGCTTACCTGGCCCTGCGGGAAGACCTGGTCCTTTTGAGTTACGCTTCCTATGTGATCGAATTACTGGACCGCTTTACCTATGAGGAGGGAGAAAACGTCTCACTGTTCAGGTTATTAACTGAGACTTTGACCCGCCTGAACACCGAGGCACAGCCGGCATTTGCCGTGCGCTATTATGAAGTGAGATTATTGGATTTGGTGGGTTTTCGCCCCCAGCTGGTACACTGTGTTAATTGCGGGGAGGAAATCCAGGCGGTAGACCAATACTTTTCCTTCGAAAAGGGCGGGGTGATTTGCCCGAAGTGCGGGCTAAAAGAGCCAGGCGTGCGACCGGTGAGTATGCCCGCCCTGAGAATATTGCGCCACTTTCAGCGCTCTGCCTATGCTGAAGCACAGCGCGCCCGCTTATCCTCGGCGGTCGATCAGGAGCTGGAGAACTTGATGGGGCAATATCTCACCTACCTGCTCGAGCGTGGATTGAACACCCCTTCTTTTTTACGGCGAGTGAGAAACGGTACCACCACCGAGGTGCAATAATTGCCATTTTTCCAGGGGGATTTGCATCCAGGCACTCCAACTTAATCCATGTCCAATTGATTTACTGCCAGCTGGCAATTGTCACTTTCATCCTGTGTAATTTGTGCTAAATTACACTACTTTGTGCATCCTTGCACAAGTATGCTATAGATACAATATGCGGAAACCTCTGTTTCCGGGTGATAAACTCACAGGTTTCTTTTCGTTCTGTCGCTCGGCACACTTCAGAGTCGCGCAGCGACAATTTTGCGTTTCACCAACTGTTCTATAATTTACGGCCCCGTCGTTTTCTCGGCGTCAATTTTGCCGGAGGAAGCGACGATAAAGGAGGAGCACCGGATGAGACCAACAAATAGAGGCAGCCCTAAGATAGGCGTCTATATTTGTCATTGCGGCACCAACATCGCCGGGATGGTTGACGTGGAAGCAGTAGCGGATCACGCCGCCTCCCTCGGGAATGTGGTGGTCACCCGCCATTACGCCTACATGTGCTCGGATCCAGGTCAGGCATTGATAAAAGACGATATCCGTTCCATGGCATTGGATCGGGTTGTGGTTGCGTCTTGCTCGCCGCTGATGCATGAAGCCACTTTCCGCCGGGCTTGTGGCGAGGCAGGTCTAAATCCATTCCTGTTCCAAATGACGAACATCCGTGAGCAGTGTGCCTGGGTGGCGGAAGACCCGGTTACAGCCACTCAAAAAGCCAAAGCACTGGTCTCAGCTGCAGTTGAACGGGTTCAATATAATACGGCGCTTGAATCACGCCAGGTGGAGATGAAACAATCAGCTGTGGTGGTGGGGGCAGGCATTGCTGGCATCGAGGCCGCCCTGCGCCTGGCCGATGCTGGAAAGCAAGTCTACCTGGTGGAAAGGCAGCCCAGCATCGGTGGGCACATGGCCCAGCTCTATAAAACCTTCCCCACCCTGGACTGTGCCGCCTGAATTCTTACCCCAAAAATGGTGTCCGTCGGACGCCACGAAAATATCACCCTGCTGAGTTATAGTGAAGTCGAATCGGTATCAGGCTACGTGGGCAATTTTACCGTCAAGGTACGCCGTAAACCACGTTACGTGGATGAGTCCACCTGCACAGGCTGCGGCACCTGTGTGGAAAAATGCCCCTGGAAAAAGATCCCCTCCGAATTTGACCTTGGCTTGGGTAACCGCCCAGCCATCTATTTCCCATTCGCTCAGGCAGTGCCACGCGTCCCGATCATCGACAGGGAAAATTGTGCTTATTTCCAAAAGGGCAAATGCCGGGCTTGCGAGAAGTTTTGCCAGACCGGGTCGATCAATTTTGAGCAGCAGGAAGAGCTGGTTGATCTGCACGTTGGTGCGATCATCCTGGCAACAGGGTTCAAGGATTTCGATGCTCATCGCATTCAAGCCTATGGTTACGGTGAGCTTGATAACGTGATCACCAGCATGGAGCTTGAGCGGCTGATCAATACCGGCGGACCCACTGTAGGTGAGGTACGCCTCAAAGATGGCCGCAAGCCTGAAAGCGTTGCCATCGTGCATTGCGTTGGCAGCCGCAATAAGGATTACCACGAGTACTGCTCCAGGGTGTGCTGCATGTATTCTCTCAAACTGGCCCAATTAGTGCGCGATTATGTGGGCGCAGAGGTGCATGAGTATTACCGCGACATGCGCGCGTTTGGCAAAGGCTATGAAGCCTTCTATGGACGGGTCGAGCGCGCCGGGGTCCACTTTACCCGCTTCGACCAGGATATCCCCGGTGGAGGCCTACAAATCAGCCATCAGAATGGGCAGCTTAAGTTATCCTCGACCGATCTGTTCACAGGTGAGCCCAACGAATTGCTGGTGGATATGGTGGTTTTGAGCACCGGGGTAGAGCCCCAGGCGGATGCAGCCCATGTGGCGCAGACTTTCAGCATCAGCCGCGGTCCGGATGGGTTCTTCCTCGAGAAACATCCTAAGCTGGCGCCAGTTGAGACCACCACCGATGGCGTATACCTGGCAGGTGCCTGCCAGGGACCGAAAGATATCCCCGATAGCGTCGCCCAAGGCGGCGCAGCAGCTTCAGCCGCCTTGTCGTTGATGGATGCAGGGCACGTCACCCTGGAGCCATTCACCACATTCATTGACCAGGCAAAATGCAGTGGTTGTGGAGCCTGCGAGCTGGTCTGTCCCTACCATGCCATCGAGATGATCGAGGTCGATGGCCGCAGGGTGTCAAATGTCAACGAGGTGCTTTGCAAAGGCTGTGGCACCTGCGTGGCTGCTTGCCTGGCCCAGGCTGCCTTCCAGAATGGTTTTTCGCAGGACCAAATCCTGGCTGAGATTATAGGTATCATGTCGGTAATAAAATCGCCTGCCATACCTTACAGTGAGGTGGCATGAATCTCTCCAAGATAAAGACCGGTGTTTACATCTGTCACTGCGGTACTAACATCGCCGGTAAGGTGAATGTAATCGAAGTGGCTGATTATGCCCGGAAATTGGAGGGTGTGGCATTGGCCCGCGATTACACCTATATGTGTTCTGACCCCGGGCAAGACTTGATCAAACAGGATATCAGAGCCCAGGGATTGAACCGGGTGGTGGTGGCTTCCTGCACGCCTTTAATGCATGAGCCAACCTTCCGGCGGGCATGCGAGGAAGGCGGTTTGAACCCGTTCTTCTTCCAGATGGCAAATATCCGCGAGCATTGCTCGTGGGTGGTGGAAGACCCCGCCCTGGCGACAGAAAAAGCCAAGCATATGGTAGCAGCAGCCGTTCAACGCGTGCATTATCATCATCCGTTAAGCATGCGCTCGGTGGATATGGAACAATCGGCCCTGGTGGTTGGAGGAGGCATTACCGGCATCGAAGCCGCTTTACGCCTGGCAGATGCTGGCAAGAAAGTATACCTGGTGGAACGCGAGCCAAGCATCGGTGGTCACATGGCTCAGCTCTACAAGACCTTCCCCACCCTAGACTGTGCAGCCTGAATACTCACACCCAAAATGACGTCCGTTGGACGTCACGAAAACATCAGCCTGCTGAGCTACAGTGAAGTAGAGAACGTCTCCGGTTATGTGGGTAACTACCAGGTGCGTGTGCGCAGGAAGGCACGATTTGTGGACGAAACCAAATGCACTGGATGTGGAAAGTGCGCTGAGGTGTGTCCGATAGAGGTTTCCAGTACATTCGATCAAAATATTAGCAAACGGAAAGCCAGTTATCGTTTTTCAGCTCAATCCGTCCCTGGGGCATACACCATCGAAAAAAAAGGCATTGCCCCTTGCCGGTCTGCTTGCCCCACCGATCAGCGGGCTCAAGGGTACATCGCCCTGATCAAGCAAAGACGCTACGCAGATGCTTATTGGGCCATCCACCGGGAGCATCCATTCCCTTCGGTATGCGGGCGGGTATGTAACCATCGCTGCGAAGATGCATGCTCACGGGGTAAGTATGATGAGCCGGTGAATATCATGGGACTTAAGAGATTTGTGGCTGATTGGGCCTATGCGCACCGGGATGAACTGACCGACATGGGCGACAAATCATTGGTAGGCACACCATTTTCACACAATCCTACGCCCACCGGTAAAAAAATCGCCATTATTGGGGCTGGTCCTGCAGGAATGACCGCAGCCCTTGACCTGGTGCGGATTGGCCACCAGGCAACAGTCTTTGATGCATTACCTGTAGCTGGAGGTATGATGCGGGTGGGTATCCCACCTCATCGCCTGCCAGTAGAGCGATTAGATTGGGAAATCCAGCAAATCGTGGATGAAGGCGTGGAGTTATGCTTGAATACATGGGTGGATGATATTCCCGCCTTAATTGATAAAGGCTATCAGGCTGTCTTAATTGCAACCGGTGCACACCTAGCGAAGAAACTCCCGGTACGCAATTCAAATCATCCTGATAATTGGATGAGTCTGGATGTACTGCGCAGTGCTTGCTTAGGTAAAAAGCTGGATTTAGATGGCAAGAAAGTGGTTATCTTGGGGGGTGGAAATGTAGCATTAGACACTGCGCGTACGGTATTACGGTTGAGTGCTGCTGAAGTACGCATGGTTTGTATCGAACCACGAGGGGATATGCCCGGATTTCAATGGGAGATTGGGGTTGCTGAGCAGGAAGGCGTAATTGTTTGCCCAGGCCGGACATTTAAGGAAATCGTCGTTAAGAATGAAGTCATAACCGGCGTTCGCTGTGCTGAGATTGTGTTCCGCGGCTTTAAACACGGCCGTCCTGATTTCGACGAGGTCCAAGGTACTGAACATATCATTCCAGCTGATGTGGTTATCTGGGCAATCGGTCAGGCGCCTAACTTCTCATTCCTGCCCCAGGATGGAAGCATTAATACGCGTTACCCAGTCGGTGTCCAAAGCGATGCTGAGATGACGACAACCATGAAAGGTGTGTTCGTGGCAGGTGATGTGCACCGTGGGGTGACCTTCTTCGTGGTAGATGCAATCAACGAAGGACATCATGCTGCCCGCTGCATCGACCGTTACCTGCGTGGTGAGGCTGGTATTCAAGAGCCTCAAAAACCTCCTAAGGTTGAGCTGACACTCGATGATATTGAAATTAAATTTATGCATGATGGAGCTTCCCGGCTTGGAAGGATCCCCATTTCTAGCATTCCTGTAGAAGATCGAAAACACAATTTCCTTGAGGTCGATCTGACTCTGACCGAATCGGAAGCATTAGCCGAAGCGGCGCGCTGCCTGAGATGTGGCATCTGTTCCGAATGCCTGGAGTGCCTGTCGGCTTGCGAGCGTGGGGCGATCAACCACGATATGAAAGACAGTTTCCTCGATTTGAATGTGGGTACGATCATCCTGGCCACCGGCTTCAAGGACTTTGATCCTAATGTCATTCCTGAGCTGGGATACGGCAGGCTGGAAAATGTGCTCACTTCGATGGAATTTGAACGCCTGATCAATATCGGCGGTCCGACCAGCGGCAAGGTGACGCTCAAAAATGGCCAGGCACCCAAAAGTGTGGCCATCGTGCACTGCGTGGGCAGCCGGGATGACAAATATAACGAATACTGCTCGCGGGCTTGCTGCATGTACTCACTTAAGCTGGCGCAGCTGGTGCGCGATTACGTGGAAGCGGATGTCCACGAAATCTACCGCGATATGCGCACCTTCGGCAAAGATTATGAGGAATTTTATAACCGCACCCGCAAGAAAGGGGTGCATTTCTACCACGGCCGGGTGAAGGGCATCGAGCAATTGGATGGGCATTTATTGGTGAAATGGGACGAGTCTTTCCACAACCAGCCCGACCACGTCGAGGTGGATATGGTCATCCTCTCCACCGGCTTCGAACCCCAGCCGGACGCCGCCCAGGTGGCACATCTATTCGGAGTCAGCCGTAGCCCGGATGGTTTCTTCCTCGAAAAACATCCCAAGCTGGCGCCTGTGGAAACTTCAACTGAAGGAATCTATATTGCGGGTGCCTGCCAGGGACCCAAAGACATCCCAGATAGTGTTGCCCAGGGTGGAGGGGCTGCCGCCGCAGCACTGTCCCTGCTCGACCAGGGCACAATAGCGCTGGATCCATCGGTAGCGACAGTAAACCTGTTGTGCTGTGCGGGCTGTGGTCTATGCGTGAATGCCTGTCCATACAGTGCTATAGAACTCAAAGAAAGTGTAGCCTCAGTCAACACTTTCCTGTGCAAGGGCTGTGGAACCTGCGCCTCAACCTGCCGCGATAAGGCAATCACTCTCATTCACTTCGATGACCAGCAAATTGTCAACGAGATGATCGGCGCTCTGGCGACCCCCTTTACGATCTCGGAGCTCAATTATCATTAAGGGAAGGCGACGAATGAATCTAGTAAAAGTAAAAACCGGGGTTTACATCTGCCACTGCGGCACCAATATCGCTAGCAAAGTGGATGTTGCCGCCGTGGCAGAGTATGCCCGCCACCTGGATAACGTGGTGCTGGCCCGCAATTACACGTATATGTGTTCTGACCCCGGTCAGGACTTGATCAAACAGGATATTAAAGAGCAAGGCTTGAACCGGGTGGTTGTGGCTTCTTGCACTCCTCTGATGCACGAGCCGACCTTCCGCCGGGCGTGCAAAGAGGGCGGGTTGAACCCCTTCTTCTTCCAGATGGCAAATATCCGCGAGCACTGCTCGTGGGTGGTGGAAGACCCTGCCCTGGCGACTGAAAAAGCCAAGCACATGGTTAGTGCGGCGGTGCAGCGCGTTCACCACCACCGCCCTCTCATTATGCGCATGGTGGACATGGAGCAATCAGCCCTGGTGGTTGGAGGAGGCATTGCCGGCATCGAAGCCGCTTTACGCCTGGCCGATGCGGGGAAGAAGGTCTATATGGTAGAGCGTGAGCCCAGCATTGGAGGCCACATGGCTCAACTCTATAAGACCTTCCCGACACTCGACTGTGCAGCTTGAATTCTCACTCCCAAGATGACGTCCGTGGGACGTCACGAAAACATCAGCCTGCTCAGCTACAGCGAAGTTGAGAACGTCTCCGGGTATGTTGGGAATTACCAGGTGCGTGTCCGCCGGAAAGCACGCTTCGTGGATGAAACGCAGTGCGCCGGTTGTGGAAAATGTGCAGACGTCTGCCCGGTGGATGTGATCAACACATTTGACCGGGGATTGAGCACCCGCAAGGCTGCGTACCGCAACTCAGCCCAGTCAGTGCCGGGGGCATACGTGATCGAGAAACGCGGCATTGCCCCATGCCGGTCTGCCTGCCCCACCGACCAGCGCGCTCAAGGATACATCGCCCTGATCAAGCAGAAACGCTATGCGGATGCCTATTGGGCGATCCGTCGTGAGCACCCATTCCCATCAGTTTGTGGGAGGGTATGCAACCGGCGCTGCGAGGAACAATGCAGCCGGGGTCTGTATGACGAGCCGGTCAGTATCATGAAGTTGAAATGGTTCGTCGCCGATTGGGCTTATGCTCACCGGGATGAATTGCCCAATCTGCGCGACAAGTCGCTGGTGGGTACACCTTTTTCTCACCATCCCACACCCACTGGTAAGAAAGTAGCCATCATCGGGGCGGGACCGGCAGGCATGACTGCCGCCCTCGACCTGGTGCGCATTGGTCACCATGCCACCGTGTTCGATTCGCTGCCTATCGCCGGGGGCATGATGCGGGTGGGCATCCCTCCCCACCGCCTGCCTTACGACCGCCTGGATTGGGAGATTCAACAGGTCATCGATGAAGGCGTGGAGATGAAGTTAAGCACGCGCGTTTATGATATCCCTGGGCTGTTCACCCAGGGTTACGATGCCGTGGTTATTGCCACTGGCGCTCACAGTGCCTGGAAGCTTAATATCCCTGGCACCGAGCACCCCGACAACTGGCTGAGCCTTGACTTACTCCGGCGTGCTTGCCTGGGAGAGAAAATTGACTTGAGTGGCCGCGATATTGCGGTGATTGGTGCGGGTGATGTGGCCTTGGATGCGGCCCGCGTTTCCATTCGCCTGGGTCGCCCCAAGGTTAAGATCGTCTGCCGTGGCATGCGCGCGTCGTTCAACGAAATCGATGAGGCTAACAAGGAAGGGGTTGAGATCATCCGCAACCGGGTGTTCAAAGAAGTGGTCATCCGGGATAATAAAATTGCCGGCATTCGCTGTGTCGAAGCCAAGGTCGGTGCCATCGTAAATGGCAAACGCCAGGTGGAGGAGATCCCCGGCACCGACCACATCGTGCCATGCGACCTGGTGATTTGGGCCGTGGGTCAGCAGCCCGATTTCTCCTTCCTTCCGGAAGGAACCATGATCCGCAAGCTCAGCTCGATGGGGCTTGAGACGGATGATGAGATGATGACCGCGATGCCCGGTGTGTTCGTGGCAGGTGATGTGCGCCGCGGCACCACCTTCTTCGTGGTAGATGCCATCGGTGAAGGGCACCATGTGGCAAGGTGTATCGACCGTTACCTGCGCGGACCAGAGGGAATCCAGGAACCCCCCAAGCTACCCATTGCCAGCTTCACGAAGGATGAAGTGGCCCAGAAGATGGAAATTGGCTGGGCTTCAGACGTCCCACGTACCAAGACACGGACTATCCCGGCTGAGGCGCGGGAAAATAATTTCGATGAGGTGGATCTGGCTTTTACGGAAGAGGAAGCCCAGGCCGAAGCGGAGCGCTGCCTGAGATGCGGCATCTGTTCCGAATGCCTGGAGTGCTTATCAGCCTGTGAGCGCGGGGCGATCAACCATGATATGAAAGACAGCTACATCGATTTGAAGGTGGGGACGATCATCCTGGCGACTGGCTTCAGGGACTTTGATCCCAATCTCATCCCTGAGCTGGGTTATGGCAGGTTGGACAATGTGCTCACCTCCATGGAATTTGAGCGCCTGATCAACATCGGCGGTCCAACCAGCGGCAAGGTGAGCCTCAAAAACGGCCAGCCTCCCAAGAGCGTGGCGATCGTGCACTGCGTGGGCAGCCGCGATGAGAAGTACAACGAATACTGCTCGCGCGCTTGCTGCATGTATTCGCTCAAGCTGGCCCAGCTGGTGCGCGATTATGTGGAAGCCGAGGTGCATGAGATTTACCGTGATATGCGCACCTTCGGTAAAGACTACGAGGAATTTTATAACCGCACCAAGAAGAAAGGTGTCCATTTCTACCATGGAAGGGTCAAGGGTATCGAGCAATCGGATGGTCACCTGGTGGTAAGGTGGGACGAAGCCTTCTTTAACCAGCCCGACCACATCGATGTAGATATGGTCATCCTCTCCACCGGCTTCGAGCCCCAAACGGATGCAGCCCAGATGGCCCACCTGTTCGGCATCAGCCGCAGCCCGGATGGGTTCTTCCTTGAGAAACATCCCAAGCTGGCGCCCGTGGAGACATCCACAGAAGGGATCTACGTGGCGGGTGCTTGCCAGAGTCCGAAAGATATCCCTGATAGTGTGGCACAGGGTGGAGGGGCAGCCGCGGCGGCGCTATCGCTGCTCGACCAGGGCACGATTGCCCTGGATCCATCGGTGGCCACGGTGAACCTGTTGCGCTGTGCGGGCTGTGGGTTGTGTGTGAATGCCTGCCCCTACAGCGCCATTGAGCTTAAAGAGAGTGTCGCTTCAGTCAATACCTACCTGTGCAAGGGATGCGGTACCTGTGCATCCACCTGCCGGGATAAAGCCATCACGCTTATCCATTTCGACGACCAGCAAATTGTCAACGAGATGATCGGTGCCTTGGCTGCCGAACCAGTGGTTCCTGGGGTCCTGACCCCGTAGGAGGTGGTATGCCATTTGAACCCAAGATCATCGCTTATCTATGCACCTGGTGTAGCTACACTGGGGCGGATACAGCTGGCATAGCCCGGCTCAAGTCGCCGGCTAATATCCGCGATATCCGTGTGCCATGTTCAGGCCGGGTTTCACCGGAGTTGATCATGCGCACCATCGAGCAAGGAGCTGATGGCGTGCTTGTTCTCGGCTGCCATATCGGCGAGTGCCATTACAACACCGGTAATCACCGGGCTGCCAAACGCCTGCCCGTCCTGCGGGCGTTACTCGCCTATGCGGGCCTGGAACCCGAAAGGGTGCGGCTCGATTGGGTATCGGCTTCTGAAGGAGAACGCTTTTCACGCATCGCAACTGAATTCACCGAGACGATCCGTGCTTTGGGACCTATCAATTGGAGGATCGCCGATCGTAAAAAACACTTCATCTGGGAGCGCGAGCCCATCAGCCACCGTTATTCAGCTTTCAATGATGAGCAGCCTAAACATGCGGTCTATCACACGCCGGTGCATGATGAGCAAACCCTGGCAATCCGTTCAGCAGCAAGAGAGCTGCTGGCGAATAAGCAGGTGGATTCCGTCATCGGTTACGAGGTCGGACCCAGAGGCAGGACTCGTCCCGCCTTCATCCACCTGCCGGAAGATACTGAACGGTTGGTTTGGAACCAGGATTGTACCCATAACCTGTCCGCATATTTAAGCAAGAAATTGGGTTGGGGAACGGATGGCGGGAAGAAAAAACAACCCGATAAATTGCCAAAAGCTGCCATCGTGGTTAAACCCTGTGACAGCCGTTCCATAAACGTCCTGCTGGCTGAGAACCGCTTTTTACGTGAGCAGGTGTACGTCATCGGCCTGGCATGTGATGGCATCCGCCAGGGAGCAGGGTTCAACAATGATAAGAGCGGGGCAATCCAAACACGTTGCGCGGCCTGCCATGTGCGCACACCGGTGGTGTACGATACTTTGATTGGAGATTCAGAGGCTACCTACCGCGAAATCCCGCCCGAGCATATCTATCCGGGGATCGAGCGCCTGGAGGCTCTCACCCCGCCCGAGCGCATGAATTTCTGGCTCAGCCAGTTCGACCGTTGCATCCGTTGTTATGCCTGCCGTCAAGCCTGCCCGATGTGTGACTGTCCAATCTGCCTGTATGAACGCGACGATTCTCTTTGGGTGGGCATGGGTATCGCGGTGGATGAGAAGCGCGCCTTTCACCTGGGCAGAGCTTACCACCTGGCCGGACGGTGTGTAGGGTGTAATGAATGCGAGCGTGCCTGCCCGATGGACATCCCGCTGAGCTTGATCCATCGCAAGATGGCACAAGAGATGGAAAACATCTTCGGTTATCAGGCAGGGATGGCTGCTGTGCCACCACCATTTGTCACCATCCTGGGTGGAGAGGAGAATCTCCCATGAACTACCTTACCCGTCAGGAAGTAGCTGCCTGGCTTGACCGTCTGGCGCAGGAACAGACTCTCTACGCACCCCTGGATATCGCTGGCAACATCCTCTACCGTCAGGTATCCGACACCCATGAAGTAGCCTGGGATTTCGTGCGCTCGTTCATGTCGGTGAAAGAAGTGTTCTTCCCTCCTACCGAACGGCTGATGCTGATTGAAAAAACAGGCTTGCAGGTAAAACTGACCGAGACGTTACCGGAGGAAAAATCGATCATTTTCGGCGTGCGACCGTGTGACGCGCGTGGATTGCTCACCATGGACGCACTCTTCATAGAAAACCAACCGGTTGACCCTTATTATGCCCGGCGCAGGGAAAACACTACCTTGATTGGCCTGGCATGCCAATCGATGGGAGCCAGCTGTTTCTGCACCAATGTGGGCGGAGCACCTGATGACCCCACCGGCATGGATATCATGCTCACCGCTTCAAATGGCGGGTATGTGGCGGAGATCATCACGGAAAAAGGTGAGAAGATCAGCAAAAGGTTCGCTGTATTCGATGGCTTGTCGGAGATTCGCCCTCACCCTACCACGGCCAGAAAACGTGAGTTAAAAATTGCCCCCAAAGAAGTCTGGCCGGCCAGGTTTAATAATGACTTCTGGGCAGAGACAGCGGAGCGCTGCTTGAGCTGCCGTATCTGCGCCTATGTATGCCCAAGCTGCCGCTGTTTTGATGTGCGCGATGAAACCCTGCCAGGTGGTGATGGCAAACACCAATCCGAGCGCATCCGCTGCTGGGATTCGTGTAATGGCATCCCCTACCGGCGCGTGGCTGGCGGTCACAACCCGCGTTTCATGAAAAACCAGCGCTTGCGTAACCGGTTTTATTGTAAATTCTA
>Ga0316620_10000402_pt1 | contig 17348 bp, 11 predicted proteins | sample OWC_Aug_M1_C1_D5_FD_207651 | JGI IMG/M metagenome (GOLD analysis project Ga0316620, IMG submission 207651) | Wetland soil microbial communities from Old Woman Creek delta, Ohio, United States - OWC_Aug_M1_C1_D5_B | ecosystem: Environmental > Terrestrial > Soil > Wetlands | place: USA: Ohio... | reverse complement strand
GGTCGAGGACAACATCTTCACGAAGATGGCGTCCGGGGTCTTGTGTGCGCGTTCCTCGGGCAGCGCGATCCTCTATAACCACGTCTGGCAGACGACCTTCAACAGCTTCTCCTTCCAATTCTGCGCTCTCAACTGCAACCACGGCGCACACGGCCTGATGACCCTGTGGGAAGGTAACATGGCCGAGCAGTTCCAGAACGACGCCTACCACGGGAGCGGATCGCACCAGACGATATTCCGCAATTGGATCCACGGCCTGCATCCGACCAACACCGTCAACAGGAAGATGATCGATCTCTGCCGGGCCAGCTATTATCACACCGTGGTCGGCAACGTGCTGGGGGACGCTTCGTGGACCCCGGCGGCCTATGAGATGACGGGACAGGCCGACTATGCGTCACAGCCCTGCATCTACCGGCTCGGCTACCCGAACATGACAAACAACGACTACGCGGCGGCCGTCGCCTGGTCGTCGACGTACGGGCTGTCGTATCCCGACGCCAAGGTGAAATCGACGCTCCTGCGCCACGGCAACTACGACTATTACAGCAAGGCAACGGTCTGGGACCCGGGGATCTCCGACCACACCCTCCCCGCCAGCCTGGTCTATTCGTCCAAACCGTCCTACTTCGGATCGCTCCAATGGCCTCCGTTCGGCCCCGACGTCGCGGGCTACGTGGCCACGATCCCGGCCAAGGCCCGTTGGGACGCCTACCAAGCTTCTGGGAACAAGGCGGACCTCTTCTGACGGGAATCAGCCCCGCTTGGCCATTTCGGCCAGCTGGGCCAAGCGCTGTTCGCGGGCTTCAAGGGACGGCTTCGGTTTCAATCCTGCGATCCGCAGGATCTCTCTCCAGCGATAGACCCAGTCATGGCGAAGGAGCGATTCCGTCGCGTTGCGCCGACTGATATCCTCGGCCCGGCCTGGCCGGGCCGAGAGTTCGGAGAGGACATCATCGATGTCGGTCCCGTCGGTCTCGATCTCGATGACGGAGTCGGGCCAGCCGAATAGTCTCTGGAAGGATTCACCGGAGGGCTTTTTGCCGATCAGGACGCATCCGGCGGCCGATCCTTCCAAATAGCGGGAGCCGACTTCGTCTTGGCCGTCGGTTTCTGTCGGGTGGTCCATCTTGGCGGGTGCGACCATGAAGGTCCGGCTTCGTTTCGCCATGTTGGCGATGAAATCCCGATGCGCATGAAAATCGCGCATGACCGTATCGTTGACACTTACGGTATCGTAAACATAAAAGATGCCCTTCTGCTCCGCCCGGCGCAGCAAGGCCTCATGGACCCCTTCCCATCTCCGCCCGATACTGTAGACATCGATGACCCGCTCGGGCGGCGCGGGATAGGGGCTGAAGCGGACGACGTCGACGCCATGGGGAACCCAATGACAGGGCCGGCCAAGGGCCGTCTCGACAGCTGTGACGCTGCCCTGAAGGTTCAAAACGACATGATCGAACTGGTTCATCAGGTGGAGCCAATTCTTATAGCGAGGGACCCACGCCGCCCACATTTCGTCCATCCAGCAAACGCTGGTTCGGCAGCGTTCTTTCCATCCTTTGATCGCATTGAGGGAGAGGAGGTCCCACCAGCTTTGACAGACGGCGACGAAGAGGTCATAGTCGCGGTCGAGCCGCACTGTCCGAAGGCCGGGGTTCAAGAAGGCCAGTTTTTTCGTAGCATCCTTCCAGAGAATCCGCCTCAGCCAGCTCTCCCGAAAGCGATAGTGGGGGCCCGGATCCAAGCAGATCAAGTCGACATCATCGGATGCGACGAGCACGTCCTCGGCTTCGTACAATCCCCCCAGGTAAGCGATCTTTCGGAAGTTCCTCCAGGAGGGCATGCAAATCCTGGGGTCTCGGGCGGCCCGCTCGGTCGCTTGCTCACCTGGGGACGAGAGCATATTCATGAAGGGCTTATCCAGCGCAACCGGTCTCAGGATATCGTGCTTTGCGTTTCGCGTCAAGAATGGGGGCTGGCAGGGCCTTTCGCCCCCTGCGGGCCTGGAGGGAACCCCCCCTAGCTAGCCAAAAAAACCCTACTATGCCCTCGGGAATCCCCTTTTGGGGTGATTCCTCGCCAAGTAGCCTGGACGAGAATATTCTAGCCTAATATGAGAAAGACTCGTCCTATAGGCAAAGCCGGCACGGCCGCCGGAATCCGTTCATAGGAGGGAAAACCCTATGGTGAATAAGCAAATCCATCCTTATCGGCATTTATCTAAAGGCCTCATCACGATCGTCATCGCCGCCCTCTTCCTTCAGCTGTCGCCGTCTCAGGCCGCGGCACAGACAAAATCCTCATCGCTCTTGAGCAGCCTTTCGTCCAGAAGGGCGAAGGCTCTCAGGGTATCGTTCACCTGCGTCCCTGCATTCCCGGTGGCCGGACAACCGGTTCAGTTCAGGGACATCTCGACGGGAAACCCGGCCTCCCGGCAGTGGGATTTCGGCGACGGGACCGGCAGCGTGGAACTGAACCCGACCCACGTCTATGCCTCACCGGGATTCCGTCGAGTGACGCTCAGCATCGCCAATGGCACAGTGTCAAGGAGGACGTCGCGAATGCTGGCCGTCATGCCCGCCGAGTTGGCCGCGTCGTTCGTCTTCAGCCCCACGACACCGGGCCCGGGACAGATCGTGCAATTCGCGGATACCAGTTCAGGAAATCCGACTTCCTGGTCCTGGAACTTCGGCGATAGCTCGACCAGCACCTTGAAGAACCCGTCCCATGCCTTCGCAAGGGCGGGCTCTTATGTCGTTAGCCTGATCTCCACCAGCAGCACGGGCTCAAAGCAGGCCAGCAAGACGGTAACGGTCGCCTCTATGTCCGTGCTCACGTCGTCCTTCGCTTTCGCCCCCGTCCTCCCCTCGGTGGGGCAGGCCGTCCAATTCACGGACACGTCCACGGGCAGCCCGACGTCCTGGTCATGGAACTTCGGAGACGGGGCCACGAGCGCGACCCGGAATCCAAGCCATGCCTATACGACCGCAGGTGCCAAAACAGTGACTTTGACCGTCACGAACAATTCCGGAACCAACACCTCGAGCCAATCCCTGACGGTCGCGGCCGCGCTCACGGCCTCCTTCACCTTCAGCCCCACTTCACCTGTGACAGGCCAATCCGTGCAGTTCACAGACATGTCCTCCGGGAATCCGGCCTCCTGGAGCTGGACCTTCGGCGACGGGTCGACCAGCACGCTCCAGAATCCCAGCCACGCCTATACGACCGCGGGGACGAAGACGGTGACCTTGACCGTCACAAATAACTCCGGGACGAACATGGCCAGCCGGACGGTGACCGTTTCGGCGCCGCTTGCGGCCTCCTTCTCCTTCAGCCCCAGCTCGCCTGTCACCAATCAGTCCGTCCAGTTCACGGACACGTCCACGGGCAGCCCGTCGATCTGGCAGTGGACCTTCGGAGACGGTTCGACGGGCACAACGCAGAACCCCAGCCACACCTATTCGACAGCGGGATCTTATAGTGTCACGCTGACGATCATGAACGCGTCCGGCCAGAATTCCGTCACCCGGACGGTGACCGTCACGGCCGCCAGTTCCCTGGCCGCCTCCTTTACGTTCAGCCCAGCCTCCCCCTTAGCCGGCCAGGCCGTGCTGTTCACCGACACATCGACCGGTGGTCCGACGTCCTGGAGCTGGGATTTCGGCGACGGCTCGACGAGCGCGGTTCAGAGTCCGAGCCACACCTACGCGACGGCGGGGGTGAAGACGGTCACGTTGACCGTTGCTAACAGCTCGGGTTCCAAGAGTGTCAGCAAGACCGTTTCCGTCCTGGCAGCGCTCGCGGCATCGTTCAGCTACACTCCGACATCTCCATCCGCCGGCCAGTCGGTACAGTTCACAGATACGTCAACAGGCAGTCCGACCTCCTGGAGCTGGACTTTCGGCGACGGCTCGACGAGCACCGCCCAGAATCCCAGCCATACCTATACAACCGTGGGCACCAAGACCGTCATGCTGACCGCCACCAATGGCTCCGGCTCCAACAGCGTCAGCAGAGCCGTGACCGTCGTCGCCACGCTCACAGCATCGTTCAACTACAGCCCGGCCTCCCCTGCCGCCGGCCACACCGTGCAGTTTACTGATACGTCGACAGGCAGTCCGACCTCCTGGAGCTGGACTTTCGGCGACGGCTCGACGAGCACCGCCCAGAATCCCAGCCATACCTATACGACGGCCGGATCCAAGACCGTCACCCTCAGGGCCACCAACAGCTCCGGCTCCAACAGCGTCAGCAGGACCGTCACAGTCGTTGCAGCCCTCACTGCGTCGTTCACCTACAGTCCCTCTTCCCCGTCCACCGGTCAGACCGTGCAGTTCACGGACACGTCGACCGGCAGCCCGGCCTCCTGGAGCTGGGATTTCAACGACGGCACGACCAGCACCGCCCAGAATCCCAGCCATGCCTTTTCGGCGGCTGGATCCTATTCGGTCACCTTGGTCGCCACTAATTCTTCAACGTCCAAGAGCGTCACCCAGGTCGTGGTCGTCACGTCCGCCTCGACACTATCGGCGTCCTTCAGTTACAGCCCCTCCTCTCCGAAGCCGAATCAGGCGGTTCAGTTCACCGATACCTCGACCGGCACTCCCGTCTCCTGGAGTTGGAATTTCGGCGACGGGTCTTCCAGCACCGTCCAGAATCCCAGCCATGCGTATGCGGCCGTGGGCTCGAAAACCGTCACCCTGACCGTGACCAGCAGCTCGGGCTCGAGCAGCGCCAGTCAAACCGTTACCGTGGCCACCGAATCGACCCTCATCCCGGCCGATCGCCGGATCGATTGGACTTACTGCGGTGTCCCCGGCGGGATACCGAATCGAACGACCATCTACACGACTCTGAACCCCGGAGCGACCTCGTCCCAGATCAGTTCGGCTTTGTCGAACTGTCCGGCCAGCCAGGTCGTCTACCTCAGCGCGGGAACATACACCATCAGTGGGACGATTGATTTTTCCAAGAGCAACGTGACCCTGCGCGGTGCGGGGGCCGGACAGACCATCCTCAACTGTGCGGGACAAGCGTTCATCACTCCCCAGTACGGTTGGGGTTCGGGACAGGCATTGGCCAGTGGATACACGAAGGGGTCGACGAGCGTTGTGTTCTCGTCCGCCCCAAGTGGGTTCGTCGTCAATAGTCTCATCATGTTCGACCAGGACGACGACACGAGCCTGGTCATGGCGACAGACGGACCCGGCCGCGCCATCAACCTCGTCCATAGGATAACGGGGATATCCGGGAATACCATCACCTTCACGCCTCCCTTGTCATATCCCTTCACGGCGGGGAAGAATCCGAGGGCCATGCCTCTTAGTTCAGGCGGAAACCCGTGCGTCACAATGTCGGGCATTGAAAATATGTCCATCAGGACGACGGCTGGCGTCGGCTCGGTCGTCATGCTGGCATCGGTTGATCGCTGCTGGCTCAAGGGGGTCGAGGTCAAGGGTGGAGACATCGGCGTGTGGGTCTACCATTGCAACCAAGTGGAGATCCGGCATTGTTTTCTGCATAGTTCCTACGGTACACCGGGCAATGCCGAAGGATATCCGCTCTACCTCTACGCCGGGACGAGCAACTGCCTAATCGAAGACAATATCTACACTAAGTGCGCGGCGGGCATCCTCCTGTCGAGGGCCTCGAACAATGCCATGCTCTACAACTACGGCTGGCAGACGACGTTCAATAACTTCTCGTTCCAGTACTGCATGTTCAACTGCAACCACATGGCCCACGGGCTCATGAACCTCTGGGAGGGGAACATGGGCGAGCAGTTCCAGAGTGACGGCTACCATGGCTCGGCCTCGCATAATACACTCTTCCGAAACTGGTTCAACGGACTCCATCCGACGAATACCATTAATAGAAAGATGATCGACCTAGGCCGGGCGAGTTACTATTTCAACGTTGTCGGGAACATTTTGGGAGATTCGTCATGGACGCCAAATGCCTATGAGATGTCGGGTGACCAAGGTTATGAATTCGCGGTCATCTATCGACTTGGCTATCCGAACATGACGAACAATGACCCGACCAACGCGGCCGTACCGTGGTCAAGCTATAGATTGACCTATCCCGACGCGACGGTCAAATCGACCCTCCTGCGCCACGGCAACTACGACTATTACAGCAAGACAACGGTGTGGGACTCGGGGATCTCCGACCACACCCTCCCCGCCAGCCTGGTCTATTCGTCCAAACCGTCGTACTTCGGATCGCTCCAATGGCCTCCGTTCGGCCCCGATGTCACCGGCTATGTGACCACGATCCCGGCCAAGGCCCGTTGGGACGCCTACCAAGCCTCCGGGAATATTGCAGACCTCTTCTAAGTCGGATCGAAGAAATGGTTAAGGCGGCCGTCCGCATCGGACGACGGGCGGCCGCCCGTTAGCGTTCCCGAGGGGGGATGCTCCCAGGACCCAGAAGCCCTTCATCGCTCCCGTCCCTCGAACCTCTCGGCGGAGGTCCTTCAAGACGCCGTCTTTACCAAAGGGACGATTGTCCCTATAATGAGGCCGGATTCCAGAAGATCAGGATCGTCATAAGCTCAAATGCCTGGGAAGATTTCCGGCGACGCGGTCGAGACAGGACGGTTCTCGAAAGAGCAGTGGCACGCGATCATCTCTCGATTCGAGGACCTCAACATCTATCAAACCTGGCCGTACGATGTCCTGGTGCACGGAGAGAGCCAGGTCGAACATCTGGTCCTCAAGGACCATGACCGGTTCCTGTCCGCAGCACAGGTCAGGATCAAACGGGTCCCCGCGCTCCGCTCGGGAGTTGCCTACGTGCGGTGGGGCCCCCTCTGGATCGTCAAAGGGACTCAAAGGGATCCCGAGATTTTCCGCCGGGCCGTGCGAGCCTTGAAAGACGAATACGTCCTCCGTCGAGGTTATCTGCTGCGCATATTCCCGGCGCTTTTCCAGGATCAAGATCAAGACCTGCTGAGCATCCTGACGGAGGAGGGATACTCTCAAGTGAGGCAAAAGGGTCGAGAGCGGACACTCCTCCTGAATGTCGACCTGCCCCTGCCAGATCTCCGCAAGAACCTCGACCAGAAATGGCGCAACGGTCTCAACCGCGCGGAAAAGAACGACCTCGAGGTCCTCGAAGGCGAGGGACAGGATGTCTTCGAAGAATTCGTCCATCTTTATCGGGACCTTCTGAAAAGAAAGAATTTCCGGGCACCCAACGACATCTCGGACTTCTCCTCCATTCAAAAGGAGCTTCCCGAGGGATGGAAGATGAGGGTCTTCCTGTGCCGGTCCCACGGCTCTCCGGGGGCGGGGGCCATTTGCTCGGCCCTCGGCCATACGGGGCTCTATCTGTTCGGCGCGTCGAACGAGCTGGGGATGGCCACCAAAGGGTCCTATGTGATCCAGTGGCGGATCATCCAATGGCTGAAGGAATCCGGCGCGGTCTGGTACGACCTGAACGGGATCAATCCCGAAGCCAATCCCGGCACGTATCGATTCAAGGCCGGCATCGCTGGGAAGAGCGGGCGCGACGTTTTCTTTCTCGGGCCGTTTGAGAGTTCTGTATCCATTCCGGGACGGATGTTATCCACGCTGGTCAACGTATTCCTGCCTCTGTCGCGCCGGATCCGCGCCCGCGCGGCAGTGGACCCCGCGTCCCGGACGGGCAGACGCTGATCCGCCGCAGTGGGAATACGGTCAGATGTCCCTTCGCTCAATGCGCAGCCGGCCGAGATGGGTCAAGACGACCGCTTTGTGGAATTGATACTTGATCACGAGCTTGGCGTACCGATGATACCCGAACACCCGGGAGACGGGCATCAGGGCCCCATAGATCCCGGCAGCCAAGCATGATTTGAGAAAGAACTGAGCATTGCCGAACCGCGAGCGGTCCTCCCGGTAATAGGCGTAGGTCATATAACCTATCAACCGGGATCTTTTCGAGTAGTACGCAAGGGAGAGACGGCTGGCGGGGACCTGCTCGAACACGACGGCCTCATCACACCAGACGAATTGGTGCCCCTGGCCCATGAGCTTTTGGAAGAGGCCGTCATCCTCGGCCCCGAGCCGGTATTTCAGGTCGAAGCGGTTCCCGGGCTCGAGGAACAGGCTCCTCTTCAGGAGGGCGTTCCCGGTCCTCGTCTGTCCCCAGTGGAGGCGAGATCCGGTGGGAAGCCTCGCCCTCTCGCAAATCTTCCCCCGGACGATCCAAGACGGCGGCGGCACGAGATACTCGGGCACGACCGGCCCCAGCGCTCCGTCAGCTTGGAACTCTCCCACGGTTGTATAGAGACGCAAGAGCCAATCGTCGGCGGGGTATTCATCGTCGTCGATAAAGGCGACGTATTCACCCCGCGACCGATCGACGCTCACGTTGCGTAAAAGGGCCAGGTTCTTGTCCGGAACGGGGCTATACGAGATGTCGGAATCCGGGTTTTTCAGAAGATCGTCGATGACGGCTTTCCCGGAAAGCTCCAGGTCATTGTCCACGACGGAGGCAGAAATCGTAAAAAGACCGTCGGTCCGTTGGGCGAAGACCCGCTCAAGGAGCTTCCTGAGAAGCTCGGGGCGCTGATACGTGCAAAGACAGACCGTGATGTGGTCTTTGCAGCCGTTCCGAGGGCTCGCACCGCTGGCCTCCGTCATAGGGTTCTCGTCCTTTCCCTTCCCCTTGATGATCACCGGCGGCTCCCCCCGCGGGCTCGCTCCGGTGCCAGCAGGCGATACGTCCCTTGCGCGACATCCCCGATCAATTCCCCGAACTGCGGGCTCAACAGGAACCGACATTGCTCGGCCTCGGAGGGATGGACCATGAGCTCCACGTTGGAGGAATAGGCCAGGGAGATGATCCTCGCGATGCGAGGGACGTCGTGAAGAGGTTCGATGCTGAAGAAAGCGTCCGTGCAGATGTACCGGTGGGTCAGCCATCTGTCCACCAACCGCCGGTAGGATCTGTTGATGAGGCTCTTCTCGCCGGGCCGAAAGGTAAAATGCCGGCGGACGCACAAGCCGGAGGGGATGACACGGTCCATGAGCACGTTGGCGCTGAGGTGGACATGTTGATGGCCATCGACCTGCGCCGGCTCTCTCGCGAACAACCGTCCGTACTCTTCATATTGAGCCTGAAAAACATAGTCGAGGTCATTCTTGATGAACGGATCGTAAACGAAATGGGACCATCGGCCGCACCGGAAGTACCTGACGAGCCTGGCGTGGCGGCTCCCGACCTGGTGGGGAATTTCCAGACCGTCAAAGGGAAGGTCCAGATTGAGATGCAGGCCCGTGTCCAGACCGGCCTCCAGGGCCGATTCAGCCGCACGCCGGGAATCCGTCATGAAGACCATGGCGCTGGCCGACGTGATCCGCCCGCGCCCAAAGCACTGCAGGGAGCTGTCCGTACAGGCCCTCGATCGGCCATAGTCGTCGGCATTGATAATCAGCATGCGCGCTCGATCCTGCAGGGCTTCAATGGCGCGGCGAACACCGGCCCTTCTGCGGGACCAAGCTCATTATACCCGAGACTGGGTCGACATCAAGACCTTCCGCTCCGGGACGAACGATCTTTCGCAATTCCCGACATCCCGGTAGAACGCAGAGCCTCTTTTGCTCTATAATCTGTGCTCATAGGATGTCATTCTCAGGACGGATCGGGAACGAACCATGGCAATCTCTCAGCATCAAATAAGCCTTCGGGGTCGACAGCGGATGGCCCGCTCGTTGTCGTTGGCACCACAGACGACGATCGTCATGAAGGGACACCTGCTAAGGATCGGTGAGGTCTTCGACGAATTCTGGATCCGGTCGAAAGATTTGTTGGACCTGCCGGAGATCGTCGCTCGGCTGCGGACCCTGCCCGGCCGGCCGGATATCTTGACCTCCGTCCAGAAGTTGCCGCACGTGACGCCTCAATTTTCCTATTATTACGAATGGGACAATCTCGCCGTGGCCAACTTCGAATCCCACTCGGCCTGGTTTGAAACACAGATCGACCGGAGTGCCAGGAAACAGATCAGGCAATCCGCAAAAGCGGGTCTTCGGACCGAAATCGTGCCCTTCAACGATGACCTCGTGAAGGGGATCTGCTCGATCTACAATGAGCTTCCCGTCAGACAAGGGAGGAAGTTCTGGCATTACGGAAAAGATCAGGAAACGGTCAAGGCCGAGAACGCCACCTACTTGGAGAGAAGCGTTTTTATCGGGGCCTTTTATGAGAACGAGCTGATCGGCTTCCTCAAGATCGTCCTCGACGGAGAAGTCGCCTCGCTTATGCAGATTCTTTCGAAAGCCGCTCACTTCCACAGGCGGCCGAACAACGCCCTTTTATCCAAGGCCGTTGAGGCCTGTGAGCGGGAGGGAGCAAGATCCTTGACCTACGGTCAGTACATCTACGGGAAGAAAGGGCAAAGCAGTCTTGCCGAATTCAAGGACAGCCATGGGTTCAAGAGGGTCGATATCCCCCGGTATTACATCCCGTTGACCCTCCGGGGCCGCGTGGCCTTGAAATGCCGACTCCATAAGGGCCTCGCTTCGTGGATGCCGGCTTCTGCAGGGTCCCTCATCGTCAAACTGAGGGCAAGATACTACCAGATCCGCCGAAATCCTCGATAGCGCGGGCTTTCAGGAGAGGTCCGGCTCATCCCCTGATGGGGGTGAGGGCCGTTTCGAGAGGGTCGCGAAGATCAGTCGATATTGCTCATCCAGGGCCAGCCGATACTCCTGGATCTTCTCGATGATCCGGAGGCGGATCTCCGGGACCCGCCTTTCGATCGACTCAAATTTTCCGATCAGGCCGGGGACGTCGAAATCCGCGATGCGCATGCAGCATTCCGGCAGGCCGGTCGCAGCCATCAGGACGTCATTCTTCCTGTTATAGGAGATGCTGATGACCGGCCGGGCCAGGATGAGGGAGATGACGACGTTGTGGAACCGGCTCGCGACGACGATGTCGGTGGACCCGATCTGCCGGAACAGGTCCGGGATGGAGGAGATCGGTTCGTCAACGATCCGGCGCTCGCCGTAGACGATCCCCTTCTTCTCCAGGCTCCTGCGGAGGTCCTCCCGGACCGGATCGTCGTAGGTGATATCCCCGATGAGGATGCGGACAGGGTATTTTCTGTCCACGAGCCAGGTCACGAACTGTCCGATCTTATCGAGATAGTCGTGATAGAGGAGTCGGGCTTCCTCTCCGCTCGTCCCCCTCCCGCAATAATCATAAAGACCGACGCCCACGACGGGACGATCCGCCTCGGTCCCCGGCGGTGGCGGGGAGGCCGCTTCCGGGAGGCTGAAGGCCAGGTCGGGGAAGACGAAGCTCTTCCGATGGAAACCCATCTTGGTCATGTTCTGTTGCGAGTGCTGATCCCGGAAGCAGACATAATCGGCCCCGTCAAGGCTCAGCCTCACGAGCCATTGCGTCATCTTGCTTCTCATCGGCTCGACGCCGACACTGACGAAAAGGACCTTAAGGCGATAGAGTTTCGCCAGAAGGGTCCATTTGAGGATCTCAAAGGGATATCCTAGCGAGCTTTCACCGCCGTCACCGAGCATCCCCGTTCCCGTCATGATGAGCATATCCCGGCCGCTGAGGGTTTGCCTGATCCTGGCAACTTCCCTTAGCTCGTGGGGGATCCTCCGGAAGATCCCGCGCCAGATCCTTGCTACAAGGCGCCAGGGCCCGCGGCCGGACCGCCTCGGCGGACCTTCGGACCTACAGGATATCGGGAAGGCCGGCACGCCGTGCCGGGACAGGACGTCTTCCGGAGTCGAACAAATGCAGTTGATGTCCGCTTCGGGAAGGAACCTCCGGATACTATGGATGATGGCCTTCAAGGTGCACTCGTTCCCGATGTTCCGCGTGCCGAAATTGCCGAACAGGCTGATCTTCGTCGACATCCGGCGGGGACGCTCCTCGGCTGACGGTCCCCGCTCACTCAGGGGTGCGAATGTCCTCATCCGAGTTGCCGGAGGCCAGGTCGCCGATGTCGGGGGATGGAATGCCAAAAAGGCGGCCATCGCCTTCTGGAGCCTGGCTTGCTGGGCTCAGTCGGATACCTCTTCAAGGGATGCGGCCTCGTCTAATTGTATTTACGGTTGGACGGCTTGAGCGGGCGGCCCACAAGGTACTTTTCGATGCCTTCCTCCAAAGCTTTCCGGTAGACCCCCAGGCTCTCATGAACGGCCCCGATGGTCTTGTCGATGTCTTCGTCCCCGTGGGAATAGCTGATGATGAAGCTTGGTCCGAGGATGCCCCGCTTGATCATCTCCTGCATGAATAAGGCCCGGAAGGCTTGGGAGGGCTGGCCCGCCGCGTCGCGCGTGGCAAAGACCAGGCAGCATGGCTTTCCGATCACGGCGAAACGCCTTTCGAGGCCATGGTCTTCGATGGCCCGCTCGACGCCGGCCCGGAGCCGCTCCCCTTGCCGCCAGAGCGTCTCGACGACGGGCTCTCTCTGATAGATCCGCATGACCGCCATCGCCGCAGCCAGGTTCGGGTTCTCTGCGCCATGGGTCAGCGATAGAAGGAAGACGCGCTCCCGGTCATGGTCAAGCCCGCCGAGCCTCATGATATCGCGCAACCCAGCCAACGCCGAGATCGAAAAGCCGTTTCCCATGGCCTTGCCGAATGTTGAGAGGTGCGGCGTCACGCTGTAGTACGCCTGCCCTCCTCCGTTGTGCCAGCGGAATCCGGTGATCATCTCGTCCAGGATGAACACGGCCCCGTTCTTCTCGCAAAGCGATTTCAGGTCGTTCAAGTAGCTGGCGGCCGGCGGGACTTCTTTCTCCGGTTCCAGGATCATGCAAGCGATCTGGCCCGAATACTGTTCAAAAACCGCCTGCGCGCTGGCCAGGTCGTTGTACTTGAATTTGACGGAGAGGCGGCTGATGGCTTCGGGGATGCCGGCCGCCATCGGAGTGGTTCCGATGAACCAATCGTCTACAGAAAAGAACGGATGGTCGCCGCACAGGGCGATGAGGTCCCGTCCCGTGTAGGCCCTCGCTAGCCTGACCGCTGCTCCGGTCGCATCGGATCCGTTCTTTCCGAACTTGACCATTTCCGCTCCGCGGATCAATCCGAGGAATTCCTCGGCACACTCCGCTTCGATGGAGGCGGGCCTGGTGAAATTATGTCCCAATTGCATCTGTCGATAGGCGGCATTGTTCACCGCTTCATAAGCATGGCCCAAGGAGACCGCTCTCAAGCCCATGCCGTACTCGATGAACTCGTTGCCGTCGACGTCCCATACATGGCAGCCCTTCCCCTTGACGATGAACCCGGGCGAAAGCTCGGGATACTGGTCGTCCCCCTTAGCGTAGGTCTGACAGCCGCCGGGGATGAACCGATGGGCCTTAATCCTGAGTTGCGCGGAACGTTCGAAATTCATGGCTTCGTCTCCTCCCGGAACGAGCCGGAAGCGGCTGTTCCTCCCCTGTTTATCCAATCCAGCGGGCGCTGCATCCCCGCCGCTGATAAAGGAGAATCTTACTCGGGCTCAGAGGCAGAGTCAACATGGTTGGGTTCGTCGCGCCCCTTGCGAAGGGGAACGCGCTGCGTTCAGAGATTGACCTCTTACCGGCGGCTACCTCCGTCTAGACCGGGGCGGGCCCTTGGCCGGGATCGGCGGGACGCTTGAGCATACCGCGGGCAAGATCCCAATAGAAGGCTTTCTGCTTCATCACGAACAGGAGCATCCAGAGATAGATTGCGATGAGGACCCCGCCTCCCAGCACAAGGCGCCCCAGGGCGGGAAGCGAACGTCCGAAAATGAAGACCACGCCGAAGCCGAGCACGCCCGCCACCAGAGATGAAACGAGCGGCCGGCGCGCAACCCGGAAGAGGTCCCCCAAGGAAACCATGGTATTCCGGACAGACCAGATCATGTGCGGGATGAACCAGAGGGTCATGACGGCCGAATAAGCAAAGGCCACCCCTTTGGGGCCGTAGCGCAATCCGACCGCATAAGAGATGGTGACCAGAAGCGCGAGGACGAGGGCGATCCGCAGGCAACGCCCGCCCCGGCCGATGGCCCAGAGAAGCCAACGCAAGGGATTGATCAATCCGAAGATCAAGACCGTGGGCGTCAAAAGGCGCAGGAGGACCGCCGCATCTTTCCATGCGGGGCCCAAGACGACGAGGACGATCTCGTCGGCGAAAAGTGCGCTCACCACGGCGGTCGGCACGACCAGGGCCAAGACCAAATTATAGCCTTTAAGGAAATAGCTCTTGAAGCGGTCATGGTCATCTTGGAGTCTGGACAGTGCCGCGAGTGCGACCATGCCGGCAGCGGAATCGAGGTTTTCCCGCGGAATACTGATGAACTGATAGGCCCGTCCGTAGATCCCGAGAGCCTCCGAGCCCCAATAACGGCCGAGCAGGACCTTGTCGAGGTTGGAGGAAAAATAGCCGATGACGCTGTTCGAGATGACCTGGCCGCCGAATCCGATCATCGAGCGGACCTCCGCCCCCCGGTGGGGCCTCCCGGGGACCCACGGCACGGCCAGCCAGACGCAAACGGTGGACGTGGCGGTCGGGGCGACGGCCAATCCCAGAAGAGACCAGTATCCACATCCGGCAAGGGCCATCCCGATCCCAACGACGCTGCCGACAAAATAGGACAGGATCTCGATGAACGCCAGGGCGGTAAAGCGCATTTGACGCTGAAGAAGCGCGCCATGCTGGACCCCGACCGCTTTGACAATAAACCCTGCCGCCGAGACCAAGGTCAACCAGAAAAGCCGGGGCTCGTGATAAAAGGAGACAAGGATGGGCGCCAGTGCCAACGAGAGAAAACAGAGCGCGGTGCCGACCAGGACGTTGACCCAGAACAGCGTCGATATCTGTTCTTCCGTGATCGTGGCTCGCTGGACGGTGGCCAAAGAAAGGCCAGCGTCCTGGAAGAGACCGAACACCCCGGTGACCACGGTCACCATGGCGACCAACCCGAAATCCTTCGGTTCCAGGAGGCGCGCCAAGACCATGAGGGACCCCATGCGCAGGAGGAACATCCCCGCCTGGGACCAGATCTTGACGAACCCGGCCCGGACTGTCTTTTCTTTCAGGTCTTTCATGGCGATGCTGGCATGTCCACTGAGAATCCGTCTCCCCGTTTAGCGAAAGCGGGGGACTTCTCCGGGTCCTTTCAGGCGGGCTTACTCCTGAGATTGTCTGTCGCGGCGGCGACCATCTTCCGGCAATAAAAGGCTTCGGCTTGGCCGCGCGGTGCGTTGGACTCGATCCCCCGTATTCTTGATAGGGCCATAAAGGTTGCTTCCGTGAACCACTGATTGTCCGCTTGAGATGGGAAATATTTCCTGAGATAGCGGACTTTAGTGCGGCAGACGGCCGGATCCAAGTGGACGTAGACGTTGGGAGTCCCCAGATCACCGTCGTATTTAGGGATCTCGTACTCCCAGATCAGGTGGTCCCGGAACGTGTTCCAGGTCAGGTCCGAGATCAGTCGATGATCCTGGTGGAGATCCGACCGATAGTGGGTCAGGATCAGGTCGGGGGAAATGTCCCGTTTCAGGGATTCAAAGCTGTCTTTGATCGTGTCCCCTACGAAGGGGAAGAATCCATCGCGAAAATCGTGGATCACGACCGTTCTTTTTGCAGCGCCGGCCAAAAAGGCTTTCGCACTCGCCTCAGCCTCCTTTTTTCTGTTCCCCTTGGCGCCGAAAACCACCCAAAAAAATTCGGCGTTCGTATGAGATTTCAATATCTTTAGGATCGTCCCGCCGCATCCGATTTCGATATCGTCACTGTGGGCCCCTAGGCAGAGGACACTCAAGGACCCCCCCGGGGGAGACAGTTTGATGTCCATCATGGGCGTGTCTTCCAGACCTGCCAGGGCATGTCATCCTTGGCCACAAGGTCTTCCAAGAACTGCTTATCCTTGAACGTGTCCATGGCGACCCAGAATCCGCTGTGCTTGCAGGTCATGATCTGCTGGGCTTGGATCAGCCGCCGGAACGGTTCTTGGACGAGATCCTCTCCTCTCTTGATGTAGCGGAAGATCTCCTTCCGGAAGGCGAAGAATCCGCCGTTGATCCAGGTCCCCGATTCGCCCAGGGGGCTGATCGAGGTCACAGTGTGTTCGCCCTCGACGTTTACGACATGGAAGCTCTGCGTCGGCTTCACCGACAGAAAGATCCCGATCTTCCCGCTGGCCAGGAACTGGGACAGGTAATCGGGGAAATGAAGGTCCGACAGCCCGTCTGCGTAGTTCGCCAGGAAGACCTCGTCGTCGCCCAGGTAGTCCTTGACGGCGCATAAGCGCTCCCCGATATTCGCGTTGGGTCCGGTCTCGATGAACGTGATCTTCCAGTCGGCGATATCGCTGCTGAGCAAGGTGAGGTCCTTGCCCCCGTTCTTCAAGACGAAGTTGTTGGAGATACATTCGTCATAGTTGACGAAGTATTTCTTGACGACGTCCCCCCGGTATCCCAGGCACAGAATGAAATCCTTATGCCCGAAGTGGGCGTAGTATTTCATGACGTGCCACAGGATCGGCCGGTACCCGATCTCGACCATCGGCTTGGGGATCGACTCAGAATACTCCCTCAACCTCATCCCCTGCCCACCGCAGAAAAGAACCACTTTCATGCGTTGTCTCCTGTCAAGCGGGGTCTAGGCCATCTTATGGGCCGGCCGGATGTGGATATCCGTGACCTCCGCTTTCCTGTTCAATCTAAGCACGTCAATCACCACCTCGGCCACACCCTCGGGAGGCATCAGGCCTTCCGGGCCGGGCGTGAGTCCCTCGGCCCTGGAGATCTCCGCCTGCATGCGGGTAGCGGTCTTGCCCGGGAAGACGCTGAGCACGCGGATCCCGTCTCCGCCAACTTCATCCCTCAAGGCATCGGCGACGGCCTTGAGGGCGTGTTTGCTGGCCGAATACCCGGCGATGCCGGCTTTGGCGTGGAGGCCCGCGGAAGAATTGATGAACACAACCTGGCCCCGCCGCACCCGCAGGGCGGGGAGCAGCATCTGCGTGAGAAAATAGGGTGCCCGGACGTTCACCCGGAATTGGCGATCGAAGTCCTCGATGTGGGCCGCCTCCATCATCCCCGGTAGGATCAAGCCGGCGCTATGCACGAGGGCGTCAAATCCGTCATGATCGCTGCTGAGACGGGCCGCCAGCCGTTGCAGCTCTTGATCGTTCTCGAGGTCGGCTTCATAGACGATCAGCCTCTTTTTCATGCCGCCGGCCGAGTCCCTGACATCCTCCAAGGACCGGCGGCGCCTCCCTATCAAGCACACCGTCGCCCCGTGAGCTCCTAAGCTGAGTGCGATGGCCCGGCCAATGCCGCTGCTCGCCCCCGTAACGGCCGCGACGTGGATCTGGGAGGGCGTCAGGACTCTTC
>Ga0316620_10000398_pt1 | contig 17414 bp, 14 predicted proteins | sample OWC_Aug_M1_C1_D5_FD_207651 | JGI IMG/M metagenome (GOLD analysis project Ga0316620, IMG submission 207651) | Wetland soil microbial communities from Old Woman Creek delta, Ohio, United States - OWC_Aug_M1_C1_D5_B | ecosystem: Environmental > Terrestrial > Soil > Wetlands | place: USA: Ohio... | reverse complement strand
GACAGCCGAGCCTCTGCATCAAGTACGGCGTCAACACAGACGCCGCCCCGTTGCCAGGGTCTACTACGACTTTGAACTGCCTTGACTTGATTAGTGTTGAATCGCACTGCGTCAGAAGTACCTGGATGTGTATCTCTGCGGCATTCTCGACTACTGATTCGGTGCCGATATTGTCCCATGCAGCCACTCTGAACTTACCGGAACGGTAAATCTCTTCCAATTGCTTCTCCTGTTCTGGACTGTATCCCATGCCGTCCTTTCTCCAGAACTTCACGCCAGTGTACTCTGGTGGGTTGTGAGATGCGGTGACCATCGCACCGGTGTCATAGCCGCCGTGTTTTGTCATGAAGGCCAGCGTTGGCGTAGGGATGATTCCTGCGCGAACGACGTTGATGCCCGCAGACAGGAGGCCCGCCGAAAGGGCGTCGGAGACTACTCTGCCCGTTGTCCGCGCGTCCTGTGCAAGAAGCACAGTGCCGCCGCTGAGATAGGTGCCCAAGGTCTTGCCCAGATTGAGCGCCATGTCTAGGTCAAACTCCTTCCCATAGACCTTCCTGACACCTGTCGTGCCGAAAAGCTTCTCTGCCATCTTGGTCTCACTGCCATCATGAATGGCGAAGAAAAAAACCTACTGATTCGCCTCGTTGCTAGACGGCGTTTTCGGACGACGGAGCAATACTAGAGCAATGACCAGCGGCGCGAAGCTTGCTGCCACGATAGCCAGCGTGAAAACGTCGATCATGGGGCTGGTTTCTTCCTCGGTCTTCCAGTAGTGGTAGAAGTACGGCCCGTACATCGGATTGAACTGGTAGCCGTTCATCTCCACCCGTTCGACGTGGAAGTTGGTATACTGACTGCAGTAGATGTATGCGCAGTGCTTGACAATGGCCTCCTGTATCATGCCATAGAGCTCGGTCCTCAAGGTCCTGTTAAGACTCTGGGAGGCTTGTTCAATCCACTGATCGACCTGTGTCGCATTCCATCCTTGCGAGTCTCCAAGACAGACTCTCGCGGCATAGGTGTTCGTGGACTTGACGAAGACTGCTATGAACTCCTCAGGGTCTGCAATGTCCGGGGACCAACCCAATGAGTAAACGAGCTGGGGCGGCTGGGGAAAATGAGGATACATCCCTGGCCCTATGGTATCGATCGCAAGAGGGGTTGATGGTTTCGTTGAGGATGGGTCTTCCAGAATTGACTCGATACCCTTCTTGACAAGTCCGATGATGTAGGCATACGTATCGCTGTTATGCCAATAGCGTAGCCGCAGCGTGTAGTTCCAGCTGGCCAGAGCATCATCCAGACCGGCCGTCATCGCCTCATTCCACTTCTCGACCGCGGCAGTGATGTTCTGTCGGTAGATGAACAGATCATTCTTTTGACCGAACATACCGAGTGGGACTGGGCCCTGAAGCTGTATGGCAAGTCCTCCCGTCAGATTGTCAATGTACTCTTCGTAATCGAACGCGTACGAAACAGCTTCCCTCAGTTCCTTCAGAGCGAACGGGTTCGTCAGAGTCCGATCATCGTCTACGATGGTGGCGTTCAGATAGAATGCCAGTACGGCCGTCTTGAATGTTGGCTCCCCTGTCCAGACTCTGAGGTTGGGATTGAGCGACTTGGGAGTTCCGTCTCCGGAACTACCTGTGGCTCCATTGTATACTCGGTCAGCCTGGCTGGCTGGCCAGTCGCATCCGTTCGTGATTCCCGACTCAAGGTTGGCCGTGCGGTTGTCATTGGATGGATTGACTCTGATATAGATGCGGTTCACGCTACCGACCCGTGGGTAATCCACTCTCGCCTCTACTGCTCTCCAGTAGTTGAGGTTGAGATCCATCCGGACGAGATCTGTCGTCATATTGGTGACCATGTAGGGACCTGTACCGCATGTGTGATCAAGAAGCCAGTCGTTCCACATGCCCATCACGACACCGCCGTGTTTCTCAACGTAGGTCGGACTGATTTGAGACCCAGAGGGGTGTGCAATCACATTGATGAAGGGCGCATAGGGCTCCGAGAGGCGGAATCTGACTGTGTACTCATCAAGTGTGATTATCGGCTCCTGTTCAACCCAGGCGCTGAAGTTCGAAACATGTTCAGGGCTGCCCTCTCCGTAGCCGTAGGCGGCAATCTCCACTGCCTGACCGCCTAGAATGCGCTCCGCGAAGAGCCAAGCCGGACCAAACGAGTCAAAGAGTGCGAGGAGTCTCTCGAAGTTGTACTTCACGCACGTAGAGTTGAATGGCGTGCCATCGTGAAACCTGACGCCCTCGCGTAGATGAAACGTGTAGTTCAGTCCGTCGCCTGACACAGTGTATGATGTTGCAAGAAGGGGCTTGTTAACCTCCGTGCTATCTGACTCGAGGTCGTAGGTGAAGAGGGTTTCATAGACGTTCCAGCTTATCCAAGCACCTGACGTTTCGTAGTCCAAGTGTGGGTCTAGGTATTCGGGAGCTGAAATCGACTCCCAGATCACTGTCTGGTCCGAACGCTGTGTGGCAACTTGGGGTACCACGAAGGACGTGAATAGCAGTACAGTCATCACTGCAATTAGGGCGACTAAGCTCGTTTCTCTCATCAGCTCTGCGCCTTCAGCCGCGGGCAGTATGACTCTAGGTATGATGGCGTCCTTCTTGAATCTTGCCGGTCGCGGAAGCACTCATGCTACCGCTTGCGAAGCTCAGGAATCGTTTCCTTGGCGATTCTGCTGAAGCTGGGTATCTGCGCAGGAGCGAAGAACGGATAGAAGAATATCAGTTCGTTTATTCCCAAGGCGGCGTATCTGTCCACTGTTTCAATGAAGTTCTTCTCCGATGCGAAGGCTGTAGTGGCATCTGCACCGAAGACTAGCAGTGAGCGCCCGATTGACCCTGGGTCTCTGCCAATCTCCTCGCAGAACCTATCGAGCAAGGCACACCTCCTGCGAGTGTTCTCTACGACCACATCAACAGGCGCTCCGAAGTCCGCTCCGTACGAGTTCCAAGTGTCTGCGTACTCTGCTGCTATTCTGAGAGAGCCCTTTGCATGTGCAGCAATCGTGAGCGGGGGACGCGGCTTCTGGACAGGACCCGGCGCCATTGTCGCGCCGTCGACATCATAGTACTTCCCCTTGAAGCTCGCCGACTTGTTGCGAAGAAGCATATCGATAATCTTCACCTGTTCCCTCAATCGCTCAGTTCTCTCTTTTGGCGTCCACTCCCCTACGCCTATCATCTTGCACGAAGGATCGATTTGTCCCGGAGCTCCAGCACCAATACCGAGCTCTAGTCGACCATTTGAGATATTGTCGACAGTCATCGCTTGGCGGGCCAAGACCGCAGGATTTCGTAATGGGATCGAGGTGACGAGTGTGCCCACTCGTATTCGTGAGGTGGAACTCGCCAATGCGGCAAGAGTCGTCCATCCATCGAACCACGGACCGGCTGGGCTGCTGTAATTGACGAAATGGTCTGCGACCCAAGTGCTGTCAAACCCCAACGAATCGAACTGCCGCCATAGTTCGACCAGCGTTGGCCATGGCATGTCTTGGAGGACTATGACTCCAAATTTCAGTCGTTGCATCACTATGACCACTGCACGAAACGATTTCTGTGTCTATTTAACCCGTGAGTTCTCAGCCAGTTCTGTCTAGATGATACGCACACATGATGCATGAAAGTACAGCAGAAGCGTCCTGAGCCTGTCTTCAATTGAACACAGTCCCTACTTTCCCGCCACTCTCAGACGAATCCCGTTGGGGCACCCGACCCTGTCCGCCAGCCAATGAGCCATAATACCCGCGAAAGCTTATTAGGCCCGCACAACTTAGACCCGTCGGCCAAAGGCCACCCCGCCATCACGATAGCCAACCTCGGGATGAATGCGAATGAGCAGTACCTATGACTATCTGTTCAAGACTGTTGTCTTGGGTGAGGGTGCTGTCGGCAAGACGGCTATTGTGACACGGTTTTCTCATGGTTTCTTCCGGACTGACTACAAGACCACCATAGGTTCACAGTTTGCAGTAAAGAGCATTGAAGTCAGGACCAGTGAGAGTGAGAAGGTCACAGTCAAGCTGCAGATCTGGGACGTAGCCGGTCAAAGCCGGTTCCAGATTCTACGACCCATGTACTATCGCGGCTCAAGTGGCGGTCTCTTGGTCTACGATGTCACAAGAAAGAGGACCTTCATCGTACTTGAGGAATGGCTTGAGGAGCTCAGGAAGGCGGTGAACAAGGATATTCCTCTCGTGCTGGTGGCGAACAAGACGGACCTTCCCGATAGGATTGTCACGCCAGCTGAGGGCAAGGCGTTCGCAGATGCCCACAACATGCCCTATATCGAATCGAGTGCGAAGACGGGCGAGGGGATTCTTGATGTCTTCGAGCAGCTGGCACAGATACTGGTCGAGGCCAGAGTGGCAGGCCGCGCCTAGGCCCTTGGCTTACAGGTCACCTTATCTTCTCATGCTCATCTGGGCAGGTGAGCCAAGTCCATGACCAACCCCGAAGAGTCGTATCCCGTCAACACTATACCCGCACTTTCGTGGGCCTTCGATTTGTACTTCAGACACAACGGCCGCTTCAGGGACACCCCGATTGTCGAGCTCATATTTCCCGCGGGTAAGCATAAGGAGATGATGCGCAAGACGGGCGCCCACGAGATACTCCTTCTGATATCGAAGAGGCGGCTCTACGTCCGAGCTCGGTGTATCGACGAAAAGGACTGCAACTTCAACACAGATAGGATTGACGGCAAAGACAGAGCGGCCCTGATGAAGCTCTCTTGGGATGAGATTGATTCACGCAAGTTCTTCGTGATGATGACGAAATGGCTCATGAAGCTAAACATAGACAGTGCACTGATGATCCGTGCGCTGAACACGGTCTGTGATGGCAAGGTAGTGACTCCTCTGAAGACTCAGTATGGGCGGGTCTTCGAGAAGTTTGATGACTACCGGCGGAACAGGTGGCCGGAAGATGCAACCCCTGACAAGATGGACCGGTTTCTTCAAGAGGTAATCGTGAGAGTAGCTTTCTGGTTCCAGAGCGCGGCGGCCGTAGGTGCACTGAAATGACCGGTCACGAGGTCGGGGTGTTGGATGCCTATCAGTCGCGTGCTGGCTCATTGAGCCGAGCTGGATGTGGTTGGCTGTGATAGTCGGCCTGCTTGTGAACCCAATCGCAGGAATGGGTGGTCGTGTCGGTCTCAAAGGCACCGATGGAGTCTATGAAGAAGCCTTGCGAAGAGGAGCTGTGCCCGTCGCCTCTGGCAGGGCGCGGGAGTTCTTGGAGGCACTTGCAGAGACCTACAGTACACTCGGCCGTCCAACGCCGCTCATCATGACCTGTCCCGGACAGATGGGTGCAGAGTCCCTCGAAGCATCAGGGTTGGAGCATCGGGTAATCAAGGTCAGAACACGCGCGACCACATCTTCTTCTGATACTGTCCGTTGTGTGAAGGGTCTATATGACAATGGAGTCAGGCTGCTTGTCTTCGTAGGGGGCGATGGGACAGCACGCGACATCTACGATTCCATTACGCGTCATGGACTGCAGGACCTGCTCGTCCTTGGCGTCCCATCCGGAGTGAAGATGTACAGCGGGATCTTTGTGGTCAATCCTCGTGACGCAGCTGAAGTCATCCGGCTTGTGGACGAAGGGACCGCAACACCAGCGGAGTTTGAGGTCATGGATGCAGATGAAGAGGCGTTTCGTCAGGACAGGTTCATAATCCGACTGTACGGCTACCTAAACGGGCCGTCTGTGCCAGCGAGGTTCCAAGGTGCAAAGCAGGCAAGTCCTGAAACCACGAACGAACGGGAAGCACAGGAAGCCATTGCCCGATACCTCAAGGACCGGATGATCGCTGATGGCACTTACATTCTGGGTCCTGGTACAACGATGAAGGCCTTCGCAGACCTCTTGGACATCAAGAAGACGGTTCTCGGAGTGGACCTCTACAGAGCTGGCGAAATCCACAATGACTTGAGCGAGTCGCAGCTGTTGGAACTGATCAAGGACTACTCGAAGACTTGGATTATCGTTTCTCCAATCGGCCATCAGGGTCTGTTGTTCGGTCGCGGAAACCAGCAGATCAGTCCGGTCGTGATAGCGCGAGTGGGCCGCGATAGAATCTGGATTGTCTGCACCCCCGCAAAGCTGGGCGGAATCGAGGGCGGGACTCTCAAGGTTGATACGGGGGACGAACGCATCGACAAGATGTTACGGGGATACATTCGGGTCGTGACCGACTATGCTGAGATACGTCTTGTGAAGGTGGAGTGATGGCTGATAGCTTTGAGCGGCGGGACCGCTTGGTCGTCCTGATGACCGACTTTGGCGAGTCGGAGTACGTGGGTATAATGAAGGCGGTCATCTACTCGGACTCTCCGGGTGCGACCATAGCTGACCTCACACATTCGATTTCACCTCAGTCGATTCGTGAGGGAGCTTGGGTACTTCTCAAGACGCATGGTTTCTATCCCAAGGGTTCCGTGTTCGTCTGTGTAGTTGATCCCGGTGTTGGCACGAGTCGGCAGGGTGTGCTGGTGAAGACACATGACTACACATTCATTGGCCCCGACAATGGTCTGCTGTATCCTGCATGCACAGACAATGGCATTGAGTCAGTCTTCACCTTGCGTGTTGGCGAGACTGCTTCGAAGACATTTCACGGCAGGGATGTGTTTGCGAAGGCTGCCGCTGCGGTCCTGAACCGCACAGAGAAGCCGCTGCTGTCGAAGAAGACGGCACAACTCAGAGTCTCTCTAGATTTCCACCTGAAAGGCCGCACAGGTGAGGTGGTGCGGGTCGACAGATTTGGAAACATAGTCACGAACATACCACCATTGGAGAAGTCTGACTATCACCTTTCATGCTCCTACATTGAGTCAGAGCTGAAGCTGTGCGACACCTATTTCGTGGGCCCCGAACACGGTCTCTTCTTGGTCACAGGCAGCTACGGCACGTTGGAGATAGCAGCAAAGAATGCGGCGGCCTCGAGAAGTCTGCCACTCGAAGTGGGAAGCCGCATCACGCTGGATTGATGGATATGAGGTATGTCGTCTTCCCCACTGATATGGGGTCTTCTGGTGTGGTCTTTAGCGAGGACGGACTGGCTGTTAGAGTGCTTCTGCCGGCTACCCAAGACGTCACATTAGCAAGAATCAGGCAGCTCTTTCCGGACGCAGTCCAAGAGGAAGACGGGTCGCGGGAGCTATGTGCACTGATACGGCGCTTTCTCTCGGGCGCGAACCTACTCATCCCGATGAAACTGGTCGATGAGTCAGTCTGCGGCCAGTTTCAGCTTCGCGTTCTAAATGCTGAGCGAGAGATCCCGAGAGGCATGACAGCATCATACTCGTGGGTCGCCGAGAGAATCGACACGAAGGCCGTGCGAGCGGTGGGAAGCGCCCTTGCACGCAATCCGTTTCCGATTGTTGTACCATGTCACAGGGCAGTACGATCAGATGGATCCGTCGGCGGCTTTCAGGGAGGTGCCGAGATGAAGCGCCATCTCCTCAAGATGGAAGGGGTTCATTTCGATGCACGGGAAAGAGTCGCACCCGAGTACGTCCTTGTTCCTAGGTCCTATGGCAAGGCCGCTCATCTTGTTCCAGACGAACTGTGACACATGAATCAGTGATTCAAGATGGAGCGTTCCCGAAGTATCTGTCGAGGACGCGAATCGCTCTAAGGGTAATCCATTTGCTGGGCTTGCCTTGTTCTTCTATCGCTATCCACATCTTACCGTTGTAACTATTCTTCAAGGCCCAAGTGCCTTTGTCGCTCATCTGCGATAACGTGAGCTCTATCGCATCGCCCATACGCTCGTCGCGCACACCAAGCTCGGTGAGAACATCGAGCACCTCTAGTGCATCCGATTGGTAGAATAGCGGAAACCCGGATCTCTTCCAGCCCTGCTTGTCCTTTCGGCTGCCGTCAGTGTTACGGAGGTATCTGAAGATTCCGTTGTCCAACACGGTTTCCACTTCTTGGTTGATGATTCTTTGAAGGTCGGAAGACCTCTTACTCTTGGGGATTCTCGCAAATGCGCGCAATACCTTGATGCGACCCATATAGCAGTTCTCTGGGAAGACCTTCGATGGGTCGATGGGGTATGACCTGCATTTCCAGCCGCTCACATCATCAGAGTGGTAGTCTACTTGGAACTGAATGAGCTGTTGTGTATGCGGGTCGTCCAGATAGCCGAAGTGGACCAAGTAGTAGAGTATGTTCCCGTCGATGCAACACCCGTCTTTGACTACGCTCTCCTTGGCGCGTTGAGTCTTTGGCAGCTGGATCAGGAAATGTCCGGACACGCGCTGAAACCTGAAAATGTGCTCGACAGCTCTCTCGATCTGGGGCTCCCTTGCCGCTCCGAGCTCGGCCAGAATGAGCAGTGTGTGAGTTGTTGCTGTGTACTTTGGGAGGTACATGTCCTCACTCTTCTCCCAGTGGCCCTCTGGTCGCTGAGCTTTCAGTATCCGAGTGACCTCATCCGAGCGCATGACCTCTGCCTGTGCCCTCATGACCTCGGGGTCATTCCGACGCTTCCCGAGGAGTTGCTGCAGGGCCCAGAATCTCACGCTGGGATTGGACTGGTCAAGCAGCCAGTCGCTTGTTTCACGTTTCATGTAGTCTAATCTGTTCACGTGGACTGACTCTGCAGGCACGTGCATATAAGTCCCACAGCCTCCTACGAATCCCGACGCTCTGAGAGATGTTCAACATGACACAGGACATCAGAATCATCACTCTCCCGCTGCCCCTGCGCTTGGGGCGGGTGAATTCCTACCTGCTTCAGAACTCTGCTGGCTACTTCCTCATTGACACAGGAGGTTCGAACGCACGGAGAGAGTTGCTCAGGGAAATCGAGAGTGCCGGTTGCACGCCTGACTGTCTCAAGTTCATCATTCTGACGCACGGAGACTTCGACCATATCGGGAACGCAGCTTGCCTCCGCTCAGCTTTTGGAGCGAAGATAGCCTTGCACCCTGACGACTCGGGTATGGCCGAAAGAGGAGATATGTTCGTAAACAGGAAGAAACCGAATATACTCATCAGATCACTTATCCCTATCTTCATGGGACTTGGGACATCTGAGCGATTCACGCCTGACGTTCTCCTGACTGACGGATACGATCTTTCTCAACACGGTCTTGAGGCCAAAGTCATCTCTCTGCCCGGGCATTCCAGGGGCTCCATAGGGATTCTGACCACTAATGGCGATTTGTTCTGCGGCGATCTCTTTGAGAACACGAAGGGTCCAGCTCTCAATTCCCTCATTGATGATTCTGCAGCCGCCAATGCCAGCGTCGCCGTCTTGAAGGGTTTGAATATAGAAGCGGTCTATCCCGGGCATGGCCAGCCGTTCGCAATGAATCTGCTGCAATGACGGAGTCACCATACCCGAAGATCGTCTTAGAAAACGGGGAGGACGGGATAGAACCCGTCGCTGTTTCTCTGGTGCACACTACAGCTCAAAGCCGGTTCTAGCTGAGCCCCAAGAGTCCATAGCTTTCTGCAGTTCCGGATGGTCCTGTGCATACTGCTTCGCGGAAACACCCTTCATGACTGCATCAATGGCCTGTCTGAACGCCCGCGCGCCTGCCGTTGGTCCATCAGGATGTGCATGGATGCCACCACCAGAGCCGATGACTATGTCCGTCCCGAGGTCTTTGACCACGTCTTCGACCATTCCCGGTGAGATACCTCCGCTTGGCATCGGCGCAGTCTGTTCGATGTTCTGCAGCGGCATGACCATGTCGTGTGCCATTGCAAGGAATCTCTCTTTGAGCAGTGGTGCCTTTCCGTACGGTGCCGGGAACACTGTGATATCTGAGCCGCAGATGCGAGGTAGCTTGCCGATGATTATGGGCGTAGCGACGCCGGTGATCGGTGAGTATGACATTGCTCCGGTTATGTCCATGTGAGCCAACACTGGTACCTTGAGCGACGGGTCTTCGCAGATATGACGGAATGCTGAGTAGCCCACTGCCATGAAGTTGACCATCAGGGCGTTTGCTCCGAGTTCTATCGCTCTCTCTGCATTCTCGAATATCTTCGGCACTTCGTCGGTGATGTTCACCGTGAAGAGCGTCTTTTCGCCTTTCTCTGAATCAGCTCTGTCGATGGCCTCCATGAAGAGGGGTATCCTCTCTTCGATGCAGTTGAACCCCGGGTTAGCCAAGAGCTCGTCGTCCTTTATGATGTCCGCTCCTCCTGCCGCTGCCTTGTAGCAGAGGTCCGCCCCCATCTTGGCAGAAGGATATATGCAGGGCTTGATCATGTTGTTCAGGAATGGCCGTTCCTTCACTCCGAGCAGCTTTCTGAGACCCTTGATTCCAAACTTCGGGCCCTTGAACTCCTTGAGCCAGCTCTTAGGGAATCTGAGGTCAAGCAGCTTTATTCTTCCCCCGAGCGAGATATTGCCTATGACTGTGCTCAGCAGCATGGGAATCTGCGCGCCGAAGTTCTCCCAAGGAAACGCGACCTGAATCACGTATTCTCTCCGTTCGAGGTCCTTTGGTATGCTGTACTCATACTGAGGAACTTCGTAGACACCGATGACCTTGGCGATGTGTCGCTTTCTGATCTCAGGTGTTTCGCCAGGTACAGCTATCCATGTGCCTGTGCTCTGTTCTACGGCCGCAGCGTATGCTACTTCTCGTGCATCTATGAATGGGGGTAGACCAGCGTAGTACGTCCCTATCACGTACTTCTCCACATCAATTGCATCCGGCATTGCGTCCGGTAGTGACTCAAGTGGCGTTTTCTGCATGGTGAATCATCCTGCCTATGGTGCAGTGCATCCGGTTCTTATGTCCTTCTGACGAGGTCAAACTGATATCCGAGGCGATTCATCCTTCTGCTCCCCTTGCACCGCGCAGAGTCTGTGGAGGGCTAGGAATCGGCCTTTCGGTTTCCCCAGTCGATGCAAAGCCAACTCAGGCTCTCTGTGTCCTCAGCAGAGCGAGCGTCTAGTCACAAGATGCTCACACCACTAAAGCTCATTAGGTCCGCGACACTGCAACGATGACATTAGGGACCAATTGCGCCATCTACGAACAGGGATTTCCACGGGCGTTGACCTATGACAGAGAAAACGCCACTCCGATATCTTCAGGAACGAATGCTACGGACCATGGCTAGTGACATCCATATACCTGTCCTTGAGTTCGACTTGGGGCTGCACCTTGTCTATGCAAACGATGCAGGCCTCGCGCTTCTTGGACTTGACCAATCATTAGTCGAGGCGGGAATCCATATCGATCAGCTGATTTCTGACGAGTACAGGACGCTGGTCCATACGGGACTCCAGAGGCTCGAGGGCGACACCACGCCGACATCGGTTTCTCTGCGGATAGTCCGGCAAGATGGGATTGAAGTGCCGGCAGAGGCCTTTGCAGCTCCTACGTACAGAGGGAGCACCCTGTGCGGCTTTGTCGCCTATCTCTTGGACATGAGTAGACGCGCAATAGTGGATCAGAAACTGCTTGATGAAGAGGAGGTTCTCCAACAGGCAGTGGAACACTCACTTGCAGGGATCTTCGTTGTGGGGGCTGACTACACAGTCGAATACGTCAACGACAGACTCTGCGAGATGGCTGGCCGAACCAGAAGCGAGGTTCTCCATCACGACTTCAGGGAGTATCTTCACCCGGAGAGTGTTGCGCTCGTGCAGGACATGTATCTGAAACGCCAAAGCGGAGAGCGGGTTCCATCTGTCTACCAGTTCAAAGTTGTGCGCAAGGACGGGCAGGTACTTGATGTAGTGATATCCAGCGTCGTAGCGAAGACGCGTGATGGAAGCGTGAAGACCGTCGCCCAGATAACCGACATAACCGAGGAGCTGAGGAACAAGCAGGCCCTTGAGGCAAGCGAACACAGGTACAGGTCTCTTGTCGAAACCATGATTGATGGTCTAGCCGTGGACGACAAGAATGGCAAGATTGTCTATGCGAATGATGCTTTGGCGAAAATGATGGGATATACATCAGGTCCTGAGGTCGTGGGCCTCCGCGACTCTGATATCCTCAACGGATTTACGTCCGAAGTCATGCATGAGAAGATGGAGGCGCGGCGGGAAAGGAAGACCGAGCGATACGAGGCGGCTCTGAAGCACAGAAGCGGCCGCTCAATACCGGTGATTGTCCGGTCCTCGCCTATGTTGGGCATGGACGGAGAACACATTGGATCATTCGCGCTGTTCTCCGATGTTTCTGAGCTGAGGAGAGCTGAGGCGCAGTCCCAGTTCCTGCTTGACTTGCTCCTGCATGATATCGGCAATCAACTACAGCTGATCGTTGGTGGTATCGATCTCTACACACCCGATTCACCTGCCGATACCATCGATTCGGCATTGCAGTACATTCGAAGCGGGGCTGAAAGATGCCTCGAGCTGATTAACAAGACCAGAAGGGCTGAGGAGAGCCGGGCAGAGCCGCTGCAGCCCGCGGATCTCGTTCAGGCATTGAAGATTGAGGTCGATCTGATTGAACGGCTCTATCATGTCAAGGCTTCTCTTGATGTTGTGCCTGAGCATGTCATGGTCAATGTTGACGGAGCTCTCAGTCAGCTAATCTGGAATCTCTTGGAGAACGCAGTCCGACACAATCCTAGGGGTGACCGGATGATTTGGGTTCGGGGGCGAGAGTCTGGCGATTTGTTTGAGTTGAGCATTGCCGACAACGGGCCCGGTCTCACAGACGCAGAGAAGGAGCAGACAATCAAATCAGACCGCCGCTTCGGCGGCGTTGGTCTTCATATCGTACGTACGCTTGTCGCCAAATACGATGGCTCTTTGAGAGTCGAGGACAGGGTGAAGGAGGATAGGTCTCAGGGCCTAAGAGTGATTGTGACGTTCAAGATTGCGCAGCCGCCCAGCGACTGAATATGTAGATGACCCTGCTCGGGCCGATGTTTACAGAACACGAGATTTATCACAGCTTGGTCCCGTTCTTGGGCACACTCGCTCGACATGTCCAATTCGCACTGAATGGTGAGCATGATGATTCACATCACTGAAGTCGCAGAGAAAGCTGGTATACCACTCGAGTACCTAGAACCCTATGGAAACTACATGGCAAAGATTGGTCTGGGGATACGTGAGCATCTTGGCGAAAGGCGAGGAAAGCTCATCCTCGTGACCGCAACCACGCCCACACCGGCAGGCGAAGGCAAGACAACGAATGCCATCGGTCTCTCGATGGCACTGAACAAGCTCGGCCACCGTTCCGTCGTGACTCTAAGGGAACCGTCGTTGGGACCCGTGTTTGGAGTAAAGGGGGGTGCGGCGGGTGGTGGAAAATCACAGGTACTGCCATCGGAGAGAATCAACCTGTTGTTCACTGGTGACTTCCCGGCTGTGAGCGCTGCACACAATCTGCTTTCGGCAATAATTGATAACCACGTCTACCAAGGGAACACACTGGGCATTGATATCGGCCGCATAACATGGCCCCGCACCATTGACATGAATGACCGCAGCCTGAGGGAGGTGGTGGTCGGCCTAGGAGGCCACAAGAATGGTGCCCCACGCGAGGAGTCCTATGTCATAACTGCGGCCTCAGAGGTCATGGCGATTCTTGCTCTCTCCAATGACTATCAGGACCTCCACGACCGGCTCGGGAGGATAGTCGTGGCTCGCACGAACTCGAAAGAGGATGCTCGAGCAACTGATCTGAAGGCTGAGGGCGCGATGAGTGTGCTTCTGAGAGACGCACTGATGCCGAATCTCGTACAGACATCAGAGGGCACCCCGGCTCTGATTCATGCGGGACCCTTTGCAAACATAGCACATGGCACCAACTCGATCATTGCTATTGACATTGCACTCCGACTGTTTGACTATGTGATAGTTGAAGCTGGCTTCGGTGCAGACTTGGGTGCCGAGAAGTTCATCGACTTGGCCTCTCGTGTCGGCGACTTCAATATTGATGCCGTCGTTGTCGTGACGTCCATCAGGGCTTTGGAGCAGCACGGCGATGGTGACCTGACAAAGGGGTTCCCGAACATTGAGAAACATATGGAGAACGTCAAGAGCTGGGGACTACCCGCAGTCATAGCATTGAACCGGTTCCCTGACGACACAGCACAGAAGATTGACTCTCTCAGGAAGCTCTGTAAAGACCGTGGCTGGCCCATGGAGGTTTCGGAGGTCTTCGCGAAGGGAAGCGAGGGTGGATTGTCGCTTGCATCATCTGTCATCGAAGCCGCTGGTACCAGCTCAGAAGTGATCAGAACCTACGAGCTGAGCGACAGCATCAAGACCAAGATTGAGAAATTAGCCACCAAGGTCTACGGGGCAAAGGGCGTCACATACTCTGATGACGCGGACACCCAAATCAAGTCCTTTGAAAAGAGGGGATATGGCAAGCTACCCGTGTGTGTAGCGAAGACTCAGTTCTCACTATCAGACAATCCGAAACTGAAAGGTAGACCTGTCAACTTCGACGTAGCGGTACGCGAGGTCCAAGTGAGTGCGGGTGCTGGTTTCCTTGTCGTCATCATGGGAGAGGTCATGTTGATGCCCGGATTGCCCAAACAACCCGCAGCCGAAGGCATGGGCATTGATGAGCATGGTGAGATTTCTGGCGTGTTCTAGTATGTGGTGAGCAATATGGCAGTGCACGACATCAAGCCGGAAGACTTCTGCTTAGACAGGGTCATAGATGGCAAGACTCTCGCCGACAAGATCCGTGGGGACATACAGACTGAGGTCACAAGGCTGACTGAACTGCACGGCGTCGCCCCGAAGTTAGCCACGATCATAGTTGGTGACGACCCCGGATCTAAGATGTATGTCCGGATGAAGCACAAGGCTTGCCAGCGTGCAGGAATACTGTCGGAGAACCACGATCTACCTGAAACTACGACGCAGGACGACTTGCTTGCCCTGATTGATCGACTGAATCGCGACAGTACTGTGCACGGCATCTTGGTCCAGCTGCCTCTTCCCAAGCACATGAGTGAGGAAGAAGTGATCAACGAGATTGTCCCTGAGAAGGACGTTGACGGCTTTTCACCCCGGAACATCTATCGTCTTTTCCATGGTGCAGAGATGCTCAGCGCGGCGACTCCACAGGGGATAGCCACGATTCTAGACCATCTTGGTGTACCCATGGCAGGAAAACATGCCGTGATTGTGAACAGGTCGACCATCGTAGGCAAGCCGTTGATAATGCTCTTGCTCAACAGGAACCTTACGGTCACTGTGTGCCACTCTCACACGGAGGACCTCGGGTCGTTCACGAGGCAGGCCGACTTCCTCGTGACCGCCATAGGCAGGCGCAAGTCAGCCGAAGATCCCTTCTTCATCACTGCTGACATGATTAAGGACGGCGCAGTCGTTATCGACGTCGCTACTCCAATTGGCGACTGTGACTTCGAGGCAATGAAATGTAAGGCGGGGTTCATCACACCTGTCCCTGGCGGTGTTGGACCGATGACTATTGCCATGCTCCTGAAGAACGTTCTAGCGGCCTACTCATTCATGCTGGCTCAGACCAATGTGTTCACTAGTAGCGCAATCGACTACGGCTCATACATCAGCTAGGCCTAGCACAGGCCCTCCCAAACGCTTTTGAGTGAGCCGCTGCGGTGTGGGCGCAGTGACTTGTCTTGAAGATAGTCGAGTGTGTCCCAAACTTCTCTGAAGGCCGTAGAACGGACGTCATCGAGGCACTGTCTGAGGCAATCAAGAGTGTCGAGGGCGTTAGACTTCTGGATGTCGAGTCTGACCGTGACCACAACCGTTCTGTGTTCACATTCATAGGTGAACCAGAGAAGGTGAAGGAAGCTGCGCTGAAGGCGTCTGAGCTGGCAGTAGAGAAGATTGACCTGAACAAGCACAAGGGTGCCCATCCAAGAATGGGTGCAGCTGATGTCGTACCATTCATACCACTTCACGGCGCGACTATCGGGGAATGCATTGAGCTGTCGAAGCAGTTCGCACAGGAGTTCTCATCGAAGTGCGGCGTACCGGTCTACCTCTACTCGAAGTCCGCCACGAGGCCGGACCGCGTTGATCTGCCCAACATCAGAGAGGGCGAGTTCGAGCGACTCAGAGAGCTGATAGGCACCGATCCGACGAGAGACCCCGATTACGGTCCAAAGAAGATCCACCCGACTGCTGGATGCACCGCCACTGGTGCACGCAACTTCTTGGTGGCCTTCAACTGTAACCTGAACACGAAAGATGTGCGAGTCGCAAAGGCCTGCGCGGACGCTGTCCGGAACACCACTGGCGGATTCGTCAATGTTCAGGCGATTGGGCTGGACTTGCCTGCAAAGGGGATGGTGCAGGTGTCGATGAACCTCACACACCCAAGGCGCACTCGGATTCATCAAGCCTTGGAGGCCGTGAGAACTGAGGCCCGCAGGTACGGAGCCACTGTCGTTGAAACCGAGATTGTCGGCATGGTTCCACTATTCGCGGTCCTCGACGCATTCCGGTACTATGTCCAGCCAGAGAAGTTCGAGGAGTCAATGATTCTCGACCTCTTCTATCTGGGCGGTGCGGAGGAACCCACTGAGAAGAGCCTGACAGAGATGTCACTCATAGAGTTCGGCGAGGAAGTCAGAAAGGCGAAGGCAACACCGGGCGGCGGGAGCGTTGCTGCAGCAATGGGTTCATACGGGGCCGGATTGGTCTGCATGGTCACTGGCCTATCTATCACAGGTCGCAAGTTCGCCGCTATCAAGGACGAGATGCTGGAACTTCGACATACCGTCGAGAACGACCGCGGCGTTCTCATGGGTCTGGTAGAGCGCGACTCCGCAGCTTTCGAGGATGTCATGAGCGCTGTCAGACTTGCAGAGGAAACCCCTGCGCAGAAGTCTGAGAAGACAGCGAAGCTTCAGGCTGCAACAGTTCATGCATCCGAAGTTCCGCTTGATACGATGCGGCACTCGCTGAATGCCCTCCGTGCGGCCCGTGTCGCAGCTGAGAAGGGCAACATCAATGCAATCACAGATGGTGGTGTTGCTGCGTACGCCCTGATGGCTGCCATCGAGGGCGCAGCGCTGAATGTGCGAATCAACCTCGGCAACATCAAGGACAAGGGATTTGTGGTCAAGACCTTGAAAGAGGTGGAGAGCATAGTGGCAGAGGCACTCGCTCTGAAACAGGACGTGCTGAAGACTGTTGATGCCAGGATGAAAGAGTTCGCCAGTGGCAAGTGAGAATAGCGCTGCCTGATTCATGTTCGCTGTCTTTGGGCTATCACTCTCTCATCGTTGTCACTGAGGCCCCTTCGCCAACTCGAGTCACATGCACTGTTCCCCCCTCTGACTCAATAGCCTTACTGACTTCCTTCTCATTGTCAGGTGCATATGCCATCATAGTGCCGCCTCCTCCGCTCCCATTGATCTTGCAGCCTAGTGCACCTGCTTTTTTCGCAGCCGCGATCATGCGTTCAATCTTGTCTG
>Ga0316620_10000396_pt1 | contig 17471 bp, 18 predicted proteins | sample OWC_Aug_M1_C1_D5_FD_207651 | JGI IMG/M metagenome (GOLD analysis project Ga0316620, IMG submission 207651) | Wetland soil microbial communities from Old Woman Creek delta, Ohio, United States - OWC_Aug_M1_C1_D5_B | ecosystem: Environmental > Terrestrial > Soil > Wetlands | place: USA: Ohio... | reverse complement strand
GGTAGCCGAGTTCGGCCAGACGCGCCTGCGCAGTGCGCGCAAGCGACGGCACGATCTCGATCGAGTAGACCTGCTTGACGATCTCGGCCAGCACCGCCGCCTGGTAGCCCGAGCCGGTACCGACCTCAAGCACCACTTGCCCGGGCTTCGGATCGATCAGGTCGGTCGACAGCGCGACGATGTAGGGCTGCGAGATCGTCTGCCCTTCGCCGATCGGCAGCGGATGGTTGCGATAGGCTTCGCGCGCGAGCTCGGGCGGAACCAGCCGATGGCGCTCCACCTTGCCGAGCGCCGACCGAACCGCGGGCGACATCGCGGCGCGCCCGGTCTCGGAGCGCGTCTCGGCGTACATCGCCTCGATCTCGGCGACCATGTGCGCGCGCTGCGCAGCGTAGTCGGGTTGCGCGTGCGAGGTCGTCATGCTGAGGCTGGCTAGCAGTGCGGCGAACGTCCTGCGCCACCGCCCGGGCACGATGTCCCCTTACTGCTTGCGGTTCTTGTCTTTCTCGATCAGAGCGTAGGCGCTGTGGTTGTGGATCGACTCGAAGTTCTCCGACTCGACCACATAGGCCTCGATACGCTCGTCGAGGTTCAGCACCGCGGCGACGTCGCGCACCATGTCTTCGACGAACTTCGGGTTGTCGTAGGCGCGCTCGGTGACGAATTTCTCGTCGGGGCGCTTGAGCAGGCCGTACAGCTCGCTCGAGGCCTGCCTTTCCACCAGGTCGACGATCTCCTCGATCCAGACGAAGGCGTTCAGGCGCGCGCTCACCGTGACGTGCGAGCGCTGGTTGTGGGCGCCACGCTCGGAGATCTTCTTCGAGCAGGGGCACAGGCTCGTGACCGGCACCTGCACCTTCATGGTGAAGGTCTGCCTGCCGCGCGCGATCTCGCCCCTGAAGCTCACCTCGTAGTCCATCAGGCTCTTGACGCGCGATACCGGGGCGGCCTTCTCGATGAAGTACGGGAAGCTCATCTCGATCAGGCCTTCCTCCGCCTCCAGGCGCCCGACCATTTCCTTGAGCATCCGCTGAAAGGTCTCGACGGTGATCTCGCGCTCGTGTGCCTCGAGGATCTCGACGAAGCGCGACATGTGAGTGCCCTTGAAATGATGCGGCAGCCCGACGTACATGTTGAACATCGCCACGGTGTGCTGCGCCCCGCCCGAGCGCTCCTGGATGCGCATCGGGTGCCGGATCGCCTTGACCCCGACCCGGTCGATCGCGAGCTTGCGCGTGTCGGCGCTCGCCTGAACGTCGGGGATGTTGTACAGGTCCCTGGACTTCATGCTGCCCATTCTACACCCGAGTGATTTACTCGGGTATTACGGCACGCACCGATTTCACTATCCCCGCCGGGTCCAATCCGACCGAGGCGAGCAGCGCGGCAGGGTCGCCGTGGTCGATGAAGCGGTCGGGCAATCCGAGCAGCAGCACGCGGGGCTCGAGCCCCATGTCCGCCAGCGCCTCGCACACCGCGCTGCCCGCGCCGCCCATCACCACATGCTCCTCGATCGTCACGAGCAGCTCGTGCGTCTCGGCCAGCTGGCGCACCAGATCCGCGTCGAGCGGCTTGACGAAGCGCATGCTGGCGACCGTGGCGCCGAGCGCGACCGCCGCCTCGAGCGCCGGCCGCAACATGGCACCGAAGGCGAGCAACGCGATGCGCCGTCCCTCGCGGCGCAGCTCGCCCCGGCCCACCGGCAGCGCTTGCATCGCCTTCACCGGCGCGACGCCCGGCCCGCTGCCGCGCGGATAGCGCACCGCGGCCGGTCCGTCGAGCGTGAAAGCGGTATAGAGCATCTGCCGACACTCGTTCTCGTCGGCGGGCGCCATCAGCGTCAGGTTCGGCACGCTGCGCAGGTACGCGTAGTCGAAGGCGCCGTTGTGCGTGGCGCCGTCGCCGCCCACCAGCCCGGCGCGGTCGAGCGCGAACACCACCGGCAGGTCCTGGATCGCCACGTCGTGGATCAATTGATCGTAGCCGCGCTGCAGGAAGGTCGAGTAGATCGCCACCACCGGCTTGGCGCCTTCGCAGGCGAGCCCCGCTGCGAAGGTCACCGCGTGCTGCTCGGCGATGCCGACGTCGAAGTAGCGCCCGGGAAACTTCTCCGAGAACTCCACCATGCCTGAGCCTTCGCGCATCGCTGGCGTGATCGCGACCAGCCGGGGATCCAGCTCCGCCATGTCGCACAGCCAGTCGCCGAAGATCTGGCTGTAGGTCGCGCGCCCGCCCGCCGGCTTCTTCAGGCCGAGGGCGGGATCGAACTTGCCCGGGCCGTGATACGCGATCGGATCGTCCTCGGCGAGCTTGTAGCCCTGCCCCTTGCGCGTCACGACGTGCAGGAACTGCGGCCCCTTGAGCTTCTTGATGTTGGCGAGCGTCGGGATCAGCGCATCCAGATCGTGGCCGTCGATCGGGCCGATGTAGTTGAAGCCGAACTCCTCGAACAGCGTGCTCGGCGTCACCATTCCCTTGACGTGCTCCTCGGCGCGGCGCGCCAGTTCCCAGAAGCCCGGCACGCGCTTCAGGATGTGCTCGCTCGCGCGCCGTGCGGTCGAATAGATGCGTCCCGAGAGCAGGCGCGCGAGGTAGTTGGTAAGTGCGCCCACCGGCTGCGAGATCGACATCTCGTTGTCGTTCAGGATAACGAGCAGGTCGACGTCCATCGCCCCGGCATTGTTCATGGCCTCGTAGGCCATGCCAGCCGACATGGCGCCGTCGCCGATTACCGCGATCGCGCGCCGCGGCTCGCCCTTCATCTTCGAGGCGACCGCCATGCCGAGCGCCGCCGAGATCGAGGTCGAGGAGTGCGCGGTGCCGAACGTGTCGTAGGGCGACTCGCTGCGCCGCGGGAAGCCCGAGATGCCGCCCAGCTGGCGCAGCGTGTGCATTCTCTCGCGCCGGCCGGTGAGGATCTTGTGCGGATAGGTCTGGTGGCCGACGTCCCACACGATGCGATCCTCGGGCGTGTCGAACACATAGTGCAGCGCAATGGTCAGCTCGACCGTGCCGAGGTTCGAAGACAGATGGCCGCCGGTCTTGGAGACCGAATCGAGCACGAACGCGCGCAGCTCGTCTGCGAGCTGCTTGAGCTGCTTGCGCTCCAGCCCGCGCAGCGCCGCGGGGTCGTCGATCGTGCGCAGCAGCTCGTACATGGAGGGATTGTAGCCCTGCGCCTCCGCCTCGCCGCGTTCGTGCGGCAGCTCGCCCGGCGCGCCGGTCGCGAAAGCCATCAGAATTTCCTCGTCACGATGAAGTCGCCCATCTCGCGCAGGCGCCGCGCGCGCTCGCCGAAGCCGGCGAGCGCCGCGTGCGCGTCCTGGCGCAGCGCCTCCGCATGCGCGCGCGCACGCGTGATGCCGAGGGCTGGAACGTAGGTGGGCTTGCCCTGCTTCGCGTCCTTGCCCGTGGTCTTGCCGAGCGTCGCGGTGCTCGCCTCGGCGTCGAGCACGTCGTCGACCACCTGGAAAGCGAGCCCGATGCACTTCGCGTAGCGGTCGAGCTTCGCGCCGCTCTCGTCGGGGAGGCGCGCGCCGCAGGCCGCGCCGGCGAATACCGCGGCGCGGATCAGCGCTCCGGTCTTGTGGATATGCATGAGCTCGAGCTCCGGCAGCGAGAGCTGCTTGCCGGTCGACTCGAGATCGATCGCCTGGCCGCCCGCCATGCCGCGCGATCCGGCCGCCAGAGCAAGCGCCTTGACCATCTCGAGCTGCGTCGCCGGGTCGTCGGCGAGCCGGTGCTCCGCGAGCAGCTGGAAGGCGAGCGCCTGCAGCGCGTCGCCGGCGAGCAGCGCAGTGGCCTGGTCGAATTCGACGTGCACCGTGGGCTTGCCACGCCGCAGGACGTCGTCGTCCATGCACGGCAGGTCGTCGTGCACCAGCGAATAGGCGTGCATCATCTCGACTGCCGCCGCGGCGATCTCGACGCGCTCGGGCGCCGCGCCTGTGATCTCCCCCGCGGCGAAGGCGAGCAGCGGCCGCACGCGCTTGCCGCCCTCGAGCGTGGCGTAGCGCATCGCTTCGTGCAGGCGCGTGGGCGCGACACGTGCCGACGGCAGCACGCGAGCCAGCACCCCCTCCATGCGCGCCTGGATGCCGCCCATCCAGGCCTGGAACCCGGTCTCAGTCGCCGTCGCCAGACTCCGGTACCTCCAGGACGAGCGGCTTGAGGACATCGCCTTCGAGCACTTTCACCTGCTGCTGCGCAGCCTCCAGCCGCTGCTGGCAGAAGCGCGCCAGCTCCAGGCCGCGCTTGTGTGCCGCGAGCGCCTGCTCGAGGCTCAGATTGCCGCCTTCCATCTGGCTGACCACGCGCTCGAGCTCGGAGAGCGCCTTTTCAAACGTCAGCTCGGAAACCGGCGCGGCCTCGGCCGAGGAACTTTGCCGGGGAGACTTGCTCATAAGGAGCGCAACCTTAGCCGACGCCGCACCAGCCGGTCAAACCCGGTGTGCGCTAAAATTAGGTCTTTTCCTGCGGGGACTTAGATGTCCGACATCGCCGCGCTTCACGAGCTCAAGCCCGCCGCCGCGCAGCTGCCGGTGGCGTGGTATTTCGACCCGGAAATCTTCGCCCAGGAGAAGAAGTCGGTGTTCGAGGCCGGGCCGAACTACGTGGGTCACGAGCTTATGGTGCCGAACCCGGGCGATTTCCATACGCTCGCGCACCTCGATCACGCCAAGATGCTGGTGCGAAATGACAAAGGGGTCGAGCTACTGTCCAACGTCTGCCGCCACCGCCAGTCGATCATGCTCGAAGGCCGCGGAAACGTCGCGAACATTGTCTGTCCGCTACATCGCTGGACCTACGACCTGAAAGGCGAGTTGCTCGGGGCGCCCCAGTTTCCCGAGAGCCCCTGCGTGCGCCTCGCCTCGACGCCGCTCGCGAGCTGGAACGGGCTGCTGTTTGCCGGCCCGCACGATCCGCGCACCGAGCTCGCGGCGCTGCCGCTCGCTGCCGACTTCGATTTCGCCGGCTACGTGCTCGACAAGGTGGCGATCGAGGACTACGCGGTCAACTGGAAGACGTTCCTCGAGGTCTACCTGGAGCTGTATCACGTCGAGCCGTTTCACCCCGGCCTGTCGAACTTCGCCGATGTCGGCAACTTCCGCATCCAGTACGGCGAGAATTGGTCGCTGCAGGTGATGGGCGCCAAGGCAGGACTGCTCAAGCCAGGCACGCCGGCCTACGACAAGTGGCAGCGCGCCTGCCTGGCGCGGCTGGAGGGCAGGACGCCGAAGTACGGCGCCCTGTGGATGACCCTGTACCCAAACGTCATGCTCGAGTGGTACCCGAACGTGCTGGTGGTCTCCACGGCGATCCCGCGCTCGCCCACGCTGACCACGAACGTGGTTGAGTTCTATTACCCCGAGGAGATCGCGCTGTTCGAGCGCGAGTTCGTGGATGCCGAGCAGGCCGCCTACATGGAAACCGCGATCGAGGATGGCGAGTTGTGTGCGCGCATCGAGCGCGGCCGCCGCGCGCTGTACGAGCAGGGCCTGGAGGACGCCGGGCCGTATCAGTCGCCGATGGAGGACACGATGCTGCACTTTCACGAGTGGCTGCGCGCGCGCCTCGGGCGGCCGGCCGCGAAGTAGCGTGGCGCACGCCACGCTCGTCTCCACCGCCGAACTGGCGCGCCACCCCGAGTGGCGCGTGTTCGACTGCCGCCACGATCTCGCCAGGCCTTATCTCGGCGAGCAGCAGTACGCCCATGCACACGTTCCCGGTGCGCTGTTCGCGCACCTCGATCGCGACCTGTCCGCGCGGCCGAGCGGCAGCAACGGGCGCCACCCGCTGCCGGACCCCGCGGCCTTTGCCGCCTGGCTCGGACGGCAAGGCCTGCGGGCAGGTGACCAGGTGATCGCCTACGACGCGAACAACGGCGCGATGGCCTCGCGGCTTTGGTGGATGCTGCGCTGGGTGGGCCACGAAGCCGTCGCGGTGCTCGACGGCGGGCTCGCCAAGTGGCTCGAGGAAGAGCGCGCGGTCACAGCCGAAGTGCCCGCCTTCGCCGCCACGCAGTACGTCGCACGCCCGCGGCCCTCGCTGCGCGCGGACGTCGACTACGTCGAGCGGCACCTGCACTCCGGCAGCATGCTGCTGGTGGACGCGCGCGCGCCGGTCCGCTTTCGCGGCGAGGCCGAGCCGATCGATCCGGTCGCCGGCCGCATACCCGGCGCGCTGAACCGCTTCAACGGCGACAACCTCACTCCAGACGGCACGTTCAAGGCGCCCGACGCGCTGACGAAGGAATTTGGGGCGCTGCTGGGCGATCGCGATCCCGCCGAGGTGGTCCATTACTGCGGTTCGGGCGTCGCCGCCTGCCACAACCTGCTGGCGATGGAGATCGCCGGCTTTTCCGGCTCGCGCATCTACGCCGGATCGTGGAGCGAATGGATTGCCGAGGCCCGGCGCCCGCGGGCGAAAGGCAGCGCATAGCCGCCGACGCGCTGCTCGTCGCGCATTTCCTGGTCGCCGCCTTTGTCACCGGCGCCTTGCCGCTCGTGTGGCTCGGCGCCGCATTGGGCTGGCGCTGGGTGCGCAACTGGTGGTTCCGCACTCTTCACCTGGCGGCGATCGTAGTCATCGCGCTGGAAGGCCTCGCCGGCGTCGCCTGCCCCCTGACCATCTGGGAAGACCTGCTGCGCGGCGAACTGCGGCCGCAGTCCTTCGTCGCGCGCTGGGTAGCGCGGCTGCTCTACTACGATGCGCCCGAGCGGCTGTTCACCGTCCTGTACCTCGCCTGGGCGGCGGCGACGCTCGTCACGCTGAGGCTCGTGCCGCCCAGGCGAAGAGCTGCCTGAAGACCTCCTCGCGCACCTCGGCGCGCGACAGCACCAGGTCGTGCAGGCCGCCGGGAAAGCCGAGCACCGCCACATGCGCGCCGAGCGTGCGGCTCCAGCGCGCGATGTGCCGCCAGTCGAGCACGATGTCCGCCTCATCGGAGTGCATCGCGAGCACCGGCAGTTCGAGCGCGAGGCCTGCGTGCACGCGCGCCTGCGCGTCGGCGACCGCGGCCAGCCAGCCGAAATAGGCGGGGAAGCCCTCGACGGGCTTCAGGCGCAGGTCGAAGTCCCATTCGCCGCCGTAGTCCCGGTGCAGGCTCTTGGCGTACTGCGGCCGCAGCGCGTGCGGATTGTTCAGGAATGGCCTGCGCCGTCCGAGGGCGATCGCCAGGCGCAGCTGCAGCCGGGCGAGGCCGCGCGCATTGAACTCGAAAAAAGGGCTGTTCAGCCACAGCGCGCGCAGCCGATCGCGGCGCTCGCCTTGCGCGGCGTATAACGCGCAGACCAGGCCGCCGGTCGAATGCCCGGCGAGCAGCACCGGCGCGCCGATTTCCGCGAGCGCTCGGGTGATCTCCGGATAGTACTCGTCCAGCCGCATGCAAAAGCACGGATGCTGGTGCGGCAGCAGCGAGCGGCCGTGCTTGCGCAGGTCGAGCGCGTAGAACGCGTAGCCTTCCTGCGCGAAGCGCAGCGCCATGTGGCGCTGGAAGAAATAGTCGACGAAGCCGTGCACGTAGAGCACAGTGCCGCGCGGGTTACGGCCCGCCGGCAGGCGCACCAGTGTCGCCACCACCGCGCCGTCGCAGTCGGGCGGAAATTCGAGGGTCTTCGCCTCGAAGCCTTCGAGCAGCGCGTCCGGTTGCCAGTCACTCATGACGCGACAGCGCCCAGGAAACATGCTCGCGCACCAGCGCGGAGGGATGAGCGGCGCGCGCGCGCAGCGCGGCCAGCACTTCCGGAGAGCCGGGCGCGTTGCCCAGGCCAACCGCCAGGTTGCGCAGCCAGCGCTCGTAGCCGATGCGCCGGATCGCCGAGCCGCGCATGCGCTCGTCGAACTCCTGCTCGCTCCACGCGAACAGCTCTATCAGCGTCGCCCGGTCGAGGCCGTTGCGCACGCGAAAGTCCTCCTCCTGCGAAATCCTGGCGAAGCCGTTCCATGGGCACACCAGCTGGCAATCGTCGCAGCCGTACACGCGATTGCCAATGAGCGGGCGCAACTCCGGCGAGATCGAACCCTTCAGCTCGATAGTCAGATACGAGATGCAGCGCCGCGCGTCCAGGCGGTAGGGAGCGCGGATCGCCTGCGTGGGGCAGATGTCCAGGCACTTCGTGCAGCGGCCGCAATGCTCCGTGGCCGGTGCGTCGACCGGCAGCGGGAGGTCGCAGTAGATGTCCCCCAGGAAGAACCACGAACCCGCCTCGCGCGACAGGAGCAGCGTGTGCTTTCCGCGCCAGCCGATGCCCGCGCGCGCCGCGAGCTCGACTTCCATCACCGGCGCGGAGTCGGCGAACACGCGGTAGCGGAAATCTCCGGCGGCCTCGCGCATGCGGTCGGCCAGCCGCTGCAGGCGCGTGCGCAGCAGCTTGTGGTAATCGCGCCCGCGCGCATAGCGCGCCACGTAGGCGCGGCGCCCATCGCCGAGTGCGGGCCACTCGTCCTCGAGCGAGCCCGCGTAATCCATGCGGCAGCTGATCACGCGCTGCGTGCCGGGCACGAGCTCGGCCGCTCGCGTACGGAGCGCGGCGTGCCGCGCCATATAATCCATCTCGCCGTGCCAGCCGAGCGCGAGCCACTCGGCGAGCCGGCCCTCGGCCTGCGCCAGATCGGCATCTGCGATGCCGACTGCCTGAAAGCCGAGCTCGCCGCCCCACTGCTTGATTCGCGTGCCAAGCGCCTGGTAGTCCATGACCTCGATGATGACCGAAGAGCTCGCCCTGCCGGACGCCGCGGCGACCCGCAGGCTAGGCGCGGCGCTTGCCGCGGGCATCGCGCCCGGGCGGGTTCTTTACCTTTTGGGCGACCTTGGATCCGGAAAAACCACGCTTGTTCAAGGACTTCTAAGAGAACTGGGCGTCGCGGGACGCGTCAAGAGCCCGACCTATTCTCTGGTTGAACTTTACGAGCTATCGAGCTTAAACTTGTATCACTTTGATTTCTATCGATTCACGAATCGATCAGAATGGGAAGCCTCGGGATTTCGGGACTATTTCACGCCTGCGACGACCTGCGTCGTCGAGTGGCCCGAACGCGCCGTCGGCCTGCTCGCCGCGCCGGACCTGGAGGTGAGCCTCGCGTATGTGGGCAACGGGCGCAATGCGCGCCTCACGCCCTACTCGACGCCCGGTCGCGAGTGGCTTGCCGCTGCCTTGAAGCGCTGGTCGCAGGCCTGAGCGCGCTCGCGCTGCAATGCGCCGCCTCACCGGCGATTGCGGGCGAAGTCGTCTCCTCGGCGCGCATCTGGCCGGCGCGCGACTACACGCGCCTGACCCTCGAATCCAAGGCCCCTCTCAAGTTCCACCTGTTCAGTCTCGCGCACCCGGACCGGCTGGTGCTCGACCTAGAGGGGGTCGAACCCGGCGAGGCGCTGAACTCGCTCGAGGGAAAGGTAAGCAGCGACGACCCCTACATCGGCAAGCTGCGCGTCGCACGCAACCGTCCGAGCGTGGTACGCCTGGTGCTCGATCTCAAATCCGAGGTCAAGCCGCAGGTGTTCACGCTCAAGCCGATCGGGGAATACGGCTACCGGCTGGTGCTCGACGTCTATCCACGCGTGGCCGAAGACCCGCTGCTCACGCTGATCGAATCGGACAGCAAGACGACGCCGGCCTACAAGGACGGCGCGGTGTCGCGCCTGGCGACCATCGTGATCGACCCCGGCCACGGCGGCGAGGATCCCGGTGCCAGGGGGCGCCACGGCACCTACGAGAAGAACGTGACGCTGATGATCGCGCGCCGCCTTAAGAAGTTGATCGACGCCGAGCCGGGCATGCGCGCCATGCTGACGCGCGACGGCGACTACTACCTGTCACTCGCGGCGCGCGTGGAGAAGGCGCGGCGAGTGAAAGCGGACCTGTTCGTCTCCATCCACGCAGACGCCTTCGTGCAGCCGTACGCGCGCGGCTCTTCGGTGTTCGCCCTCTCCGAGCGGCGCGCGACCTCCGAGGCGGCGCGCTGGCTCGCGAAGAGTGAGAACGATGCCGATCTCATCGGCGGCGTCAACCTGGACGTCAAGGACCGCTATCTCGCCAAGACGCTGCTCGATCTGTCGCAGACCGCCACGATCGACTACAGCCTGAAGCTCGGCCAATCGGTGCTCTCCGAGCTCGGACGCGTCAACACGCTGCACAGGGCCCACGTCGAGCAGGCGAGCTTCGCCGTGCTCAAGGCGCCGGACGTTCCCTCGATCCTGGTCGAAACGGCGTTCATCTCCAATCCCCAGGAAGAAAAGCGCCTGACCGACGACGCCTACCAGGACCGCCTGGCGCACGCCATCCTTGCCGGCATCAAGCGCTACCTCGCCAAGCACCCACCGGAGCCGCAGTCACCTCTGGCGCTGAAGTGACACGCGGCGCAGGGCGGCATAGGCGAGCGGCATGAGCGAGAGCGCGATCACGCCCAGGATCGCCAGCGTGAGGTTGTCGCGCACCACCGGCAGGTTGCCGAAGAAGTAGCCGGCGGCGACCAGCGACACCACCCAGAGCAGCGCGCCGCCGAGACTGAAAGCGAGGAACCTCGGGTAGCGCATGCGCCCCACGCCGGCGACGAACGGCACGTAGGTGCGCACGATCGGCAGGAAGCGCGCGATCACCACCGTCTTGCCGCCGTGGCGCTCGTAGAACGCCTCGGTGTAGGCGAGGTGGCGCCGGTTGAGCCAGCGCGCGTCGGAGGCGCCGAACACGCGCGGCCCCAGCCAGCGCCCGATCCAGTAATTGACGTTGTCGCCGCACAGCGCGGCGCACACCAGCGTCGCGGCAGCCGCTTGCGGCGACATGCCGCCGGTCGCCGCGAGCGCGCCGACCACGAATATCAGGGAGTCGCCGGGCAGGAAGGGCGTGACCACGAGCCCCGTTTCGCAGAACACGATTGCGAATAGCAGAACGTAGACCCAGGTGCCGTATGCGGCGAGGAACCCGGCCAGATGCCGATCCAGATGCAGCGCGACATCCGCCAGCGAGCCGAGCCATTCCATGACGCAATTGTAGCGGGAGCGGCGCGTATAATTTGGCGCTTTCCGCGCTTCGTCATGGCCGGCCCAGCACTTCTCTCTCCGAGCGTCGAGCGTGTACGCGCGGCGCTCGCCGCCGCGGGTCACGATGCGCGCATCGTGGAGCTGTCGGGGGCGGCGCGCACCGCGCGGGAGGCGGCGCGCTTCCTCGGCTGCGAGCTCGGGCAGATCGCCAATTCGCTCGTCTTCCGCTGCAGCCGCTCAGGTGAGCCCCTGCTCGTCATGTCGAGCGGAGCCAATCGCGTCGACGCCGAGCGCCTCGCGGCGCTCGTCGGCGAGCCGGTCGGCAAGGCTGACGCCGCGTTCGTGCGCGAGCGCACCGGTTTCGCGATCGGCGGCGTGGCGCCGCTCGGCCATCCGCAGCGGCTGCGCACACTGATCGACCTCGACCTCGCGCCGCACGGCGAGATCTGGGCCGCGGCGGGCCACCCGCACACCGTATTCCGGCTGAACTTCGACGCGCTCGTGCGCCTGACCGGCGGCGTGCCGGCCGAGGTCGCGCTGCGTCCGGCGCCGTGAGCTCGATCCGCGTCCTGCCCGAGCTGTTGATCAGCCAGATCGCCGCCGGCGAGGTGGTCGAGCGGCCCGCTTCGGTGCTCAAGGAGCTGATCGAGAACGCCCTGGACGCGGGCGCGCGCGACATCGGCGTGACGCTCGAAGAGGGCGGCGTGCGCCGCGTGCAGGTCGAGGACGACGGCGCGGGCATCGCGCGCGAGGACCTCGCGCTCGCGCTGGCGCGCCACGCGACCAGCAAGATCGCTTCGCTCGAGGACCTCGAGGCGGTCGCCTCGCTCGGCTTCCGCGGCGAAGCGCTCGCCTCGATCGCGGCGGTAGCGCGCGTCGAGCTCACCTCGCGCGAGAAGGCGGCGCCGCACGCCTACGGCGTACGAGCCGAGGGCGGCGGGGCGGAACGGCCCGCACCCGCGGCGCGCGCGCCGGGCACGACGGTGGCGGTGAGCGACCTGTACTTCAACACACCCGCGCGGCGCAAGTTCCTGCGCACCGCGGCCACCGAGTTCGGCCACTGCGAAGACGTGTTCCGCCGCGCGGCGCTCGCCCGCCCGGAGCTCGCCTGGTCGCTCAGGCACAATTCCCGGTTCAGCGCGCGGCTCAAGCCGCAGCCGCTCGCCGAGCGCGCGGCGGCCCTGCTCGGGCGCGAGTTCACCGACAGCGCCCTCGAGGTCGAAGCGCAGGCGGGCGGACTGCGCCTGAGCGGCCTGGCGGGCAGCCCGCAGGCGGCGCGCAGCCGCGCCGACGCGCAGTTTTTCTACGTCAACGGGCGCTTCGTGCGCGACCGCCTGCTCGCGCACGCGGCGCGCGAGGCCTGGGCCGAGCTGCTGCACGGCGAGCGCCAGCCGGCCTACGTGCTGTTCCTCGAGCTCGACCCGCGCGGCGTGGACGTCAACGTGCATCCCGCCAAGACCGAAGTGCGCTTTCGCGACGCGCGCGCGGTGCACCAGTTCGTGCTGCACGCGCTCAAGCGCGCACTCTCGCCGGCCGCCGCTGCGGCGCCGATCGCGTACGCCGCGCTTGCGCCGACGAGCGCCGCTCCGACCCAGGCTGCGCTCGGCATCGAGCAGCCGGTGGCCGCCTATCAGTCGTTCATCGCCGCCGCGCGGCCCACGCCGTTCGCGGCAGCCGCCCCGCACGCGGCTCCGCCGCTCGGCTACGCTCTCGCGCAGCTGCACGGCGTCTACATCCTGGCGCAGAACGAAGCGGGCCTCGTGCTCGTCGACATGCACGCCGCGCACGAGCGCATCGTGTTCGAGCGGCTTAGGCGCTCGCTCGAGGCGGGTGCGGTGCAGCGCCAGGCGCTGCTCGTGCCGAGCGTGTTCCGCGCCGAAGCGCTGGAAGTCGCGACCGCGGAGGAGAACGCCCCGGCGCTCGAGCAGCTCGGCCTGGAAATAAGCGCCGCGGGACCGAGCGAGCTGGCGGTGCGCGCGGCGCCCGCCGCGCTCGCCGCGGGCGACGTGGCGGCGCTGGCGCGCAGTGTGCTCGCGGAGTTGCGCGAATACGGCGCCGCGCAGGCGCTCGCCGCGCGGCGCGACGAGCTGCTCGCCGGCATGGCCTGCCACGCCGCAGTGCGCGCCAATCGCGCGCTCAGCATTCCGGAGATGAACGCGCTGCTGCGCGAGATGGAAGCAACCGAGCGCTCGGGGAGCTGCAACCACGGGCGACCGACCTGGTACCAGCTCACGCTCTCCGACCTGGACAGGCTCTTCCTGCGAGGGCGCTAATGGCGCCGGTCGCGCTCGCGCTCCTCGGGCCGACCGCGAGCGGCAAGTCGGCGCTGGCGATGCGCCTCGCGGCGCGCCTGCCCGCGGAAATCGTGAGCGTGGACTCGGCGCAGGTGTACCGGGGCATGGACATCGGCACGGCCAAGCCCTCGCCCGCCGAGCGCGCGCAGGTGCCGCACCACCTGATCGACCTGGTCGATCCGACCGGGAGCTACTCCGCGGGGCACTTTCGCGCCGACGCGATCGCTGCCGTGCAGGGCATACTCGCGCGCGGCCGCGCGCCGCTGCTGGTGGGCGGCACGATGCTCTACTACCGGGCGCTCGCGCAGGGCATCGATGCGCTGCCCGCCGCCGACCCGGCGCTGCGCGCGGCGATCGACGCCGAGGCGCGCGCGCGCGGCTGGCCGGCGCTGCACGCCGAGCTCGCACGCCTCGATCCGGCGACGGCGCGGCGCCTGAAGCCCACCGACGCGCAGCGCATCCAGCGCGCGCTCGAAGTCTGCCGCGCGAGCGGCCGGCCGCTCTCGGCGTTGCATAGCGCGCCGCGCGCCGCCCCGCCGTTCCGCCTTGCCGCGCTGGCGCTGGTGCCGGCCGAGCGCGCCAGGCTGCACGCGCGCATCGCCGAGCGCTTCGAGCGCATGCTCGCGGCGGGTCTGGTCGAAGAGCTTTGTGCGCTGCGCGCGCGCTTCGCGCTCGACGCGGCGCTGCCCAGCATGCGCTGCGTCGGCTACCGGCAGGCCTGGGCCTTCCTAGAAGGCGAGTTCGACCGCGCGGCGCTGCGTGACAAGGGCATCGCGGCGACGCGCCAGCTCGCCAAGCGCCAGCTCACCTGGCTGCGCGCCATGCGTACGGATGCGGTGCTCGACCCCTTCGCGCCCGACGCGGCGCAGCGCTTCGACGAGGCCGCCGACCGGCTGTTGCGGGCGCACGGCTAGAATTGAAAGCTGCGGTCTCTGGAGGCAGCCATGCAGATCGGCATCGTAGGGCTCGGCAGGATGGGCGGCAACATGGCGCGGCGCCTGGCGCGCGGCGGTGCGCGCGTGCTCGGCTTCGATCGCGAGCGTGCGGCGCGCGCCGCGCTGGCCGGCGAGAAGGGCGTCGAGTGCGTCGACGGGCTCGCGGCAATGTGCGCGCAGCTCGCAGGGGAGCGCGTCGTGCTGACGATGCTGCCCGCCGGACAGCCGACCGAGGAGACGCTCGCCGAGCTGGCACCGCTGCTCTCGGCGGGCGACTTGCTGGTAGACGGCGCGAACGCCTTCTACAAGGACTCGATGCGGCGCGCGCTCGAGCTCTCGCGCGCGGGCCTGCGCTTCGTCGACGCAGGCGTCTCGGGCGGCATCCACGGCCTGGCGCAGGGCTACTGCCTCATGCTCGGCGGCACGCCGAAGTCGATCGAGATGTTCGAGCCCTTCGCGCGCATTCTCGCGCCGGGTACCGACCGCGGCTGGATGCATTGCGGCCCGAGCGGCGCGGGCCACTTCGCGAAGATGGTGCACAACGGCATCGAGTACGGGATGATGCAGGCGCTCGCCGAGGGGCTGGCGCTCGTCCAGGCGCGTGCCGACTTCGGCATCGACCTCGCTCGCCTCGCCGAGACCTGGCGCCACGGCAGCGTGGTGCGCTCGTGGCTGCTCGACCTTTGCGCCGAGGCGCTCGCGGCCGACCCATCGCTCGCCGGGATCGCGCCCGTGGTCGCCGATTCGGGCGAAGGGCGCTGGACGGCGCTCGAGTCGGTCGAGCTCGGCGTGCCCGCGCCGGTGATCACGATGGCGCTGATGAGCCGCTTTTCGAGCCAGGGCCGCGCCGACTATGCGCGCAAGCTGCTCGCCACGATGCGAGCCAGGTTCGGCGGCCACGCGGTGACGCGCAGCTGAGCCGTCGCGGCAAGTGATCGTTGTCGTGATGGGCGTCTCCGGGGTCGGCAAGACGACCATCGGACAGCTGCTCGCGCGCAGGCTTGATTGCGAATTCCTCGACGCGGATGACTTCCACCCGCCCGCGAACGTCGCGAAGATGGCGGCGGGCACGCCGCTCGAGGATGCGGATCGCTGGCCCTGGCTCGAGCGGCTGAACGCGCTGCTGCGCGAGCGCGCGGCGCGCGGCGCGAGCGCCGTGCTCGCCTGCTCGGCGCTCAAGCACTCTTACCGCGAGCGGCTGTGCCGCGACGTGGCGCGCTGTCGGCTGGTCTACCTGCACGCAGATGCGCGCGTGCTGCGCGCGCGGCTTGCCGCCCGCACGCACCGCTACATGCCCGCCTCGCTGCTCGACAGCCAGCTCGCGACGCTCGAGCCGCCGGCGGGCGCCATCGCCGTCGATGCCGCCGCCCCGCCGGCGCTCTGCGCGGAAGTCATCGCCGCCGCGCTGACACGGCCTTAAGGATGGGTTAAGGCCGCGGGGCGAGCATGCGCCCCGTACAGCGCACGAAACGCGCGCGCCAGGTAAACAAGGAGAGTCACATGAAACGCAGAAGCATCGTCGCGGGTTTCGCCGCCGCCGGGCTGCTCGCGCTCGGCGCATGGGGCGGCATCCACGCAGACGACCTGTGGTCTAAGGCGCAAGCGGCCACTCCGGCGGCGCAGCCCGCCGCGCACGCCGCCCCGACGGCCGCGCTCGCGCTGCCGAACTTCACCTCGATCGTCGACGCCAACCGCGGCGCGGTGGTCAACATCACGGTCACAGAGAACGAGAAGACTTCGGAGCAGTCGCCCGTCCCTGACTTCGGCAACGACCCGTTCTCGCAATTCTTCCGCCACTTCCAGATTCCGATGCCGCAGCAGGCGCCGACGCACGGCCTGGGCTCCGGCTTCATCGTGCGTTCCGACGGCATCGTCCTGACCAACGCGCACGTGGTCGACGGCGCGAGCGACGTCGTCGTCAAGCTCTCCGATCAGCGGGAGTTCAAGGCTAAGGTGCTCGGCGTGGACAAGCCGACCGACATCGCGGTGCTTAAGATCGACGCCAAGAATTTGCCCACCGTCAAGCTGGGCGACTCGAACTCGGTGCGCGTCGGGCAGTGGATAGTGGCGATCGGATCGCCGTACGGCTTCGAGAACACGGTCACCGCCGGGATCGTGAGCGCCACCTCGCGCGCCCTGCCCGACGGCACCTACGTGCCCTTCATCCAGACGGACGCGGCGGTGAACCCCGGCAATTCGGGCGGGCCGCTGTTCAACATGAATGGCGAAGTGATTGGCATCAACTCGCAGATCTATTCGCAGACCGGCGGCTTCCAGGGGCTCTCGTTCGCGATCCCGATCGACGTCGCATCGCAAGTCGAGCAGCAGTTGATCGCGCACGGCAAGGTCGAGCGCGGCCGCATCGGGGTCGCAATCCAGCAGGTGACGCAGGGCCTGGCGCAGTCCTTCGGACTCGATAAGCCGCGCGGCGCGCTGGTCGCCTCGGTCGAGAAGAACGGGCCGGCGGCCAAGGCCGGATTGAAATCCGGCGACGTGATTCTCGCGGTCAATGGCCAGCTGGTCGACACCTCGAACCAGCTGCCGCCTATGGTGGCGAACATCAAGCCGGGCAGCAAAGCGACATTCCAGATCTGGCGCGACGGCGGCAAGAAGGATTTCGAGGTCGTGGTCGGAGAGCTGAAGGGCGACCAGATCGCGAGCGCCTCGGGCGGCAGCCAAAACGGGCGTCTCGGGCTCGCGGTGCGGCCGCTCACCAAGGACGAGCGCGAGCAGGCGCAGATCGACGGCGGGCTGCTCGTCGAGAACGCCAGCGGACCGGCTGCGCAGGCCGGCATCGAGCAAGGCGACGTCATCCTCTCGGTGAACGGCACGCCGGTGAAATCGGTCGCGCAGCTGCGCGCGCTGATCGCCAAGTCCGGCAAACACGTCGCGCTGCTGGTGCAGCGCCAGGACGCGAAGATCTTCGTACCGGTGGAGCTCGGCTGAGCTCCAGCGTCGAAGAGCGGGCGGCGCCGGTACCCCCACCCCCCCAACCGGCGCCGCCCTGCTTTCCCGTTCTCACCCTCCAAGCGAAAGGAGCGCATCATGACCAAGACGGCTACGGCTCTTTTCGCCGCCCTGCTTTCCGCCGGTGTTGCGCACGCAAGCACCGCGTCTAAATGGCCGGCGCAGCGCGCGTAGAATAACGCGCCCCCGGGGAGGTGAAAGGATGCGGCTGCTGCTGGTCGAGGACGACCGCATGATCGGCGAGAGCGTGCAGAAGGGCCTGCGCCTGGAGGGCTTTTCGGTCGACTGGGCGCAGGA
>Ga0316620_10000395_pt1 | contig 17479 bp, 14 predicted proteins | sample OWC_Aug_M1_C1_D5_FD_207651 | JGI IMG/M metagenome (GOLD analysis project Ga0316620, IMG submission 207651) | Wetland soil microbial communities from Old Woman Creek delta, Ohio, United States - OWC_Aug_M1_C1_D5_B | ecosystem: Environmental > Terrestrial > Soil > Wetlands | place: USA: Ohio... | reverse complement strand
GTTCCACGGCATGGAGAGACAGCGTTCGAGCGCCAGATATCCGCCGCGCGCCAGATAGTGATCGATGTCCTCGGGATCGATGATGCCGCAGTTCTTGAGGACGATGCGAACTTGTGCCTTGAGCATTGGGTGGTCGTAGAACGACGGAACACCGTCGAAATCGCCCTCCCCGAAGTGCCCCACCACATGCCGCTTGAACACCTCGCCACGCTCGAGAAACGAAGCGAGCATTTGCTCCACCTGCTCGGGCGTGACGTTGGAGTAGCAGATGCGCGGCTGGCCGGGCATCTGAACGTCGACCAGCGGCTCGAGGTAGCAGGGACCGATGCAACCGACTTTGACGACTCGAGCTTTCAAGCCTCTGGTCCCGAGAAAACCCTCGATCGCGGCGAGGACATCGCCGGCGCCTGCCGCGAGCCCGCAGGCACCCATGCCGATGTAGATCACCGGGTCAGGGCTCGCCTGCAGGCCCTTCCAGCGTGACTCCGCCTGTCGGCGCCGCCGTTCAAGACTTGCCGCGTTCATCGAGGATCCCCTGGAGCTTCAGTACGTTCATCTGACCGTACGTCTTCTCGTCGACGGTCACGACCGGGGCGAGGGCACAGCAACCGAGGCAGGCGACACGCTCGAGGTCGTACTCGCCATCCGCCGTGGTTTCTCCGGCATTCACTTCGAGCCGTCTCGTGAGGGCGGCGAGCATCTGCTCGCCCCCTTTGACGTGACAGGCGGTGCCGAGACACACCCTGACGTGATGCCTCCCCGGAGCGGTGAAGCGAAACTGCGCATAGAAGGTGGCGACGCCGAATACCTCGCTTTCGGACACCTTCAGCCAGCGTGCCACACGACGGATCGAGTCCTCCGAGAGGAACCCGTACGCAGCTTGGGTCCGCTGCAGTACCGGGACGAGGTCGGACCTCGTGCCGGCGAGGTCATGAGTGATCTTCCCCCACGGATCGGTCGGCACCGCTCGGTCTCGCGAACCGCGGGCAGCCGGTGATGGCGCGGCGGACCCGGCCATCTGGCACCCTTACCTGAGACCGAGATCGGCGAGCTTGATTGCGAATGGCCAGGTGTCCAACGGGGTCGAGAAGAGCGGCACGCTAGCCTTCGTCGCCAACTCGAGGACGTCCTCGGCGGGCTTCTTGCCCTTGACGAAGACGACCATGCCCACATCGACCAGATTCACGGCCGCAATCAGGCTCTTGTGAGTTTGCAGGGTGAGCAGGACGTTGCCGGCTTTGGCTCCCGTAATGATGTCCGAGACCATATCGGAGATGTAGACCCCGGTGATCTCGTCATCCTCAAACTGGTTCAGCGACTCGAGTCCGGTCTTCGCGACGATTTCCGATATCTTCATCCCCGCTCCCCTCTCGCCGGGTCCCGGCGGCGTCCGTCGGTCACCTTCCTCATGGCTCAGTAGAACTCGGTGAGGCCGGCGTCGGCAATGACAATGCCTTTGCAGTTGTCCACTCGGCTGCACATCTTGCAGGGGACGACAACGATCCGCTTTCGCCCACCCTTGAGGTTCTGATTGAAGTACTCGCTGAGGGCCGCAATCCCTTCGTCGCTGACGCATTTTCCCGTGGTGTGCGTCGTGTCGGCGCAAAGCGCAACGTACACCGAGGTGTGTCGTCCGGAGCTTCGCACCAGTCCACCGACCTTGCAGGCGGGATCGTCGCAGGTCGACAGCATCAGACCCATCATGTCGTCGAGCAGCACGACGCGCTCGCACTGGTCACACCTGAGGTTGAATCGGACGGCCTGGAAGCTCCCCAGGTACTCCCAGTAGTGCGCTCCCTCGCGATACTCATCGATTGGGGGGACCGGAGCAGTCGAGAAGAAGGAGCTTCTGCCCCCGCAGTGTGGACATCCCTCCACGACCAGGTAGCCACTGCAAATATCGGTCATCGACCAGCGGTGGCTGCACGTGCTCATCGACCCTCCCCCATGCCACGCCCACGATGCCCGCCCGCGCCCAGCCCGGCCGTCACTTCCGCCGACACCTCCTGGGGGCCGCCACCCCCAGGCCCGAGTTTCGATGGCGACTTCGCTGGCGGCAATGATGCCGCTTCGAAGGAACTGGAACTCGCGACCGCGCTCACGGCACCGTACCCCCCCCGCCGCGGGCCGACCCGCCCGAAGCCTGACACTCCCCTTGATACCGCTTGCGATGCTACCACACGCAATCGGGTGGCAAGCTCGTGGCTCTGGTCGGCCGTACCTACCCCGAACACGGTTCGAGGCTGCTGCCGGCCGAGCCAATCGAGGCTCCGAGCCGGCGTGACCCGTCGGTTCACGGAGACGAGCGGACTTCGTCGAGAAGCTTGAGGAACCTATCGTACGGCAGCGCCTGCCAACTCTCGGCGCTGACTGCACCTTGGGCCCGCGAGATGAGCGAGACCCGGTGCGCGGTCTCGACGTCGGGCGCCTCGTAGATGTCCATGAAGTCGAACGGCCCAAGGATGGCATAGTGAGCGAGAAACTTGACCTGAGGACAGGCGGTCTTGACCCTCGTGAGCCACTCCTTGCCCATGGCCCGGCGACCGCCCGCATCATGGATACTCTCCGGGGCGAGTCGCGTCATCAGGACGAACGTCGGCATGTAGCACCTCCCGGTGACCACCCTCTATTGTCGGTCCGGCCCGCGCTACGGGCAAGCCGACTGCTAGAATTCGCGAGCGGCGACGAGCAACGGAGGACACCATGGCAAATCAGGGCAGCGGAGCGTGGGCGCGACCATTCTGCGGGGCGCTGCGCGCCGCGGATGTCGACCGTCGGGTGGAGCTGGTCGGTTGGGTGCGGCGGCGCCGCGATCTTGGCGGCATCATCTTCGTCGACCTCCGCGACCGCGATGGGTGGATTCAGGTGCTCTTCCCCGAGGAGCCGCTGAAAAGTCGTGCCGCTGAGCTTAGGGCCGAGGACGTGATCCGCGTGACCGGCACGGTGCGGCCACGCCCTGCCGACATGGTCAACCCTGAAATGCCCACCGGCGAGGTGGAGGTGGTGGCCGATGACCTGGAGGTTCTCACGGCCGCCGACGTGCCACCCTTCGTGGTCGAGGACCAGGTCGCCGCCTCCGAGGAGCTGCGGCTGCGCTACCGCTACCTCGACCTCCGCCGACCGGAGATGATGCGCAACCTCGTGCTGCGCGATCGCATCACGTTCGAGGTTCGCCGCTACTTCCACGAGCTTGGTTTCGTGGAGGTGGAGACTCCGATCCTGACCCGATCGACTCCCGAGGGTGCACGCGATTTCTTGGTCCCGTCGCGGCAGTCGCCGGGGACGTTCTACGCGCTGCCACAATCGCCTCAGCTGTTCAAGCAGCTCCTCCAGATTGCCGGTCTCGGTCGGTACGTGCAGGTCGCGCGTTGCTTCCGAGATGAGGACCTGCGCGCGGATCGGCAGCCCGAGTTCACCCAGGTCGACGTTGAGGCCTCCTTCATCACCGAGGAAGACATCTTCGCCCTCATCGAAGGCCTTTTCGCGCGGATCTTCCCGCTGGTCGGCATCCACCCGCCGAATCCGTTTCCACGACTCTCCTACACGGAGGCGCTTGAACGTTTCGGGTCCGACCGTCCCGACACCCGCTTCGCCATGGAGCTGGTGAATCTCGACACCCTCGCTGCCGGATGCAGCTTCGAGATCCTCCGGCGTGCCGCGAAGATCGGCCGCGTGAAGGGGTTGGTGGTGCCGGGAGGAGCGGGGTTTTCCCGCAAGCAGCTCGACGACCTGTCGGAGTTCGTGAAACCGTTCGGCGCCCCTGGAGTGCTGCCGTTCCGCAAGACCGCCGAGGGGTACGTGTCGCCGGCCAAGAAGGTTCTCGGCGATCAAGGAGTTGCCTCGTTCCTCGCCGCTGCAGGAGCGGCCGACGGTGACCTCCTGCTCGTCGTCGGAGGGGCTCCGAAGGTGGTTACCGCCTCGCTCGGCGCCTTGCGAACGCGCCTGGGCCGGGAGCTCGGACTGATCCCCGAAGGTGGCCACTCGTTCCTGTGGGTGCATGACTTCCCCCTTCTCGAGTGGGACGAGGAGACCAAGCGCTTCTACGCCTGCCATCACCCGTTCACCTCGCCACGTCCGGAGGACGTCGAGCGTCTCGAAAGCGACCCGGCGAGCGTGCGCGCCCGCGCCTACGACGTCGTCATGGACGGCCTCGAGTTGGGTGGCGGCTCGATCCGGATCCACGACCCCGCCCTCCAGCGCCGCGCCTTCGCGGCTCTCTCGATCGGCGAGGACGAGGCGCGTCACAAGTTCGGCTTCCTGCTCGACGCGTTCCGCTACGGCGCTCCCCCCCACGGGGGCATCGCGCTGGGTCTCGACCGCATCGTCATGGTCATGGCCGGTCGCGAGTCGATCCGCGACGTCATCGCGTTTCCCAAGACGACCTCGGGCAATTGCCTGCTCACCGATGCCCCGAACACGGTGGACGAATCGCAGCTCGTCGAGTTGGGGCTTCGCACTCGGCCGTAGCCGCCGCCATTGGAGGCGCGAGGCTGCGCTAGAATCCTCGGCATGCAGAGGCTCCCCCTGATAGCTCTGCGTCGCGCCTGGCGCGCCGCGAAGCGCTTGGCGGCCAACCGCAGCGTAACGTCTGCGTTGCTAGCCGCCGCCCGGCTGGTCGGCCGACATGGGCTCGCGCCAGTCCGCAATGACCTCGCCACGGTTCTGCGCTTGACCAGGGAAGCTGCCGCAGGACGCTACCGACGCGTGCCCAAGCGGGCGCTGGTGGCGTTGATCGCCGGGATCGTGTACCTAGTCAACCCCCTCGACCTGGTGCCGGACGTGCTCCCGCTGGTCGGGTTCGCCGATGACCTGGCGGTGCTGCTCTGGGTGACGCGCCAGTTTCGCCACGAGCTCGACGAGTTTCTCGCATGGGAACGCGAGTGGGGGGGCGCTCTCGACGTCGAGGCGTGCCCCGTCGCCGAACCTCGACTCCGCTCGTCTGTCTAGGACGTGACGGCCGGAATTCTAGGGTTGCTTCTCGACCTCGCCCGTCATGGGAACGAACCTAACCGGGATGACGTCGCGCTCGGAAAGACCATCCTTCTCTTTCGTGAACACCTTGAGCAGTTGGTAGAACGAGCCAACGGGGATCACAAGCCTTCCCCCTGGCGCGAGTTGGTCGAGGAGGGGTTCGGGAACGCGCTCGGGAGCTGCCGTGACCACGATACCCTTGAACGGTGCCGCCTCTGGCCACCCGGCGTAGCCGTCTCCGGCACGCACATGAACGTTGGGGTAGTGCAACCGGGTGAGTCTCTCCTCTGCAGCCGAGGCCAGGCTCTCTCGGATCTCGATGGTGTAGACCTCACACCCCATCGCAGCGAGCACGGCCGCCTGGTATCCCGACCCGGTCCCGACCTCGAGCACGTGATCGCCGGGCCGCACTTGCAGGAGCTCGCTCATCAGACCGACGATGTAGGGCTGCGAGATCGTCTGGCCGTCGCCGATCGGGAGCGGATGATCGGCGTAGGCATCGGCGCTGACCTCCTGCGGAACAAAGAGGTGCCGGGGTACTGTGCGCATGGCTTTGAGAACAGCTTCGTCGCGCACGCCTCTCGCGGCGATCTGGGTGCGGACCATCTCATCGCGCAGCGCGGCCCAGCGCTGATCCTGGTCGGCCGCGTCGCTCCCGCCACAACCCCAGAACCCGCCGGCGAGTACCAGCAGGGTGAGCACGTTAGCCCTCCTCACGGACCTCCTTCGGCCACGAACGCATCATGCCCTGCGACGATGGTACGCAAGACGCGTGCCTTGAGGAACTCCTCAGGTTTGCCGGCCGAGAGGTCGCGGTCAAATACGGTAAAGTCTGCGGCATACGTCGGGCGAATCGCGCCGCGCCAGTCTTCTTCGAAGGCCGCGTAGGCGTTCCACGCCGTGTAACCGTCAACTGCCTCCGCGGAGCTCAAAGCCTCCGCCATGTTCCACCCACCGACCGGTGTCCCCCCCAGCTGACGCCGTGTCACCGCAGCCCAAACACCGAGTCGCGGGTCGGCGTCCTCCACCGGAACATCCGAACCGAGGTCGAGTCGAGTCCCCGCCGCAAGCAGCGATCGCCAGCGGTAGCCCCACGCGATCCTTGCCTCACCGAGGCGTTCTGGCGCCCACGGCATGTCCGACGTGCAATGCGTTGGCTGCACCGCTGCGATCACGCCGATCCGGGCAAATCGCGCGACATCTGCCGGCCGGACGACCTGGGCGTGCTCGATGCGCGGCCGGACCAGCGTTGCCGCCTCGCCCACATCGCGATCGTAGAGGTCAAGGGCACGGCTCACCGCCGCATCACCGATGGCGTGGATGCACGGCTGGAAGCGGGCCGCCGTGGCGCGCCGGATCACATCACCCAGCCGAGCTTCGGTGGTGACCTCCAGCCCCCGGCTGGCCGGCTCGTCCGCGTACGGCTCGCTGAGCCAGGCGCCGCGGGAACCCAGTGCCCCGTCGGCGTACAGCTTCACGGCCCGCACCGCCAGCATCCCGTCGGGCCATAGTGACGGCCCGGCAGCGAACTCGGCGTCCAGGAGGGCATCGTCGCCACCGTCGAGCATCACGTAGACGCGGATCGGCAGCCGGTGCTGCCCTGCGAGCTGCCGCACCACGGCGAGGTCGGACCGCGTGGTTCCGGCATCGTGAATCTCTGTGAACCCGAGGCTTGCGAGACGCTGCCCGGCCAACCGGGCACGTCTCTCGCGCACGGCGTCAGAGGGCGGCGGGATCAACCGCTCGATGAGATCGCAGGCGGCGTCGATCAGGATCCCCGTCGGCTCGCCCGAAGCATCGCGCTGGATGCGCCCACCAGAGGGTTCGGCGGTCCTCGAGCCTATCCCCGCGACCGCCAGAGCGGCAGCGTTGACGAGCAGCGCATGACCGTCGACCCGCCGCAGCACCACCGGCCGGTCGGGCACCGCGGCCGACAGTTCGCGGTGGTGCGGGAACGCTTTCGTGGGCCAATCGTTCTGGTCCCACCCGCGACCCGCCACCCATTCTCCGGGTGGCAGTTCACGGGCCGCCGCGCGAACTCTCTCGACGACCTCGGCGAACGACGCGGTGCCTCCGAGATCGACCTGCTCGAGCGCGGCGCCCAGGCTCATGAAATGCCCGTGCCCCTCGGTGAAGCCCGGGTAGACGTGAGCACCGGAGAGGTCCACGACGTCGGCCGCCTCACGCCGCCAGCGCTCCTCGTCCTTCTCGTCGACGATCGCGACGATGCGACCCCCGGTCACGGCCACACCTCCAGGCCGGGGACCCTCAGGAAGATGGAGAATACCGCCAACCAGCAGTCTGTCGGTCCGGGGAGCCTGCACGCAGGAGCCCAAGGCAACTGCAAGGAGGACCCACCTCCGAGCGAGCCGGACCATGCCGACACTCTACGCCGGCGAGGGTGAGGCGGCAACACTCCCGGAGTATCCTAGCGGCGCGGAGGTGAGCCGTGCCGTCCAACCCAATCACGCGCCGCGAGATCATGACGACCACGGCCCTGGCGGTCGCCGCCACGGCCCTCAAGGGGTCGGCCTCATCGGCCGAGCCGACGGTGCGACCGGTGGCCGTGTCCTCGAAGAACGGTCTCGCGGCCGTAAAGCGCGCGGTCGAGCGTATGGCAGCCGGCGCCCCACCGGTGGATGCGGCCGTCGCAGGTGTCGGCCTGGTGGAGGCGGACCCCGAGGACGTCACGGTCGGCTACGGCGGTCTTCCCAACGAGGAGGGGGTGGTCCAACTCGACGCCGCCGTGATGGACGGCACGACCATGCGGGCCGGCGCCGTAGCGGCACTTGAGCGCATCAAGCACCCTTCCCGGGTTGCCCTCGACATCATGCGTCGGACCACGCGCATCCTGCTGGTTGGGGAGGGCGCCCTGAGGTTCGCCCGGGCCCACGGCTTCACGGAGGAGAACCTGCTCACCGAGAGGGCGCGCAAGATCTGGCTCTACTGGAAAGAGAACGCGGCAGCAAAGGACGATTGGCTCCCCGATCCAAAGCAGATCGAGGACCCGGACCTCCAGTGGTTCGTCAAGAAGTACAGTGCAGAGTACTTCCGGCCCGACGGAACGATCCACCTCTCGGCGTGCGCGGCGGATGGCTCGCTGGGGTGCTGCACGACGACCTCAGGGCTGTTCTTCAAGATACCTGGGAGGGTCGGCGACTCGCCCCTGGTCGGCTGCGGCCTCTACTGTGACTCGGAGGTCGGCTCGGCCGGCGCCACCGGGCACGGCGAAAGCTGCATCATCACCCTGGGCGCCCACACGACCGTGGAGTTCATGCGTCAGGGCCTGTCCCCCGAGGAGGCGTGCCTCGCGACCCTCGAGCGCGTGGCCCGTAACACCCGGCTCGACTACCTACGGGACGGCGACGGACGGCCAAAGAACAACCTCGCTCTATACGCGGTCAACAAGCTGGGTCAGGTCGGCTCGGCCAGCCTATTGTCGGGGGCGAAGTACACCGTTTGCCGTGCAGGCTCCGACCCCGAACTGCGCGACTGTGCTTTTCTCTACAAACGTCAGACCGAGTAGAGGGCGCGCCGTCCGTCCTTATCGTGGCCAATCACGAGGCCCTGCGGCCCGCTCCAGCCCACCGCGGGCGAGCCTCACACCGGACTCGGGAGATCGTCATCACGCCCGTCCGTCACGGCGCAGCGCGGTCCGCAGTTCGCGAGCCAGGGTCTCGATGTCGAAGGGCTTTTGCAGGTAACAGACCTCGCCGTCGCGTACTCCGCGTCGAATCGCTTCGTCCTCCGTGTAACCCGACATCACCACAACCCGGAGGTTCGGGATCGTCCGGGTGAGTTGCTCGGCGATCGCTCCTCCGTGGACGCCAGGTAGCACGAGGTCGGTAAGCAGCAAGTCGAAGTGTTCTCGCGCGGCGACGCTGAGGGCAGCCTCACCGTCCGCCACCGCCGTGACGCGGTAGCCCAACGTCGTCAGCACTTCTCGAAGTCCCTCGCGAGTTGCCGCCTCGTCCTCCACGAGCAAGATCGACTCTCCCGCGGCCGCAAGTCCACCTTCAACCGGGCGGCTGGGCGCCGGCTGCTCCGACCGGGCGGAGGTTGACCGCGGAAGGACGACCCGGAACATGCTGCCCTGCCCCGGCTCACTCTCGACCTCGAGGCGCCCACCGTGGCGGGCAACGATGCCATGCACGACCGCCAGGCCCAGGCCGGTCCTCTCGTCATTTCCCTTGGTTGTGAAGAACGGCTCGAACATCTTGTCGCGGACCGCCTGGCTCATGCCGACGCCGGTGTCGTGCACCTCGAGCCAGACCTCATCAGTGTTTCCGCCGGTCGCCACGCGGAGTTCGCCACCCTCAGGCATGGCATCGACCGCGTTGACGAGAAGGTTGACGACGACTTGCTCGACCTGGCCGCCGTCGGCAACGACCGGCAGCGGCTCGGCGGGTGTCGTTACCTTGAACCTGACGTTCTCGGGAACCAGCCGGCGCACGAGCCCACAGGCGGCACGCACAGACTCCGAGAGGTCGAGCACTTCCGGTCGGGCCAGCTCTCGCCGAGAGAACAGCAGGAGCTGGCGGGCGAGACCGGCCCCAAGCTTGACCTGTCCTTCCAGTTCGCGAACCGCCTTGCCGTGTGCCGTGTCGTCGACGGACATGAGCTTGAAGATCTGCAGATTCGACAGCATCGCCTGCAGGAGGTTGTTGAAGTCGTGTGCGATCCCACCTGCTAACCGCCCGATCGCCTCTTGCTTCTGCGCTTGGAGGAGCTGCGATTCCATGCGCTTGCGCTCCGAGATGTCGCGCACCACCACCTGGCCGGCTGGCTTCCCCTCGAAGACGTAGGGGGTGGTCGTCACCTCGACGTCGAGCCAGGAACCGTCGGCCCTCAGGAAGCGCTCCTCGACCGGCGGCAGCTTCTCTCCACTGAGTATGACGCGGCGCATCCGTTCGGCGGCCACGTCCCTGAAGTCGGGGTGGACGAACTCGAGCGCCGGGCGACCGAGAATCTCCCCGAGCGAGTCGTAGCCAAACAGCCGCAACGCCTGCTCGTTGGCAAACACGAGCTTGCCTGCGCTGTGGACGGCGATTCCATCGGGTGAGAGCTCGACGAGGCGACGATAGCGCTCCTCGCTCTCGCGCAATGCCTGCTCGGCAAGCACGTGTTCCATGGCCATCGCGACCTGGGTCGAGACGAACTCGAGGAGGGCTCGGTCCTCCTCGCTGTAACGCACACCCTCGGTGTAGCTCTGAACTGCCAGGACGCCTATGGTCCCATCCTTGGTCTTGAGCGGTACGCCCACCCAGTCGATGGATGGAGAGCCGACCGATTCGACCACTCCCGCTTCGACCAAACTCGTAAAGACGTCGGGCGAGACCAGAAGCGAAGTGCCGGTGCGGAGCACGTACTCCGTCAGCCCGTGCCCGAGCGGCTGTGGGGGAGGCGCCTCATCGTACTCGTCCACGTAGTAGGGGAAACGCAGCACCCCACCCGTCGAGTCGGCGAGAGCGACGTAGAAGTTCGCTGCCGGAAGGAGCTCGCCCACGATCTGGTGGATGACGGGGAAGAACTCCTCGAGGGAGCGCGCCGCAACTGCTTCTTGAGCCACACGAAAGGCTGCCGCCCGCACCTTCTCGGCGCGGCGACGAGCGCTGATATCCGAGGCCACGCCGAGGAAACCGACCATCTCGCCCCGGCTGTCACGCAACGCTGCGCCAGTGACCTCGAGCGGTATCGCCCTTCCGTCCTTGTGCCTGACGTCGAGCTCGCCCTCCCAATGCCCGCTGTGACGGAGAGTGGCGAGGATCCGCAGGAAGAGGCTCCGTCTGGCCAGCGGAGGCAGCACGTCGTTCAGGTTCTTTCCGAGCGTCTCCTCGGCGAGGAAACCGAACGCGCTCTCCGCAACGCGGTTCCAGTACGATATCCGGCCGTCTCGGTCGGTGGCGACGACCGCGTTGTGAACCTGGCCGAGAAGCGAACTCTGGAACGAGGAGCGTTCCTCTGCCCTTCTCTGCTCGGAGATGTCGGCGATGAACCCTTCGAGGAAGAGCAGCTCGCCCTTGTCGTTGAAGACTCCTCGACCCCGTTCCCACACCCAGCGCTCTTCCCCCCTTGCGGTGCGGATCCGGTACGTGAGCTGGAACGGGCGACCTCCAGCCAGGGCCTCTTCGACTGCCCTGCGCCCCTCCTCCCGGTCGTCCGGGTGGACGAGGGCCGCATACGCGGTGACCCGGTTCCCGACAAGCTCGTCGGGGGAGTAGTCGGTCAACTCTCGACACCCTTCGCTCACGAACTCCATGGTCCAGTTCGCGTCGTTGCGACAGCGGTACGCCATGCCCGGCAGGTTCGCCAGGAGCGTCACGAGGGCACGCTCACTCTCCCGCAGCGCTTCCTCGGCCCGCCGCCGGGCCGTGACGTCCTGCGCGATCCCCTGCAAACCGACGAGCACTCCCTCCCTGTAGGTGCCCGACTCGTACGCCTCGAGCACGACCTTGTCTCCGCTCGGACGAGCGATCTCGACGATAGTCGGTTTGCCATCGAACTCACCTTTGAGGTGCCGGTTCGTGGCGGCGCGGGCCGCGTCGTTGATCGGGCTGTCGGTCACAAACCAGTGCGATTGGTTGAGCCACTCGGCGACCGTATGCCCGGTGATCCCCTCCACGGAAGGGGAGACATACGAGATCTTCCCCGCGAGATCGTGGACGTAGAAGAAGAAGTGCGGCGTGCCCTCGACGAGAATCCGCAGTTGGTCATGAGCGGAAGCGAGCTCGACGCGGGTCTGCCGCTCTTCGGTCACGTCCCGCACCCAGGCGAGAACGCGACCCCCCTCGCCGGGCAGGCTGGTGAGCGAGACCTCAGTGTCGAACTCGGTGCCGTCGCGCTGTCGATGCCGCCAGGGAAAACGCACGACTTCCCCGACCTTGACGCTCGAGATTCGCGCCAGAGCCTGGTCGCGCGACAGGCGCCCACCGGGCTGTCGTGGTGGTGAGACCTCCCACGGGTAGAGCCCGATCAACTCCTGTGAGGGGCACCCAAAGAGTCGGCCTGTCGCCCTATTGGCGAGGATGAAGCGACCATCTTGAAGGACGAAACCGGCTTCAGGGCCGTCGTCGAAGAGCACCTGCCATTTGGCCTCGTCGAACTGGTGGGAAGCTGCCGCATGCGCTGCCTCCCAGAGTGCTCTTGCTTGTCTTCGGATCAAGAAGAACGAGACCGCCACCGCCACCAGGACAAGCGCGAGCCGCCCGAGAGTCCGCCACCTGGCACCGAGCTCGACGTCGGTGCCGACGAGGCGGACGAGGAGAGGGTCAGCGAACCATATGCAGACGACGCCGACCGCTACGACGACCAGCGCGAGAGCCAGGGCAGACCTTGTGAGCCCCCGCGGCGGCACTGGCGGAGCCATGCCACAAGCTTAGCGCAATGTTGTGACAGAAGCCTTAACGGAGCGGCGATACGAGCGTCGGAGCGCCCGAACGGGAGTCGACCACGCTTGCAAAGGCGAGGAACGCAACCGTCCCTGAGACCTCGGCGCGAAGGTGTTCCCCCCGGCTGACCTGGAAGGCGTGCAGGAAGTCGTCGATCTGTAGAGATCCTCCAGGGGCAAGGCGGTATGGCTGCTCCCCGATCACCTCGCCGCGCGCGTTCAGCACGCGGATGCGCACCACGCCACCATCCTGGCCGGGGTTGAAGAGCGCGACGTTGGTGCGGAACTGGGGCGTGCGTCTCAGGCCTACCAGATGGGCAATCTCTCCCGGTCTTGTCGCCGCGCTCCGTGATACGGCCGATATGCCTTGGCCGAAGGAGCCCCGCCCCGCGGCGTTGAACACCCTTGCCACGGCGACGATGCCAGGCGTCGTGACGAGCCTCAAGACACCGACGGCGCCTTCGGGCACGAGATCCGACCGATAGACCGTCACCCCGGGTGGCAAGTCTTCCAACGGCGGCTCGACCTGGAGCCCTTCGAGGTTGGCCTGGCCAGCCGGCAAGAACACGGACGCATAACCGCCACTGGAGGTCGAGGTGTTGGAGATCCAGACCTCGGTATTCCACCATGTCCCGTCCTGGCCGGACTTTTGGGCGACCATCGGGACGAACAGATCCTCCCCCCAGGCAGCTGCCGCCGCCAACAGGAGGCAGGCCATCAATGTTATCCGCCTCACGCTATCAGAGTACGTCCCACTTTCCCAATGTGCAAGGGGGTGGGCCGGGCCTCCCACCGGCGGCCAGCCACCCGGGAAGCCCGACGGCCGTCAGGCCGTTGGATAAACGAGGGGACGGTATTCTGTTAGTGATAGGGTGACAAATCGCCGCCCTAGAATGAGGGTGCCATGAATGCACGGACGGTCAGCGTCACGGCTGCAATCCTCCTTGCAGCCCAGGTCTTCGCGAACGAGGCGGTCACCTCTACGGAGAGGCTTCGCTACGATGTCTACTTCCTCGCCTCGGACGCACTCGAGGGGCGACGCACAGGTACGGTGGGCGCCAACACCGCCGCCGACTTCATCGCGAGCCAGTTCCGCCAGGCAGGCTTAGAGCCGCGAGGCGACGCCGGCAGCTTTCTCCAGGCTTTCACCTTCATCTCCGGAGTGCGAGCCGGATCCGGCACGAAACTGACCCTCGAGACGGCCACCGGCCCGCAGAGCCTAGCGCCCGACACGGATTTCCGTCCGCTCAGCTTCTCGTCCTCCGGCTCGGCCGAAGCCGAGGTGGTGTTCGCCGGCTATGGTATTCACGCGGCCGATCTCGGGTACGACGACTTCGCCGGCCTCGATGTCAAGGGCAAGATCGTGCTGGTGCTACGGTTTTCTCCCGATGGGGACGACCCCGGTTCGCGATTTCAGCCCTACATGGCCCTGCGACGGAAGGTCGCTGACGCCCGCGAGCTCGGTGCCGCTGCCGTGCTGGTCGCAACCGGCCCGGTCGCGGCGACCGAGACGCAGCCCGTCAAGATTTCCTTCGACGCATCTTTCGCGGACTCGGGCCTGCCGGCGGCGTCGATCTCCACGCCGGCGGCCGAAACGCTCTTCGCGGCCCACGGCTTCACCCTCGCCGAGCTGCAGCGCCGCATCAACGAGCGCAAGGAGCCCGCATCGCGACCACTCGGGGTGCGTGCGTCGCTGGTGACCGACGTGATCCAGGAACGTTCCGAGGCGCGCAACGTCCTCGGCTGGCTCGAGGGCAGTGACCCGTCCCGCCGCGGAGAAGCCCTGGTCATCGGTGCACACTACGACCATCTCGGGCACGGGGGTGAGGGCAGCGGTTCGCTCGCTCCAGACAGCACCCTGATCCACCACGGCGCCGACGACAATGCCTCGGGCGTTGCGGGGCTCCTCGAGATTGCCCAGGAGCTTGCCGCCAACCGCCCGGCCCGCAGCGTGCTCTTCGCCGCCTTCTCGGGCGAGGAGGAGGGGCTCCTCGGCTCTCAGCACCTCGTCCAGCACCTGCCGATGGCGCGAGAAAAGGTCATCGCGATGATCAACCTCGACATGATCGGCCGGCCGAAGCCGGGACCCTCGCTCACAATCGGCGGCGTGGGCACCGCGCGCGAGTGGTCGAGCCTGCTCGAGAGCCTTAACGCAAACCATCACCTCAAGATCTCGACCAACGCCGGCGGCTTTGGCGCCTCCGACCACTCGTCGTTCTACGGGGCCGAGGTCCCGGTGCTCTTCTTCTTCACCGGAGCTCACGAGGACTACCACAAGCCAAGTGACGACGCCTCCCGCATCAATTTCCGAGGGATGGGCAAGGTAGTAGCGTTTGTGACCGACCTCTCGCGCACCGTAGCGAACCTACCGGCGCGGCCCACCTTCGAGCGGGTCGCCGAAGAAGCGGCCACCGAGCGCCGCCCCTACAAGGTGCGCACGGGTGTGATCCCTGAGTTCGGCTACGAAGGGCCGGGTTTCAAGATATCTGGAGTGCGCGGCGGCTCTCCTGCCGATAAGGGCGGGCTCAAGGCCGGCGACGTGATCGTCCGCTTCGGTGAACGTGAGATCCGCAACATCTACGACTACATGTACGCCCTCAACGACCACAGCGCCAACGAGACTGTTGTCCTCACCGTCCACCGCAGCGGAGAGATGCTCAAACTGCCGGTGACGCTCGAACCGGGTGGTGGGGCCGGCCGTTGAGCGACACCGGCGCCACGGCTGTGCCGAGTCTATCGCCGACAACTGGCAGCTGTGGCAACATCAACGAGAGGGGGTGAACGCCGTGCTCGAGCTGGTGACCGCAGGCGAGTCCCACGGGAGGGAGCTGACGGCCGTGCTTGTGGGCCTGCCGGCCGGTTTGCGGCTGGACCGCGACGCAATCGATCGCGAGCTCTCTCGCCGTCAGCGCGGACATGGTCGTGGCGGCCGTCAGAAGATCGAGCGCGACCGTGTAGAGGCCCGCGCGGGGCTGCGAAACGGCGTCACGCTGGGTTCGCCTCTCGTCCTCGCGATACCGAACCGCGACTGGGAGAACTGGGCTCGGGTGATGGATCCGTGGTGCGTCGACCCCGAAGAGGCGGCACGGCGGAGGGTGACCGCGCCGCGACCCGGCCATGCCGACCTGGCCGGAGCGTGGAAGTACGGCCACCGCAAAGACCTCCGCAACGTGCTCGAGCGCGCCTCCGCGCGTGAGACCGCGGCCCGGGTCGCCGGCGGAGCGGTCGCCCGGCAGTTCCTCTCGCATCTCAGGATCGAGATCCGCTCAGGGGTGCTTGCGTTGGGGGACACGGCGTTGCTCGACGGACCGCCCTCGTGGGCCGACCTCGAGCGGGTGCAGGAGGATTCTGCTTTGCGAACGGTCGCCCCACACCGCGAACCCGAGCTCGCCGCTGCGATCGAGGAGGCAAGGCATGAAGGTGAGACCCTCGGCGGCGTGGTCGGCGTCGTGGCGCGAGGCGTGCTTCCCGGCCTGGGCTCCTACGCCAGCTGGGAGGAGCGGCTCGACGGGCTGCTCGCCCAGGCCATCATGAGCGTTCAGGCAGTGAAAGCTGTTGCTATCGGAGCGGGGCTTGAGGTGCCGAGCCTGCCCGGGTCCCGCGCCCACGATCCCATCATCTCCGATGCGAGTGGCCTGCGCCGCAGCAGCAACCTCGCGGGCGGGCTCGAGGGCGGCGTCACCAACGGTGAAGACGTTGTCGTGCGCGCATTTATGAAGCCGATCTCCACCCTCCGTGAGCCCCTCGCCTCGGTCGACCTGGCCACGGGTCGGCCCGCCCGGGCCGCGTACGAGCGTTCGGACATCACCGCGGTGCCGGCGTGCGGCGTCATCGTTGAAGCGATGGTGGCGTTCGTGCTCGCCCGCGCCGTGCTCGCGAAGTTCGGGGGCGACTGTCTCGGGGACCTGTGCGAATCCGTCGCAGCGTACCGCGCGCGCCTCGGCCATCCTGCAGATGAGGACGCCGAGAGGCCAACGTGCTGAGCGGCATTCCGTTCCACGGCGCCGACACCGGCACCCACGGAGCTGCCACAAGGGGCCGGAGGAGACGCTGATGAGAGTGAAGCGCGCGGAGAAGTACGGCTTCTGCTCCGGCGTCCGGGTCGCCGACATCAAGGTCAAGCGCTTTGCCGCCGCCGGTGGCCGGGGGGCGATCCTGGGCCAGGTTGTCCACAACGAGCGGGTCGTCGAGGAGATGGAGCGTCTCGGGGTACGCACCGTGAGTGCCATCGAGGAAGTCCGCGAGCCGGTCGTGATCTTCTCCGCGCACGGCGTCCCCGCTTCCTTCCACGAGCGGGCCCGCGCACGCGGGATCGATATCCTCGACACCACCTGCAAGTTCGTCTATGACATTCACAGTGAAGCCAAGCGAGCGCTCGCCGAGGGTGCCCACCTCGTCTTCATCGGCGAGCCCAACCACCGTGAGGTGATCGGCTACACCTACGACCTCGACCCGGCCCGCTATCACGTCGTTCGCTCACTCGCGGATGTGCAAGACGTGGATTGGTCCGTCTACCCTTCGATCCGGGTGGTCTACCAGACGACCCTCAACGCCGAAGAGTTCGAGGAGGTGGTCCAGGCCATCCAGTCGGCCAACCCGAATACCCGCCGGGCCGATACGATCTGCTACGCCACCAAAGAGAATCAGGATGCGGCACGCGCGCTTGCCAGCGACCCCGACGTCGACCTGGTGATCGTCATCGGAGGCAGACACTCCGCAAACACGCGGCACCTATGGGAGATCTGCCAACGGTTGAAGCCGTCGTACCTGATCCAAGGGGCCAAGGACATCGATCCCGCGTGGCTCGCGGGTGCCTCGTGCGTCGGCCTCACCGCCGGTGCCTCGACTCCCGACTATGTCGTGGACGAGGTCGAGGCTGCGCTCAGGCAAGTCCCACCAACCGGCGACTAGCGACGCCCCGTACCTCCCTGGGAGGGCCTCCTTCGAGGACAGACGGCCCGAATCGGCCCGTGAGGTGTTGCCGAATCGCCTCTTGTGGACTACAATTCTCCCTCCCCGGCGACGGGGCGTTGGGAGGTATCGATGAAGTCCGGGATCCATCCGAAGTACGAGGAAGTTGAAGTGCACTGCGCGTGCGGCAACACCTTCAAGACACGGTCG
>Ga0316620_10000394_pt1 | contig 17500 bp, 18 predicted proteins | sample OWC_Aug_M1_C1_D5_FD_207651 | JGI IMG/M metagenome (GOLD analysis project Ga0316620, IMG submission 207651) | Wetland soil microbial communities from Old Woman Creek delta, Ohio, United States - OWC_Aug_M1_C1_D5_B | ecosystem: Environmental > Terrestrial > Soil > Wetlands | place: USA: Ohio... | reverse complement strand
GAATGTCGGCAGCGAACAGTTATTGGCCCGTGGAGGTTCCGCGCAAGGTCGGTGACGCGAGCCCATTTCTCATTCATCTGAATAAGGTGCTTCCAAACGAGCGCGATCGGATGATATTGTTGTGCTATATGGCAGCGTGCGTGCAACATAAGGGCGTCAAATTCCAATGGGCGCCGTTACTGCAGGGCGTCGAAGGTAACGGTAAGACGCTATTCACCCGCTGTGTAGCAGAAGCCATCGGCGAGCGGTACGTCCATTTCCCGCCAGCGCATGAAATCTCTGAAAAATTTAACTCATGGTTGTTTTGCGCAATCCTGATCGGCGTCGAGGATGTGTTCGTTTCGAACAATAAGCAGGAAGTATTCGAAGTTTTGAAGCCAATGATAACTGGCGATAGACTTGCGAAACGGGCGATGCAGACCGATCAGATCATGGCGAATGTGGTGGCAAATTTCATGTTTAATTCAAATCATCGGGACGGACTACGCAAAACCGCTAATGATCGGCGAGTATGCCCATTATTCTCAGCGCAGCAAAAAGCCGAGGATCTGCGTCGCGACGGAATGGATGGAGAATATTTCCCAAAGCTCTATGCGTGGCTGCGCGCTGACGGATATGCGATCGTGTCTGAGTTGCTACATACCTTCCCCATTCCAGATGAATTCAATCCGGCGACAGGCTGTCAACGAGCTCCCGACACTACTGCGACCGCCTCCGCGATTGCTGCGAGTACGGGTGCGGTCGAACAAGAGATATTTGAGGCCATAGCGCAAGGTCTACCGGGATTCTGCGACGGATGGATATCGTCAATACAGCTAGATCGGCTTCTCGAGCGCATGGGCATGGCGCGGCGTGTGACACACTCGAAGCGCAAGGAAATGCTCGAAGCCCTCGATTATGCGCATCATCCCGCGTTATCGGACGGTCGAGTGAACAACCTGGTGCTGCCGGATAATGGTAAGCCGAGGCTATTTGTGCATAAAAACAGCCCGGCAAAAACTATTATCGGAGCGCTCGAAGCCGCAAAAGCATATGAGCGATCAAACAATCATTCTAGGGTTCCGTTCCCGATGTCTTGAGCTTAAACAGCTCCCAAAGGCCTGGGTGCATCTTCCTATCTCCAGCTTCCCATTGCTGCCAAGTGCGGCATCCTGAATACACCAATTTTGCTGCGGACGTCTGGGATAAGCCGGCAGTTTTGCGCGCCACTTTGATTTCTTCCGGCTTCACCGTGTCAAATATACCAAAGTGAGAAAAATTGAAATCAATACCGAAAGATAAGCGTATCCGAATATAAACCAACGTTTCATGATGCCACCGCCTGCAGCTGGCACGCCAAACGATACAGCGATAATGTAGAGCCATTATTAAGCGCATAGCGCTGAGCGGCATACCTGCCGATACTCGATCTCATCCGAGCGGCCAGGATCGCGAAATAAGCGGCCCTTGTGACCACCTCTCCCGATTCAGTTGCAAACGTACCCATAATTTCATCTCCCATGTGATTGTTGACGGCTCACAGTTTACGCGCACTGAGCGTATTGTCAACATAATTTTTGATCTTTTTTCGTGCGGCATTAATGTCAAATTCATGCGCTTTAAGTAAAGCATTTGCGATAGACCTGATCGCCTCAATATCTTCCGCGTAGCAATATAAAGCGTACATTGCCGTGCCGCTGGTTGGATCGGTCGGGCGTAATTTCGGTGCCACATCGTTTATCGTCAAAACCGGAGTACGTGCAGCAGCCAAAGCCCAGGCGGATGCAGCCAAAGTCCCCCAATCGTCATCGAACACGCGGCATCGTATTTGCACCAAATTCGCTTTAATTTCGCGTCTGACGAGTATGTCCGGGTTGACTCTGTTGCCATTCACACATTGTGAGCACGTTCCGGACTGAGTATATCTATATGATATATGATTATTTATACAGGGCTTGCCCGTAAAATATTTGTCCAGTTTTTTAAATTTAGCGTCCGATCTTTTCATAATTTCCATTAAATTTATCTCCAAAGTTAATGCCGGGGTAAAATTATACTATATTTACCGCGATATATGACGAAATTGAGTACCCCAAACATCACCCCGCACACGTATATACTTTATATAGCATTACATATCATATATATGATATGATCCTATCCTATATATGATCTCTATCACCTTGTTAATATTTAAAATTCAAGGGGTAACGGGGTATATATAGGGAAATTGTAGCATAATCAATAACTTAGTTCACAACCCCGAAGTCACCCCGCACCCCGCGAATGATTGTGGTTGATAACCGTGACGTTTGGGAGCTAGAATTGCGACACCATGAGCCTAAATGACCGACAACGACGTTTCGCGCAGGAATACTGCAAAGATTTCAACGCTACTCAAGCGGGAATTCGCGCGGGCTATTCGGAGAAAACGTCCTACAGTCAGGCGCATGAACTCTTGAAGAATCCCGAAATTCAGGAAGCGATCGAAGAACGCAAGGAACAACTTGCCGCCGCTGCTGAGCTGGATACCGTGTGGGTGTTACGCCAATGGAAGCGAATAGCCGATGCCGACCCGAATGAGCTGATGCAACTGCGCCGCGAATGCTGCAGGTATTGCTATGGATTCGGCCATCAATACCAGTGGACGGAAGCGGAATATGCCAATGCGGTCAGCGCCGCAGTAGATGCCGGAAAACCCGCTCCCGACGGCATGGGAGGCTTCGGGTTCGATCGGAATGCAGAACCAAATCCTGAATGCCCTGAGTGTGGCGGACATGGCGAAGAGCGCGTGCATATGGCCGATACGCGGCGGCTGCGCGGCCCCGCGAAGCATTTGTATGCGGGATTGCAGAAGACCAAAGACGGCCTCAAAATTACCACCCGAGACCAGGATGCCGCCGTTCTGAATATTGCCCGTTACCTGGGCATGCTGGTGGATCGTAAAGAGATTAGCGGCCCCGGTGGCGGCCCGGTTCCGATGGCACACCTGCGCGCTGACGATTTGACCGACGATCAGCTTGCGGCAATACTGAATGCTACCGACGAAGCGTGAGGCGGCGGAAGAGCTGTTGCGGCGGCGCGCGGCCCGTCGCGGCCTGGCCGACTATATCCTCTACACGAACCCGAAATACAAGACCAGCTATTTCAGTGCGGCCGTATGTAGCGCGCTGGACAAGTTCATCGAGGATATGCAAGCGGGCTTACGGCCGATCCTGGTGCTGCAGGCACCTCCCCAGCATGGCAAATCCGAGATTGTCAGCCGCAAACTGCCGCCCTATTTGCTCGGGCGATTCCCTGACTGGCGCGTCGGTGCGTTCAGCTATTCCGACGATCTCGCAGGGCCGATGTCGCTCGATGTGCGCAGGAATATTGCCAGCGAAGCGCATGCTCGCTTATTTCCCGCAGCGACTGAGCGCAAAAAATACACCGTCAACCGCGACGGAGAATTTAGCGCACCGGGCGGCGATGGCGCATATATCGGGCGTGGTATTGGATCAGGGGCGACAGGGCGCTCGCTTGATGTGGGTATCATTGACGATCCGATCAAGGACGCAAAAGAGGCGCTAAGTTCAACGACCAAAGAAGCGGTCTGGAATTGGTATCAAACTGTCTTCAAGACACGACTGAGCGATAGTTCCGGCCAGATCATTATGGCGACGAGTTGGGCTGAGGATGATCTGAGCGCTCGGATTATGAAGCTGCATGCGGGCGACGGGCGACTGACGGTTCTGCGATTCCCGGCGATCAATGAGCCCGGTGAGTCTGGATATAATCCTGAGTTGCCGAAAGGTGCGCTAGTTCCATCGTTGCATCCGCTCGCGCAGCTCCTGGAGTTCAAGGCGGAAATGTCCGACTATTGGTGGTCGGCGTTATACCAGCAATCTCCAAAATCTATCGGCGGTAATGTATTCAAAGAGGACTGCATCCGCTACTATTTGCCGAAAGATCTGCCGGCCAAGTTCGACAAAGTTCTGGCGAGCTGGGATTGTACGTTCAAGGACACCGACGGCACTGACTTTGTTGTGGGCCAGGTCTGGGGTAAGTTTGGCGCAAATAGTTACCTTCTGGCCCAAGTCCGCGCACGCATGTCATTCACCAAGACCGTCAAGGAAGTTGTGGCGTTGCGTGAAGCGTGGCCACGAACTCGGGAAATTCTCATCGAGGATAAAGCGAATGGCCCTGCAGTAATCGACACGCTCAAGTCAAAAGTCCCCGCGCTCATCCCGATCGAACCGGACGGCTCCAAACTGGCGCGCGCGCATGCGATTACAAGCTATTGGGAGGCCGGCAACATCTGGCTGCCGCACCCCGATCTATTTCCGTGGGTCAAGGAGCTTGTCGCCGAGCTCACGGCATTCCCTGCTGCCGCCAATGATGACCAGGTCGATGCGATGACACAGGCGATCCGACGCCTTTATCCGCTCTTCAATCGACTCAAGATTAGCCAGGCGGCTCTTGATAAAGCGATGGGTAAATGAGACACTGCGCGCTAATTTAACTAGGAGTCGTTCATGCCTGCTGATCTGAAACGCAACAAGAAAAAGCCGCGAGGTGACGGATTGCGCATAGCTGCGGATCGGGCAAAGGCGTCGGCCGTCCCTGTTAAATCGTATGACTATCCAATCCAAGCCCCGAAACTATTGCCGGGCGTGGTCCCTGATGGCGCGACCGCTCCTGTCGTGGCGATGGACGCGAGCGTTTATGATTATGCATCGCAAGCGTATCCGGGAGGCGGTTTTCCTGGCTTTGCTTATCTGTCTCAACTCGCGACTCGCGCGGAATATCGCGCATTCGCATCAGCGCTGGCCACTGAGCTGACGCGAGAATGGATCGAATTTACCAGCAAGCAGGACGACAATACTGATACTGCAGATAAAATCAAATTGATAGAGGCCGAATTCAAGCGGCTGGGCGTGCGCGACGTTGTTCAACGTGCTGCCGAACATGATTGTTTTTTCGGTCGTGCGCAGATTTTTATTGAAATTGCGGGCGCGGATCGACAGACTCCGATGATTCTCGATCCTCGCACAATCCCAAAGGGAAGTTTAGAGCGAGTTACTCCTGTCGAGGCAATATGGACGACACCTGCCGGATATAACGCGCTAGACCCGGCAGCATCGGATTTTTACAAGCCGTCGAAATGGTTCATGCTCGGGCGCGAAGTGCATGCGTCCCGATTGATGACAGTGATCACGCGGCCGCTTCCGGATATGCTAAAACCTGCGTTCAATTTCGGCGGCATCAGTCTATCCCAACTCGCAGAACCTTATGTCGACAATTGGCTGCGCACACGGCAAAGTGTGGCCGACCTGATCAACAATTTCAGCATCACTGCGCTCGCCACAGCGATGGATCAAGTTCTTCAGGGCGATGATGACGGGAATTCTCTTTTCGCTCGCGCAGATCTGTTCACCGCGACCCGCAGCAACAAGGGCCTCATGTTGCTTGATAAGGACCGCGAAGAACTGTTGCAAATCAACACTCCGCTGTCTGGTCTCCATGAGCTGCAGGCTCAAAGTCAGGAACACATGTGTAGTGTTTCCCGCACCCCAGCTATCGTGCTGACGGGTATATCTCCCAGCGGTCTCAATGCGTCGAGTGAAGGCGAGATTAGAGTATTTTATGATTGGATCGCAGCCCAGCAGGAGGCTTACTGGCGATCGCCGATCGAGGTAATTCTCAAATGCGTTCAGCTCTCCCTATTCGGAGAGATCGACTCCGACATTGAGTTCAAATTCGTGCCGCTGTATCAGATGACGCCTAAGGAAGAGTCTGAGATACGTGCGGCAGATGGGCAGACGGATTGCAATTACGTTGCCGCCGGAATTCTTGATCCAAGTGAGGTGCGCGATAAGCTGGCGAAAAGTCCGATGAGCGGATATAACGGCCTCGATACGACTGTCGAGCTGGTTCCGCCTGCCGAGGATGCTAGCGTCAGCGAGGCGCAACACCGCGCGATGGAAGCCGCGGCGCATGGTCACAGTACGCTCGGAATCCCTGAGAGTGTGGGCAAAGAGTATGTCTCCAAAGACTAGCCGCGCCGTCCACGCCAACCGCGGGATTGAGGCCAAATATCGCAAGGCTATGCAACGCATGATTGCCGAAATGCACAATTCGGTCGAATATTGGCTTACGGCAGCTTATCGCAAATTTCCGCCGCGTATGGCCGTATTGATTGAACAGGCGCAAGATGCGAGCGTAGTCGAACGCAAAAAGCGCGACATCGAAACTCGACGAAACGAATGGCAATCAAAATACGGCCCCTCCGCGCAGATGAAACACATCCTCGACGATCTCACAAAACGCTGGCAAAATCGATTCGACGAATGGGCGCCCAAGATTGCCGACGCTTATTTGCAGGGAATGTTCAAGACGACCGATAGCGCTTTCCGTCAGGCACTCAAAGCTGCCGGCTGGACGGTAGAATTTAAGATGACGCCCGCCGTACGCGATGCGTTCAGCGCCAGCCTGACCGAGAATGTCGGCCTGATCCGGTCGATTCCCGAGAAGTATTTGCAGCAAGTAGAGGGTATTGTGATGCGTTCATACAGCTCCGGGCGCGATCTCGAAACGATGGTCAAAGAACTGCGTGAGTTGTATCCGGCCGCCGCTGGCCGCGCTGAGCTGATCGCGCGTGATCAATCGAATAAAGCGAACGCCGACGTCAACCGCATCCGGCAGATGGAACTCGGAATTACCGAAGCGATCTGGATGCACAGCCACGCTGGGAAAAATCCGCGCCCTGACCATGTGGCAGCCAACGGAAAGCGCTATAAGATCGCCGAGGGCTGTAAAATCTCGGGGAAATTTATCCAGCCAGGCGAAGAGATAGGTTGTCGCTGCACCAGCCGTCCGATTTTGCCAACTTAAGGAGCCGTCATGCTGAAAATTATCATCGCACTTTTGCTTTTTGCATCAAATTTTGTTTACGCAGATTCGCAACGAAAACTTGATGATGGGACTATTGCGCCCGGTGTTGTTGTGTTATCGCAGAACGGACAGATTGCCAATTCAGTGCCGCTATTCCAGCAAGATCTGATTGGAAGCGCGAAAAACTTCTATCCGGACAAAACGCGAGGTTTCGTATTTGGAAAACGAGCGCTGATCGCAAACACTCTCGTTGACTTATGGGAGGGTCCGACCGCAATTTATGTGTTTCCGACAGGGCCGATGCAAATGCAAGTGACGTCGACCAGCGCAGCGGATGCTGCCGGTGGTACTGGCATTCAAAAAATACATATCCATTATCTCGACGGCTCGTATCGAATACAGACCGTAGATGTGATCCCGAACGGCGTCACACCTGTTTTGACATCAGTTTCAGATATTTTGCGAATTAATGGTGCGCATGCCACCGAAGTTGGGTCGGGTGGAGTGGCCGCAGGCAACATTTCGATAACAGCGGTTGGGGGAGCGGTGACATATTCTTACATCACCGCGGGATTCAATTCAGCACGCCAAGCGATCTATACCGTACCGGATGGCTATTATGGTTACATCAATCATTGGCAGGCCAGTAGCGGATCGACCGGAAATCATTTTTGCCAAATAACCGTGCGGGCGACAGCACACGACGGGTTATCTCATCCAAATGTATTTTTGGTTCAAGACGAAATCGGATCTCAGAATGGCGGATCTGAAGTAAATTTCCCGATACCGATATTGATCCCGCCTAGAACTGATGTGAAAGTTTCAGCGATCGCTGATGCGCCCAACGCTGGGGTGACTGCATTAGGTGCGATAATGGGATGGTTTGAGCAAATCCAGTTGCATTAGATACAAAAATAAGAGCATAATCTCCGCATGTTCACCTTACGCCTCGCCTTCGATAAATCTGCCCGCCGCATAGATGCTGACGGACGGCTGCATATCGACCGCTCACATATCAGCAAGGCGACCGTAAATCCTTATTATGGTCGAGAGATTCCAGGCTTTGAAAATCTCGGCCTGATTGCCGACAAAAGTTACTATCTGCTTCGCGACCCCGTGGAATTGGAACGTGGCGCCGAAACTTTCGCGCGTCTGCCGATTCTATCCAAGCATGTGCCGGTGACAGTCGATTCGCCGCAGCCCGATTTGGTAGTTGGAGCTATAGGCTCTGATGTTGTATTCAATGCTCCGTATCTGGATGCCGATTTGTGCGTCTGGGATGCCAAAGCGATTGCGGGCATTGAGACAGATAAAGTTCGAGAATTATCCTGTGCGTATCGTTATGTTCCCGTCATGGAGCCCGGTAAATTTGAGGGCGTTGCGTATGACGGGCGTATGACGGACATCCGGGGCAATCATCTGGCGTTAGTTGAGGTCGGCCGCGCCGGGTCTGATGTAATTGTAGCCGACCATAACCCTTTCACATTCAAGGAATCCGCCATGAAGATGACCAAACTGGGCAAGGCCCTTTTTGCGGCACTCTGCGCGGCCTCTCCGGTACTGGCAGCGGATTCCGCGTTGCCCGCGCTGGTAGGTCCCGCGACCCGCAAAGATTTCAAAAAGGACGAGGTCAAAGCGAAACTGCTGGCCCTCGACGCAACCCTCAATCCTCAACAGCTCGATAATGTGATCGATGCGTTGCTGGATGTCGAACAGGAACCTGCCCCCGTTGAAACACCAATGGCTGCCGCTGATGAATCGCCCGCCGACAAGTTGCGCAAGCTGCTTGCAGGCAAAGTCGATGAATCTGTGATCGACGAAGCCTGTGCACTATTCGCCGAGCCTGCGGAAGATGAAGAGCCTGATGACGACAAGATGGGCAAGGAAGAAGTCGAAGCGGCGATGGACAGTTTGCGCAAAGAATTGCGCGAAGCTGAAGAAGCTCGCCGCGATGTCCGCGCTGTCGTCGGCGACGTGATCGGCATGGATTCTGCTGCCGCCGTTTACGGATTTGCACTCGATCACATGAAGATCGATCACAAAGGTATTGCAGATGTTGCCGCGCTGCGGGCGCTCTTCAAAGTCGCATCGTCTCGTTCTGCCGATCCATCACCACGCATCGCACAAGATGCCGGTGGTTTGGAAAAGCAATTTCCTAACGCCGCACGTTTCGGCATAGCTTAAGGGGCAATCATCATGAGTGGATTTCAAAGGCAAGTTAACCTGACTCCCGCGCCAGCGGTGGCGGGCGATTTCGCGTCATCCAATCCTCGAGCAACAGTTCTGGCAGGCCCTGGTGGCCTGGTGGCCGGTGCAGCAGGCGTGACAGTAGGTAAATTCGCATGGATAGCTTCCGACGGCATTACTGTCAACAGCTACGGTGTCGCGCCCCGCGCCCCTGATGGTTTTGTTCATCGCGAACAGCAAGCGCTGATTCAGCAATATTTGGATCAGGTGAGCATGAACGTGCCGGTCGGCTTCCCGATCACTATGCACAATGCGGGCGACTTCTGGGCGGTTCTGACTGGCAGCAATGCGGCTGCAATCGATTCGCCAATCTACGCCAACTATTCCACGGGTGATGTTGCTGCCGTTGCAGCTCCTGCTGGAGCGACAGTTACTGGATCAATGGGCTCGACCAATACTGCAAGTCTGGGTTCGACATCGACAGGTACGGCGGTGGCCGGTGATGCTACCAGCATCGATCTGACTTCAGTCACCGGACTGGTATCGGTCGGCGATACTCTGAGCGGCACAGGCATCACAGCTGGCACCACAATTCTGTCGCAAACTTCCGGAACTCCAGGTGGTGCTGGCCGTTACAAGCTCAGCGCGAACAATACCGCGAGCGCTGCAACAATCACCTCGTTCGGCGCAACGATCAATGTTACCGTAACGACAGGTTTGATTTCGATCGGCGAAACAATCAGTGGCGGCGCGGGCTTCCCGGTCGGCGCGACAATTGCAACTCAGGTCAGCGGAACGACTGGCGGAGCTGGTGTTTATACACTCAGCGCAGCTGGCACTGCATATACTGCCAGCGCAACGGGCGTGACTACCTTCGGCAATGTCCTGGATGTGACAGCAGTCGCTTCCGGAACGCTGAAAGTCGGCGATCCAGTCAGCGGAACAGGCATTCCGAGCGGCGCTGTTGTTGCATCGCAGATCAGCGGAACTGTTGGTGCGATCGGCATCTATACGCTGAGCGTAGCGGCCACCGCATACGCCGCATCCACTACTGTGACGGCTGTCGGCGGCGTGCTGACTGCATGGAAAGCCAAGTCGGTTTCTGCGGTCGGCGAACTCGTAAAAATCTCTACTTGGGGCTAAATCATGAATCCAATTCTGCAAGCTTTGATGGAACGCGCGGGCGTTCATTACATGGGGCAGCATTCGCTTGACTTCCAGAAGCAGGGCGCGACATTGCGTTATGCTCAGGATGGTTTTGCGTGCGATGCTCAGCCCTCTCTCATCACTGTCAGTAACTCCGGTATCCCGGCGTTCCTGTCCACTTACGTCGACCCGAAGCTGATCGAGGTGCTGGTATCCCCGATGAAGGCGGCGGAAGTCGTCGGCGGCGAGGTCAAAAAAGGCGACTGGACGACCAAGACGGCGATGTTTCCGCTCGTTGAGTCTACGGGCGAGACTTCGTCATATGGTGACTACAGCGAAAACGGTGTTGCCGGGGCGAACTCCAATTTTCCGCAGCGTCAGAGCTATCACTATCAGGTGATGACTCAATGGGGCGAATTGGAACTGGCGACCGCAGGTCTGGCTCGCATTGACTGGGCGAACCGTCTTAATATCGCATCCGTTCTGACCCTCAACAAATTCCAGAACAAGACGTATTTCTTCGGCGTGGCTGGTCTGCAAAACTACGGTCTGCTGAACGATCCGAACCTGTCGGCCCCTATTGTCCCGACGACCAAAACTGCGGGCGGCACCGGCTGGACGAATGCAGATGCGCTAGAAGTGCTGAACGATGTGCAGAAGCTCTACAAGCAGCTGCAGACACAAGCGGGCGGCCTGGTCGAGCTGGATACCAAGATGACGCTGGCGATGTCACCAATCTCCGAGGTAGCGCTGACCAAAACGACGCAGTTCAACGTTAACGTGTCGGACATTCTAAAAAAGAATTTCCCTAATCTGACGGTCAAAACTGCGCCGGAATATACGACGGCTTCGGGCGAACTGGTGCAGTTGATCGCCGACGAAATCGAAGGTCAGCGCACTGCGGATACGGCGTTCACCGAGAAGCTGCGTGCGCATCCGATCGTTGTTCAGTCGTCGAGCTTCAAGCAGAAGAAATCGCAAGGCACCTGGGGTACAATCGTCTACCGCCCCGCCTTCCTCGCGCAGATGCTGGGTGTGTAAGTAGCAATCTCCGGGGGCTTCGGCTCCCGGCCCTATTCGAACAAACTGGAGAGTTTACAAAATGGCAAAAACTATCATAATCGGATGCAAACTTCCTCACGGAATCATTCTGCATCACCCGCTCGATCCATCGAAAATCGTCGAGCTGAATGGTAAAAACAAAGTCACCATCATCGGCGCGGAACACGCAACCACTGATGTGGATGCTGAATTTTGGGAACACTGGTCATCCGTTCATGCGGAATTCCCGGCACTCAAATCTGGTGCGATTTTTGTCGCTAAGTCAGCTGCTGACGCCGAAGCGATCGCGCGTGAATTTGAGGATCGCAAAACGGGCTTCGAGCCAATGCGCACCGACGGCAAAGATGAACGCGCTCGCGGCGTGAAGTCCGCCGACACTAAGGATGAATGACCGTGGCGGTCGTTGTTTTCGACCCTGTTGCATTTAAATCCCGCTATCCGGAATTTGCGGCAATCGGCAATTCGACGCTGACTGCATATTTCACGGAGGCGGGATTTTATTTGAGCAATACCGACACTTCGCCAGTGCAGGATGTGGTCCGGCGCGCGGTGTTGCTCAATATGCTTACGGCGCACATCGCATATATCGGAGGCGCTCTGAGCGTTGACGGCTCCGCGCGACCCGTCGGGCGGTTGTCTCAGGCGGGTGAAGGCAGTGTATCGGCAGCATTCGAAGGGCCACCTGCCGGTTCCGCTCAGTGGTTCCAGCAGTCACAATATGGCGCGTCGTTCTGGCAAGCCACTAGCAATTTGCGCGGTTTCCGATATCGTGCGCAACCGACGGTATGGTGATATGAGCGCGCTGACGGGTAGCGATAAAGTAATGAAGGCGCTGGAAGATATTGCGCGCAAGATGGGTGGCGGCCAGGTCGCTGTCGGATTCATGGAAGGCGCGACGTATCCCGACGGAACGCCGGTCGCTGCTGTCGCATTTTGGAATGAGTATGGTAACCCGGCGCAGAGTCGCCCCGCTCGCCCCTTCTTCCGCAAGATGATCGCCAAAGAATCGCCAACATGGGCGCAGAAAATGGCAAAACTAGCCAAAGCCAAAAAATACAACGGGCGCGAGGTGCTATCGTTGATGGGTGAGGATATCAAAGGTGCGCTGCAACAGTCTATCAACGATTTCACATCGCCCGAGCTGGCCGATAGTACGATTGAAGCCAAAGGCTTTGCGAAACCGCTGATTAATTCCGGCGACATGCTAAATTCGATTGATATTGAGGTCAAAACGTAATGGATCTGCGCGGAATAGCCAACGGTGTCAGCGGCGTCGTCAATGCGAACGAAGCGGTAAGCGTCTTGCGCTCCACCGGATATACAATCGGCGCGGGCGCTAAACAAATACCAGCTTACGCCGCTCCCGTGTCAGGGTTCGCCCAGGTACAGGCTCTCGATGCGAATGATCTGAAGCAACTTGACGGGCTCAACATCCAGGGCGTCATCAAGGCGATCTATTTGCGCGGCGCGCTCGCCGGGGTCGTTCGTCCAAATCAGACTGGCGGCGACATCGTTTTGCGCAATAATGGTTCAGAGAAGTGGCTCGTCGTCAAAGTCCTGGAGGGCTGGACGGGCTGGACTAAAGCGGCGATCGTGCTGCAGGGACCGTAATGTATACTTCCAGTATAACAATCGATACCGTGATCGAAGCGCTGGCAGCGTTCATTGCCCCATTCATGCCGGGCGCGCAAATCATTCGCGCTCAAGTCAACCGCACCCCGATGCCGAGCAACCCGTGTGCAATATTGACGGAATTGCTCGAGGTTGATTTAAGTGTGCCGCGAACCGATTATCAGCCTCCGACCGCACCTATACCTGCCACGGGAACCGCGACAATTATCGGACCGACACGCATTGATGTGCAAATTGATTTTTATGGTACACAAGCTGGCGATTATTGCAAGATTGTAAAAAATGCGTTCCGTTCGCAATGGGGATACAGCGTATTTCCGGCAAATATCAAGCCACTTTATACATCAGACGGTGTACAATCCCCGCTAATCACCGGGGAGCAGCAATACGAGAGCAGATGGACGTTGACGGCATCATTGCAATATAATCCTAACGTCCAGATCCCTCAAGATTTTGCTGAAGTGGCAACGATCAATTCCATCAACCCTTTATTTTAACGAGGCGAAATTATGGCTATCCCAGCGAGCGATATAGTCGCAGTCAATCCCGGCGTTCTTGGCACTGGCGGTAATCCGCTCGCTTTGAATGGCGTAATCCTTTCTCAAAGCCTTCTGCTTCCGACAGGCGGGGTTCAATCATTTGCGAGCCCCGATGCAGTCAAGGCATTTTTTGGTGCATCATCGTCAGAATATGCGCTATCTCAGATTTATTTTTTGGGTTATGACAACTCAACGCTTAAGCCGGGTCTGCTGTATTTCGCGCCATATGTGGCCGCCGACCGCGCAGCGTGGCTGCAGTCCGGATCGTTGGCGGCAATGACGCTCGCACAGCTGCAGGCGCTGACAGGTGTGCTGACAATGACAGTGGATGGGGTGGCGTTCACATCTTCATCAATCAATCTGTCCGCAGCGACCAGCTTCAGCAACGCAGCGAGCATCATCACGGCAGCGTTTACCGGCGTCGGTAAGCCGACATGTACATGGAATGCGGTAAATAGCACTTTTGCATTTACAAGCTCGACTGTCGGCGCGCTTTCGACGATTACTTATGCTACCGGAACTTTGTCGGCCGGCCTGTTGCTTACAGCGGCGACCGGAGCGATTTTATCGCAAGGCGATGTTGCCGACACACCAGCTACTGCGATGGATAATGTCAAGGCAAATACTCAAAACTGGGTCGATTTCATGACCATGTGGGAGCCGCTAATAGCTGATAAAGAAAATTTCGCGATCTGGACGAATGCACAAAATCAGCGTTTCGCGTATATCTGCTGGGATACTGACGCTCAAGCCATCGTCAATGGTTCGACCACATGTTTCGGTGCGGTCGCGAAATCGCTTGCATATGACGGCGTCGTGGTCGTTTACAATACCGCCAATCTCGCGGCGTTCGCGTTGGGTGCGGTGGCGTCTATCGATTTCAGCCGTCGTAATGGTCGAATCACGGCAGCATTCAAATCTCAAAGCGGTTTTACTCCAACAGTGACCGATCAACAAATCTCCGTCAACTTGCTGGCGAATGGCTACAGCTATTATGGAACGTATGCGACAGCAAATTCGCAATTCAATTTCCTCTACAACGGCCAAATGTCCGGCAAATGGAAATGGCTGGATACGTTCATCGATCAGGTCTACATGAATTCGCAGTTCCAATTGGCGCTGCTGTCGTTGCTGACTAGCGTCGGGTCTATCCCGTACAATCAGGACGGCTATTCATTGATTCGTGCCGCGATGATGGACCCGATCAATCAGATGCTGAATTTCGGCGGCATTCGTGCAGGTATTACGCTCTCTGCCGCACAGATCGCTCAGGTCAATCAGGCCGCAGGTCTGGATGTTGCGACAACTATCGCGCAACAAGGCTACTACCTTCAAATCCTTGATCCGGGCGCGCAGGTTCGCGGAAATCGCGGAACTCCGGTTATCAATTTCTGGTACACGGACGGCGGCGCAGTGCAGAAAATTACCGTCGCATCAATCGACATCATGTAGGGGTAAATCATGGCTGAAACTACAATCACAAGTGCAAACAGCGTATTTACGCTGGTCGTCGCCGGGCTCTTTCCGTCACCAGTCCAGCTGCGTGGATATGCGACAGACAAGGCGTTCGCGACTGAAGCGATCGATCTGGCTGAGGTGCAGATGGGCGTCGATGGGCGTATGACCGCCGGATTTACGCCGAATCCCGTCAAGCAGACGGTCACGCTGCAAGCCGATAGCCCGAGCCGCGATATTTTTACCACGATCATTCAAGCGATGAAAACCGCACGCGAGGTTTATTACATCTCGGGTTCGATAGCATTGCCGTCAACTGGCGAATCGTTCGCATTGACCCGTGGTATTCTGACAAACGCCAAGCAAATTCCGGATGCGCAGAAAGTCCTGCAACCCGTGGATTTCGTCATCACTTGGGAAAGCGTCAATCGGTCGTTGTTGTAACAAGTCAGCCTCATATCGGCGGCGATGCCGTAGCGTAGCCCTCTCCCTGCGCGTGCGATATGAGGCCCTTTTATCGGAGAGGTATCGATTCGGAGAGGTATCGAAATGGCGCGCAACGTATTGAATTACACAGTAATAGACGAAGGTCGCGATTGCGGCAAAGTTTTTGTAATAACCGAAATGTTTGCGAGCCGCGGAGAAGCGTGGGCGCTCAGAGCATTATTGGCATTGATGGACGGTGGCGTCGAGCTTCCCGAAGGTTTTGAGCGCATGGGTATGGCAGCAATGGCCGAGCTTGGCATCAAAGCGTTAGCGGGGCTGCGCTGGGAAATAGCCGAGCCGCTACTGGCAGAAATGTGGTCGTGCATTTCAATTATGCCCGATCCGAGCAAACCGCATGTCGTCCGCAATTTGATCGAAGAGGATGTCGAGGAAATAATGACTCGCATCAAATTGCGCGCCGAGGTGTGGAAAATACACACGGGTTTTTTGAAGGCCGTCGCCCCATCTCTCTCAAGCGCATCGGCGGCGGCCGGCAAAAGGCGTTCGCGGAATACGTAAATGTCCCAGCGCCGATCGCAACTCTGATATCCAGACGAATTGCGACGCTGCATGAGTTGGATACGATTTACGGATTGCGCGATGTGTACGACATGCTCGAAATTGTAATGATCGACGATTACAATAGGGCATTGGCCAATCAGGAGTAATTTAATGCCGACCATAATCGACAGTTTGCTTGTAACACTCGGAATTGAACCGTCTGGCTTCGAGGCGGGAAAACGCAAAGTCGATAAGGGCCTGAAGGAGACTGGGCAGGAAGCTGATAAAGCCGGAGCCAAGCTTAAAAAATCCGGAAAGGATGGTGCTGACGGTTTCGAAGGGGCCGCCAAAAGTGCCGCGAAATTCTTGGCGTTGATCGGCGGAACGATGGCAATCAAGCGTTTCGTCCAGGATCAAATCGAAGCGAATAGCGCTCTCGAACGCTTTGCACAAAATATCGGCATCGGTGTGGACAGCATTTCGGCATGGTCAAATGCCGCCGAACTCGCGGGCGGTTCTGCCGCAGGCCTGCAAGGCACAATGGATATGCTGAGCAAATCGCAAACCGAATTGATGCTCACGGGGCAATCGTCGTTAATACCGTACTTTTCGGCACTCGGAATGAGTCTTGCGGACACTCAAGGCAAAGCTCGCCCGGTAAATGACCTACTGCTTGATTTGTCTGACCGTTTCAGCAGGATGGATCGGACGACGGCCAATAACATGGGTCGTATGATGGGTATCGATCAAGGGACAATGCAACTGCTTTTGAAAGGTCGTTCCGAAGTCGAATTGATGATCTCTCGTCAAAAGGAATATGGCGCTGTCACCAAGCAGCAGGCGGAAGAAGCGAGCAAATTGCGTAATTCGATGGTTCAGGGTCGACAAAGTTTCGAGGCGTTCGGCAGAGAATTGATTTCGTCAGCGACACCTGCTCTCGAAAAAATGTTTCAGATATTTGCCGACTTTGGCGCATGGATGCGTGAGAACAAAGAATTCGTGAAGGATTTTCTGACCATCATCGCGATCGGCTTGGCGGGGATCGTTGCTGCCACAATTCCGATCAATCTGACCGTCGTCGCAGTATTGGCGCTCGCTGCCGCAATCGCAGCCCTGTGGCAGGATTACGACACATGGAAGCGTGGTGGGGATAGTTTTATCGATTGGTCAAAATGGGAGCCTGGATTTAAGGCAGCCGGCGCCGGCATTCGCTGGATTCGTGATTTGCTCAGCGATATGGTATATCGCGCAGTGGCTGCAGCCGACGCACTTTCGGCCGTATTTTCGGGAGATTGGAAGCGCGCGAAATATGCTGCAGGGCAAATTGTCAGCGGCATGGGCAAAAAGTACGGCGCACCCGCACCCGCGCCCGCAACTAAGAGCACCGCTCCCACATCGGCAAGCGGTAAGGATGCTGCTATGGCATACTTTCAGGCGCAAGGGTGGACGAAAGAGCAAGCGGCAGGATTGGCCGCAAATATCAGCCGAGAATCGAATTTCAACCCGGCTGCCGTGGGCGATAGTGGAAAGGCTTACGGGATCGGCCAGTGGCATCCGGATAGACAGGCGGAATTCAAAAAACGATTCGGGAAGGACATCAAAGGATCGACGCTTGAAGAACAGATGGCCTTTATGCAATA
>Ga0316620_10000393_pt1 | contig 17505 bp, 17 predicted proteins | sample OWC_Aug_M1_C1_D5_FD_207651 | JGI IMG/M metagenome (GOLD analysis project Ga0316620, IMG submission 207651) | Wetland soil microbial communities from Old Woman Creek delta, Ohio, United States - OWC_Aug_M1_C1_D5_B | ecosystem: Environmental > Terrestrial > Soil > Wetlands | place: USA: Ohio... | reverse complement strand
ATCGGGGTCGCCCAGTGCTGTCGCACATTTCTCGGGAAGCTCATGCGTCCCGAAGCTGAAGAATAGCCGATCGAATCTGCCGATGTCCGGAAAGCTGTCCTCGAGGTTCGCACTCGAAAGGAAGCCTACGCCATTTGCCATGGCTCGGCGGGCGCGGTCATGCAGTCCCTTAGACGGACTGATGTCGATCAGGCCGAACCGCGAGTAGTAAAGATCTTGGCTATCAGCCATATTCCGGCCGGGTTCAAACGCGTGCAGCGCTGACGCACTTTGTGCAACCCGCTCCCAGCCGCGTCCGTAGATGCGAACGGGGAATTCGCGAAGGGCTGTAACGGCGGCGACGCTCTTGTGGCTGCGCAAGTAGTGATCCAGTTGACTGTGATACTGGTGATACGCCGCGATGTTGGCCTCCGGATAAAGCCAATCCAAATCGCGCTCAGCGATCAGGTCGTCGAGGACATCATGGATCTCAACGTAGGGCTCCCGAGCAATTCGCCCCCGTAGTGCTTCTGCCGCCGTCATGTACGCATCGAACGTGCGCTCGTCGACCTTTTCTTTCCACAGTCGCTCCGTATCAATGGGATCGGTGATGTTCTTGGCGACCACAAAATAGTCGCCCGCGGTCCGTTCCATGCTTGGTTCGCGATGGAGTTGCGGAATATCGATGATGCTTGCGCCGCGCGCCCGCCGGAAATGACGGTTCGAGTAGCGCGCGGAATCGGCATTGGTATAGAGATGAAAACAATACCGGCTCTCGAGCAGGTGGTTCAGCGGCATGTGGGAGGGATGATCTCCATGCACGCACATGAGCGGGACGGTGAGATGCTCCCAAAGGCTTGTTCCCTTGTCACCGACCTTGACATGGGAGCCCAATCCTTGCCAGGTAAACGCAAATTCGATTCCCTCGGGGACGAGTTCAGCGAGTCGCCTGGGCCAATCATCTGAGGCGGTTTCGATTACTTCCACATTCTTGCCACAGGCGCGAAAATGCTCCCGAATCGTCGCGTTGAAGACACTGAATGGATCATTTTCGCCACGCCCCCAGTTCAGGATGACGACACGCATGCCCTGACGGATTGCTGCGCCTTTCTGAGACGCAACCACGCTTCCTTCAGTTCCGCTTGTAATTCGACCGTTTGCAACATGATCACTCGACTTGTCGAGCGATGGTCTCCGAAAAAGAGGCGCAAGAGCCTCGGTCAGGATCCGTTTCAGGATACTCATCAGCGGTGCAAGTCAGAAATCGGAGATACGATGGATCGCTTCGCCTTGGAATCAGCAGGGAAACCCGGAGCACAGCGAGCAAAATCACCGCTTGAAATGTTAGCACCGCCCCGAGGAAAAGGGCCTGCTTCGCCATGAGCACTTACCGCCGCGCGCGACAAGCAGGAACTTGCCGCCGGACTACAAACGGAATCGTTCTGGAGCGGGTGAAGGGAATCGAACCCTCGTATGCAGCTTGGGAAGCTGCCGTTCTACCATTGAACTACACCCGCATGCCCCAATTCTAATGAAGATTTGATGCGACCCGGAGAACTACCATGAGCAAGTACGCATTCGGCAAGACCGTCGCGCTCGACCCCGTCGCCGCCGTTCAGAAAGTGACCGAGGCTCTTTCCAAGGAGGGATTCGGCGTGCTTACCGAGATCGACGTCTCGGCGACCATGAAGAAGAAGCTCAACCTCGACCTGCCACCCTACAAGATTCTCGGCGCCTGCAATCCCCAGCTGGCCAGCAAGGCGATTGCGGCCGAGCCGGAAATCGGCGCGCTGCTGCCGTGCAACGTGGTGGTGCGCCAGGACGCTCAGGGCAATACGCGAGTCGAATTTATGGATCCGAACGCCGTGCTGACGCTGGTCGACCGGCCCGAGGTCACCGCTCTGGCAAGCGAGGTGCGCAGCAGGCTCGAGCGGGTGTTGGCCGCGGTCTGAACGCGGCCGTGGCTCCCGGCTCGTTGTAGAATTTCGTAAATGATCCAGGTAACTGTGAACGGCGCGCCGCACCGGTTCGAGCACCCGCTCGACGTGGCGGAGCTCGTCGCGCGCCTGGAGCTCGCAGGCAAGAAGATCGCGGTCGAGCGAAACGGCGAGATCGTGCCGAAGAGCGCGCATGCGGCGACCTTTCTCGCGGACGGCGATGCGCTGGAAATCGTCGTCGCGGTAGGCGGAGGCTGAGCATGGCGCTGCGAGACGACCTGATCGTTGCAGGGCGGTCTTATTCCTCCCGCCTGCTGGTCGGCACCGGAAAATACAGGGATTTCGCCGAAACGCGAGCGGCGATCGAAGCCTCGGGCGCACAGATCGTCACGGTAGCGATCCGCCGCACCAACATCGGCCAGACGAAGGGCGAACCTTCGCTGCTCGAGTACCTGCCGCCGTCCAAGTTCACCTATCTTCCGAATACCGCGGGCTGCTACAACGCGCAGGATGCGATCCGGACGCTGCGCCTGGCGCGCGAACTGCTCGACGGCCACAAGCTGGTGAAGCTCGAGGTGCTCGGCGACCCGCACTCGCTCTACCCCAACATGCCCGAGACGCTGGATGCCGCGAAGCAACTTGTGAAGGAGGGCTTCGAGGTGATGGTGTACTGCTCCGACGACCCGATCCAGGCGAAGATGCTGGAGGACATCGGCTGCGTCGCGGTCATGCCGCTCGCATCGCTGATCGGCTCTGGCATGGGGATCCTCAACCCCTGGAACCTGCAGCTGGTGATCGAGCGCGTCGGCGTACCGGTGCTGGTGGACGCCGGTGTCGGTACTGCATCGGACGCCGCGATCGCGATGGAGCTCGGCTGCGACGGGGTGCTTATGAACACGGCGATCGCCGCGGCGAAAGATCCCGTCATGATGGCGCGGGCGATGAAAAAGGCGATCGAAGCGGGCCGGGAGGCATTCCTCGCCGGCCGCATGCCGAAGAAGCTCTACTCCGCGACGCCCTCCTCCCCGACCGCAGGCACCATTACACCCTCGCAGCCCAAAGCTGCGTGACGAGACCGATCCGCAGCTACGTGCTGCGCCAGGGCAGGACCACGCCCGCGCAGCGGCGCGCGCTCGAGGAGCTGTTCGCGCGTTACGGGATCGAGTTTCGCGACGCACCGCTCTCTCCCGTCGAGATCTTCGGCCGCAAGGCGCCGCTGGTGCTGGAGATCGGATCCGGCATGGGCGAGACCACCGCGGCAATCGCCGCGGCACAGCCCGGGACGGATTTCATCGCCGTCGAAGTTCATTCGCCGGGGGTGGGGAGCCTGCTGCGCAAGATCGAGGCGCTCGAGCTGCGCAACCTGCGCGTGGTGCGGCACGATGCGGTCGAGGTGCTCTCGCACATGATCGCCGACGGCGCGCTCGCTGGTATCCACCTCTTCTTCCCCGACCCCTGGCCGAAGAAGCGTCACCACAAACGCAGGCTGGTGCAGCCCGGGTTCGCTGCGCTGGCGGCGCGCAAGCTCGCGCCGGGCGGCACACTGCACGCGGTCACCGACTGGGCGGACTACGCCGAGCAGATGCTTGCGGTGCTCTCCGCCGAGCCGCTGCTCGAGAACACGGCGCACGGTTTCGCGCCGCGACCCGCGCACCGGCCGCCCACCAAGTTCGAGCGCCGCGGCCTGGAGCTCGGCCACCCGGTGCACGACCTGCTATTCCGTCGGCGCACGCCCTAGGGCAGGAACAGGCCGACGAGCTCGTTCAGGAAGCGCTGCCCGCGCTCGGTGGGCCGCACGCGCTGCCAGTCTCGCTCGACGTACCCTTGCTCCTCGGCGCGCCACAGCGCCGGCTCGAGAGCGGCGAGCGGCAACCCGGTGCGCCTGGAGAAAAGGGCCAGCGGAAAGCCGCCGTTCAATCTGAGCGCATTGAGCATGAACTCGAACGGCAACTCGGCCGCGGGCACGTTCTTTTCCTGCGCGATCGACTGGCCGGTGGCCCGCAGGTATTCGCGTGGCTGCTTGATGCGCTCGTGCCGCGTGACCCGATTGGCGAAGCTGATCTTGCCATGCGCGCCGGCGCCCAGCCCCAGGTAGTCGCCGAATTCCCAGTAGTTCAGGTTGTGGCGCGATCGGCGCCCGGGCAGCGCGAACGCCGAAGTCTCATAGTGCTCGAAGCCGCGGGCCGCGAGACTTCGCTCGGCGGCGAGCTGCATGTCGGCGCACAGGTCGTGCTCAGGCAGGCGCGGGCGCTTGCTCCAGAACACCGTATTCGGCTCGATCATGAGCTGGTAGGCTGACACGTGTTGCACGCCGAAACCAGCAGCTTGCTCGATGTCGGCGCGCGCATTCTCCATCGACTGTCCGGGCAGGCCGTACATCAGGTCGACGTTGACGTTGTCGAAATGCTCCAGCGCGAGCTCCACCGCGCGCCGGGCCTCGTCGCCGCCATGGATGCGTCCCAGCGCCGCGAGCATACGGTCGTCGAAACTCTGCACGCCCAGCGACAGGCGGCTGACGCCCGCGTCGCGAAAGCCGCGAAAGCGCTCCGCCTCGACGGTGCCGGGATTCGCTTCGAGCGTAATCTCCGCGCCGGGCTCGAGCGGAAGGCGCGCGCGCAGCTCCGACAGCAGTCGGTCGATCGCCCGCGGCGAAAAAAGGCTCGGCGTGCCGCCCCCGATGAACACGCTCGTCGCCCGCCGCCCCCAGACCGACGGCAGCAGCCCATCGAGATCGGCGATCAGGGCGTCGACGTACTCGTCTTCGGGCAGATCGCCCACTCGCTCGTGGGAATTGAAATCGCAATAGGGGCATTTGCGCACGCACCACGGGATGTGCACATAGACCGCGAGCGGAGGCAGCGCTTCGAGACGGACCTCGTTAGTGCGCTCAAGCTCGATCTTCATCGCGCAGGCGGGCGGCCAGCGCCGCCAGGGCGCGAGCGCGGTGGCTGATGCGGTTCTTTTCGCTCGCGCCCAGCTCGGCTGCGGTCCGGCCGCGCCCGGGAACCAGGAACAGAGGGTCGTAGCCGAAACCCCCGGTGCCGCGGGCCTCGCGACCGATCTCTCCGCGCCAGGCGCCCTCCGCGACGACCGGCTCCGGGTCGTCGGCGCGCCTCACGAGGACCAGCACGCAGTAGTAATGCGCGCGCCGATCGGCATTGCCCTCAAGCGCGGCGAGGAGCTTCGAGTTGTTGCGCGCGTCGCGCGCTGCACGGTCGCCTTCGCGGCCGGCGTAATATGCGGAATGAACGCCGGGCTCGCCGTCCAGGGCCTCGACGCAAATACCCGAATCGTCCGCGAGGGCCGGCAGGCCCGTCGCGGCGCTCGCGTGACGCGCCTTGGCAAGCGCGTTTTCGAGAAACGTATGGTGCGGCTCGTCCGCCTCGCCGATGCCCAGTTCCGACTGCGCAATGACATCCAGCGCGAGCGGCGCGAGCAGTGCCCGGATCTCCTTGAGCTTGCCCGGGTTATTGGACGCGAGGACGAGCCTGTTCACGGCCCCAGCGCGGCGCGCTGGCACGCCACCAGCTCGCCGACGCCCCGCTCGGCAAGCGCCAGCATGGCGTCCATCTCGGCGCGCGAGTACGGCGCGCCTTCGGCAGTGCCCTGGACCTCGACGAACCCGCGCGCGCCGGTCATCACCACGTTCATGTCGGTATCGCAGGTGGAGTCTTCCGCATAGTCGAGATCGAGCAGCGCGACGCCCTGGTACATGCCTACCGAGACCGCAGCGACGAAATCCCTGACCGGAAGCGTTGCGATCATTCCGCGCGCCCTCATCCAGTCGAGCGCGTCGTGCACCGCGACGAACGCGCCGGTAATGGCGGCGGTGCGGGTGCCGCCGTCGGCCTGAAGAACGTCGCAGTCGACCTGTATGGTCCGCTCGCCGAGATCGCCGAGATCGACCACGGCCCGCAGGGCGCGGCCGATCAGGCGCTGAATCTCGAGCGTGCGACCCGATTGTCTTCCGCGGGAGGCTTCGCGCTCCGAGCGCGTGTTCGTCGAGCGCGGCAGCATGCCGTACTCCGCCGTGAGCCAGCCACGGCCCTTGTCCCGCAGGAACGGGGGCACCCCCTCTCCGACGCTTGCGGTGCACAGCACCCGCGTGTCGCCGAACTCGGCCAACACGGAACCTTCGGCATGACGCGTCCATCCTCTCTGCAGCCGAACCGCGCGTAGCTCGTCGGCCTTCCTGCCGCTAGGTCTCATCGTTGGCCCGAGTACTTGCGCAACGCGCTGCGGATCTCGGAGATTGCGCGCTCGATATCGGCGTCGGTCATCTTCAGGAAATCCGGGTCGATTGCGGCAAGGTCCTGCACGTCGGTCGGCAGCTCGTGGAATGGCAGCGTGCGGGGCTCGTCGGCCGGAGCGAGCTCTCCCTCGCCCCACGACATCGCCACCGCCGACACATTATCGCACTCCTGACCCGCACGGCTCTCGGCGAGCGACACCAGCTCGCCGATCGCGGGCTCGAGGTCCTTCCCGCTCAACCCATGCAGAAGCTGGCGTTCCGTGAGCGGACCCCACAGGCCGTCCGAGCACAGCAGCACGATGTCCCCCTTGACCAGGCGCGCGCTGGAGGCCGGCTCGATGCGCGGCGGTCTGTCGCTGCCGAGACATTGCAGCACCTTGTTTCGCTCGGGGTGCGTCGCGACCGCATCCTCGCGTATGCGACCCACGTCGACCATTTGCTGTACGCGCGTATGGTCCCTGGTGCGCGCGAGCACGCGTCCCTTTCGCATCAGATAAAGGCGCGAGTCACCGATGTGCATCCAGTACGCATAGCCGTTCTGCACCACGCAGGCGACGATCACAGTCCGCGGGGTCTCGGGCAGCCCGAGCTTGCGCGCCTGCTGCTGCAGCAGCAGATGCACGCGCCCGATGCCGCGGAACAGGAACATGTCCGGGTCGGCGAGCTTGGGCTTCGCGTCACGCTTGAACAGTTCGGCGAGGCAATCGATCGCGAGCTGCGCCGCCATCTCGCCGTTCTGGTGCCCTCCCATCCCGTCGGCGACCACCATCAGGAGCGAGGCGTGGGTCGACCAGTAGCCCACGCGATCCTGGTTGTAGAGCCGCGCTCCGGCGCGGCTATGCTGGGCGATCGAGTACTTCATGTCACGATTGCGCCGTCATGCCCGACGTCTCGCCAGTCGAACGAACACCCCCTTGAGCTGATCCATAACGGGCGCTCCTGCCCTGGGTACCGGCTCGCCTTTGCCGAGCAATGCCTTCTGCAGCGCGAAGACGCTCTGCGGCCGCTGCAGGTGATCGAGCCGCAGGCACCAGTCTACGATGTCGAGCAGCTCGGCCGAATACTTCCCCGACCAGCCTTTGCGCGCGGACACCATGCGGTCCTTCTGCAGGCGTTCCTCCGCGGGCGGCGGCGCCGCCGCCCCAAGGCAGGCGTAAATGCTCGCCCCCACCGAATAGACGTCGCTCCAGGGGCCGAGGTGATCGCGCTCGCCGTGATGCTCGGGGGAGGCGAAGCCTGGCGTGTACATCGGAGGCAACTTGGTCGCTTCCTCCAGGAGCGTCTGGCGCGCGGCGCCGAAATCGAGCAGCAGCGGCGTGCCGTCGTTGCGCACGTAGATGTTGCCGGGCTTGATGTCCAGATGAAGCAGCTTGTTGGAGTGCACCTCGCGCAGCCCGTTCAGGAGCTGCGCGAAGGTGCGCCGCACCCATGACTCCCGCAGGGCGCCGGTGTGCGCCTGAATGTGCTCCTGCAGCGTGCGGCCGCGCTCGTAGCGCATCACCATGTAGACCGTCTCGTTGGCGCGAAAGAAATTGAGCACGCGAACCACGTTGGGGTGGCTCAGCCTGGCGAGCGCTTTGCCTTCCTCGAAAAAGCAGCGCATGCCGTATCGGAAGGCGGCGAGATTGGACTCGGAAACGTCCGGCACCGGATTGTCGCCCACGCGCAGAGCCAGGGTCGACGGAAGGAACTCCTTGATCGCGACTGGCGCCTCGTTCTCGTCGTGTGCGAGGTAGACGAATGAGAAGCCTCCAGCCGCCAGCACCCTGAGCAAACGGTAGTTCAGCAGCTGATGACCTTCCGGCAGCGGCTGGTTGGCTTGGGATGGCATCCACCTTATGATACGCGTTCCCCTGGAGGAACCGCGGCGCGAGGCGCGCAGTTTTTCACGCCTTGCGCCGCCTGCGCGGCGACGATGATTTACAGCATGACCGGGTACGCGGTCGCAATGACCGACACGCCGCGCGGCGTGCTCAGCCTCGAGCTGCGCGCCGTGAATTCCCGCTTTCTCGACCTGCAGTTCCGCATCGCCGACGAGCTGCGCGGCCACGAGCCGATGCTGCGCGAGTTGCTCGGATCCCGCTTGTCGCGCGGGAAGGTCGATTGCCGCCTCTTCTTCGCCGCCTCCGGCGCGCGGCTGCAGGCGCCTTCGCTCAACGCAAAGGCCCTGGACGAGCTGCGGCGCCTCGGGGCACGGGCGGGGGAGCTCTTTCCGGGCGCCGCGCCGCTCGCGATCGCCGACGTGCTGCGTTGGCCGGGCGTGCTCGCCGAGCCGGCGCTGGACGAGGAGCGCACGCGCGCCACGGTCGAGGAGCTATGCAGAAGGGCGCTGGAAGAATTCCTCGCCACGCGGGCGCGCGAGGGCGCCAAGCTGGCGCAGAGCGTCGGCGAGCGTGTCGCCCTGATGCGCCGGAGGCTGGACGAGGTGCGCCCGCTGGTTCCGGAGGCGCTCGCCGCCTATCAGGAAAAGCTTGCGGCGAGGCTGCGCGAGGCGATCGGCGCTGCCGACGAGGAGCGCATCCGCGCCGAGCTGGCGGTGTTCGCCATGAAAACGGACGTCGACGAAGAGCTGACTCGCCTCGTGACCCATTTCGACGAGGTCGAGCGCACCCTCGCCAAGGGCGGCGCCGTTGGCAAGCGTCTGGATTTCCTCGCGCAGGAGCTCAACCGCGAGGCCAACACGCTCGCTTCGAAGGCCGCGACGCAAAGGGTTTCGGACTGCGCGCTCGAGATCAAGCTGCTCGTGGAACAAGTGCGCGAGCAGGTCCAGAACATGGAGTAGGAAACGACGTGAAGGGCCTTCTATTCGTGATCACGGCACCTTCGGGCGCGGGCAAGAGCTCGCTTATCAGGGCCGCCCTCGCGGAGGATAGCGGCGTCAGGCTATCGATCTCGTACACGACGCGCGCGCCGCGCCCAGCCGAACAAAATGGGCGCGAGTACCATTTCGTAGACGACGCCACGTTCGTGGCGATGCTCGAGCGGGGCGAATTCCTCGAGAGCGCGATCGTGCACGGCCACCGCTACGGCACCTCGCAAAAAGCGATCACCGCCGCGCTGGAAGGCGGTTACGACCTGATGCTGGAGATCGACTGGCAGGGCGCGCGCCAGGTGCGTCGGCTGATTTCCGACTGCATCTGCATCTTCCTGTTGCCGCCCTCGCTCGATGAGCTGGAGCGGCGCATGCGAGCGCGCGCACAGGACTCCGAAGAGGTCATCGCCCGCCGCATGGCGAGCGCCCGCGAAGAGCTTTCTCACGCCCCGGAGTCGGATTATGCTATTATTAACAAAGACTTCGAAAGCGCCAAGCGAGACTTGCTGGCGATCATGCGCGCCGCGCGCCTCGCAATCGGTCGGCAGCTGGCGCGCCACCCTGAATTGTTCTGAACGGAAACGCACATGGCCCGCATCACCGTAGACGATTGCCTGAAGAGAATCCCCAACCGCTTCCAGCTCACCCTCGCAGCCACCTACCGCGCGCGCCAGCTCACCGCGGGCGCATCGCCGTTGCTCGAGCCGAACAAGGACAAGCCGACCGTGATCGCCCTGCGCGAGATCGCGTCCGGCAAGGTCGGCACCGAGGTGCTCCGGCGCAACGCCAACCCGCCGACGCCGGGCGCTGCCTGAGCGCCTGAGTCAGCCTCCCCGGGGGGGCGGCCCCTTGGGCGGGTGTTCGCAACGCCCGGCGCATCGGGTACGCTCCCCGGATGGCCGCCGTACCGACCCTGGATAAAACGCACTTCGCCTACCTGAAGCCGGCGGACGTCGCGCGCCTGGCCGACGCCTACCGTTTTTCCGAGGCCGCTCACGCGGGGCAAAAGCGCCAGTCGGGCGATCCCTACATCTCGCATCCCCTCGCGGTGGCCGACATCCTGGCCAGCTGGCGGCTGGACGGCCAGACGCTGATGGCGGCGCTGCTGCACGACACTCTGGAAGATGCCTCGGTCACCAAGACCGAGATCGCCGAAACATTCGGCAAGCCGGTCGCCGAGCTCGTCGATGGGGTGTCCAAGCTCGACAGGATCGAGTTCCAGTCCGCGCAGGACGCGCAGGCGGAGAACTTCCGCAAGATGCTGCTGGCCATGGCGCGCGACGTGCGCGTCATCCTGATCAAGCTCGCCGACCGCCTGCACAACATGCGAACGCTCGGCGCCGTGCCGCCCGCCAAGCGCCGCCGCATCGCGCGCGAAACGCTCGAGATCTACGCGCCGATCGCCAACCGCCTGGGGCTGAATGCGCTCTACCACGAGCTGGAGGAGCTGGCGTTTTCCCACCTCTATCCGCTGCGCTACACGGTGCTGTCGCGCGCAACCAAGGCCGCGCGCGGCAACCGGCGCGAGGTCATCGGCAAGACCGAAGCCGCGATCAAGGCGAAGCTCGCCGATGCGGGTATCAAGGCCACGGTGACGGGGCGCGAAAAGCACGCGTATTCGACCTACAAGAAGATGCTCGAAAAGCACCTGTCCTTTTCTGAGGTGCACGACATCTACGGCTTTCGCGTGATCGTTAAGGACGTGCAGGACTGTTACCTCGCGCTCGGCGCGCTGCACGGCCTGTACAAACCGATCCCGGGCAAGTTCAAGGACTACATCGCCATCCCGAAGGCAAACGGGTATCAGTCGCTGCATACCACGCTGATCGATCCCTACGGTCTGCCGGTCGAAGTTCAGATCCGTACCGAGCACATGCATCACATCGCCGAATCCGGGGTCGCCTCGCACTGGATGTACAAGGACGAGGAGAGCTCGCTTTCGGATCTGCAGAAGCAGACCCACCTCTGGCTGCAGTCGCTGCTCGAGATCCAGAACCAGTCGGGCGACTCGGCCGAGTTCCTGGAGAACGTGAAGGTGGACCTGTTTCCAGACCAGGTCTACGTCTTCACGCCCAAGGGAAAGATCATGTCGCTGCCGCGCGGGGCTACCGCGGTGGATTTCGCGTACGCGGTGCATACCGACATCGGCAACCGGTGCGTGGCGGCGAAGGTCAACGGAGAGCTCGTGCCGCTGCGTAGCGAGCTGAAGAACGGCGATCGCGTGGAGATCATTACCGCGAGCCATGCCAAGCCGAATCCTGCCTGGCTGCAATACGTGCGTACCGGCAAGTCCCGCTCCAATATTCGCCATTTCCTCAAGACCATGCGCTACGAGGAGTCGGCGAGCCTCGGCGAGCGGCTGCTCGAGCAGGCGCTCAAATCACTCGGCACCACGCTTGCCGAGATCGACGACGCCAGCTGGGAGCGCGTGATCCGCGACAGCGTCGGCCACAACCGCCAGGAACTGCTCGCGGACATTGGCCTGGGCAAGCAGCTGCCGGCGGTGATCGCGCGCCGGCTGCTGATTCACGCAGGCGCCGTGCGCGAGGATGCCAAGGCGGCCGCGATGTCTGGAACCGTGATGATCCGTGGCACCGAGGGCATGGCGGTGCAGCTCGCCTCCTGCTGCCGGCCGATTCCTGGCGACGCGATCGTCGGCTCGATCAAGAAAGGCCAGGGGCTCGTGGTGCATGCCGCCGACTGCGCGCAGATCGAACGCTCGCGGCGCAACGAGCCGGAGCAGTGGGTCGACGTCGAGTGGGATCCGTCCACGACACGCCTGTTCCTCACCGCGATCAAGGTCATGGTCGCCAACCAGCGCGGCGTTCTCGCAAAGGTCGCCTCCGAGATCGCCGATGCCGGCTCCAACATCGACTCGATCAGCATGGAGGAGGATCGCGCGGTCTACGCCAACATGCTGTTCGTGCTTGAGGTCGCGAACCGCCAGCACCTCGCGCGACTGATGCGTGCGCTCAGGCGCCTGCCCGACGTCAAGAAGATCACTCGCGTACGCGAATAGCGCGACTCCCGCTAGATGCGGCTCGCCACCTTGCGGAAGTGATGGCCCAGAATCGACAGCTCCATCGCCGCGCGGAACTTGCGCGGTTGCGCGAGAAGCGTCGACCAGAACAGGCCCCAGTACTGGCGCCGCCCGGCGCTGCGCAGCCCCAGCACCCAGAGCGACTTCAGGAACGCCATCAAATCCGACATCGACAGTCGTGATCCCGGTCCACGCGGCTGGTAGGTGGCCAGGAACGTGCGGATGCGCAGATAGTAGTTTCGGGGCTCGTAGAGCCGGCGCATCAGCTCGCGGTATCCCGACAACAGGAATTCCCGGTCCAGCCGGGTGACGAAATTGATCGCCGCACCGGTATTGTTGCCGCAGCTCTCGGCGAGGATCCGCCCCTCGCGCGCGAGGCGCCGGTAAAGCGCGGTTTCCGGCAGGGCGCTCAGCAGGCCCACCATGGCGGTCACCACTCCGGTCTGCTGAATGAACTCGAACTGCCGCCGGAAGATGTCGTTCGGATCGCTGTCGAATCCGACGATGAACCCGCCCATCACCTCCATGCCGGCGCGCTGGATGGTGTTCACCGCCCCGGCGAGATCGCGCTTGCGATTCTGCTGCTTGCGGCATTCCTCGAGGCTCTCCGTGGCCGGCGTTTCGATGCCGAGAAACACCTTCTTGAATCCCGCCCGCACCATGAGTTCGCACAGCTCCGGATCATCGGCCAGATTGACCGAGGCTTCGGTGAGGAACCCGATCGTGGGCGCGGTGCGCGCACGCCACTCGACCATCGCGCGCAGCAGTTCGCGCGTGCGTTTGCGATTGCCGATGAAATTGTCGTCGACGATGAACACCATGTCGCGCCAGCCCGCGCTGCGCAGCACCTCGAGCTCGCGAATGACCTGCGCCGGCTCCTTGGTGCGCGGTACCCGGCCGTTCATCACCACGATGTCGCAGAACTCGCAATCGAACGGACAGCCGCGGGAGAACTGCACCGGCATGGTGACGTAGTCGCGCACGCGCACGAGGTCCCAGCGCGGCACGGGGGTCGTCCGCACGTCCGGCCACTGCGACGAACGATACTCGCGCTGCACCGTTCCCGCCTCCATGTCGTGCACCAGCCGTCCGATCACTCCTTCGGCTTCGCCGAGCACGAAATGCGGGATCTCCGGAAACTCGCGATGACCGGTCGTGAACAGCGGCCCCCCGGCGATGACCGGCTTGCCGAGTGCCGCGCTGCGCAAGGCCACCTCGTGGGCGGAATCGCGATGCACGATCATGCCGCTAAGGAGCACGTAGTCGGCCCAGCGCAGATCGGCATCCGAGAGCGCTCGCACGTTCAGGTCGACCAGGCGCTGGTTCCAGCGGCCCGGCAGCATCGCCGCGACGGTGAGCAGCCCGAGCGGCGGGAAGGCGGACTTTTTCGCCACGAACCTGAGCACGTGCTGGAAGCTCCAGAACGAGTCCGGGTTGCGCGGGTAGACGAGAAGGACGTTCATCGGCGAGCCGATTACCATGCCGCGCGCCGTGCGCGCGTGCAATCGCTGCGTCGATCCGCCTTAACCGCGGTCAACTTTCGCCGTCGGATCAGCGGACCGCGATCGTCAGGAGGAAGTCGCCGCGCAGGACGTTCAGGGACACTTCTCCGGACGTACCCAGCGCTCGAGCCAGGTCGGCGACCGAATCGACCCGCCGGCGGTTGACGCCGAGCACCACGTCCCCCGGCCGCAGCCCGTACTGGAACGCCCGCGTTTCCGCCTGCACGCCTGTGACGAGCACCCCCTTCTCGCCGTCGCGCGTGACGCCGACGAAGGTGGCGCCCGCGAGCGCGGGGATCGTCTCGCCGCCGGTCGACCGGCTCGCCTCGATTTCGCCCATCCGCACGCGCAGGCTTCGTTCCTCGGCGCCGCGCAGCACCCGCATCTCGATCGACTCGCCCGCCGGCGTCACGCCGAGCAAGGCACGCATCTCCGCGGCGCTGCGCATCGGCTTGCCGTTGATCTCCACCACCACGTCACCCTTGCGCAGCCCCGCGGTCGCGGCAGGCGAGCCCGGCTGCACCTCGGCCAACGCGACGCCCTCGCGCACGGGCACGCCGAGCGACTTCGCAAGTCCGGGGGTCAGATCCTGCATGGTGATTCCCAGCCGCCCGCGGCGCACCTCTCCGAAGCGGATCAGCTGACGCATGACGGCACGCGCCATGTTGGCGGGCACGGCGAAACCGATGCCGACGTTTCCGCCTGCCGGGCCGATGATCGCAGTATTGATGCCAATCAGCTCGCCGCGCAGGTTCACCAGCGCACCGCCCGAGTTGCCGGGGTTGATCGAGGCGTCGGTCTGGATGAAGTTCTCGTAGCCCTCGATGTTGAGGCCGCTCCTGCCGAGCGCCGAGACGATGCCCGAGGTCACGGTCTGTCCCAGCCCGAACGGATTGCCGATGGCGAGCACGAAATCGCCCACCTGCAGCGCGTCCGAATCGCCGAACGGCAGCTCGGTCAGGCCCTTGGCGTCGATCTTGAGCAGGGCGATATCGGTACCGGCGTCCGAGCCCACCAGCCGCGCCGGAAAGCGCCGATTGTCCTTCAGCGTGACGACCACCTCGCTCGCGTCCTGGATCACGTGGTGGTTGGTGAGCACGTAGCCGTGCTCCGCGTCGACCACTACGCCCGAGCCCGCGGCGATCTGCTGCTGCGAGCTCTCGGGCAGGCCGAAAAAGCGCCGGAAGAACGGATCGCGCAGCAGCGGGTTCTGCTCGTCCGGGCTCCGTTGCAGCACCGAGACGTTGACCACCGCGGGGGTTACTTTCTCGACCAGCGGCGCGAGCGTCGGCACGCCATCGCGCGTGGGAAGCGCCGGGATCGCGTCGCTCCATACAGCACCCGGCAGCGCCGCGAAGGCGCACACCAGCAAGAACTTTAAGATCGAACTACGCATCCCTCGGCACCGTACTGCCCGAGTTTAGCGCCGGCGGAATTGTCCCGGGCGGCTGATCGGCGCCGGCGCCGCGCGCTCGTCCTTGTGGCGGAAGTTGATGCGGCCCTTGGATACGTCGTAGGGCGAAATTTCCAGCGTCACCTTGTCGCCCGCGAGAATACGGATGCGGTGCTTGCGCACCTTTCCGGAAGCATGGGCGAGCACCTTGAACCCGTTATCCAGCGTCACGCGGAACTGCGTGTTCGGCAGTACCTCGTCCACGACCCCGTCCATCTCGACCAATTCTTCCTTTGCCATGCCGGATCCTCGCTCCCCGGCGCCAGGCGGCACCAGAGAAAGAAAAAGCCCCGGCTCGCGCCGGGGCTTTGATTAGACATCTAAGGTACGTATTTTACTACAGATCGTCGCCGTATTCGGCGCGTTCGCGACTGCTGGACATCGCGCGGCCGGCGGTCCAGCATGCGCAGGCCGGAGGGGTTAAGCATGACTTCGTCGTTCCGTGCACCGGAAATTCGGGGGCGAGCAGCGCTCGGCGCCGTGCTCGCGATCACGCTTGGGCTCGCCACCTGTGCGTCCTTGGCCGGAACAGGCGCCCATGCGACGGTGTTCGACCGGGCCGAGTTCGTGCTGAGCGACGACCCGAGCCCGCCCGGCGACGCAGCGCCGTGGAAGCCGATCAAGCTTCCTGACGAGTGGCGCCGCTCACGCCCCGGGGTGAGCGGCGAAGGCTGGTACCGCATCGGGTTCGACCTCGTGCGAGTGCCGGATAGCGCCCAAGCGCTCGAGATTCCGCACTTGCGCTCGAACTGGATCGATTTCTTTCTGAACGGAGTGCTGATCGGCCGCTCTCGGGACACGGTGGGTGGACCAGGTCTGCTAGGCGCGCTGGATACTCCGTTATTCATCTTCGTGCCGTTGCCGCAATTACATCCCGGACACAACGTATTGCTGTTCCACATGAAGGCCTTGGCGCATCCGCTCAACGTCGACGGACTAAGCCGGGTCACTTTTGGCGACGCGCGGCAAGTAATGAAAGCTGCAATCGCCCGGTGGGAATTGGGTTTCTATGCAAATCGCTCCTTTCTCGCCATGGCGCTGGGCGCTGGACTGATCACGCTGTTCGTTTGGTTTGCTCACCGCCGCGACAAAGTCATGTTCTGGTTTGCCATCGCATGCCTGTCGTGGGCAATCGGCGGCGGTCTGTACAACGCCCTGCGCTGGGTGCAATCCCCGGTTCTGCCGGTCCTGCTTCTATACATGAGCTACGGCCTCGTCGTCCCGGCAGTGATCCTGTCGCTACGCACCGTGGAATTGAAGTGGCCGCGCTTCGAGGCAACGTTATGGGCCTTCCTCCTAGCCGAGACCACCTACCCGCTGTGGCTGGACCGCACCAACAACCTGCTGCCGCTCGGCTTGGACCTCGCGAACACTGGGCTGCTTCTGGCAGGCGTCGCCATCGTGGTGTACGCGGCGAGACGGCCGCTGCGTTGGTCGGTCAAGGTCGAGATCCTCGCGCTCGTTCTGATGGCGGCGTGCATGTTCCATGAGGGAGCGCGCTTCCTTGACTGGGTGAGCGTCGAGAGCCCGGTGCTGCGGCCGTATCACGTGCCGATCATGCTGCTCGCCATCGGCCTGGCGGTATTCGAGCGGCATCTGGACGCGATGCGGCGGCTGGAAGGAATGAACGTCGAGCTGGAGCGCCGGGTGGCGGAGAAGGGACGCGAGGTTGAGGCTTACCACGCGGAGCGTGGCGAGGTGCTGCGCCAGCAGGCGCTTGCGCGCGAGCGCCAGCGCATCCTCGCCGACATGCACGACGGGTTGGGGGCGAGCCTCGTCGGCCTGCTGCGCTATGCGCAGGGCGGCGGGATCGATCCGCGCGCGCTCGAGCTGAGAGTCAAGGAGGCACTGCAGGAGCTGCGTATCGCGGTCGACGCCCTCGAGCCGGCCGAAGGCGACCTCGCGAGCGTGCTCGGCAAGCTGCGCTACCGCCTAGAGCCGCTCCTCGCACCCGCGGGCATTCAGCTGACGTGGGAGGTCGGCGACCTGCCGCAAGTCGAGGGACTCGAAGCTCCCGCGGTGTTCGCGATCCAGCGCATCCTGCTCCAGGCCTTCGCGAACAGCCTGCAACACTCCGGCGCCCGCCGCATCCGTCTCGCGGCGCACGCCTATGGAAATCAAGGCATCGAGATCCAGGTCGAGGACGATGGGCGAGGCTTTGATCCGGACCAGCCGGCGAGCGGCCTCGGACTGAGCAGCATGCAATCGCGGGCCGCCGGACTGGGAGCGACGCTCACTATCGACTCGCGCCCGGGCGGCGGAACCCGCGTTCGCCTCAATGTCCCGCAGCGGCTGGCCGAAGCCGGACCGCTGTCCGCGCTCGCGCAAAGCACTGTCTAGCGCTTGTCGAGGAGCCGCAGCTCGGCGGCGCGCGCGACCGCCGCCGCGGCGGAATGCACCGCAAGCTTGCGGTAGGTCTTCTTCACGTGGCTTCCCACCGTGTGCACGGAGATGCCGAGGCGCTCGCCGACCTCGCTATACGTGTAGCCGTGCGATAGAAGCCGCAGCACCTCGGCCTCGCGCGTCGTCA
>Ga0316620_10000392_pt1 | contig 17507 bp, 20 predicted proteins | sample OWC_Aug_M1_C1_D5_FD_207651 | JGI IMG/M metagenome (GOLD analysis project Ga0316620, IMG submission 207651) | Wetland soil microbial communities from Old Woman Creek delta, Ohio, United States - OWC_Aug_M1_C1_D5_B | ecosystem: Environmental > Terrestrial > Soil > Wetlands | place: USA: Ohio... | reverse complement strand
TGCTCGATGCCGTGACCGCGAGGGGGTACTGCAGTGCCTACGCGGCCATTACCCTGCCCAATGAGGCGAGCGTAAGTTTTCATCGCTCCATGGGATTTGAGCCGGTTGGGGTATTCAAAGCCGTGGGCCGCAAGTTCAATGCGTGGCACGATGTGTGGTGGTGCCAGCGGAGACTGCGGGACATTCCGCCAGCCGAAAAGTGAAGCGTATAAGGGCAGCGCTGGAGGTGTTCTCGCTTGCGGTCGGAGCGGCTGTAGCGCTCATGGGCGCTGCCGTCATCGCCGGCTGGGCGTTTGGCCTGCCCGTGGTTACGGGCGCGGTGCCCGGCATAACCGCAATGAAGGTGAACACCGCATTGAGCGTGGTGCTGCTCGGGGCGGCACTGTGCCTGATGCGCGCCGGCGCGGCTTCCAGGCGGGCGGGCAAGCTGATCGCGGTCCTGGTGGCTGCCATGGGAGTCGTCACGCTCTTGGAATACGCGTTCAACTGGAATGCGGGTATCGACCAGCTGCTCTTCACCGACACGCAGACTCCGGCGACTGAATTTCCGGGTAGACCTTCGCCGGCGACGGCCGTCACCTTCGCCCTGCTTGCGGTCGGCATCGCCTATGCAGACTTGCGCGCCCACCGGCACGTGGTCTCGGGAGTGGCGCTGACGGCAGCGCTCATCTCCTGGGTGGCGCTGAATGGCTACGTGTTCGGCGTCCGGCCGCTGCACGGGGTCGTGCCCTACGGTGCGATGGCCCTGCCCTCGGCGGCGATCCTGTTCCTGCTCAGCATCGGCCTGATGGCGACGGAGCCCCGAAGCTGGCCCGCCAGGATCGTCCTCGGCCAGGACATGGGCGGGATGCTGTCCCGGTGGCTGCTGCCGGCAGCCATGTTCGCACCACCGCTGCTCGGTTGGCTGTTCGAGCACCTGCGGACGCGCGGCCTGTTCGATCAGCAATTCAGCTGGTCGCTGTATGCCGTGTCGTCGAGCGTCGGCTCCGTGGGATTGATCCTCATACTCGCGCACCGCATGTCGGCGATCGACCGCGCGCGCGTGGCCGCGACGGAGCTTTCCCGGCACGATCCCCTGACCGGCTTGCTGAATCGTCGCGCCTTCGACGCCGCCCTGTCGCGGGTCTTCAGTCTTGCCAGGCGCTACGCTCGCCCGCTGTCGCTGCTCATGCTGGACCTCGACAACTTCAAGTCCTACAACGATACCTTCGGACATCCCGCCGGCGATGAGCTTCTGCACCGGCTCGCCGATCTCCTCGGCAGGCATCAGCGCGAGACGGATGTCGTCGCCCGGATCGGCGGCGAGGAATTCGCGATCCTGCTCCCGGAAACGGATTTGCCTGGCACCCTCTTGCTTGCCGAGCGCATCCGCGAGGAAGTCGAGCGCTGCTCCTGGTTTCGCCGGACGATGACCATCAGCATCGGTGTCGCGAGCATGCGGGCAGACATGCGCGATCCGGCGGCGCTCGTGGAGATGGGCGATGCGGCGCTCTATGAGGCGAAACGGCTGGGGCGCAATCGCGTCGCTTGGGCCAAGGTGCCGGCAAGGGATGCCGTCCCGGGCGTTGGCCGCGTCGTCTGAAGACAGGACCGCGCTCCGTCAGCGGTTGGGGCGGAAAATCTCCTCAAGCGGCATCTGAAACAGGCGCGAGATGGCTACCGCCCACGAAAGGCTGGGCTCGTAACGCTCGGTCTCGACGGCATTTACGGTCTGACGCGAGACCTTCAGACGTGCTGCGAGGTCCGCTTGCGTCCAGCCGCGGGCCGCGCGCAGCTCCGGCAGGATGTCTTTCACCTCGGCTCGCGCATGAGTCGCAGCATTTGCGCGATGAAGATGCTCCAGCCGACGAGGCTGACCCACATCATGCTCAGACGCGGCAGGCCGGAAAGCTCGAGGAAGAAGTACGTGAGCACCAGTATGCCGACAATCAGGGCGGTAACGGCAGGTGCGCGCAGCACGCGGAGCCGGATGTATTCGTCGCAGGCCGCGATCGCCAATGCGCTCCAATAGGCCAGCTGACTCCAGGGCATCGCGCGGATTGCCCGGCCACGGAGGCTTGTGCTGTTCATGCGTCCTCCCTCGTGTCAAGCATGCTTTATTTCGCGCCGAGATTACTCCACGGATGCGTAGTTCCGGTCCATGGTGCGCGACCGTGGCGGAGCAGTAACATCCGGGCAGGACCCCGCTTTCACCGGAGGTGTGTCATGCGTTCTGCCTTCCTCTTCGCCGCCCTGACCCTTGCAGCCACGGCGTTCGCGGACGATACGTTTCGCTGCGGCCAGTGGATCATTTCGCGGGACCTGTCCGTCGCCGAGATCCGGCACAAGTGCGGCGAGCCCACGTCAAAGGAGGCGCAGACGGTCGACGTGCGCGGCCGCACGGCCAGCGGTGGTTCGGTCAAGCGCGGCACATCGACGACGGAGCGCTGGACGTACGTCCTGACGAGCGGTGCGCACTACGTGGTCACGATCGTCGACGGCGAGATCAGGAGCATTGAGCGCAGCAGATAGGAAGGCTTCGCATGTCGGCTCCGGCCGGCAGTCCGGGACGCGTCTGCCTGAAGAGGTTCTCCGCCGAGGTCAGCCTGCCGACTCAGTGGTCGTCCTTCTGCGTCAGCTCCTTTTCGAGCTGATCGGCGGTCTGCGCGACCATGTCGAGCGTCGCGGCCAGCACTTCCTTCGAAGCCCGCGCGTCGATCTGGGCGGCGAACACGACGTAGATCTCCTGCGTATCGCCATTCTTTGCGGCCGGCCAGATGCGCCAGGCACCCACCTTGACGCTGTTGTTGGCGCGCAGGAGACGGCTCGCCAGCGCCGGGTCGATGGGGTCCGAGACGGTGAGCGCCGGTGACCAGATTTCGCGGATCTCGTACTTGTCGTAGAACTCGGTATTGGAATTGACGACGACCGCCTGCGTACGATGCTCGTCGCCCACCTCGAACACGAGCTTGTAGTCCTGGTCGGCCGTCATCTCGTAGCCGTACTTGAGCGCCTTCAGCTGTGCTGCGATACGCGCATCGGCCAGCGCGGGCCGCGGCGGCGGATCTGCGGCGGCAGTGAGGTGGCTGACGAGAGCCAGTGCAACAAGGGCTGCTGCGTTCGGATTCATGTGCGTGCTCGCGCGTGAGGGGATTGAGGCGACGCCGGGTACCGAATCAGGAATCTTCCCAGGGAACGCGCCCGCGGCGGGCCTTGTGGAGCTTGCGCGCGCGCTTCCCGGCGAGCCGCCGCTCCTTCGAAGCGCGCGTCGGGCGCGTAGCGAGTCGCCGCTTGGGCTCGGCGAGCGCGCGCCCGATGAGCTCCTGAAGCCGCTCCAGTGCCTCGCGCCGGTTCTCGGCCTGGCTGCGATGGCTGCGCGCGACAACGAGAATCGAGCCATCTTCCGTCAGGCGGTGGCCCGCGAGGCGCCGCAGGCGGGCCTTGACGGGCTCGGACAGGATACGCGTGCCGGCCAGATCGAACCGCAGCTGCACGGCGCTCGCGACCTTGTTGACGTTCTGCCCGCCGGGACCGGAAGAGCGGATGAAAGCGAGCTCGAGGTCGCCCTCCGGAATGTCGATCGTCATTGCCGGATCACAGCGGCGGGCGATCGCGCTGCTCGCCGGGCAGGCCCGCATCGAGCGCGGCAGCCGAGGATGTAACGCGCACCTCGCGCTGGGCCACCGGGATCGTGATGCCGTGCTCCCTGAACAGCCGGTAGATGGCGCGGTTCACGTCGGAACGCACGTTGTTGACGCCGTTCTCCGGATCCGCAATCCAGAATCGGAGCTCGAGCTCCATTCCATGATCGGCAAAGCCCATCAGCCGCGACACCGGCGCCGGATCGTGCAGGATGCGGCGGCTGCAATCGGCCGCCTTCAGGAGGACCGCGAGCGCCTGCTCCGGATCGTCCTGATAGCTCACGCGCACGGGAAGCTTGAGGCGCACCTTGCGGTCCGAGTAGCTCCAGTTGATGACCTGGTTGGTGATCAGATTCTGGTTCGGGACCAGCGTCTCGACGCCGTCGCGGTCACGCACGACGACATAGCGGCCACGCAGCTCCTGGACCCAGCCGAAGTTCTCGGTGCTGGTGCCGGTGTGGCCGGTGAAGCTGATCACGTCGCCCGGCTTGATCGACTTGTCCATGAGGAGCACGAAGCCGCTCACAAAGTTGGCCGCAATGCTCTGCAGGCCGAAGCCGAGGCCGAGGCCCACCGCGCCGGTGAGCACCGTGAGCGTCGTGATGTCGACGTCCACGGCATTGAGGCCGAGGAGGATCGAGAGCCCCACGAGCACGAATTTGACGGACTTGCTGATGCCGATGCGCGTCGACAGCGCTACGGTCTCGGACTTCATGACGCGCCGCTCGACCACGCCCGCAATGAGGCTCGCGATCACGACGAACACCGTCACGACGACGACGCTCTCCATCAGCATCCACAGGCTGAAATGCGTGTTTTCGCCGGGCGCCAGATCGAGGTCGTCGAAGAAGCGTCGCACGGGCTCGAGCCAGCCGAGGATCTGGGTCGAGACGAGCACCCACGCGATCCATGTGAGTCGGCGCTCCCAGCGCACAAACCAGGACCGCGCACCCATCATGAGCCGCAGCGTGAACGCGACCAGCCGGGCGAGCATGAACGCGGCCGCGAGCTGGAGCGCGACGTCGAGTATGGTCGTCGGCAGGGCAAACACGGTTGATACCGCGCGGGCGGTGAGCAGGAGCACCACGATGACGAGCGGCGGGCTGATGAGCGCGCCGCCCTCGAGCACGTGGTCGGTCCAGTCGGTAACCTCCGGCCGCGGCCGCCTGCGGTACGCGATCCGGATGTAGTGCGCCGCGACGAGCGCAATCAGGCACGCAATGAGGACCGTCACCTCTTCCGCGAGCGTCGCGGGCTCGGTGTAGTGAGCGAACCAGTTGGAAGTCCGGGTGCCCGCTTCTGTGGATGCCTGGAGCACGGGAGGGATGTCAGGCGTTCAGGTCGGGAATCAACTGGCTCTCGAGCCGGGAAATCTGGTCCTTCAGCATGAGCTTGCGCTTCTTGAGCCGCTTCATCTGCAGCTCGTCCGAGGAGAAGTCCATCGCGAGGCGGTGGATGACGTCGTCGAGGTCGCGGTGCTCGATGCGCAGCTGGCGCAGCTTCTCCATGTTTTTGAAGAGGTCGGTCTCGACCTTGTTGTCCTCGCTCATGGAATGCCCGCCGCACCCCGGGGGAACCCGGGTCTCATCCAGACCGGTTGCAGGGATGGCGGTAGATTAGCCAACCGGCCCGGGGGATTCCACGGGATGGCGGGGTCGTGGAAGTCGGAACCCGCCGAGGCCGCGAGCCCGGCTCGCAGCGCGAACCCCGTGGCAGCCTCGACCTGCGTCGTCGACTGGCCTCCGGTCACTACCTCGATCGCTTCGCCGCCCGCTGCCTTGAACTCCGCCAGGAGGCTCCGGCGCGCTCCGGCCGACAGCTGGTAGCGCAACGGGTGGGCGATGACCGGAGCTCCGCCGCAGGCCCGGATCCATTCGACCACCTCGCCTAGCGGACAGAAATTGGCGCTGACATGACCGGGTCGGCCCTGGCCAAGCCACCGGGCATAGGCTTCCGAGGCGTCTGGAACGATTCCATGCTCGACCAGCGCATGCGCGAAGTGCGTCCGCGTGATCACTTCGGTCGACGCGGCCGCGGATTCGAGGAGATCGGTCCCGGGCAGCCCCCGGCGCGTGAGGCGCGCGGCGATGGCTTGCGCCCGTTGGTTCCGCAAAGCGCGCGTCCGCGCGAGACCGGCCTGGAGCAAGGCTGCCGTCGGGTCGATGCACAGTCCGAGCACGTGGATCGATCGGCCGCGCCAGCTGGCCGAGACCTCGACTCCGGCGACGAGGTCCACCCGGTGCTCGAGCGCGCTCGCGCGGGCTTCCTCGAGGCCGGAGGTGGTGTCGTGGTCCGTAAGCGCCATGATCCGCACTCCCTGGGACGCGGCGTGCGTAACCAGGTCGCGGGGCGCCAGCTTCCCGTCGGAGGCGGAGGAGTGCAGGTGCAGGTCGATCACGGAGCGCATCGGTCAGTGGAGGAGGTCGGGGGCGAGTCCGACCGCCTCCAGACTCAGGCCGCGCAGGACCACGAATCCCTGGCGGCGGTCGACGCCGTTTTCCGTGTAGTCGAACACGTAGGTTCGCCGCAGCGTCCAGCTGCCCCGGGCGTCGCGGGCCGCGCCAAACTGCGCAAAGGCGACCGTCCCGTCGAGGAGCTGCACCTGCGCGCGCCCGCAGGTTTCCGCGGCAATGGTGTTCGCGAGCTCCCGGCAGGCAAGATTGCGGTGCCAGAGCCCGCCCGCCAGCAGGGCGGCGGCCAGCAGCGCAAGCACCAACCAGGGAGACCACATCAGGCGCGCAAGTCTAGCCGGTAGTGCGACCGGCGGTGAGCCCGTTGGCTATCATGCGCGCATGCCCGACGCGTGTCCCATCGATTGGCCGGCCATCGATACGGTGCTGCTCGACATGGACGGGACGCTCCTCGACCTCAGCTTCGACAATCATTTCTGGCTCGACCTCGTTCCGCAGCACTACAGCCGGTTGCACGGCCTGGACGTAGCCGAGGCCAAGCGGGTGCTGGCGCCCCGGTTCCGCGCCGTCGAGGGCACGCTCGACTGGTATTGCATCGACTACTGGAGCCGCGAGCTCGGTTTCGACGTGGCCGCGATCAAGAACGACGCGCGCGAGCGCGTAACCTTCCATCCGGGCGCGGAGGAATTTCTGACGCAGCTCGGCGCACGGGCCAAGCGCCGCGTGCTCCTCACGAACGCGCATCCGCGCGCGCTTGCGATCAAGGACCGGCAGGTGGGGTTGCTGCGCCATTTCGACGCGATGTATTCGACGCATCCCTTCGGTCTGCCGAAGGAGAATCCGGGCTTCTGGCCCCGCTTTCATGCGACCGAGCCGTTCGACCCGCGGCGCACGCTGTTTGTCGACGACAGTCCGCCCGTGCTGCGAGCGGCGCAGGCCTACGGCATCGCCTGGTTGCGCGCAATCCTGCGGCCCGACTCCTCCCGCCCGCCGCGCGGCCGCAGCGAATTCGATGCCGTCGACGCGATCACCGAGCTCCTCTGACCAACGAATGGGGGCAGGCGCGAATCAGCGCCAACGCGGGCCTGTCTCCGTTTTGCTCTCAGCGCTGGGCCCTGCGGGGGCCGCCGCTGTGCCGGCGCCGGCCGCCGCCACCGCCTCCGCGCCCGCCGGCCCGATGCGGGCGAGACAACCGCTCGAGCGGACCCCGGCCGGGCGGCAGGATTTCGGGCAGCAGCTCCGGTCGGATGGTCTCCACCGGAATCTTGCGTCCGATGAAGCTCTCGATCTCCGGCAGCGATACGACATATTCCTCGCAGCCGAAGCTGATCGCGTCGCCCTCGGCGCCCGCGCGCGCCGTGCGGCCGATGCGGTGGACGTAGTCTTCCGCGTCCTGCGGCAGGTCGTAATTGAAGATGTGGCTGACGTCCGGGATGTGCAGCCCGCGCGATGCGACGTCGGTCGCGATCAGCACCGCGAGCTCTCCGGCATGAAACTCCTTGAGCATGCGCAGCCGCTTTTTCTGCGGCACGTCGCCCGAGAGCGCGGCCGCGTTGAAACCGTTCGCGACCAGTGACCGTTCCAGCTCGTCGGCCGCGCGTCGGGTGTTGACGAACACCATCGTGCGCCGCGGATCCATCTGCCTCAGCAAACCAATGAGGAGCGGCAGCTTCTCGTTGCTGGCCGGGTAGTAGATCACCTGACGCACCCGCTCCACGGTGATGGTATCGCTCTCGATCTTGATGAGCTCCGGATCGTTCATGTGCTCGTAGGCGAGCTCCAGCACCCGATGCGAGAGGGTGGCCGAGAACATCATGTTGAGCCGCTCCTCGGGCGCGGGCAGCCGGCGCAGCAGGTAGCGGATATCGGCTATGAAGCCGAGATCGAACATGCGGTCGGCCTCGTCCAGGATCGCGACCTCGCAGTGCCTGAGATCGAAGACCCGCTGCTTGTAGAAGTCGATCGTGCGCCCGGGAGTCCCGATGAGCACGTCAACGCCCTGTTCCAGGGTCTTGCGCTGCTTGTCGTAGTCGGTGCCGCCGAACGCGAGCCCGAGCGTGAACCCGGTGGGCGCGGCGAGCACGGTCGCGTCCGCGTGAATCTGCACCGCGAGCTCACGCGTGGGCGCGAGGATCAGCGCGCGCGGCGAGGTCAGCGGTCGCGTAGGCCGCGGCGGATGCGTGAGCAGGTGATTGAACATCGCCACCAGGAAGGCGGCCGTCTTCCCGGTGCCCGTCTGCGCCTGGCCGGCGACGTCCCGGCCGGCGAGCGCGATCGGCAGGGTGCGCGCCTGGATCGGCGTGCACCACTCGAAGCCCGCATCGGCAATGCCGCGGGCCAGTGTCTCGGGTAAAGCTAGGGAGTCGAACCTGAGGTCCGTTAGATGTGCTTCTGGCATTCGCTGTCGAGATTTGCGACCGGATTCGGGAAGTACAAGTGCAGAGCTTGCAAATTGTATTTGGACGTGAGCAAAATACGCTTCAGCCGGCGGCCCCGTCCGCGCCTAGCGATTCTCCCCAGCAGGTTTCCCGAAAAGATCCTTAAGCCTTAAGGGTTTGAGTGTAACTGCAGACAGCATACACCGCGCCAACGTGGCGCCCAAGCACGGCCCGATCGGCCTCGCCGTCAGCACAGCAAAGCAAGTGCGCCGCACGCGCCGGCATCAACCCACCCCGATTTTCGTTGCGAACAGACTTGTTCCGTTTTTGTTCTAGGCCAGGAGGTAGTTCCGCGTGGGCAACAGCATTGTTCACACCAGTGACGCCAATTTTTCCAGCGACGTGTTGAAGTCGGAGACGCCCGTGCTCCTCGACTTCTGGGCCGAATGGTGCGGCCCCTGCAAGATGATCGCGCCGATCCTCGACGAGATCGCCGAGGAGTACAAAGGCCGAGTCAAGGTCGCCAAGATCAACATCGACGAGAATCCGCAGACGCCGCCCAAGTTCAATATCCGCGGAATACCCACGCTGATTCTGTTCAAGAACGGCACGGTGGAGGCCCAGAAGGTCGGAGCTGTGTCGAAATCACAGCTCGCGGCGTTTCTGGACAGCAACCTGTGAGGGGCTATCTCGGCAATCAGGCCCGCAACCGCCCGGGCAAGGGCCGCGGCCACGGCCAGCACGGCCAGCACGGCCAGCACCCGCAGCACGGCAATCGCGGCAACGGCGGCCGCCCCGACGACCTGCCGATGGACGACCTGCCTGAGGGCGAGGACCTCGGCATCATCGCGCCGGCCGATCTTGCGCAGTCGCGCAGCTCGATGAACCTGACGCAGCTGAAGTTGAAGCCCGTCAACGACCTGGTGGAGCTCGCGACCAAGATGGGTCTCGAGAACATGGGTCGCTCGCGCAAGCAGGACATCATCTTCTCGATCCTCAAAGCGCACGCCCGCATGGGCGAGGACATCTACGGGGACGGCGTGCTCGAGATCCTGCAGGACGGCTTCGGCTTCCTGCGCTCGGCCGACAGCTCCTACCTCGCCGGGCCCGACGACATCTACGTGAGTCCGAGCCAGATCCGCCGGTTCAACCTGCGCACCGGCGATTCGATCTCGGGCCTCATTCGCCCGCCCAAGGACGGCGAGCGCTATTTCGCGCTGCTCAAGGTCGGCGAGATCAACTTCGATTCGCCCGAGAGCTCGCGCAACAAGGTCCTGTTCGAGAATCTGACGCCGCTGCATCCGACGAAGCGCCTGAAGCTCGAGCGCGGCAACGGCAGCACTGAAGACCTCACCGCGCGCGTGATCGACCTCTGTGCGCCGATCGGCAAGGGACAACGCGGCCTCATCGTTTCGCCGCCGAAAGCCGGCAAGACGATGCTGCTGCAGAACATTGCAACCTCGATCACCGCGAATCACCCCGATGTATACCTCATAGTGCTGCTCATCGACGAGCGGCCCGAAGAGGTTACCGAGATGATCCGCACCGTGAAAGGCGAAGTGGTCTCCTCGACCTTCGACGAACCGGCGAGCCGCCACGTGCAGGTCGCTGAGATGGTGATCGAGAAGGCCAAGCGCCTCGTCGAACACAAGCGCGACGTGGTGATCCTCCTCGATTCGATCACGCGCCTCGCGCGCGCCTACAACACCGTGGTGCCGTCCTCGGGCAAGGTGCTGACGGGCGGTGTGGATGCCAATGCGCTGCAGCGGCCGAAGCGTTTCTTCGGCGCCGCGCGCAACATCGAGGAGGGCGGGAGCCTCACGATTCTCGCTACCGCGCTCATCGACACCGGCTCGAAGATGGACGACGTCATCTACGAGGAGTTCAAGGGCACCGGCAACTCTGAAATGCACCTCGACCGGCGCATCTCGGAGAAGCGCATTTTCCCCGCCTTCAACATCAACCGTTCCGGCACGCGCAAGGAAGAGCTCATTACCGACAAGGACGAGCTCGCGAAGATGTGGATCCTGCGCCGGCTCCTGCATCCGATGGATGAGCTCGCCGCGATCGAGTTCCTGATCGACAAGATGAAGGACGTCAAGACCAACTCCGAGTTCTTCGAGTCGATGAAACGCTAGGTCAGCCTTGACGCCGGGGGCCATCGAAAGCGCGGTGCTGCATTTGCGCCGCGCGGACTGCGTGCTTGGCACCCTGATCGATCGCGTGGGTTCCTGCCGCCTGGGCGGACCCACGCGCCGCTCACCGTTCGAAGCGCTCGTGTACGCGGTCGCGCATCAGCAGCTGCACGGTGCCGCGGCGCGCGCCATCCTCAACCGGTTTCTTGCCCTGTATCCCGGTAACGGGTTTCCGTCCGCCGAGGATGTCGATGCGACGTCCGACGGCGAGCTGCGCAGGGCGGGTTTCTCGCGCGGCAAGATCCGTTGCCTGCGCGATCTGACGGCGAAGACCCTGGCAGGCATCGTGCCGGAGCGGCGTGTGATCCAGCGGCTCGATGACGAGGCCGTGGTAAAGCGGCTGACGGCAGTCCATGGCGTCGGCCGCTGGACCGTCGAGATGCTGCTCATGACGACGCTTGGACGTCCGGACGTGCTGCCGGTCGACGATTACGGAATCCGCGCAGGCTTTCGCATCGCCTACGGCATGAAGTCGATGCCGAAGCCGGTCACCGTGCGCCGCCGCGGTGAGCGCTGGCGCCCCTATCGCACCGTCGCGAGCTGGTACCTGTGGCGCGCCACGGAGCTGCCGCGGGAACCCTCACCCTGACCTTTTCCCGCAGGCGGGAGAGGGGATCTAGCCGCGCTCGCGTTCGATCGCGCGGTTGCCGATGTCCCGGCGGTAGTGAACACCGCGCCAGGTAATGCAGTCGACGAGCTGGTAGGCCGCGCGCTGCGCCTCGGTCACGTTCGCACCGAGTCCGACGGCACACAGGACGCGCCCGCCTGCGGTGACGACCCGGTTGTCCTGAAGCCTGGTGCCGGCGTGAAAGACCTTGCCAGGAAGCTCGGCGGCGCGCTCCAGTCCTTCGATCTCGTCACCCTGCCGATAGCTGTCCGGGTAGCCTGCGGCCGCCATGACGACGCCGAGCGCCGGACGCGGATCCCAGTCGATTTGTGCCTGGGCGAGCTTGCTGTCGAGCGCGAGATCGCAAAGCACGGTCAGATCGGACCTCAAGCGCGACAAAATCGGCTGCGTCTCCGGGTCGCCGCAGCGGCAGTTGAACTCGAGCACGTTGGGCGTGCCGTCGGACGCGATCATGAGCCCGGCGTAGAGGAATCCGGTGTAGTGAATTCCTTCGGCCGCGAGGCCGCGGATGGTGGGCTCGATCACCTCGCGCATCGCGCGTGCATGAATCGCCTGCGTCACCACGGGCGCCGGCGAATACGCGCCCATACCGCCCGTGTTCGGCCCCCGGTCGCCATCGTCGCGGCGCTTGTGGTCCTGGGACGATGCGAGCGGCACCATGTGGCCGCCGCCCGCCATCACGATGAAGCTCGCTTCCTCTCCCTCGAGAAACTCCTCGACGACCACCTCGTCGCCGGCTGCGCCGAACCGCCCGCCGAACATCTCCTCGACCGTGGCAATGGCTTGCGCGGCCGTGGCGGCGATGACGACGCCCTTGCCCGCCGCGAGTCCGCTCGCCTTGATGACGACCGGAAGGCGGTGCTTGAGCACATAGTCGGGGTCGAAATTCTGCGCGGTGAAGGTGCGCGAGCGCGCCGTGGGAATGCGTTGCCGCTCGAGGAAGGCCTTGGCGAACGCCTTGGAGCCTTCGAGCCGCGCCGCGGCGCGCGTCGGACCGAAGCAGCGCAGGCCCTGTTCCTGGAATCGATCCACGACTCCGAGCACCAGCGGCGCCTCCGGTCCGACGATCGTGAGGTCGATCCGCTCGCGCAGCGCGAATGCGACGAGGCCTTGAACGTCGTCCGCCGCGAGCGGGACATTGGTGGTCTTCGCTTCGCGCGCCGTGCCGGCGTTGCCCGGCGCCACGAATACCCGGGCGACGCGCGGCGATGCGGCGACCTTCCACGCGAACGCGTGTTCGCGACCGCCGCCACCGATGATGAGCACTTTCATGATTGGCGGCGGGTGCTCAGTGCCGGAAATGCCGAACGCCGGTGAACACCATGGCAAGTCCGCGCTCGTCGGCGGCGGCGATGACTTCGTCGTCGCGCTTCGAGCCGCCTGGCTGGATCACGGCGGCAATGCCCTGATCGGCGGCGACGTCGACGCCGTCGCGAAACGGGAAGAAGGCATCCGAGGCTGCTACTGCGCCCTTGACCTCAAACCCGGCGTCCACAGCCTTCATCGCCGCGATGCGGCTCGAGACCACGCGGCTCATCTGGCCGGCTCCGATGCCGACGGTGGCCGTATCGCGGGCGAAAACGATCGCGTTTGACTTGACGAAATGGGCGACGCGCCAGGCGAAGACAAGATCGCGAAGCTCGGCCTGCCTGGGCGACCGCCTGGTGACGACCCGGAAGCTGCTCTCGGGCTCGCCATCGACGTCCGCGCTCTGGGCGAGCAGTCCGCCGTGGATCGAACGGTACTCCATGCGAGCATTGCCGCTGCCGGTCAGATCGCCGACCACCAGCAGCCGCAGGTTGTCCTTGCCGGTGAGCGCCTTGCGTGCCTCCGGCCCGATGGCCGGGGCAACGATCACTTCGACGAACTGCCGGTCGACGATGGCGCGCGCGGTCGCTGAATCGAGCTCGCGATTGAACGCGATGATGCCACCGTAAGCCGAAGTCGGATCGGTTGCGTACGCGCGTTCGTAAGCGGCGAGCAGCGACCGGCCGAGCGCGACTCCGCAGGGATTGGCGTGCTTGACGATCACGCACGCGGGATCGGAGAACTGGCGCACGCACTCGAGCGCGGTGTCGGCGTCGGCGAGATTGTTGAACGACAGCTCCTTGCCCTGCAGCTGCTGGGCACGCCCGATGGAAGGGCCGGCAGCGGCCGTATCGGTGTAGAGCGCCGCGCGCTGCTGCGGATTCTCGCCGTAGCGCAGGTCGAAACGCTTCGGCAGGATCAGCGCGAGCGTGTCGGGCAGATCGTCGTCGACGCCGGCGTGCCGGCCGAGATAGCCGGCGATGCGGGCGTCGTACTCGGCTGTATGGCGGAATGCCTTGGCAGCGAGCCGGAAGCGCAGCTCGGCGCAAACCCGCCCGTCATGGCGCGCCATCTCATCGAGGACGGCGGCGTAGTCGGCGGGGTCGATCACGACGGTGACTCCGTCATGGTTCTTCGCCGCAGCCCGCACCATGGCCGGCCCGCCAATGTCGATCTGCTCGACGGCTTGCGCGAGCGTCGTGCCGGCGCGCGCGATGGTCGCGGCAAACGGGTAGAGATTGACGACCAGCAGGTCGATCGGCTCGATCCCCTGCGCGCGCATGACGGCTTCGTCCACGCCGCGCCGGCCGAGCAGGCCGCCGTGAATCTTCGGATGCAGCGTCTTGACCCGGCCGTCCATGATTTCCGGAAAGCCGGTGTGCGCGGCGACCTCGGTCACGGCGATTCCCGCCTTGTCGAGGAGCGCTGCGGTGCCGCCGGTCGACAGCAGCGCGACGCCACGCTCGGTGAGCGCCCGGGCGAATTCGATCAGGCCGGATTTGTCCGATACGCTGAGGAGCGCACGCCGTATTGGTCTTAGCATCCGCGTCTCACGTTGAGCCGTTTTCGCGGGTCATCTTGCAGGACGCCCCGTGCCAGCGCGAGCCGGGTCACCATGCCGAACCGCGGGCTACTCGGCGAAGCCGAATTCCCGCAGCTTCTTGCGCAGCGTGCCGCGGTTGATGCCCAGGATGACGGCCGCACGGCTCTGATTTCCCTCGGCATAGTCCATCACGGCGCGGAACAGCGGTTCCTCGACCTCACGCATGACGAGGTCATAGAGCTCGGCGGGTCGATGGCCGTTCAGGCTTTCGAAGTATTTCTGCAGCGCGTCCTCGGCATGGGCGCGCAGCGGGATGTCCCTGGAGATCGAGCGTGACGGAGGCTCCCGGCGCCACTTCGCTTTCTTCTTGGCCACCATCGGACGATCTCCGTGAAAGCTCTTTCTTCTTCTACAGACTACGCCGCCAGCTCGCTGGCTGCGGCACCTGCCTCGGCCATCGTTTCCACGAGCGCAAGTTGAACATCAGGCGTCGCGGCGGCGAAGAACGCGCGCCGTAAGCCTTCCGTGCCTGGATGTTGTCGGCAATACCAGCCGAGATGTTTGCGCGCCACCCGAACGCCCGTATCGTCACCGTAAAATTCGTACAGGCTTTCGAGGTGGGCGCGCATGATAGCACGGACTTCCGCGAGCGCTACCGGCGCAAAAACTTTCTGCGCGCCGAGCGCCGCATTGACTTCGCGAAAAATCCATGGCTGACCCTGTGCCGCGCGGCCGATCATCACCGCGTCCGCACCCGTGCGCTGCAAAACTTCCGCGGCGACGCGGGCACTCGTGATATCGCCGTTCGCAATTACCGGAATTTTAACGTTTGCCTTGATCGCGGCTGCGGTATCGTGCTCGGCGTTTCCCAGAAAGTGGCATGCGCGTGTGCGTCCGTGGACCGCAAGCGCCTGAATACCGATGTCTTCGGCGATACGCGCGATTGCCAGCGCGTTGCGCTCGTCGGGACTCCAGCCCGTCCGGATTTTTAATGTTACGGGCACTTTCGCAGCAGCGACGACCGCTGCGAGAATCTGCGCGACGAGCGCCGGCTCGCGCAGCAGCGCCGATCCGGCGAGCCGGTTGCAGACCTTCTTGGCCGGGCAGCCCATGTTGATGTCGATGATCTGTGCGCCATTGTCGACGTTGCGACGCGCGGCCTCGGCCATCATCGCCGGATCGGCGCCCGCGATCTGCACGACGCGCGGTTCGAGCTCGCCGGCATGATCGAGGCGGCGCCGCGATTTCTCCGTACGCCAGAGCCGCGTCTCGCTCGTGACCATCTCCGACGCAGCGAGCGCCGCCCCGAAGCGCCGGCACAGCCTGCGAAAGGGAAGATCCGTGACACCGGCCATGGGGGCCAGCAGGACCCGTCCCTGCAGCTCGTACGGTCCGATGCGCATGTCAACCGGCGGGAGCCGGGTCGTTAGCGCAATGCACGCGGTGTTCGTCATCGCGCAGGCACACGTCGATCTCGAAGCCGACCGCATCTTTGCCCGGGTCGACTATCACGACCTCGGCGTCGATGCGCCGGCCGGCTCCCAGCATGCGTTGGGAGGCAGCGAGATTCGGCACGTATTCCTGCGGCTCGAAATCGCGCACCCCGACGCGTGCGCCGGCGAGATCCGCGAGACTCAGTCTAAGGAGTGGCAGCGGCTGTGCATGGTCGGCCGTGTTGACGACGCTCGCGCGCACCCGAAGCGTGCCTTGCGCGCCTGGTGCGGCCGCGGCGCCCCACTGGCGCACCTCGTAAGCCTTGAGATTCCAGTTGGGCGACAGCTCGAGGCCGAGAGTCGCGTACAGCCGCTCGAGGAGCGGGCCGATCGTCGGGCGACGCACCAGCTCGTGCCGATTGTAATGCACCAATTGCGCCAGCAGGAATGCGGCGAGCACCGCAATTCCCGCGCCCCATCCAATCCGCGTGATCCGGTGCCTGAGCACCGCGGTGTCGCCGAGCTCGCTTTCGTCATCGCTCGCGTCGGCTTCCGCGATCGGCAGGCGCCTGGCTCCGGGCTCCGAATGCAATCGGTCCTCGTTCGCCGGTTCGCCGGCGTCGACGAGCTCAATGTGCGTTGCGTCGGCGGATTCGAGGATTCGAATCTGCGGTCCCGTCGCCGAAGGCGCTTCGTCGGCACCGGACTCCGAAGCCAGCCCCCAGGTCGCGGTTTCGCGTGCCGACGCCTCGTCGATCGCGGGCTCGCCTTCGACCGATTCGCCGGCGAGGGCTTCCTCGCCGAGCGTGGGGAGAATGGCTTCCTCGATCTCCTCGTCGGGCGGTGAGGCCGTCTCCTCGCTCTCGCCGCCCGCGACCTCCGGAGGTTCCTCACCGAGCGGGATGTCGACCTCGACCTCCGAATCCGCGGTCGCCAGGACGACCACATCATCGTCGTCGAGAACCGCGACCGAAGGGAATTCCGGCAGACTGACCCTGGGTGCTTCCACGAAGACGCGCCCGATCGCCTCGGGCGGTAAACTGAACTCGAGCGCCTGGTCAGGAATGTCGTCGCGGCTCGTGGCTTGCGTGTTGTCGGAGGCCGGTCCGCGACCCGCGTGTTCGACCGCGTCGTCCTCGACGAGAAACGTCAGCGCGTCAAAAACCTCGGCGCAGCGGCCGCACTGCACCTGTCCGCGTGCGGCGCGCAGCAGCTCGGCGGTCACCCGATAGAGCGTCTGGCATTGAGGGCACTGGGTGTACACGGATGCGTCAGCTTGAGCGGCGCGTGCCGTCGATTCGCGCCCATGTTTCACGCAGGTACGGCGCCTTCATATCAAACCACGACTGGTAAGCCAGTGTCACGGCGCGCGTTTCGCTCGCCATGATTCCGGAGAGCACCAGCGCGCCGCCCGCAACGACGAGTCGCGCGAATCGCGGAGCGAGCTCGGCGAGCGGGTTCGCCAGAATGTTGGCGATCAGCACGTCGGCCGGCTCGGACGCGGCCTGCGGCGGACCGACGCGGATCCGGTCCGCTACACCATTGCGGGCCGCATTGGCGGTTGTCGCCGCGAGCGCCTGCGGCTCGATGTCGACCGCCAGTACACGTGCCGCGCCCAGCCGCAACGCCGCTACCGCGAGTACGCCGGAACCGCAGCCATAATCGATCACGCTGCGTCCCTGGAGATCGGCGCCGTCCAGCCACTCGAGACAGAGTGCGGTCGTGGTGTGCGTTCCGGTACCGAACGCGAGGCCCGGATCCATCGATACCACCACGGCGCCGGGCGCCGCTACGGTTTCATGAGTCGGTGCCACCCACAGGCGCCGGCCGAACCGCAGCGCGTGAAAATCCCGCAGCCACTCGCGTTCCCAGACGCGGTCCTCGACTTTGCGCGCCGCTACGCCGGGGACCGTGAGTCCCGGCAACCGCGTGCAAAGCGAACCCGTCACCGCGCCGGCGTCGGTCCCGGCGCGAAAGAGGGCCGTCACCTG